>Ga0187783_10002775_pt1 | contig 13012 bp, 13 predicted proteins | sample 1015_SJ02_MP02_2_FD_132471 | JGI IMG/M metagenome (GOLD analysis project Ga0187783, IMG submission 132471) | Tropical peat soil microbial communities from peatlands in Department of Meta, Colombia - 1015_SJ02_MP02_20_MG | ecosystem: Environmental > Terrestrial > Soil > Wetlands > Peat | place...
CCTGCAGCGACTGCTGGAAATCCTGGCCGAGCTCCGCGAGGTGTCGCAGCTGATCGTGGTGACGCACCAGAAGCGGACCATGGAGGTCGCCGACACGCTGTACGGCATCAGCATGCGCGCCGACGGCGTGTCCACGGTGATCAGCCAGCGCCTGCGGGAGCGCGAGAGCGTCTAGTCGCCCCTGTCCATGCAGCCGGCACGGTCTGTCACACTGGTTGCGCCATGGTTACGGATCTCATTTACGCGCTGATCGGCGTTGTCGTCGTGGGCGGCGGCACGGCCGCGCTCGTCCCGCTGGTCCGATCCCGCCGCGGGAGCCAGCGGCCACCCGAGGCCGGCGGCGGCCCGGTCGAGCACGGCGCGACCGGCACGCTGACCGCCGCCCCGCCGGAGGTAGGCGCGCCGCCGGACCTAACGCGCGAGGTTGTGACGCCGCCGCCTAGCGTCATTGAAAGGCCGCCGCCGTCGGCCGGCCGGCTGACCCGGCTGCGCAGCCGGCTCGCGAGGTCGCACACCGCCATCGGGTCGGTGCTGCTCAACCTCATCTCGAGCGGCAAGCTTGACGACGAGGCGTTCGAAGCGATCGAAGACACGCTCATCAGCGCGGACGTAGGCGTCGGCCCGGCCCGCGAACTTGTCGAGCAACTCAGGACCGAGGTCAAGGTCGTTGGCACGGACGCACCGGAGGAAGTACGGGCGCTGCTGCGAGCGGACCTGATCGGCTTGCTCGGACCGGACCTGGACCGCACGCTGCACCTCGCCCGGCACGGTGACCGGCCATCCGTGGTGCTGATCGTCGGCGTGAACGGCACCGGAAAGACGACCACGTGCGGCAAGCTCGCCCGGGTGCTGGTTGGTGACGGCAAGACGGTCGTGCTCGGCGCGGCGGACACCTTCCGCGCCGCGGCGGCAGACCAGCTGCAAACCTGGGGAGAGCGCGTCGGCGCGCAGGTGGTGCGGTCGGACCGGGAGGGCGCCGACCCGGCGAGCGTGGCCTTCGAGGCTGTCAACGTCGGCATCCAGGAGGGCGTCGACTCGGTGATCGTGGACACCGCGGGCCGTCTGCACACAAAGGTCGGCCTCATGGACGAGCTTGGCAAGATCAAGCGGGTCATCGAGAAGCACGGCACCGTGGACGAGGTGCTGCTCGTGCTCGACGCGACGACCGGCCAGAACGGCCTGCGGCAAGCACGCGTCTTCGCCGAGGTCGTGGACATTACTGGGATCATCCTGACCAAGCTCGACGGCACCGCCAAGGGCGGCATCGTCATCCAGGTGCAGCGTGAGCTCGGTGTGCCCGTCAAGCTGGTCGGACTCGGCGAAGGTCCAGACGATCTCGCGTTTTTCGATCCCGAGGTGTTCGTGGACGCGATCCTGGCCGGCTAGCGCTGCTGCGGCCGGACGTGCGGCGGTGCCCGCGACGGCCCCGTTCCCGGATAACCTGAAGTAGCTAACCCGCCAGCTTGCAGCAAGGATTACCAGGTGTTCGAAACCCTATCTGACCGGCTTAATCAGGTCTTTTCCTCGCTGCGCGGGCGTGGTCGGCTGTCGCAGGCCGACATTGACGCCACGATGCGCGAGATTCGCATCGCGCTGCTTGAGGCGGACGTCGCGCTGCCGGTGGTCAGGGAGTTCACCAGCGCTGTTCGGGAACGGGCCAGCGGGGCCGAGGTCTCCGAGGCGCTGAACCCCGCGCAGCAGGTCATCAAGATCGTCAACGAGGAACTCATCGAGATCCTCGGCGGCGAGGCACGCCGGATCCGGTTTGCTAAGACGCCGCCGACCGTCATCATGCTCGCCGGCCTGCAGGGCGGCGGTAAGACCACGCTGGCGGCCAAGCTCGCGCTCTGGCTGAAGTCGCAGGGCAACACGCCGCTGCTTGTCGCCGCCGACCTGCAGCGACCGAATGCCGTCGAACAGCTGCAGGTGCTCGGCGAGCGAGCCGGCGTCACGGTCTACGCGCCGTTCCCTGGCAGTGGTGTCGGCGACCCGGTTGCCGCGGCGAACATGGCCATCGCCGAAGCGCAGCGCAAGCTCTACAACGTCGTCATCATCGACACCGCCGGCCGCCTCGGCGTCGACGAAGAAATGATGCAGCAGGCGCGGGACATCAGGGACGCCGTCGACCCGGACGAGATTCTGTTCGTCGTCGACGCCATGATCGGCCAGGACGCCGTGGTCACCGCGCAGGCGTTCCTGGACGGCGTCGGCTACGACGGCGTCGTGCTGACCAAGCTCGACGGCGACGCTCGCGGCGGCGCGGCCCTATCCATCCGCCAGCTCACCGGCAAGCCCGTGATGTTCGCGAGCACCGGCGAGAAGCTGGAGGATTTCGACGTCTTCCACCCCGACCGGATGGCGTCGCGCATCCTCGACCTCGGCGATGTGCTCACGCTCATCGAGCAGGCTGAGCGGACGTTCGACCAGGAGCAGGCCGCCACGATGGCCGGCAAGCTCGCGTCGGGCGAGGGGTTCACCCTGGAGGACTTCGTCGAGCAGCTGGCGATGGTCCGCAAGCTGGGGCCCATCGGCAACCTGCTCGGCATGCTGCCCGGCGCGGGGCAGAACCGGGAGCTGCTCAGCCAGGTCAACGACAAGGACCTCGATCGGGCCGCGGCGATCATCAACTCGATGACGAGAGAAGAGCGGCGCAATCCGAAGGTCCTCAACGGCTCTCGCCGGGCGCGGATCGCAGCCGGAGCCGGCGTGACGGTTGGCGAGGTCAACCAGCTCGTCGTCCGGTTCTTCGAGGGTCAGAAGATGATGCGCCAGATGATGGGCAGTATGCCCGGCATGGGCGGCATGCGGCGCAGTAGCAAGGCCCGCGCCAAGAAGAAGCGCGGCAAGGGCGGCGGGCGTCCGGCCGGAGCAAGCCGCGGGGCCGGGAGCCTGGACGGCAGCCCCAAGGGCGGTGCTGGCCAGGGCGGCCTCGGCCAGGCAGCCGGTCTTGGCCGACCCGGTGGGATGGGGCCAGCGGCGCTGCCGGGCTTCAGCTCGCTGCCCGGTCTGGGCGGCGACAACGGCGGCTTCCGGCTGCCAAGCCCTGGCGGCGGTCAGGGCGCCGGACAGAACAGTCCGCCGCCGGCGTTCCGCGGCCGGCCGGGCAAGAAGGACCGCTAGGCCCGGCAGGGCGACCGTAATTACGCCCTGGCAGCGATCGTCTGGCACAATGTGATGACTACGCTCGGTTGCGCGGGGCCCTCTCTCACTCGCTGCGACCGGCACCATCGGGGCAGCCAGCGCCCGGCTCCTCACCTGGGCCGCGACCTGCCCGACCTTCACTGGGAGTAGACCGCAGCTGTGGCTGTCAAGATCAAACTAAAGCGCCTGGGCAAGATCCGCGAGCCCTACTACCGCATCGTCGTAGCAGACTCCCGCACCAAGCGGGACGGTCGCGCGATCGAGGAGATCGGCAAGTACCACCCCAAGGCCGAGCCGTCTTTCATCGAGGTTGACTCCGAGCGCGCTCAGCACTGGCTGTCGGTGGGCGCGCAGCCGACCGATCCGGTCCGCAAGCTGCTGGAGATCACCGGCGACTGGCAGAAGTTCAAGGGTCTGCCAGGCACCGAGGGAACCCTGCGGACTGCCGAGCCCAAGACCGACCGCAAGGCCGTCTTCGCGGCCGCGGTGGCAGAGACGCTGGCGGGCACCGAGGCCAAGCCCAAGACCACCAGGGCCAGGCCGGAGCCAAAGGCCGGCGCCAAGGCGGACGCTAAGGCCGAAGGCAAGGCCGAGGGCAAGGCCGAGGCTAAGGCGGAGGGCAAGGCCGAGGCTAAGGCTCCGAAGGCCCCCGCCAGGACGCGCAAGCCCGAGGACGCTGGCGCCGCCGCCGTCGCGAAGGCCGTGGCCGAAGAATCCGCCGTGGCGGAGGAACCCGCCGTGGCCGAGGAACCGGCCGTGGCAGAGGAACCCGCCGTGGCGGAAGAACCGTCCGCGGCAGAGCCGGCGCAGGATGCGCCAGAGGCAGATGGCGGGTCCTGACGTGCTCGAGGAGGCCCTGGAGCACCTCGTGCGGGGCATCGTCGAGCATCCGGATGATGTGCACGTCGATAGCCGTGGCCTCCGGCGGGGCCGGGTGCTCGAGGTCCGCGTCCACCCGGACGATCTGGGCAAGGTCATCGGCCGCGGCGGTCGCACCGCCAGGGCGCTGCGCACAGTCATCGGCTCGCTGGCCGGCAACAATTACGTTCGCGTCGACCTGCTGGACGCCGACGAGGTTCGCTAGCTGCCATGCAGCTGGTGGTCGGTCGAATTGTGCGGCCGCACGGCGTCCGCGGTGAGCTGACCGTCGACGTCCGGACCGACGATCCGGAGTTGCGGCTTGCCGTCGGTGCGGTGCTAGCGACCGAGCCCGCGGCCGCTGGCCCGCTCGCTGTCGTCGGCAACCGCTGGCATTCAGGGCGGTTGCTGCTCAGTTTCGCTGGAGTCGACGACCGGACCGCCGCCGAGAACCTGCGCGGCACGCTGCTCGTCGTCGACTCGGAAGACCTCGGGGATCCGCCCGATCCGGACGAATATCGCGACCATCAGCTCATCGGGCTGAGCGTCGTCGCACCCGGTGGCGAACAGGTCGGTACCGTCGCAGACGTGCTCCACCATGGGCAGGATCTGCTGGTAGTGGCCGGCACCGGCAAACGGGCAGGCGCGGAGATCCTCATCCCGTTCGTGTCCGCCATCGTCAGCGACGTGGACGTCCCGGCCGGCCTGCTGCGCGTCGATCCGCCGCCAGGATTGCTCGATCCGGAGGCCGCGGTCTAGCTGCGGATATCGGAGGTAGGTGTGCGCATCGACATCGTCACGATCTTTCCCGAGTACTTCGGCCCGCTGAGCGTGTCGCTCATCGGCAAGGCTGCCGCGCGGGGGGACATCGTGTTCGGTGTCAACGACCTGCGGGACTGGACCCACGACCTGCACCGCACGGTGGACGACACACCGTTCGGCGGCGGGCCCGGCATGGTGATGAAGCCCGAGCCGTGGGGCGAGGCGCTCGACGCCGTGCTTGCCGCCGGGGGCGGCCCCCAGGCCGACCCGCTGCTGGTGATCCCGACGCCGGCCGGCGTGCCGTTCACCCAGCAGCACGCGGCCAGGTATGCGGGGGAGTCGTGGCTGATCTTCGCGTGCGGGCGGTACGAGGGCATTGACGGCCGGGTCGCCGATGAGGCGCGGTCGATGCTGCGCGTCGAGGAGGTCAGCATCGGCGACTATGTGCTGGGCGGCGGCGAGCCGGCCGTGCTGGTCATGACCGAGGCGATCTGCCGGTTGCTGCCCGGAGTGCTGGGCAACGCCGAATCGGCCGCGGACGACTCGTTCGGCTTTGGCGGAATCGAGTCCGGCGGTCCCATGGCGGGGCTGGTCGAGGGACCGAGCTATACCAGGCCGCGGGTGTGGCGCGACCGCGAGGTGCCGCCGGTGCTGTTGTCGGGCGACCACGCCGCGATCGCCCGCTGGCGCCGGGACGGTGCGCTGCGGCGGACCGCGCGGAATCGTCCCGACCTGGTCGCCAGGCTCGGGACCGAGGCGCCCGGAGCGCTCGACGGGCGCGACCGGGAGGTGCTGGCCGAGGCCGGTTTTCCGGTTGACAGCGAAGATGTGGCACACTAAAGGCACTGCCCAGCCGCTGGTCTGCTCCTGCCGTCAGCTGCCCGGGGCCGCCGGGCGCCAGCCCAGCGCAGACACACGACCGATCCAGCGCGTTCGCAGCGTGCGCTGATGATGACCGAGGAACCGCAGCGATGCACACCGCGATTGCCGAGCTTGAGCAGGCGCAGATCCGATCCGACATCCCGAGCTTCCGGCCTGGAGACACCCTGAAGGTGCACGTAAAGGTCACGGAGGGCAATAGGTCACGGATCCAGATCTTCCAGGGCGTGGTCATCCGCCGCCAGGGCGGCGGGGCCAGGGAGACGTTCACCGTCCGCAAGATCAGTTATGGCGTGGGCGTGGAGCGAACGTTCCCTGTGCACACGCCCGCGATCGACAAGATCGAGGTTGTGACCCGGGGCCGCGTCCGCCGCGCGAAGCTGTACTACCTGCGCTCGCTGCGTGGCAAGGCGGCCAGGATCCGGGAGCGCCGCGACGTCACCCCCGCCAGGTAGCGCCCGCGCCGCCGTGGCGGTGCTGGCTGGCACCGGGTCGGAGCCAGGATGACGGCCAAGTCGGCCGACGAGGACGCGGCGAGCCCGCCGAGCCCACCGGTCGGTCCCCGGCCGCGCGAGCGATCGCTGCTGCGAGAGCTGCCCATCCTCCTCCTGATCGCGCTCGTGATCGCGATCCTGGTCAAGACATTCGTGGTTCAGGCCTTCGTCATCCCCACCGGGTCCATGCAAGACACGCTGGAGATCGGCGACAAGATCCTGGTCAACAAGCTCGTCTATCACTTCCGCGCCATCGAGCCGGGCGACATCGTGGTCTTCAACGGAGCGGGCAGCTGGGAGCCGGCCGCGCCGACAGCTGGGCCCGAGGACAATCTGCTCGCGAGGGCCTACGACGACACCGTGCGAAAGCTGTTCGACGCCGTTGGCAGCCTGTTCGGCTCACCGCTTGACCAGACGGACTTCGTCAAGCGGGTGATCGGCGTGCCGGGCGATCACGTGGCGTGCTGTAACGCGCAGGGCTTGGTCACGGTTAATGGCGTGCCGCTGCAGGAGCAGTCCTACCTCTATCCGGGTGACCAGCCCGGTAGCGCGCCGACCGGCATACCTGGCCACTTCAACGTCCGGGTACCGGCCGGCTACCTGTGGGTCCTCGGTGACCACCGCGGCATTTCCGACGACTCGCGCGGCCATGAAGCCGATCCCGGCAACGGCATGGTCCCGGAGAACAAGGTGATCGGCCGCGCCTTCGTTATCGTCTGGCCGCCGAGTCAGTGGCGGATCCTGCCGATCCCCGCCACCTTCGACCAGAAGGGCATCGACGCGGCGGCCGGTACTGCCTCGGCGGCCCTCCCCGCGGCGGCCGGCGTCGGGGCCGCTGTGCCGCTGACCTGGCTCTACCGTCGGAGGCGGCGCCCGCGGCGCAGCCGCGGGCGCCGCGCCCGACCGGACCGCGGCTCGTTACCCGAACGTCGGCGGTGAATGCGGTCAGGACGGGGGCTTCTGCCCCTTTGGTCATCGACGTCGCGAAGCGGTCATGGCCACCGCTGCGAGCGGCCAGGCCGGGATAGGCTCTGCGTGATGAGCGAGGAGCAGGGGAGCCCTGAGCGGCTGGTAGCGGGCATGCCTGGCGGGGGGCCGCCGAGCGCGCCTGCAGCCGCCGACGGCGCAGCAGAAGCCACCGCGGCGGCGACAGAGCCGGACGGCCCGACCACGCCGAAACCCGCCGCGCCCGACAGCCGTCCGGCGGGCAAGTCGGGCCGGACCCGGCACTGGTCGGCCTGGCGCGAACTGCCCATCCTCATCGTGGTCGCGCTCGCGATCGCGCTGGTGATCAAGACCTTTTTGGTGCAGCCGTTCTTCATCCCGTCGTCCTCCATGGAGGACACCCTGCTGGTGGGCGACAAGGTGCTGGTGAACAAGCTCGTTTACCACTTCCGGGCCATCCACCGGGGCGACATCATCGTGTTCAACGGCAATGGGTCGTGGAACCCCACGCCGCCGGCGACCAAGCCGTCAGCTGACCCGCTGGTGCGGGCCTACGACGCCACGCTGGGGCCGCTATTTCGCTCCATCGGCGGGCTGTTCGGCACTCCGACCGACCAGACCGACTTCATCAAGCGTGTCATCGGGCTACCCGGCGATCATGTCGCGTGTTGCAATGCGCAAGGGCTCGTGACGGTGAACGGCGTGCCGCTGCACGAGTCGTCGTACCTGTATCCCGGCGCCGCGCCCTCGCTGATCCGGTTCAGCATCACTGTGCCGCCGGGCCGGCTGTGGGTCATGGGCGACAACAGGCAGGTCTCGGACGACTCGCGAATGCGGCAGTACGACCCTGGCCATGGCACCGTGCCCGAGAATATGGTCATCGGCCGGGCGTTCGTGATCGTGTGGCCACCGAGCCAGTGGCGGATCCTGCCGATCCCCGCCACGTTCGAGCAGGCCGGCCTCGACCGGGCCGTGTCCGGCGCCGCGGCGGCCGCGACGCCGTACCTGCCGCTCGCCGCCGGGGCCGTCGTCGCGGCGCCGCTGACCTGGCTGGAGCGCGGGGCAAGACGCAGGCTCGTGCGGCGGCTGCGGGGCCGGCGAGCCGCGCGGAGCAGGCAGGCGACATGACGGCCGTGGCTCGGATGCGACTGTCGCTGGACCGCCCCATCGGTTACACGCCCAGGCGAGATAGTGGCCTGAGCGGCTACGAGCGGGTCCTCGGCCGGGCCGGACTTGGGCCCGTGGCTGGCGTCGACGAGGCGGGCCGCGGCGCTTGCGCCGGGCCGCTGGTCGTCGCCGCGGTGATACTCAAGCCCGCCCGCATCGCCTCGGTGACGGAGCTCGCCGATTCGAAGGCGCTGACCGTGCAAGCCCGGAACATCGCATACCGTCAGATTATGGACGCGGCTCTCGACTGGCACGTTGTGATCATCCCGGCCGCGGAGATCGACAGGATCGGGCTCCACGTCTGTAACGTGGCCGGGATGCGGCGGGCCCTGGCTGGCCTCAGGCGCCGCCCTGGGTACGTGCTGACGGACGGGTTCCCGGTTCGCGGCTTGCCCGCGCCGACGCTGGCCATGTGGAAGGGAGACCAGGTCGCCGCCTGCGTTGCGGCCGCGTCCGTGATCGCCAAGGTCACCCGAGATGCCCTCATGCGTGACCTGCACGAGACGTTCCCGGATTACGGATTTTCCCGGCATAAGGGATATTCAACGCCGAGCCACATGCGCGCACTGGCTCACCACGGTCCGTGCGCCGAGCACCGGAAGTCCTTTGTGAACGTGCGAGGGTGTCGACCGCCGGACGTCCTCGCTGCCCTGGCCGAGGACGATCTGGAGGTGCGCGACCTCGACCGCGCGGACGTGGCTGCGGGGCTGTATTCCGGGCTGGCTTCGGGGAACGAAGACGCAACGGACTCGTGCTACCCGCCTGGCAGTGGGCAGAATGGCCCTATCGTTGACGTGACCGACGACCATGGCTGGCCGACGGCAGGTTTCGCGGCGATGGCCCGCGGAGCCTGATCGGAGGGGAGAAATGAGCGCGGAGGATCTCGAGAAGTACGAGACCGAGATGGAGCTCCAGCTCTACCGCGAGTACCGGGATGTGGTCGGCCTCTTTACGCACGTGGTGGAGACGGAGCGACGGTTTTACCTGACCAACCAGGTCGAGCTCAACGTGCGCCAGGCAGACAACGGCGAGGTCTTCTTCGAGGTCACGATGCAGGACGCGTGGGTGTGGGACATGTACCGCCCGGCGCGTTTCGTCAAAAATGTCCGTGTCGTGACGTTCAAGGACGTCAACGTCGAGGAGCTTGCCAAGAGCGACCTGGAGATTCCCGATAAGTAGGGAACACTGGCCCCTTAGCCCCAGGATCGCTTGTGCGCCAGCATGAGCCCATTTGCCGGTGGTTATCCACCGACCTTCCCGCGCGACATAACGCGGACCGGCTACCAGCCACTCGTTGTCCACACACCGCTGCGGCGATCTGCGGCCGCCTGCCGGCCCGCGGCATGGTGGCGGGCGGAGGTGGTCGGCGTGAACGCCAAGGATGTGCTCGGACAGCAGGGTGAGCAGGTCGCGGCCCAGTTCCTGACCGAGGCGGGCCTGGCCGTGCTCGGCCGGAACTGGCGGTGCAGCCAGGGCGAGATCGACATCATTGCTTTAGACGGTCGGACGCTAGTCATCTGCGAGGTCAAGACCCGGTCCGGCGTGCGGTTCGGCACGCCGCTCGAGGCGATCAGCACGCCCAAGCTGCGGCGGCTGCGGCGGCTCGCGGTGACCTGGGTGCGGGCGCACGGCCTGGTCTTCGACCAGATCAGGATCGACGTCGTCGGCGTGCTGCGGGCCGCGTCGGGTGAGTTCAGCGTCGAGCACGTGCGCGGCGTGGACTAGCCGACGACAAACGCCCGTCCGCACCGGGTTAGCGCTGGCTCCGGGCAGTCCCGGCGGCCGCATGCTGTCAGTGTCCGTGCCGCGGCGGCCAGGCGTGCTTGTCGCTGTCCGGAGCCCGTGGCGGACGTCGGCTGGGCGCCGATGTAGTCGTCGGCAGCAGGCCAAAAGCGTTGGCGACGGCGACGGCTCCGGCTCTGTTGCGCACGCCGAGCTTGCGGAACAGGCGCGTCTGGATGTTCTCGACCGTCTTCGGGGCGATGCCGATCAGTCGGGCCGTCTGCCGGATCGAGTAGCCCTGAGCGCCGAACTGCAGGATGTCGCTCTCCCGCGCAGTGAGCTCGGGCGGATCGCCCGCACCGGGCGCTCGCTGGTCCCATCGCGCGCGCACCGCACCGATCAGGGGGCGCATCGGCAGCGAGTCCACGATGAGGTAGCCCTGACCGGCCATGCGGAGGAGGGACAGGAACTTCTCACCGATCTGGTCGGCGAGGACGAGTGACGTTGCCCCATTGGCGAGCGCATCAGCCAGCTCGGAGGACTCGAGCGGTTTGCTGTGCACGAGAATCGCGGGAACGGCGAGCTCTTCGACGACCGCCCAGTCTTCAGCGTCCGGGTCGACCAGGGCAGCCACTATGGGCCCGCGGTGCCAGCGCGCCCAGTGCGTCTGCGACACGCGCTTCCGGTCGTGCAGGAGCACGAAGGACAGCTTGTTGGCCAGCAGAATCTGTGTCACCTGGTCGAGGGCCGAGGACGGCTGGCCAGATACCACTGCCAGTACCGGGAAATCCTCGTTCGGCGGCTCGCGACGCCGGACTGCCGGGGCGGGCTGCTGGTCAAGGATGCCGAGCGCTGCCGCCCTCGAGACCGCGTGCGCTCCGCTGTTGACGTCGAGCTTGGCGTAGATCCGGCGTTTGATGTTCTCCACCGTGAGCGGGCTGATCCCGAGCAGGTCGGCCATCTCCGGAACGCTGTGACCCGATCCGGCCAGCACGAGTATCTCCAGTTCACGGTCGGTCATCTCGCCAGGATTCGACCGGCCGGCGTGCCGTCCGCGTTTGCGCCGCAGCAGAGCTAGCACGGCCTCCAGGCCATGCGACTCCGGCACCAGCGAGGTGACGCCCGCCCTGCATGCCGCTGACAGCGCTTCCTCGGCCGCTTCGCGGTAAGTCACGATGACGTTCAGCTCGGGGAAGCGCTGCATGAGCTTGTTAACCGGGTGGCACGTCTCATGCAGGCGTGAACCCGCGTCGAAGATCACTGCGTCAGGTCGGCGCAACTCGCAGAGCGCTGGCATCCGATCGGGCTCAGCCACGGTGCCGACCACGGTCACATCTGGCCGGGCCGACAGGGATGATGACAGCGTGTCACGGAACAGCCGCGATGGCGACTGAACTGCGACCTGAACGACGCGAGCGGGGAGCGGGGCCATTCGTTAGTTGCAATCCGAGGTTTCGACACTAAACCGGTTAGCGCGGTACCGGAGTCTACGCCCGGCCGACGGTGCCCTCGCGGTAGGTTTTATGTTTGTGGCGATATCTCCGTTTCTACCCAAATCCCGCTAATCATCCGGTCCGCACCCGGTCTATCTCGGTCACTATCCTCGATATTCGCTCGGCTCCCACAAAGCTAAGCCTGCCGGTCATTTCCGGACAGCGACGGATATCCCTTGGGGGATGCGGTCCAGCCACAGGTTGCGGGCCGGTCCCGGCACGCGGCTACGTTTCCGCGGTGACGGGCACGACCGGAGCTAACCGGCTGTCCAGGCCGGCTACCGGCTGCCCGTGATCCTGGGTCAGGCTGATGAGCTGAATTCCCAGGCGTTCGGGTCGGTCCCGGTGACGCAGGACCGTTCCCCACCAGGCGTTCGCGCTGCCCGTGATGTTCACGAAGCCCAGTAGCGCCGCCGGGTAGACAAAGTATCCCCAGCGGGTCGCGGGGGCCAGGGTGAACAGCAAGGCGAGGGTGACAGCGAGCCGCCACGCTGCGGCCTTGATGTCTGCTGGTGGCTGGACGATGAGCGACACGCCCATCGCCAGGCCTACCGCGCACAGGAGACCGACTGCGGCCCACCTGCCCGCAGACCCGGTGGCAGCGAGCAGATGGCCCGGCAACGGGCTTTGCGCATCCGTCTCATACCTGGCCATGCCGAGCGGGAAGAGCACCGTGTTCTGGAACAGTGCGGCGGGCGACGCCAGTGAGGCTGGCGCCGTCGCCACGACCAACGCCGTGGTTGTGATCGCAGCCGTTAGCACGAACCTGGTCGCGGTTCGAGCGCCGTCCCTAACCGCGAGCATCGCGGCAATGACTGGCAGTGCAGGCCATGCGGTGGCCTTGATGGCGCAAGCCGCACCGAGCGCGATGGCCGCTGCCAGCTGTCGTCGCCGCTGCTTCGGTGCGCCGGTGCAGGCGAGGGCCAGGCACAACAGTGCCAGCACTGGCGGATCGGTGAGTCCTTGCGTCAGCGGCAGGGCGAGAACCGGCGAGCCGAAGGCGAAAACGGTACAGCGCATCGCGCTGCCGGGCCTGGCGAGCCGGAACGCGGCGGCGAGGACCGCCGCGGTGGTGATGCCCATCCAGAGTGCGGGATTGCCAACGGCGCCGTGCAGGCCGACCGCGGCGGGCAGGCCGAAGATCGCCATAGCCGGTTCGTACGGGTTGTACTGCAGCACGTGCGAGATCTGATCAGCGCTCAGGTAGGGGCTGCCGTGCTGCAGTAGGTGAACCGCGGAGCGGGCCACGACCGTCAGCGAGTCCTCGCCGGCCTTGGACATGGTGCGGCCGATCGTCAGTTGCCAAGCCAGGGGCGCTGCGAACGCACCGGCGAGAGCTATGACCAGCGCGGCCTCACGGCCTCGGGACTGCCACAGCGCGACGGTGAGTGCGGCCAGCGCGTAACCGCCGACGGCCCAGACCGCCCAGATCCACTGCAGCGGCTCTCCGGACGTGGCGAAAACCAGCCCTGCGAAGGCGGCGAACGCTGCATACCAGGCAATGAGCTGTCGGCGGTTACTCAGCGGCGCACGTTCCGCGGGCGCGGCTGC
>Ga0187783_10002776_pt1 | contig 13007 bp, 14 predicted proteins | sample 1015_SJ02_MP02_2_FD_132471 | JGI IMG/M metagenome (GOLD analysis project Ga0187783, IMG submission 132471) | Tropical peat soil microbial communities from peatlands in Department of Meta, Colombia - 1015_SJ02_MP02_20_MG | ecosystem: Environmental > Terrestrial > Soil > Wetlands > Peat | place...
ATCGACGATCGTCCATTCGGCGCCGAGGCCCTGCAGCTCGGCGTGCAGGCCAGAGACCTCGCTGTCCCACGTGATCGACAGATCCACCTCTGTGCGCCGTCCAAGCGTCCGCGTGCGTGCGCCGCGACCAAGCGAGAAGATCATCAGTTTGCCGTCTGCGTCGCGAAGCGCCAGAAACGGTTCGCCTGCCCGCTCCGCGGCGAGCAGCTCCTGCAGCTCTTTCGGCGTTAGCGAGTGCGGGGCTACCGGGTCCCGGTCAAGATCAACTCGTATCGCCATCGCGCTTGCCCCACTCGCCCCCGCGCTCGCACCTTCCGAGAGCATGACAGATGCGCGGAGGGGCCGTCTATGGGCTTTCTCACGCTGGGCAAGATCCCTCCGGGATTGGGAAGGGCCGGCTTGGCGAGTGTCGACGACCCAGCGCCACCGGGCGGGCCCAGGCGTCGGAGATCGCCCTCGCGACCGGCTGAGGCCGGGTGTCGAGATCCCTAGCCTGGTGTCGCGCGCTGCGCTGGCGTAGACACTTCGTTCACGGTGCGTCGGTTCCATAGGCGGTGGACTGGGTGGGGCGAGGACCGCGCGATGCGAGAACGCACAACCCCAAACGCAAGCGCCTGGGGTTGGGCGTGAAAGGGAGCTGCGGGCGGCCTGAGACTATCGGCTTTGAGGCGCACCGCCGCCGTCGGGGTGAAACACGACAACTACCGGGACGATCATCGAGCTCCCATCCCGATCCCCGGCCAGGTCTCGATCGGCCTTTTGCGGACATGCGCTTGCCGCCGTTGCGCCTGGTGTTGGGGTGAAGCTCCTCCGACGACCGCCGCGGCCAGGCGAGGGTTGCGCGCACTAGGTCCAGCGACCGCTGGGGCCACCGGAAGTGCGAACAGCGCGACAGCGGCGGTCAGGGGGATGAGTTTGGTTTTCAGGTTGCTGGTCATGGTGATCTCCTCTTGTTGGTGAGGGATGCTGCGAGGCCCATGTTCGCCGGGCTGGGGTGCGATCACCACGGACCCAAGGTGTAGTCCTCGGACACCTTGCCAACCCCGTAAACGCAAGCCGGGGACCTTTCCGCGAGCCCAAGCCCCGAGCCGCGGACCGCCTCTTAGCGTTTCGCCGAGGCGATGTAGTGACCGCCGGCTGACACGGTCTTCGTCTTGTTGAGCACGAGGTCGTGCACCTTGACCTTGCCCTTGGTGACCTTCACCTCCGAGCGTTTGCATTCGTCGAGTGTCAGCCAGGCGGTGCCCTCGACGCTCGTGCTCACAAAGCGTCCGTTGGTGCCCCAACTGCCGCCGGTCTCCGAGGCCCAAAGGTGACGCGTCTTGGGCCCAGAGCGCCGTTTGCTCGCGCTCGCGAAGGCTGCGGCGGATCCGCGCGGCAGGGTCACGCGTGGACAGCCTGTGAGCGCCAGAGACAGGATGAAGTGGGTTTCCCCGTCTGGATCCTGGTGGATGCGGAACCTGCCGCCGTAGACTTCGGCGCTCACCGTCTTTCCGCTCAGCGTCTTCGCCGTGATCAGGACGCGGCCGTTGGTGGCGTCGACTTCGGCGCCATTGGGGATGCTCGTCTCGCCCGATAGGACGACGAACCTCGTCGTGTTCGGGAGGCGGATAGTCACGGTGCCAGAGACGAGGCCCGCCGTCTCGCGCTGGCCGAGCACTGGGGCGGGTGACGCGGAGGCTTGCGTGCCGAGCACGCCGCCCATGGGCCCGGGCACGCCGCCGATGGGACCGGGCACACCAGCGATACTAGCACTGCTGCCACTGGTGCTGCCGCCTTCGCCACCGCCGACGCTCAAGTTATCGACTGGGCTGGTAGAGCCTTCAAGTTCTGAGCCAAATTCCGGCGTGAACGTAGCCGTCAGAGCCTCGGGCGAAGAGGCGGCACTGAACGTCGTTTCGCACGTCGCCGTCGACAGCGAGAGCGACCGGCGTTCGCAGCCGGGAATCAGCACGCCATGATTGGCGAATGAGACCGCGCCCAACGGCGTGCCGCCTTCTTTGGCCGAGACGGTCGCCGTCAACGTCACGGTCTGGTTGGCGACGGGATGTTCGGGAGCCGCCGAGAGCGTGGTCGTGGTCGGTTTGCCCCCCGGTTCGATCGTCGCCGTGACGGTGTGTTCTGTGTAACTGATCCTTGCCTTCTGGGGAGTGCCGGGACTGCACTGGGCTTTTACCACGGTCCCGTTGGGTACGCCCGAGAACGTGCCTTCCACGGAGGCAGTCGTGGTCAGGATGGTTGCGACGTCGCCCGTCCTGAGGGTTGCGCACTTGCCGGTTCCGCCGCCTTCGGGAAAGGCCTCGTCGTCCAGAAAGAAATGAGCGTTCGCGATGTTGACTGCACCGCTGGCGCTGACTTGCGAGTAGTCGGTCCCCGCGACCGAGCCTTCTTTGCTGATCGTCGAGCCGAACGAGGTCGTGGAGCTGAGCGACAGCCCACCGTCGACCGCAAGCGTCCCGAGCTCGCCTCCTACGCCAAGCTCGCCGCCGCCCAGCGTGAGCGGCCCGATCGACGATGCGCGGCCCCCGAAGAAGTTGATCGTTGTATCGATTACCTTGACTGGGTTGCCCCCGATCGCGCCGTTGAGGCTGCTGCCTTCGAGCCCGACGTAGTCCATGCCTTCCCCCGTGATCGTGACAGGGCCAGCTTCGATGCTCCCTTTGGCGGTGCCGCCGAGTATGAAAATGCCACCTCCATTCTCGAGGTCGATCGCTAGGGCGTTCGAGCCAGTGACCCTCCCCTCGAAGTTGATGTCACCATCGTTACCGTTGATCGACCACGTCTGCTGTTCGCTGAGCGTGATCGGTGCGAAGATCACGCTAGCGCCAGGTTTGGTGGCCGAACTGCTCGCCGTGAGTCCGCCCTTGCCGAGCGTGATGCCGTTGCCGTTGATGGAGTAGCCGCGCGCATCGTCGAGCGAGATCCCTTCAGCCGTCACGCCGCTGAGATTGTTCTCGGACAGGTAGCAGGCGTCGGCTGGGGGCTGTGCTTCGCATGCACTCGGAAGCTTGGGAAAGCTCAGCGTGCCGACCGCGCCGCTCGGTGAGACGCCCCCTTCCCAGTTGGCCATTTCGGACCAGTTGGCTTTGCCCGCGGGGGCGCCGCCGCTCCAGGTGAAGTTCGTCGCGGCCAGCGCAGAGCTCGTGACGAGCAGATATCCGCACGCGGCCAGGACGAGCGCCGGACAGACTGCGCGCTTGCGCCTCGGCGTCGCGCACCCCGCTGTCGCCTTGTCCTTCAAGCCATCCCCCTCGTCTCTGCCTTCTCGCTTGTTAATCATAGGGTGCCCTTCCAGTCGCTGGTCCTTGGATGGATTGCGCTGATCGCCGGCGCGCCGCTACCACCTCATCAGACAGCTTCCGGTGTGGGGGATTTCGGTGCAGTACCCTCCGCCGAGGGTCAGCCACCATTCAAAACCGACTTCTTCCTTGGTTTCCTGCATCCGTTCGCTGAGTCGCTGGTCGACCGCGTTGTGGACGATCAGCTCCTGCAGGTATTGTTTGATTGCGTCCTGCTCTGCCGGTGAGCACGCGCCGAAGATGCAGTCGGTGAAGGCGTCGCGAAGCGAACCGGGCAGCGGTTCGGTGCCGGGGAACATGACGATCAGCGTCAGCTGAGCATCGTCTTCGGTGCACGGCCCGACCCCAAAGCCCGATACCGTGCAGCGCGTGTACGCTTCTTCGATTGCCTGTGTCACGCGGGGGATCGCCGGGGGGTCGGTGCGGAGGAATTTCATGAGCTCCAAGAACTTGCCGGGCGGATCGGCTTGGACGTTCCCGGTGTCGGCCACGGCCAGCTCCGCTCGCATCGGCGCCGGCGCACGCTCGAGCGCTTCGCCGACCAGTCCCTGCGTCCCGGCGATCCCGGCTGCGAGAACCGGACCGAGTAGCTGCGCGTTGTCCGCCGTCAGACCCGATTGGCAGGCTGCGCGCAGACACCACGGGGAGAATTCGGGTGCGAAATCGCCGGGGGCATCGTCGAGGCCGGTAGTCGCGGCCTGAGCTATGGCCGCGTCGAGCGCCTGCTCGTCTGCCGAGGCGATGGCGGCGACGGTGGCCTGCTCGGCCGGGCTCGCGACGTGCAGGAGTTCGTCAACGACGGCCTGCTGTTCTGCGGGACCCAGCCCGGTGAGCGTGCGTTCGAGCATCGCCGCGCCCGCCTGCTGCTGCGCGGATGAGACCCGCTTCAGGCCTTCCTCGAGTCTCTGGCGTTCTGCTTCGGAAAGCTTTGCCACCGCGCGTGCGATCAGCGCGCTAAGCGGGCCTCGTAAGCCAAGAGACGCGGTTTGCGAGACCTGCTGTGCAGAGAAAGACCCTGTCCGGGGCGGGCATGAGGTCCGGCACCGGTGGGATCGGCTGCCCAAGCTCTCCACGAGGTTCAGCCGCACGTTGACGGCGAGCTTCCTGCCGGCCCGTGGGCTCTGCGAGATCACGCGTCCCGCCTCGACCGTGGTCGAGTCCTGCCTGCTTATGCGGCCTAGGCGGCAGTGGGCGCGCCTGATCATCGTCTCAGCCCTGGTCAGCGTCTTGCCCCTGACGCTCGGCGCCACGCAGTGACGCCTCGCCTGCGAGGCCTGCGCGACGGCGCTCGTGAAGGTGAGCGCGACCAGCGCGAGACTCAGGCAGGTGACGAAGAGCGCGATGAGGCGCTCGTTGATGGCTTGTGCTGCAACGGGGGTCTGGCGGTTGATGCTCGTGCTCACGGTTGCCTCCTCGGCTCGTCCACGTTGATGGAGTTGGTGTCTGCTGAGGGGGATCCTGCGCCGCGCAGGGACCTGCCGCCACCCACCCAAGGTGTAGGAGAGGGACACCGGCGCAGCGGGCGCGGTGTCCGGTTAGCGCAGGTTCGCTCGCCTGCCGCTCCGTTTGGAGCGCGAGCGGTCGTATCGCCTCGCTGAGCGACATGCACTCCGGTCCTGGCCTGCCCGTTTGGTCGCCACCCCTCCGCGGCCCTCGACCACAACTTTCAGCGGGCGCTCGCCGTCTTCGGCGGACGCTCAACTCACATCGAGCCTCGAGTAGCCGCTGCTGCTCAGCGCGGAGGGTGTCGCAGAAAGGGGATGGGCTCAGACGTGAGTGGGCTGTGGGCGGTCGTTGTGCCACCTGAGCCGTGCGTTGCCCGCTGTCCTTCGGCCGGCGGGCGCATCGGGTTCGCCCGTCCTGAGCTCTCAGGTGGTCGCGAGGCGGTGCTTGTGGAGCTTGAGGAGGTTATGGGTGGCGGTCAACAGCCGCCACTCCGATCTGACGGCCGAGCGCCCGCGCCTGTAGAACCTGCTGGCGCCGCGGTTGCTCTTGATTTGCCCGAAGACGGGCTCTGCCATGCCTTGGCGTTTGAGATAAAGCTCTCTGCCCCAATCGGTCGCGAGCACTCGTCGCGTGAAGTCATAGAGCCCGCCGCGACGTCCGGGGCCGCGGCTCCTTGCGACGATCGGCGTCGGGCGCGACGAGCGTCTGTATGCCACGTGCAATGAGCGATTCGATCGCTTCGTTCTTCCAGTAGCCCGCGTCAGCGAGGGCGATCCCCGGCTGCTCCTGCACCCCGGCGGCGCTCAGCTCCTCACACGCGCTAACGATCATCGGCTCGAGGTTTGCCGTGTCCAGTGACTCTGTGCTGATCTCCGCTGCGATCACGATCTGACCCTCGCCGACGACGGCTTGGGCGTTGTACCCCTGCACCCATCCGCGCGTGGTCTTCAGGTTGCGCGAGTCCGGATCGCCCACGTTCACCTTCCTCGCCGGTAAGGACTCAAGCGGGTAGGGCTTGATGTTGTGGCGCGCGCCGACATGCGCCGCGAGCCATCGCTGGCGATCCCCGCGTCAAACCACTTCTGATGCTCAGCGACGACCTGGCGCTCGAGCTCGAAGTCCTGCTCGAGTCGACGCTTGCAGACAGCCAGGCGCTCACGGCGATCGCGCGGGACCTTCTTCGCCTCGGCCGCACGCTTTGCCTCCATCGCCTGCTTGGCCTCACGCAAGCGCGCTCGACGATCGCCGCTGCTCCTAAGCCCCTCGGGTAGCTCATCGCCGCGCGCGGCCCCATACAGCTCGTCCTCGGCGGCATCGATCTCCGTGGCCTCCTCGAGGATCTCCCGCGCGATCTGCTCGTAAGTACGAGTCGCATGGTGTGTCGCCACAGCAGCGTCTTCGAGCCATCAACCGCGACCACGCCTACCTTCACAAGCCCCGCGCGTGCACACAGCTCCAGCACGCCGGAGAACAGCTCCGATATCGCCGCCTCATGACGCGCGCGGAAGCGCGCGATCGTGGCGTGATCGGGCGTCTGATTGGCCGCGATCACCCGGAACGCAACATCCTCCTGGCAGCGGCGCTCTATCGCCCGCGCCGAGCGCACACCGATCGCGTACCCGTACAGCAGCAGCGCCACCATCATCGCCGGGTCGTGCGCCGAGCGACCCCCACCCGTCCTCACGGTAGGAGCAATAGAAAGCGTCGAGATCGAGCTCGGCAACCGAGTCGATCACCAACCACGCAAGATGATCCTCCGGCAACCAATCGCGGACGCTCGGCGGCAACAACAGCTCCTGCTCGCGATCACACGCATTGAAGTTCTGAGACATGCCGTGATGGTCTTAAAACCCTCGGACGGCACCCCTTTGTGCGACACCCTCCGCGAGGAGCAGTGGCGGAGCCGGCGGCTCGTGCTCCTCGATCAGAGGAAGAACGAGCGTCCGCGAACCGAGCCTATCGCTCGCTCTTCCTTTTCGGCGGACCAGCAGTGATTTGAGCGCGGTTAACGACACTCGAGCCCTCCTCCACCGCATCAGACTACTTGGCTAAAACTTGACTACCCGGTCAAGTAGCTACGCCGCCGATCTGCGTGACTAGCGCAGAAGACCGCCCACCTGCAGCTACTTCTCAGTGGAGCCAACCGGGATCGAACCGGTGACCTCCTGCTTGCAAAGCTCATTTGCCGACGCGTTGCGAGCGGCCAGAAAACGCCGCGAATCCGGCGAGAACGGGCCCGGACGAGGTCCAGCGGATAGGCCCCGAGGAGGACCTGCGGGGCATCATCGCCAGCGGCGACACGGTCGCCACCCGTTGGGTCGTCAAAGGCTCGCTCCAGCAGGAGTTCATGGGAATCCCCCTGGCCGGTCAGACGATCGAGGTCGAAGGCATGACTTCTATCGCCTCACAGAAGGCCGCGTGACCGATGTCTGGGCGCAATCAGACGCTCTCGGCATGATGCAACAACTCGGCGCCATCCCCGGCTGACGGTCCGGTCAGCTCCCCGGTGCGTAGCCGTCACGACGGTGGACGCGCTCGTCTTGGACCATGACGATGAGCGCGCCCGGCAGGGAGAGGACCGTGCTGGTGATGCGGATGTGGTCGCCTCCCACTCCAGTTCGCCGACTCCTGTTGGATTCAGGCACTCTTGGCGGTTAGTCTGTGAACCGCGAGACGGCCCCGGCTTAGGCCGAAATCACGCCGCCGGCGCTCGCGGACAGCGAGGCCGAGCGTGCCCAACGTTGCGGTGCCAGGTCGCGACGCACGGGCATGGTTAGCCTGACAGGCCTTGGGTGTGACCTCGCCCTGCAACGCTCGGCGCCTCTGCTATGCCTGGCGACTGAATACGAGCTTTTCGCTCAGCTCGGGTAGCGCGTCGGTGGCATCGTCCCAGCCCAGGATCCGGTCGATTACGAGGGAGGGGTCGAGCCTTCCGGCAAGGACGAGCTCGAGGACGCTCGGCATGCTCGCCCGCGCCTGTATGACTCCTGTGACGAACGTGAGGCCCGTGAAGTACATCTCGTCGAGGGAGACTTCGAAGGGCTTCCAAATGCCTGTACTGGTGCATACCCCGCCGTGGTCGGTCGACCGCAGCGCGAGTGTTAGTCCCTTCGCGGAGCCACTCGAGTCGACCGTGATCGGATACGGGCCAAGCGACGACGGCCACCCCGCGCCTCTGTCGATTGCAGTCGCTCCTAGACGCTCGGCCTTCTCCAACCGCCGAGTCACGCTGTCGATATACATGACCGACTCGGCATCGAGAGCCAGCGCGGCGGCGACCGCGTAGAGCGCGATCGCGCCTGATCCGCCGACCACGAGCACCGGAGCGCCCGGGTGGACACGGAGCGGCTCAGCGACGGTGCGCCAGCCGTCGACGACGCAGTCCCCGAGGCTCGCGAGAGCTTCCGGCGAAGCCCCGGCCGGGAGTGCCACCAGCATGTGCTCGGCGAACGGGACTCTGACCAGCTCAGAGAGCATCCCGCCCCAGGTCCGACCGGTCGGCCCTAGCCCGAACCACTGCAAGCCGGGCACGTCGCCGCCGTGGCCCTCGCAGAACCCGGTCAGACCGGCGCGACAGCGCATGCACCGGCCGCAGGAGATCTGGAACGGGATGCACACGCGGTCGCCTCGCTGGAGGTGATCAACCGCCGCCCCGAGCTCGCTCACTTCCGCGACGCATTCGTGCCCGAGCGGGAACGGCGGCTCGAGCGGCGTCCTTCCTCGCACGACCGCAGCATCGATATCGCACGTCGCCACAGCGAGCGGACGCACGAGCACATCCGTTTCCTCGCGGATCTCGGGCGGCGGGACATCGCGCGTCTCGATGACACCTGGCTTGACATAGGTCACCTGCTTCATCGTGTGGCCTGCCTTTCGATCTGATGCACCGCGACGGGTCTGCTCATCCCACTTCTCCCAGCGCAGGTTCGGTTGCGGTCATGCCGCCTCCGGTCGGTTCCCCTGGGCATGTGCCTTGAGATGCGCGGCGGCGTCCTCGAGCCTGTCATCACCCCAGAACAGCTCCTCGTCGATCGCGATCGTCGGGACCCCGATCACACCAACCTCGAACGCCGCGTCGGTTGTGTCACGTAGCGCCTGCTTTATCTGCTCGTCGCGCATCGCGTCCTGGAGTTCGCGCGGATCGAGCCCAGCGTGCCGGCAGGCCTGAAGGACCTGGTCGATACGGCTGAGGTCTGCGCCTTGCTGGAAGGCGTCCCGGTAGGCCTGCAGCGTGAACTCGTGTCCGCGGCCCGCGACGAAGGCGAACGTCGCGGCGCGCATCGCGGCCAGATAGTTCGTCGGCCAGGGATCTGGCCAGCGCACGGGCGGCAGCCCATAGCTCTTGGCGCGGCGCTCGATCTCGGCCATCCCCGCCTGCCGGCGCTTGTAGTTCCCGAGCGCCCACGAGCTCCTCCCGGTGAGCTTGAACAGGGCGCCTAGAAGCACCGGCTTCCACTCGATCGGCCCGGGGAAGACCGAGCCCAGACGCTCCGCCGCGAGGTACCCGTAGGGCGATCCGAGGTCGAAGTAGAAGCTCACGCGTGGCATCAAACCCATCTGAGACGTTCGCTAGACTGAACGCGGTGTTCGCTATGATACACGATGATCGGAATGCGGGTGACGTGCAGGAGCTGCTGGCGGCGAACCTGCGGAGGCTGCGGATCGCGCGTCACCTCTCGCTTTCTGCGTTTGCGCGCACGTCCGGGATGAGCAAGGCGACGCTGTCGGGTATCGAGAGCGGGCGCGCGAACCCGACCGTGGAAACACTCGCGTCACTGGCAGCCGCGCTGCGCGTCGGGGTCATCGAGCTCCTGGGCGAGCTCCCACTCGGCGAGGTGCGCGTCGTGCGCTCGGCAGAGAGCGCGTTCGCGCCCGCTGACGGCCTGCCCCGGCGAGGGATCGACGAGATCGACTCGGGATACCGTGTCGAGGTGTCGGAGGTCGCGCTCGGTGCGCTCGAGGTTCGCGAGCTCGAGCCACGGGCCCAGGGCGCGCGCGCGAGCGTGTACGTGGCCGACGGGAAGCTGATCGCAGGGCCGGTGGAGCGCAGCACGGAGCTCGGCCCTGGCGACTACATCTGCTTCCCGGCCGACGTCCCGCACATGCTCGCCGCCGGGCGCAGACGAGTCCGCGTGCTGCTGCTGGCACAGACCCGAGAGTAGGTTGTCAGCGGCTCTGGTCATCGACCCACGCGCCCGATCTAGTCCTAACGGCCTGCTGATACGTGAGCTCGCTCCGAGCGATCGGCTCGCACATCGCGGCAGCGATGTCGTGTTAGGCTCGCGCGCATGTTCAGGGGATGGCGGTGTATCTTGATCGCTTTCGCGTCACTGATGATCGCCGTCGGCGCAGCGTCCGCACTGACGACGGTCACGGTCAAGCGCTGCGGCTACGCGGCCAATGGCTTCTATGGCAAGGACGCGATCTATCCGTGGCACATGTCATGCGCGAGGGCCCGGACAATTCTTGCCGGCGCCATCAACCCGCACGCCAAGCACATCAACCTGACCGCGGACGGGGCCGCCACCGGCGACGCCGGGCCGGTACTCATCCACGGCCGCTGGTGGGTGTGCGGCGGTCGTATGGGGTTCTACTTCTGCGGCTATCCCTACCGCCCGGCATACGTCTCAGGGACAGGCGGCGGAACCACTTGGAAGGGTCCCTTCACAGAAGAGTCCGACTACAACGCGTGCTCGGCTGGGGGCACCTGTGGTCCCCGAGATGTTGTCTATCTGCCGCATTGAGCGGCATTGCACTGGCGACAGGTCGCCGAACATAGGACAGTCAGTCCACGAACCCGACCTTGGGGGAATCCCGCTGGCTGGGCGACGCCCGGTGTCGTCCAAACCAGACGTCCGCTCGGCGCCACACGACTCGCCCCCTTCACGCGAACGCGACCGCCTTGGACGAAATCCAAGCGTCCGTTCGACCAGGCTCCGCGCTTGGCCACGCTGCGCGGTCACGGTGGCCGTGGATCTGCTCGCCCGAAACCCCCAAGGAGAGGACACACAATGGCAGTAGGGATAAGGCTCAAGTTCCCCGGCGGAACTCAAGAGCAGTACCAAGCCGTGCACGACGCCGTGAACGCCAGTAGCCCGCTCGGCAGGGCCGACGGTTTGCTCGTTCACTCGGCCGGCCCGATCGACGGTGGCTGGGGCGTGATCGACTTCTGGGAGTCCAGCGAGGCGTTTGACCGCTTCACCCAAGATAGGCTCATGCCAGTCATCCAACAGCTCGGCGATCGAGGCTTTCCGAGCCCGCCGGAGCGCAAGGACTTCACGGTCAACAACCTCGAGCAGCACGGCGACTGACTCCCAGACTGCTGAGTTGGACGAGATCCAAGCGTCCGTTCGACCAGGCTCCGCGATCCGCTGGCCACTTGACCAGAACTTGACTACGCGGTCAAGTTGCCGGTCTCAAAACAACCCGGGACCACCGCAAGACCCGCTTGTTTGCAGACATTTCGCAGTGGAGCCAACCGGGATCGAACCGGTGACCTCCTGCTGCAAAGTTCGCCGACGCCTTGCGCGAGGCCAGAAAACGGCGTAAACCCGGGGAGAACGGGCCTCGAGCGGGATTTAGGCACTGGATCGAGGTCGCTGCCTAAGTCCAGAGCAGAGGCACGCGACCTGGAACGGTCTAGCTGCCCATCCTCTTAGCGGCGTTGTCCACGACCCGCGTGTTTGCCTGTGCCGATAGTCAGATCAGATGTTTTCTAGAACTGGGGACTAACCTCATCCAGCCGGCGCGCTGGCGTGCTGCCATGTAACGAACGGGCGCCTACTCGACCCAGGCAGTCGTCGAGGGTCAGGCAATCGCAGTGCAGCCCCGTTTCGAGGATCTTCCTCATGGCTCTCGTCTCTGTAAGCGTCTGTGTGATCTCGGGTAGCTTTCGCTGTGCCAGCTCGCGCCAGATCTCAGGCGGCGGTGTCTCCTCGGAGAGGCCAGCGAGAAGGACTCGCGCCTCGGCGAGGGTGAACCCCACGCGCTTGATCAACACGATCAGCGATACCCGTCCAAGCGTCTCTGGGTCGTAGCGGCGCTTGCCGCCGGCACGTGCAGGCGGCGCGAGCAGCCCGGCGCTCTCCCAGTAGCGAAGTGTTGAGGCCGGCACGCCGGTCTCGCGCGCGACCTCGCCGATCGTCAGTTCGGTGCTCATCGGCCTTGACTTAAAGTCTACTTGAGGTGGTAGACCTTGTTGTACCTCGGCTACGAAAGGAAGGCACAATGCCCGAAACGGCCCCCAATCCGGCCACGACGGCGGCCGACGGGCCCGCTGCGCCAATGTCCTCCGGGATGGACCCCTCACCGCAGGTCCCAAGCTGTGCCCTGGACGGGAACGGACTGCGCGTGCAGCGCGAGCGCTATCGCCGAGTCGGGCAGAGGGCCCGCCTGGTCGACCGGACTGGGCGGAAGTTGGTGGTGGAACTCGACCCACATGTAGACCCAAGGGTCGTTGATGATCTGATCGTCGTGGAGCGGGCATGCTGCCCATTCTTTGAGTTGGGCTGGGATCGGGAGCGGCGGCGGCTCACCGTGTCGGTGTCCCAGAAAGAGCACGAGCCGGCGTTGGACGCCATCGCGTTCGCACTGGACCTCGAGACCACGGCCCGGCACGCCGCGTCGGACTAGGTCGCGATGCTCACCGCCTTCGGGGCGACAGCGGTCGTTTTCATGATGGTCATGTACGCGCTTGAGCGCCGCCACCGTCGATTCATCCCTGCCTTTGCGTGCGGCTGCGTGCTGTCGAGTGTCTACGGCTTCCTGGCGGGAACGTGGCCGTTTGGTGTGGTCGAGGCGATCTGGGCGATCGTGGCGCTCAACCGTTACGGGGCGTCGAAGCCGCGCTAGGGGCTGAGCTGCTACGCGTGGTCATCCCAACGCTATCCCAGCCCTCACCGAAGCGTGCTTCGTGACCGTCATCGTCGGCAGTGATCCGAGCAGCAGCGGCCGGATGCTCAGCGCGGCCACTCTGCGTCCGGGGCCAGGGAAGTGGGGGATCGATGTGCCCAGAATCCTTTACGCGGCTCGGACCGATTCCGGGCACCCAACGAGCGACCGACTGACCCCATTCGTGCAGGGACAGGAAATGAACCTCGAGATGCTGAACCGTGAACACCCTGCAAATGGGCGCCTTTAGGTAAGCGTTCAGTGCCTTCCCGCTCAGGCGAGCAGCGGCGCAGGATCGCCGCGAGCGTGAGCGGCGAGGAGCTCGCTGAGGTAGGCGAACAGCGAGCGACGTTGCAGCCGGCAGGTGGTGTG
>Ga0187783_10002777_pt1 | contig 13006 bp, 11 predicted proteins | sample 1015_SJ02_MP02_2_FD_132471 | JGI IMG/M metagenome (GOLD analysis project Ga0187783, IMG submission 132471) | Tropical peat soil microbial communities from peatlands in Department of Meta, Colombia - 1015_SJ02_MP02_20_MG | ecosystem: Environmental > Terrestrial > Soil > Wetlands > Peat | place...
GCCGCGAGCCCGCTGCGGGCCTGGTCGGCGCGCCGGGACGGCGAGGACCCCTCGACCCTGCGCACGGAACTCCAGCAGACGATGGAGCGGTACGTCGGGATCTACCGCAACGAAGCGGACCTACTGGAGGGGCTCCAGCGGGTGCGCGCGCTGCGCGCGCGCTTTGCGAACGTCCGCGTGGTCGACCCGTCGACCGTCTACAACCTCAACCTCACCGACGCGCTCGAGGTCGGCCACCTGCTCGAGCTCGCCGAGGTGATCGTCGTCGGCGCCTACGCGCGCACCGAGAGCCGCGGGGCGCATGCGCGCACGGACTACCCCAAGCGGGACGACGCGCACTGGATGCGGCACACCATGGCCCGCCGGACGCCGGAGGGCCCGAACCTCTCCTATACGCCGGTGACGTACACGCGGTGGGAGCCGACGGAGCGGGTCTACTGATGGCGGAGGAGCTCGTCCACGCCGCGTTCGACGTCTATCGGTTCGACCCGACCCACGACCCCGGACCCCGGTTCCAGCGCTACGAGCTCGACCTCGCGCCGCACACGCCGGTCCTCACGGCCCTGCTCAAGATCCGCGCGGAGATCGACCCGACGCTCACGCTGCGCTATTCCTGCCGCAGCGCGATCTGCGGTTCCTGCGCGATGCGGGTGAACTCCAAGAGCCGCCTCGCCTGCGAGACCCAGATCGGCCCCGAGGTGGCCCGGCACGGACGGGTCGTCATCGAGCCGATGCGCAACCAACCCGTCCTGCGCGACCTGGTCGTCGACCAGGAGATCTTCTGGCGCCACTACGAGCAGATCGAGCCGCACCTGATCCTCGACCCGCGCCATCCGATGCCCGAGGGGGTCGCGAACCCGATGACGGAGGCCGAGGTCGAGCGGTTCCAGGAGACGCCCCGTTGCATCGCGTGCGCGGCCTGCTTCTCGGCGTGCCCCGCGGTCACCGACGACCCCGCCTTTCCCGGGCCGATGGCGCTCGCCAAGCTGTACCGGTTCGTCGTCGACCCGCGCGACCATGCCCGGCAGGACCGCCTGCTGCGCATCCAGCCGGGCGGTCTGTGGACGTGCCTGCGCTGCCACCTGTGCACCGAGGCATGCCCGAAGGACGTGCGGCCCTCCGAGCGGATCCGCGACCTGAAGGAGATGGCGATCCGGGCGCAGGGCGCGACCGAGCCCGGCTCGCGTCACGCCCTCGGCTTCCTGGAGAACATCCGCGAGCGCGGCCTCCTCAACGAGGCGAAGCTCGTCCGACAGACATCGGGCCTCGCGGGGATGGTGGGCCAGCTGGGCCAGGGCGTCCGGATCTACCGCAAGAAGCCCGAGGTCCTGCGCGCCCCCCACCGCATCGAGGGCCAGGACGAAGTCGAGAAGATCTACGAGGCGCTCGACCGCCCGCCGGAGGCTCCGCCGTGAGGCTCGCCTACTATCCGGGCTGCGTGGCGCAGGAGTCGGGCAAGGAGCTCGACCTCGCGACGCGCTGGGTCTGCCGCTCGCTCGGCCTCGAGCTTGTCGAGTTCCCGAGCTTCTCCTGCTGCGGCTCGGGCTTCGTCGACGAGGCGAACGAGGTGCTCAATGTCGCGCTGAACGCGCGCAACCTCGCCATCGCCGAGCGCGCCGGCCTCGACCTGCTCACGATCTGCTCGACCTGCCAGGGGATGCTCAGCCTCGCCAACGTCCGCCTCGCGGACCCGACGATCCGCGCGCGGGTCGACGGGGCCCTCGCGCCGCTCGGCATCCAGTACCGCGGCACCACGAAGGTCAAGCACCTGTTGCGTGTCCTGGTCGAGGACGTCGGGCTCGACGCGGTCCGCGCGAAGGTGCGACGTCCGCTCGCCGGGCTAAAGGTCGGGGCGTTCTACGGCTGCCACCTGTTGCGGCCGTCCGACGAGCTGGGGACCGAGAGCGGTGAGGAGCCCCATTCGTTCGAGGCGCTCCTCGCCGCGCTCGGGGCGACCCCCGTCTACTACCGCGGGCGCGTCATGTGCTGCGGCTTCCCGATCCAGTTCGTCAAGCCGGAAGTAGCGAGCCACATCGCCGGCCGCCAGATCGACGACGCGAAGGCGCACGGGGCCGACGCGATGGCGACGCCGTGCCCGCTGTGCCACATCTCGCTCGACGCCTACCAGAACCAGGCGGCGAAGGCGGTCGGGCACGCGCTCGACCTGCCGGTGTTCCACCTGCCGCAGGTCGTCGGGCTCGCCTTCGGAGCCTCGCCCGAGGAGCTTGGCCTGCCGCGGCACCTCGTCCCCACGGAGACGGCGCTTGCCAAGATCGGCGCGACGGCCCGCGCGTAGCGCCCACGCCCGGGCCCGCGGCGGTCCGCGGGTCGGCCCGGCCGCGGATGCGCCCGCCGGCGCGGGCGGGGAGCCCTAGGCGCGAGCATGGGATCGGCGCCGCTCGACTCCGGGCCCGCGACGCCCGCGGGCCCGACGGGGGCGGCCGGCGACGCGACGCCCGCGCCGGCGAGCGAGCCGATCCTGACCCGTCGCTACCGCCGGTCGGCGGTCGCGCAGATCAGCGGCGAGGACCTCGGCCGGATCGTCTCGCTCAGCGACGGGGTGTTCGCCTTCGCGATGACGCTCCTCGTGCTGTCGCTCGCGGTGCCGTCGCTCCACCCGCCCACTGAGGGGGGGCTCGTCCACGCGCTGCAGACCGACTGGCCGACGTTCGTCGGCTACGCGTTCGCCTTCGTGATGATCGCGATCTGGTGGATCGTCCACAACCGGACGTACCAGTACATCGCGCGCTTCGATTCCGGCCTGGTCTGGCTGAACATGATCCTGCTGATGCAGATCGCGGTGATGCCGTTCGTGCTCAGCGTCTACACGACCTACTCCGACCTCAAGGTCGCGGTCGATCTCTTCTCGCTGCTGCAGATCACGCTCGGGCTCACGACGACGGGGATCTGGCTGTACGCTCGGCACCACCACCTCGCCAAGCCCGACACGCCGGCGGCCGCGTCGCGCTACTTCGTTCGGCGCGGCCTGTTCTCTGCTGCGGTCTTCGCCGGCTCGATCGGGCTGTCGTTCGTCAGCACCGAGGCCGCCCAGCTCAGCTGGGTGGCGATCTTCTTCGTCCAGCGGTTCCTGACCGTGGAGGGCGACTAGCCGCGGGGCGGCGGGCCGGCCGGGTCGAGCCAGCGCGCCCCGTCGCCGCGCGTGACGTAGACGTGCAGGCGGTCGCACGTCCGGCGGAAGTAGCCGGGGGCGTCCCCCGCGAAGGCGGACGCGAGCCGCTCGGCGATCTCCTCGTCGGTGAGGGTCGGATCGACCTCGGGCGTGAACTGGCAGCGGAAGACGAGGAAGCGTCGTCCCTCGAGGTCGAGGCGCGCGGTCTCGGGGGCCCCGCAGAACGGGCAGGCGATCACGGCAGGCGGAGCGGCCGCGGCGGCTAAGCGTTGTCGGGCGGCACGCGACTCGGCGCCCAAAGATGCGGCGCAGACCCGCGCGATACCGCGCGCAACCTGCCCAGGTGCGCATGGCCGCTTTCCGTCCCGCTCGAAGCGCTCGCCTTACCGACCGCCTTATCGTGCGAGAGAGCCTCGTCGCCGCAATGGCGAATCTCGGCTCCCTTCGAGATCCCGATACGCGGATTACGCTCCGGCTCAACCCGGCGATTCTTCCAGACGGCCGCCCCTTTCCATTTTCTCGCTACGATCTTCGGACGATTTATCCCGCTGACAATCCTCTGACCCAAGAGGCTTTCGAAGCGGTGCTGAATTCTGCACAACAGGCGGGGCTGGGGATCGAGAAATCGCCCGACTCGGGGAGACCTTAGATAATCGCCTATCGAATCCGGGGGCGCGCGTCCGGATAGCTGCATCGCAAAGACAGGACAGGGCACTGCGTCGAGTGTCAGCTCATAGAGCACACGTGGTGGTCCTCGACAGAGATACAGGCGCTTGGCTTGAGGGCAGGTCTCGCTCGCAGTCGATTACACCCCATGATGGCACCCCATCGACCTCACCTAACGGCCCTCAGAGCGCGCTTTCCTAGAACCGGTGCTGGGGGGAGGTCGGCACGACTGCTGTCAGGCCTCTCAGCACCCCGATTCCGCCTCGCCCTCCATCCGGTGAGGCGCCCGCCGCGGTCGCGTTGAAGTTCAGGATTCAGCTGATTCGCAAAATCATCCTCCGTGACGATACCGGCGTCGGCAAATGTCGGTTCGCGGCCCCGGACGGGCAACGCCAGGTTGGAGAGGAGGCTTGCCGCCGGACGACCGCCTCGGCCGTAGGGAAGCCCGCTGGGGGTCCGCCGGCCCCGTGGGTGCGGCGAGCTTCCCGAACGCGCTTTCCCCGAAGACGTCCGTGGTGAGGCTCCCCGTCGCGGCCCCACCCCCCCCGCCGCCGGACCGCCTCGACTGCTCACATGTCCCGAACGGATCGGCGAGTTCCTCGGCCGGCACCGTGTATCCGATCACCGGCATGCGGGAGTGCAGGGACGATCTCACGCACGACAAGCCGGGGTGCGGGCTCTTAGTCGATGTAGCCGAGCGAGCGCAGCCGCTCCTTGAGCGCGCGCTCGTCCGCCTCGCTGAATGCGGCGTCCCCGGGCTGCTCGAGGAGACGGGCGAGCACGAACGCGACGAACGCATCGACCGTCTCGAAGCCGGAGCCGCGGATCCGCTCCTCGATCGCCCGCGCGGTCTCCTCGGGGATCCGCAGGGAGCGGGGCGGCACCGGCGGAGCGCTCATCGGCCGCTCGCGGAGGGTCGAGGATAGATAGGCTCTTCGCGCGCGCTATTCCCACTCGATCGTCGCCGGCGGTTTGTCGGTGACGTCGTAGAGGACCCGGACGACCTCGCCGGAGAGCTCCCGTGTGATCCGCTCGGCGATCGCCCGGGTCAGCGCGCGCGGCAGCTCGAGCGCGGTCGCGGTCATCGCGTCGACCGACTCGACGGCCCGCACGCTCACCGCCTCCCCGTAGACCCGGTTGTCGCCGGTGACGCCGACGGTGCGCACGGGCAGGAGGACCGCGAAGTACTGCCACGGGTGCGGGATCGCGCCCGCGGTGGCCGCGCGCTCGATCTCCTCCTCGACGATCGCGTTGGCGATCCGGGCCCGTCGCACGCGTTCGGGCGTGACGGGGCCGTTGACGCGCACGGCGAGCCCGGTGCCCGGGAACGGCTGGCGATCGGGCGCCGGGATTCCGAGCGTCCGGGCGACGGCCCGCACCTCGTCCTTGTAGAGGTCGCGCAGCGGCTCGACCAGGACGAGGCGGCTGTCCTTCGGCACCCCGCCGACGTTATGGTGGGTCTTGATCGTGTCGCGCAGCGCGCCGCCGCTCTCGATCCAGTCGGGGGCGATCGTCCCCTGGACGAGTCGGTCGGTGCCGAATCGCTCGGCCTCCGCTTCGAACCGCCGCACGAACGCGGTGCCGATCCGCCGCCGTTTCTCCTCGGGGTCGGTGACGCCCTCGAGCGCCCGGAAGAACGCCTCCGACGCCTCCGCGACCTCGAGCGGCAGGCCGGCGGTCGCGAACGACCGGCGCACCCGCTCGAGCTCGCCCGCGCGCAGCAGGCCCGTGTCGACGAAGATCGGGCGCGCCCGATCGCCGATCGCTCGCACCGTGAGGTGGGCGGCGACGGTCGAGTCGATGCCGCCGGACGCCGCCACGATCGCGCGCCCGGGGATCTCGGCGCGCAGGCGCCCGAGGGCCTCGTCGACGAACGCGGCCGGGTCCCTCACGTCGGTTCCCTCGCCGGCGCGGCGGGCTCTTCCCGCCACTGCGCGCGGTAGCGCTCGAGCGCGGCGGCGAGCTCGGGGAACTTGAGCGCGAGGATCTCGGTCGCGAGGAGCGCGGCGTTCTCGGCGGCGTCGAGGCCGACCGCGGCGACGGGGATCCCGGGCGGCATCTGGACGACGGAGAGCAGGCTGTCGAGCCCGAGCCCCCGGTGGAGCGGGACCCCGACCACCGGCTTGAGCGTGCGGGCCGCGACGACGCCCGGCAGCGCGGCCGAGAGCCCGGCCATCGCGACGAAGACGTCGGTCTCGGGGTCGCGGACGAGCCGGTCGACCTTGTCCGGGGTGCGGTGCGCGCTCGCGACGTGGACCTCGCAGGCGACGCCGAACCCGGTGAGCCGGGCGCGCACTTTCTCCGCGATCTCGAGGTCCGATTTGCTGCCGACCAGCACCGTGACCTTCACGGCGCGAGCGAGCGACGGCGAGACAAATAGTTTGGCCGCTTGCCCGCGCCCGTGGCGATCCGGCTCCACCGCGGCGGGCGGTTCCGGCGGTGGCTCGGCGCCCGGTTCGGGGGCGACTTCGCCCTCGGCGACCGGATCTGGCGGCGGATCCTGCACGGGCTGGGGGCCGCGGCCCTGATCTACTACGCGCTCCCGACCGACTTCTTCGTCGTCGCCCCGAAGCTCTACGTGCTGCTCGCCGCGCTCGCGGCGGTGCTCGTCCTGGAGCTGCTGCGCCATGCGATCGGCCTCGAGCTGCCCACGATCCGCGACTACGAACGCGAGCGCCTCGGCAGCTTCGCCGTCTTCGGGGTGGCGATCGTCGTCGCGATCCTGCTGTTCCCGATGCCGATCGCCTGCGCGGTCGTGCTCGGTACCGCGATCGTCGACCCCCTGGCCGGCGAGCTACGGCGGACGCCGCGCGTGCCCGGGATCGATCTCGCCGTTCCGTTCGGGGTCTACGCGCTGCTCGCCTTTGCGGGCCTCACGCTGCTGGGGCGCTGGCCGCCCCTCGCCTCGGGGGGGCTCGCGCTGGTCGCGGCGGCGATCGCCGTCGCCGTCGAGCGGCCGAAGGTCTGGTGGTTCGACGACGACATCGTGATGACGCTGGTGCCGGCCCTGGCGCTCTTCCTGCTCGGCGTCGTCCTGCTGGGACTGCCGGGCTAGCGCGGCCCTAGACGACCGGGGTCAGCGTCGCGTGCGGTGCGCCCTTCTCCGGATCCGCGCTGATCGCGTAGATCGTCGTCCGGGGCCGGATCCCGTAGATGCATGGGGCGTTGTCGATGTTCATGATCCGGAAGTAGGTGTCCATCATGTTCAGGATCTCGCTCGACACGAGGAGCCCGGGCTTCAGCAGCCCGATGCCGAGGTTGCCCACGTGCTTGGTGCGCGAGACGCCCTGGAAGTACATCCGGATGGCGATCTGATCGCCCATCAGGCTCTCGAACGTGTCGAACGCGGTGTACTCCATGAACGGCTTTCGGTCCGGGCCCGCGACGGCCTTCTCCGCGGTGACCATCGCGCGGGTCGCCTCCTCGCGGCCGAAGCGCGCCATCGGCAGGATGTACGGGTCCTCGGTCTCGTTGGCCGTGTAGTCCGGGATCCGCACGCGCGTGTCGAACTGGTTCGCCGGGATGTGGCGCACGAGGGTCTCGCGCAGGCGCTCCGGGGACTCGCCGGCGCTCAGTACCGCCATCAGGCCCCGGCCCTGGCTCAGGAAGTTGAGGAACGTCGGCGTGAACAGCATGTAGCAGTCGTCGATGCCGACGTTGACGTCGACCTCGAAGGCGTTGAAGCTGCCGCGGCGGAAGCCGCCCCCGAGCAGCTGGTCGAAGTCCGGGATCCCCGTCGAGTAGTAGCGCTCCGGGTCCGAGATCGGCTTCCAGGGGCCCGATGCGTTGGCCCCCGGGGACGCGGCGTGGTTGGCGGCCCCGATCCCGAGCGCCTCGAAGCGGCCCTCGTTGAGCGTGACCGCGTAGCGCGCGCGCCCGATGTTGGTCGCTCGCAGCTTCTCGAGCCGCATGTGGCGGACCCGGCGCTCGTCCAGCTCCTCGCGCTGGATCGAGATCAGCCCGTCGACGAGGTACTCGATGCCCCCGGCCTCGGGCTTCTCCAGGATCATCACGACGTCCGTGCTGGACCCCTCCACGAGGTCCTTCTGGAGCGCCATGACGAACTCTTCCATCTCGAGACCGTACTTGTGGGTCACACCCTCGAGCGAGTCGATGACGAGCAGCGCCTTCTCCGGCAGCGCCTTCTCGATGCGGTTGTAGACGTTCTCGACCTCGGGCATCGGGCTGCGCTTGAGCAGCGCCTGCAGGTGCGCGCGGTCGACCCGGGTCGGGGCGCCGCGTTCCTGGCCGAAGCTGGAGAGGACCTCGCGACCCGCGCGGACCTTGCGCTGCTCGGGCTCGGGGAGCTCGGGCTCCCGCGACTTGCCGGCCGACTGGATCGCGTCGAGGAACAGCTTGGCGGCATCGAGGACGCGCGTGCGCATCTCGGTCGCCTTCAGCCAGGGGAACTGGCGGTAGAGCGCCTCGTCGCCGACGCGCGTCGAGAGGTAGAACGAGCGGTTGGGCTGGCCGACGCGCTCGAGCAGCTCGAGGCCGAAGGTCGTCTTGCCGGAGCCGGCGCCGCCCTTGACGATCAGCGACCGGCCGCCCTTGCCGCTGAGGAAGGCCACCACCTCGGGCGGCACCCCGCCGACCGTGCTCCCCTCGTTCGCGGACATGCTAGCCCCGCGGGTACGGGCGGCACGGTGGGTCCCGAGCCCGACGAACCATTCCGTTTCCCGAAGTCGTCAAGGTCGCGGAGGGAAGGTAAAGGTTTCCCTGTTTCGGCGGCCCGGATACCGGCGTTACGCCGCCATCGCGCGGGCGACCTCGACCGCCCGCCGGACCGCCTCCGCGAGCGGCGCGCCGGGCTCGCCGACGGCGGTCGCCGCGCTCGGGTTCCCGCCTCCCTTCGCGCCGAAGGCCGGAGCCGCGGCGCGGACGAGCGCGTCCGCGGCGACGCGCGCCGAGGTCGATCCCACGAAGAGGATCCCGCGGCCCTCCCGCTCGCCCGCGAGCACCGCGACCCGCTCGCCGTCGCGGGTGAGCAGGCGCGAGAGTTCCATCAGCTCGGCGCGCTCGAGCGTCCCCAGGTAGCTCGTCAGGGTCGTCCCGCCGACGGTCTGCGTGGCCGCCGGGTCGCCCGCCAGCCGACCGGCGAGGCTACCCAGGTCCTCGCGTCGGCGCTCGCGCGCGGTGCGGCGAGACTCCTCGACCTCCCCCAGGAGACGGTCGATGCCGTCCGGCAGCTGCGGCACCCCGACGCCGAGGCGCCGGGCCGCCTCCTTCAGGATCTCCTCGTGCTCCTCCCGGATGTCGAGCGCCCGTTCGCCGCTCGCGAACGTCAGCCGGACGATCCCGTCCTGGATCCGCTCGACGTCGAGCAGCCCGATCGCGCCGACCTCGCTCGTGTGGGTGCAGTGGGTTCCGCCGCACGCCTCCACGTCGAACCCCTCGACCTCGACGATGCGCAGCTCGCGACCGGGGACCGCGCCGCCCTGGTAGAGCGTGAAGCCGAAGCGTCGCTCGGCCTCGTTGCGCGACTCGAAGTAGCTCTTGACGGGCCGGTCCTCGCGAACGATCTCGTTCACCCGGCGCTCGACCTTGTGCAGCTCCTCCCGCGAGAGCGGCCGGTAGTGCGTGACGTCGATGCGGGCGAGCTCGGGGCCCTTGTAGGCGCCGGCCTGCCAGACGTGCGGCCCGAGCGTTTCGCGCAGCGCGCCGTTGAGCAGGTGCGTTGCCGTGTGGTGCTGCATCAGCTGGACGCGCCGGGCCCGATCGATGCGGCCGTGGACGCGCTCGCCCGCGCTCACGTGCGCCGGCGCGTCGAGACGATGGAGGATCCAGGGGCCCTTGCGCTCGACGTCGACGACCTCCCGGTCCCCCAGGTGGCCGCGGTCGGTGACCTGGCCCCCGCCGGTCGGGTAGAAGAAAGTGCGGTCGAGGACCACGAACTCACCCTGCGCCCACAATACGTGAGCGTCGAAGGCGAGCGTGTACGGGTCGAGGTAGTAGAGGACCTCGGTCGGCGGGATCGCGGCGGGGACGTCCGGCAGGCCTTCGGCCCGCTCCACGTAGTCGCTCGCCGGCGCGTCGCGCTCGTGCCGGGCCGCGACCCGCGCGTAGAAATCCTCGGGGATCGGCGGGGGGTGCTCCAGCTCGGCCGTGGCGAGATCCGGCGTGATCCCGAGCGAATCGTACCACGCGAGCAGATCGTCCTCGGAGATGCGGCCGCCCGCGGCGCGGCCGCGCTCCTCCTGGCGACGAATGACCGCCCGGGCGCGCTCGACGGCCTCCCCGAACCGCTCGACCTCCGCCTCGATGACCCGGTGGAGGTCGTCGCGGTGCTCGCCGACCTCCGGAGCGTCGTGGGCGATCTGCCGACCGACCGCGTCCAGGACCGAGACGAGGCTCGGGGCCTCCGGGACCTTGCCCAGGATCCGCAGCGCGCGGCGGACCAGGAGGCGGGCGAAGTAGCCGGCCTTGCTGTTCGACGGCACGACGCCGTCCGTGACGAGGTAGTTGAGCGCCCGGGCGTGATCGATCAGGATCGCGGCCTCCCGGGCCGGGAACGTCGCGCGGAGCTCGTCGTACGGCTCGCCGAACACCGCCTCGTAGGCGGTCTTCGTCCCGCGGCTCATCCAGGCGAACCGCTCGAGGCCGTAGCCGGTGTCGACGACCGTCAGCGGCATCGGCTTCAGTCGGTCGCCGTCCCGCTCGTACTCCATGAACACGAGCGTCGCGAGCTCGAGCCCGAGGAGGCCGACGCTGAGCGACGGGCCGAGGTTCCCGCCTCCCTCCCATTCCTCCTCCTTGTAGGTGATCGCCCGCGGGTCCGCGCCGAGCTCGGTCGTCAGGAGCTCCTGGCAGAGCTCGGTCGTCCGGTCCTTAAAGTAGACCTCGTGGTCGGGGCGGTTGAACGCGTGGTGGGCCATCATCTCGAAAAGCGTGAAGTGCCGGCCGCTGCGACCGACCTCGTCCAGGTCGACGAAGCGAAGGACGGGCTGGCTGATCGCGAGCGGATTCGCCGGCGGCGGGATCGCCCCGCTCGTCACCCACGGCTGGAAGTCGTAGATCGACGCCTGCGTGAAGAAGACGTCGTTCCGCCAGCGCGCGACCGTCGGGTAGCGCCGGATCCGGGTGTGGCCCCGCCGCTCGAAGAACGAGAGGAACGTCTCCCGCACGTCGCGCGGGGAGAGGGCACGGGCGAAGCCCGGCCGCCCGACGAACCCGTAGTCGCGGCACGGCGCCTCCTGGCAACGGTCGGTGTCCCCGAGGGTCCAGAACGGGGCGCCGCAGACCGCGCAGGTCCGGCGGTGGAAGCCCGCGCGGTGGAAGAACTCGAGGTCGTACTCCGCCGCGTCCATGGCGCCGCGCCGACGCCGCCTGACCCTTAAATCGTTTGGAGAATCGCCGGGGTGGCGCGCGCCCCACGGGGGGCGCGCGGTGGATGGCGCGGAGGCGGATGGCGGGCGCGGTGGCCGGGGCGGCGCTCTCCTCCCGTGCGGTGAACCGGGCGACCGTCGTCCTCATCCTGCTGCGCGTCGGATATGCCTACAACTGGTTCGACACCGGGCCCGCGCTGCCGTCGATCGGCGCGACGTTCGCGGTCGGGCCCGCCCAGCTCGGCCTCCTCGTCGCGAGCTTCCTCGTTGGGGCGGGCCTGCTGCAGGTGCCGGCCGGCCTGCTCTCGCTGCGCTACGGCGCGCGCACCGTGTCGCTCGCGGGGGTCGCCCTGCTCGCGGCCGCGAGCGCGGCGAGCGCGGCCGCGCCGACGTTCGCGACCCTCGTCGCGCTCCGCCTGCTCGCCGGTGCCGGGGCCGCCCTGTTCTTCTCGCCGGCGATCGGGCTGGTCGCGAGCCTGTATCCGGCCGGCCGGCGGGGGCTGCCGGTCGGGACCTTTACCACGGCTTTCAGCGCGGGCGCCGCGCTCGGGATCGTGGCGAGCGCCGGGCTGATCCCGCTCCTGGGCTGGCGCCTCGCGCTCCTCGCCGGGGGCGCTCTGCTCGGCGCCCTCGCGCTCGCGGCGCCCGTCCTGATCCCGACGGCCGCCGGGTCGCCGCCCGCCACCCGGCCGCCGTGGCGCCCCCTCCCCCGCGCGTTCGGGCTGCCGGCGGTCTGGGTGATCGGCATCGCGTTCATCGGGGTCGAGGGGGCGTCGTTCGCCACCGGTCAGTTCATCGTCCCGTACGGAACGAGCGTCGACGGCTGGTCGATCCTGCTCGCGGGCGCGATCGGGATGACGTTCGTCTTCCCGAGCACCTTCGGCGGCCCGGTCGGCGGCTGGTTCGCCGAGCGCCACCGCAACCACCGCACGCAGTTCGCGGTCGCGGTCGTCGGCGGCGGCGCGGTCCTCGCGCTCCTGCCCTGGGCCGGGGTCGCGGCCGCGATCGCGATCGGGGTGCTGTTCTCGTTCGCCTACGGCTTCGTCTACGCCGTGATGTACGTGCTGCCGCACTTCTGGCGCGAGCTACCGCCGGGCGAGGTGCCGCTGGCGATCGGCCTGTTCAACTCGATCCAGCTCACCGGCGGCGCGATCGTCGCGTCGGCGTTCGGTGCCGTCGTTGCGGTGAGCTCCTACGACGTCGCGTGGTGGTTCCTCGGGGCCCTGACGGTCGCGACGCTTGGGGCGCTCGTCGCGCTCGCGCCGACCCCGCCCGCGGCCGGTCCGCGGGACGAGGCGGCGGGCGTCCCTGCGCGAGCGCCCGGCCCGTAGCGCAGACCTCGGCGATCGGGCAGACCGGGCACCTCGGTCCGATCGGGCGGCACAGGTTCTGCCCGTGCTGCACCAGGAGCGGGTTGAGCGGGATCCAGTACCGGGGCGGGACGACCTCGCGCAGCCGCGCCTCGGTCTCCTCGGGGGTCCGTGTGGCCACCACTCCGAGGCGGTTCGCGATCCGGTGGACGTGGGTGTCGACCGGGATCGCGGGGATGCCGTAGCCGAAGACCAGCACGCAGTTCGCGGTCTTCGGCCCCACGCCCGGCAGCGACACGAGCTCCTCGAACGTCCGCGGGACGACGCCGCCGAAGCGACTTCGGATCTGCTCGGCCGTCGCGCGAATCGCCCGCGCCTTGGTCCGGTAGAATCCGGTTACCCGGATCAGCGGCTCGATCTCCTGGGGCCGCGCCGCGGCGAGGGAGCCCGCGTCCGGGAACGCCGCGAACAGGCGCGCGCTCGCCACGTCGGTGTTCTCGTCGCGGGTGCGCTGGGAGAGGATCGTGCCGATCAGCACCTGGAACGGGTCCTCGGCGTGATCGCGCAGGTACGGC
>Ga0187783_10002778_pt1 | contig 13005 bp, 13 predicted proteins | sample 1015_SJ02_MP02_2_FD_132471 | JGI IMG/M metagenome (GOLD analysis project Ga0187783, IMG submission 132471) | Tropical peat soil microbial communities from peatlands in Department of Meta, Colombia - 1015_SJ02_MP02_20_MG | ecosystem: Environmental > Terrestrial > Soil > Wetlands > Peat | place...
CGCCACCACGTCGCGATCGTTGCCGCAACGCGCGATGAATTGAATTCCGATGGGCAGCTTCTGCGAGGTGAATCCGCAGGGCACGCTAATCGCGGGCAAACCGCAGAGATTTCCGATCGCGCCAACGGGGTCCGGAAAGCTGAGGGCTATTTCGATATTCGTGTCGAGAGTACTGGCTGCAACTGGCAATGTTGGCGCCGCGACGACGTCAAATCCGTCAAAGAGTTCGTTCGCTCTGTCCTGGCAGACGGCACGGACTTGTTGCGCGCGCAAGTAATCGCTGGCAGGAATCTGTTGGTTCACATAACCGGCGACGCGGCCCAGCGGGTCTGCCAATTCGGAGACCTTGCCGCTTTCGATTAGCTCGCGAAAAGCGGCGACGCCTTCAACGCCGATAATCACGCCCGCCGCTTCGTCGAACGGCCCTGCGGGCAACTCGACATCCTCGATCTTCGCGACGTGCTTCCTGAGCGCGCTGAATACGTCTTCGACCGCAGTCGCAATTTCCGGGTCGCATTTCTTCCATGCATTCGTGAGCCGGCCGATGCGCAAGCGAGCCGCAGGCTCTGACGTTCCAGTTTCGAATTTCGCGTCGGCTTCGGAGAGGGAACTGCGATCGCGAGAATCGTGTCCGCCAAGCGCGGATAAAATCAGGGCGCAATCTTCGGCCGAACGCGCCATTGGGCCAATCTTGTCGAGCGAATATGCAAGCGCCATCGCGCCATAGCGGCTAACCCGGCCAAACGTGGGGCGCAGCCCGGTAATGCCGCAGAATCCAGACGGACAAATAATTGAGCCCCACGTTTCGGTGCCGATCGCAAACGCGGCGAGCGCGGCAGAGACGACCGCGCCCGACCCGCTCGACGAGCCGCAAGTCCAACAGCCTTCATTCCATGGATTTTTCGCAGGGCCGGTGAGCGACGCCGAGGCGAACCGGTAGCCCATGCCTCCGGCAAGCTCGATCATGGCAGCCTTGCCGATTAAGACCGCGCCAGCCTGATTCAGCCGTTCGATCACAGCGGCATCGTAATCGAAGGATTGATCCGCATATGGCCGGGCGCCCCAGGTGGTCGGATACCCCTTTACGGCCAGAAGATCTTTGGTGGCATAGGGGATTCCGTGCAGCGGGCCGCGGTAGTGTCCCGCGGAAATTTCCCTTTCGGCAGCATGAGCCTGTTCGAGAGCGAGGTCGGGAGTAATTGTGGCGTACGCATTAAACTGCGGACTGAGCCGTTCGCTTCTCGCGAGATAGCTTTCCGCGAGCGCGACCGGAGAGATCTTCCGTGCGCGAAGCCGCCTTCCAAGTTCGGCGACAGGCAGATAGAGAAGGTCTTCACTCAGCGTTGCCATCGGATTCGATCCTCTGATTAGCGGTGTGCTTTCGGCGGAGTCGGTTTCGCGCTTGAAACAAGTTTCAGCACCGTTGCGGGCTGGTCGCTGTTTCCGAGCGGAAATGCGCGCAGGCGATCCAGCGGTTTTTGAAGGAGAAGGGAGAGCCTTCGGATTTCGTCTTTTTGCTCGGCCGAGAAGCGGTCACCGTACTTTCGCAGGATTGCGGCGACTCGCTCGTCCGCTTGTGCCTGATCTTCGGCCGTCACAGGAGTTACTGCCGGCGCTTGGGTACCTGGATTCTGCCGTCCGGCGGCCGATTGCGGCGAACGTTCGAGCGTCGCGGGAACAACGGCTGCGCTGGCAACGGCCAGGGCGGCATCCCGAGCGAACGCGCGCCTCGATAAAGCGGAATTGCGCCAATTGATTGATTGTCTCATGACCACCTCTTCTTTCGAGCGGTGCACGAGACTAATGGAAATGCATCCTGCCGGTCAACTTTGGTCGCGATGTTATCTCTCGCGTACGCGCCGGTATTTATTCATTGAACTCTAACCTGCCGGGAATAGAATTTGAGCGCTTGCGCGACGGGGGTCCGCTGTCGGCATTCGCGAGCAACTTTCCATCGAAGCTGGTGTTCGATGGTCTGTGATTCCTTTGAATATCGGCAGTCCGAGCCGTGATTCGGACGAGGAGGATCAGTTCATGAAGACGAAAATCGTAAGCATTTTCGCGGCGATGGTGTTGATGCTCGCGCTCACCTTCCCGGCGTCAGCGCCGGCGGCGCCTCCCAACGGCAAATCGGTCCCGGCTACTGCACAGCCGGCCGTTCCGGATCGCCATCCCGAAATCCACGATGCACTCGAGGCGCTGCGCCGTGCGAAGGCTCACATGGAACACGCCGCACATGATTTCGGCGGGCATCGCGTCGACGCCATTCGCGCCACGGACGAAGCGATTCGGCAGCTCGAGATTTGCGAGCAGTACGACAAATAGGAACTTGATCGTACCGAAGTTTTGAAAGCAGCGTCTCTGTATGTGCATCTCCGGATGCGCACTGGGAGACGCTGCTTTTGGTTTTAACGGTGTCATGGGGGAATTGCCGAAAACGGCGTGACGGTTGAGATTCGCTAATCCGAAGAACTGTCGTCGCTCGGTTTCGCCGGTGCGGGCTGAGACTTGCCGGCGAGCACTTCCTGAACGATTTTGGCTGCCGTCTGACGGCTTATGGGGCAAGCCGTGTCGTTGATCCGGCATTCCGCGATCGTCAGCTTGCAACCGCAAGTGCACGATTCTGAATTCATCCGTCGCAAGGCAACCTGCTTTTGCTCGGGAGTCAATTTCGAGAGGTCCACCCCGGGAAGTTCGGTCGCGTTCTTCGCATTTTTGAGGAAAATTTGGCCAGTGTCCTCGAACGTCTCGATCTTCGCATCCACGGAAAGGCCGGCGAGCGCGCGAATCTCCCGGTCGTAGACGGACGCCGGATAGAAGCCAACGTGCTTCTGGACGATCCCGCCTTCTTTGTCGATCATGAACGACGTGGGCAAAGCGGGAACTCCGCCGAAATCTTCTTCGATCTCGCGCGTGAGGATCACGATGGGATAGTTGATGCGGGCTTGACGAGCGAACGCCTTCACCATTTCCGGCGGCGAATCGTCTTCCGATATCGAAAGAATTTGTAACTGGTCCTTGTAGGCGTCTTGCAGTTTCACTAGCGTCGGGATTTCCTCGCGGCACGGCGGGCACCAGGTCGCCCAGAAGTTCACGATCACTACCTTTCCTTTATACGCCGCCGTCGAAATGACGTTGCCATCGAGATCGCGCGCCATGAACAGAGGAATCGGCTCCGGATTCTTGGCGAAACGAATCACCGCTCCGTTGTCGTCGTCCTCTTGCGCATCGGGGTTTGTCTTGCCAGCCGTTCCTCGAGCCGCAGCCTTAAGCTCGGTCATTGCCGCGTGAACCGTTTTCGAATGGACCAACGCGTGCGCGCCGCTGAGCGTAGCAACGAGCACAGCAAGCACGCCGCAAACCGCTGCCAGGATCATTCCAGTTCGGTTCATACGGCGAGCATCATTTCGATGGGTATTATCGCGCCGAACGCGAGTTTTCAACAATAGGACGAGCGACGCAGTTGGCCAGATCGCAATCAACGAGACTCGGGGAATGGCGAAATGAATTGTTCGAACGCGGAAGACGCCGGAGCGCGAGTCGCGCGGGGATCGCGACGGAATACGAATCGAATTCGGAAACAGGCTCGCGTGCCACGGCGGGAGCGCGTTTCCCGAATCGGGATAACGTGCACTGTGATTGAGCTTGCGGCGAAGCGCCATCTTCCGTGTTTGCAGCGAGATGCGAACGGTGGGCGTGTGCGAGATTTGGGCATCGTAGTTGCTCTAGCTGAAAGCGCGGGTCGCGTTCCGAACAACACGATCCGCGGAGCGGAGTGAGTGAGGAGGAAGGGGCTTGCTCACGAAGCGATGTGGGTCGTTCCCACCTGCCTCTGAGAGGGAAGCTAGGATGGATGACCCCATGGCTCGGTCACGCCTAGGCCGAGCCAATGGAACGCGACCATAGGGGCCCTCGATCCCAAGCGGGGGCCCCGCATTTTTTATTGCGGGATTACTCGCCTTAGAACCGGAATTCTCGCCTGCCGCAGAACGTTCTCGACGACGGTTTCCTTCAGCCGCGACGCGTCGTAATCGAAGCGCAGGAGGTTGTGGTCTTCGTCGTACCAAAAACGCTGCAGCCCGTACGTGTTCGCGAACTGACCGAGGGCTTTGAATTGTTCGGGGTGAAGCGCGTGCTGCAATTCGTACGTCACGGTCATATAGGTCATGGCGGGGATTATAGCAAGTTGCGCGTATCGCTCGGCCACTTGACCTCGCCGCCGCGGTCAACGCTTGGATTATTTGAAAGCTGTCCTACCCCGGGGCGCGAAACGCTCGTCTCTGTGGTTTCGCGAGCGCAATCACAGCTCGACGTGCCGCAGGCGGAGGGCATTCGCGATCACAGAAACGGAGCTGAACGTCATCGCCGCGCCCGCGATAATCGGGCTGAGCAGCAATCCGAAAAATGGATAGAGAACGCCCGCCGCAATCGGGACGCCGAGAGCGTTGTAGACGAACGCGAAAAACAAATTCTCCCGAATGTTTCGCATTGTCGCGCGGCTGAGATTCATTGCGCGCGCGATGCCGCGAATGTCTCCTTTAACAAGAGTTATCCCTGCGCTTTCCATGGCGATATCCGTACCCGATCCCATCGCGATGCCGACATCGGATTGCGCCAGTGCCGGAGAATCGTTTATCCCGTCACCCGCCATCGCCACGACGTGCCCACCGGCTTGGAGCTTTTTCACGATTTCCGCCTTCTGCTGCGGCAGAATCCCCGCGAACACGTCGTCAATTTGCAGTTCCTTGGCGACATGGTTCGCGGTCATTTCGTTGTCGCCCGTCGCCATAAGAATTCGCACGCCAGCGCGATGCAGTTGCTCGATCGCCGCGGGCGTGGACGCTTTGATCGGATCTACGACGGACAAGATCCCCGCGACGTCGCCGTCAATCGCAACGAACACCACCGTTTTTCCGTCACGGCGCTGAACTTCCGCGCGTTCGCTCACGCTTTCAGCAGATTTTCCCGTCTCCGCGAGAAATGCGGCGGTGCCAAGCGCGACACGCTTACCCGACACGCTCCCGGCCACGCCTCTTCCGGGAAAAGCGCGAAAATCTTGAACGCCTGCAAGTTCGAGCCCCTTATTTCGCGCTGCTGCGACAATCGCCGCCGCCAGCGGATGCTCGCTCGCACTTTCCAGTGACGCGGCCAGGCGCAACACTTCTTCCTCGCTTTGCCCCGCTAGCGTTTCAATTCGCTCGAGCCTTGGCCGGCCTTCCGTGATCGTGCCCGTCTTGTCGAGAACCAGCGTGTCCACCTTTTCAAGCATTTCGAGCGCTTCAGCGTTTTTGATCAGGACTCCGGCAGCAGCGCCCCGCCCTGTGCCGACCATGATGGCCATTGGCGTCGCGAGCCCGAGCGCACAGGGGCATGCGATGATGAGTACAGCCACGGCGTTCACGAGCGCGTGCGTCAACTTCGGCGCGGGACCCCACAGCGACCACGCTGCGAAAGTGAGCACGGCTGCGAGGATCACGCCCGGAACGAAATAGGACGCGACGACGTCGGCAAGACGCTGAATCGGAGCGCGACTTCGCTGCGCCTCGGCGACCATGCGCACGATTTGCGCGAGCAGCGTCTCCGAGCCGACTCGATCCGCTCGCATCAGAAAACTTCCGGTTCCGTTCAGTGTTCCGCCGATTACGCGGCTGCCCGCGATTTTTTCGATCGCGATTGGCTCGCCCGTCACCATCGATTCATCCACCGCGCTCGATCCGCTCGTGACGATTCCGTCGACAGGAATGCGGTCGCCGGGCCGCACGCGAAGAACGTCGCCTACGGCTACTTGTTCGATCGGAACGTCCACTTCGCTGGACGCCGCGCTGCCGGCGTTTCGCACAACGCGCGCCGTGTTGGGCGCCATTCGCAATAGGGATTGGATTGCGCTAGATGTACGGCTTCGCGCGCGCAACTCGAGCACCTGCCCGAGCAGCACCAACGTAGTGATCGCGGCCGCGGCTTCGAAATAAACGGGCACGTTGCCGGTACTCGAGCGGGCCGATGCGGGAAATGCGGCCGGGAAGAGAACGGCTGCCGCGCTATACAGATGCGCGGTACCCGTACCCAGGGCGATCAGCGTGAACATATTCAGGCTACGATTAACGAGCGAAGCCCACGCGCGCTGAAAGAACGGCCAGCCAGCCCAAACGACAACCGGCGACGCAAGAAGAAATTCAATCCAAGAAACGAAGCGCATCGTTAACGCGCGCTGCAGAGGTTGCCCGGGAATCATGTCCGACGTCGAGAGCAGAAAGACCGGCACGGTCAGCGCGGCCGAGACCCAAAAACGCCGCGACATGTCCGCGAGCTCGGGGTTTTCGTGCCCGGCAGCCGACGCGATTCTGGGCTCGAGCGCCATCCCGCAGATCGGGCAAGCGCCCGGTCCCGAGCGCATGATTTGCGGATGCATCGGGCAGGTGTATTCGATTTGGTTGGCGCGGCCGGCCGCTGACGGAGCGGTTTCCTGCGAGGAGGTATCCGGGAATTGCACGTACTTCGTAGGCCGCTCTGCAAATTTGTTTGCACAACTTCCGCTGCAGAAAAGGTAGGTCTTGCCTGCGTGCTCGCGCTTCGCCGCGGCGCTGTCAGCGTCGACGTTCATTCCGCAGACCGGATCCCGCTCCATTGCTTGCTGTTTCGTCAGCATTCCTCACCGCGCATGGGTGTAAATCAGCTGTAATAATTCATCGAGTGTCGCATTCGATTCGTTTCGGCTGCCGCTTCGGATTGATTGCGTGACGCAATGACGCAGATGATTCCGCATCAACGCCTGACCGACGGCTCTTAGGGCTTCCTGCACCGAGGAGAGCTGCACGAGGATGTCAGGGCAATAGCGGTCGTCCTCGACCATTCGTTGAAGGCCGCGGATTTGTCCCTCGATGCGCCGCAGGCGGTTCAGATTCGCTGTCTTGATGTCTGGATCAACGCCGGCGGCTTTCTTCGGGCCGGCATGCGCCTCGCAACCGCAGGCTGCCGAACTGGTCCTGGCACTCGCCATTGCAAATACCCCCTAGGGGTATTATGCCTTTGGTGCCTGCCCGATGTCAAGCCGGCCGCCGCACCAACGATGATGTTGCTGCTCTTCTCGAGCCGCAGGATTTCGGATTCGTTTGCCGATTTCTCGTTTGCTGGTATATTCGCGCGTCAATTTTGCCCTGGGGGCTTTGCGCCGATGGGTTTGTTCGCTACGAAGTCGCTGAATCGAATCCTCACGGAATCGGGACAGGAAAACCAATTGCGGCGCTCGCTCGGGCCTGCGGCGCTGGTGGCGCTGGGGGTTGGGGCCGTGGTCGGCGCGGGGATCTTTACGCTGACCGGCGTCGTCGCCGCAAACAACGCCGGTCCGGCCATCGTGATTTCATTTGTATTTGCCGCGATCGGCTGCGTCTTCGCCGGACTCTGCTACAGCGAATTCGCGACGATGATTCCCATCGCCGGGAGCGCGTACACGTACGCCTACGCCACTATGGGTGAACTGATCGCGTGGATGATTGGGTGGGATCTGGTGCTGGAGTATTGCGTCGGTGCCGCGACGGTCTCTATCGGGTGGTCGCAGACATTGCTCGCGTTGCTGCACAATCTCGGCATTGAGCTGCCGCCGCGATTTGTCGCGTCACCGTTTCAGCCAATCGCACTCCCGGATGGGACGCTCCTACGAGGCGCGATCAATTTGCCGGCGGTTTTTGTGGTTGTCCTTGCGTCCGTAGTCCTGCTCATCGGTATTCGCGAATCTGCGGGTGTGAACGCTCTCATCGTTTTTCTGAAGGTGTCTGTAATCATCATTTTTATCTTCATCGGATGGCATTACATCAGTCCGGTGAATCATACACCGTTCATTCCGCCGAATACGGGCCGGTTCGGCAATTTTGGCTGGAGCGGCATCATCAGCGGGGCGGGGGTGATTTTCTTCGCGTTTATCGGATTTGACGCCGTATCAACAGCTTCGCAAGAAGCGAAAAATCCGCAGCGCGACATGCCCGTCGGGATCATCGGCTCGCTCGCCGTCTGTACGGTGCTCTTCATAGCCTACGCCTACGTACTGACGGGAGTCGTGAACTACAAGGACCTCAACGTTGGCGCGCCGCTCTCGGTCGCATTGACGCACATCCCGATGCGCTGGCTGGCGATCGCGATGAACGGCGCAGTTCTGGCCGGACTGACCTCGGTGATGATCGTGATGTTGCTCGCGCAGTCGCGCATCTTTTATTCGATGGCCCGGGACGGCTTGCTTCCTCGCGTGTTCGGGGACATCCATCCGAGATTCCGCACTCCGTGGCGCTGCAACCTGATTTTGATGATATTCGTCGGAATATTTGCGGCGTTCGCGCCCATCAGCCTCGTTGGCGAGATGACGAGCATCGGTACATTATTCGCATTTGTTCTCGTGTGCGGCGGGATTTGGATCATGCGCAAGACGCAGCCGAACGCGCCGCGGCCGTTCAGGACGCCGTTCGTGCCGCTGGTGCCAATTCTCGGGATTGCCATGAATCTGTTTTTGATGTCGGGGCTTGGCTGGTCCAACTGGGCGCGGCTGATCATTTGGCTGGTGATCGGCTTGACGATCTATTTCAATTACGGCCGCAAGCACAGCAACGTTCAAAGCGACGCGCGAGAAGAGGCAATGTAAGTAGGCAAGGCCGCCTGAAATCCCACTTGGCGAAGTTTGGTAGAACGAACTGTCACTTTTGCGCGAGCAAGCCTTGAACGTAGGCTTCGATGTCGTTGTCGTCCCAATCCTGCTCGCCGACGATTTTGCGTGCGATGCGGCCGTGGCGATCGATGATGTAGGTCTCGGGATACATCGCTGTGCCATACTCGGCGGCAAGTTTCTTGGTCGGGTCGCGGTAAGTGGGATACACGACGTTGTAGGCCTGTAGGAAATGCTCGTAAGCCTGCTCGTCTTCATCCATGCTGACTCCCAGCACTGTGCCGCCCATCGGAGAAATGCGCGCCTGCAGTTGGCTCAAAGACGGTGTTTCTTCAACGCAAGGTGGGCACCACGTGGCCCAGAAATTCAGCACCACGACTTTTCCGCGCAAGTCGGAAAGGCGCGCCGGCTTGCCGTTCAGCGTGAGTGCGAAGTCCTTTGCCGGCCGTCCGAGCGGGCTGGCTTCGCCCTGGCGATAATCGGGCATTGCAAACAGCACGAGCAAAGCGATGATTCCGCCCAGCACCAGCACCGTGAGCACATTCCTCTTCAAGTCCTTCATCGCAACACCTATAATACGCGGGTTGTAGATTTTTCGGCGAGACCTTTCCTGTCCTGCCTCCGCCGCTCGGACCCTGACCATGATTTCAGCCATCGTTCCGGCTCGCAACGAAGAAGCGAGCATCGCGCAAGCGGTCGAGTCTCTGCAGGCTCAAGATGGCGTGCGCGAAATCATCGTCGTCAATGATGGGTCGACCGATGGAACTGGCGCGATTCTCGCCGATTTGGCGATGTGTATCCCTCGCCTCCGCGTGCTGGATGCAGGAGTCCTACCGGCGGGCTGGATTGGCAAGAACTATGCGGTGACGATCGGAGCGCAAGACGCCAGCGGCGATTGGCTCCTCTTTTTGGACGCCGACACGGAGCTTGAGCCGGGCGCGACACAACGGGCGCTTTCGGATGCGCGCGAATTCTCGGCCGCGCTCGTCTCATATTCTCCCGAACAGGAAATGAAAACGCTCGGCGAGAAAATTTTGATTCCATTTGTTTTCGCTCGTCTCGCCGAGCATTTTTCCTACGAACGAGTGAACGATCCGCGCATGCCGGATGCCGCGGCAAACGGGCAGTTCCTGATGATTCGCCGGGATGTTTACTTCTTGGTGGGCGGGCACGGGACAATCCGTTCGCGCGTTCTCGAAGACGTCGCCCTCGCGCGCTTGGTGAAAGGCTCCGGCTACAATATTCACTTCGCGCCCGGGCTGGGAATTGCGCGCACACGAATGTACCGATCGTTTCGCGCAATGTGGCAGGGTTGGACAAAGAATCTATACGAGCTGGTCGGCGGCAACTTCGTGTCTGTCGCCCGCGAATTGATCGAGACCCTGCCGTGGCTGGAAGCCGCTCTGCTTGTGGCTGGCGTTCTCGAAGCGCGGAGAGGCCACTGGCTCGTTCTCGTCGCTGCTGGATTCGTAGGGATTGCCAATCACATTCGGTATGCGCGCGCGCTTCGCCGGAATCGTCTTCCGGCATCCCTCATCCAATACTACTTGCCGGGTTCATGCGTCTATGCGGCGGCCCTGATCGCGTCGTGCTGGAAGGAAGTCCGCGGTTCGGTCGCCTGGAAAGGCCGAAGGTACCCTGTGGGCACCCCCTGACATCGCCATGGTTCGCATCACGCGAAAAATCGAATTCTCGGCCGCGCACCTCTACCGGAATCCAAAATGGTCGGAAGAGGAAAACCGGCGCGTCTTTGGCAAATGCAGCAATCCGCACGGCCACGGGCATAATTATGTTCTTGAGGTGACGATCGCGGGCGCGCCCGATCCGGTGACGGGTATGGTTCTCGATTTGAAGGAATTGAAGGAGATTCTTCAGCGCGAGGTTGTGGACCGAATGGATCATCGCTTCCTGAATTACGAAGTTCCCGAACTGGCAGGGCAGAATCCGACGTGCGAGAACGTCGCGCAATTGATCTGGAAGCTGCTCGATCCGAAAATCACGCACGGGAGACTCGATCGTGTCCGGCTCTACGAATCGCCGGAATTGTTCGTGGACTGTACTGCCGAGGGCGCGGCGTGAATCTAATTCTCAATCGCCGCTATTCGTTCGCCGCGTCACATCGGCTTCATGCCGCGCAATTGAGCGACGAGGAAAACCGGCGGATCTATGGGAAGTGCAACAATCCCTACGGTCACGGACACAACTACGTCGTGGAAATCGGTGTCACCGGCCCGGTGGATCCAGAAACGGGCATGATCACGAACCTCATGGACTTGGATTCGTACGTGAAGCGCGAAGTACTCGACGCGTTTGATCACACTTACTTGAACGAACAAATTCCCGAGTTTGCAGCGACCGTGCCGACCACCGAGAATCTCTGCCGCGAGATTTTCCGCCGCCTCGAAAAATTCCCGAGCGCCCGGCTCGAGCGCGTTCGCGTCGAGGAGACAGGCTTGAACAGCTTTGAATATGCCCGCGATCCGGCAGGAGGCCATTCACGATGAAGGAAACCGTAGAGACGATTCTCAAGGTCAGCGAGCCGGCGGAGAGTATCGCCGATCACGTAAGAAAAATTCTCGCCCAACTCGGCGAAGACCCCAATCGAGAAGGCTTGCGGCATACGCCGGAGCGGTTTGCCAAGGCGCTGCAATATTTAACCAGCGGTTACCGCCAGGCTCCCGAGAAGATTTTGAACGGCGCGGTGTTCAGCGTCTGCTACGACCAAATGGTCGTGGTGAAGGACATCGAAGTATTCAGCATGTGCGAGCATCATTTGCTGCCGTTTTTCGGCAAATGCCACGTCGCGTACATTCCGTCGAAAAAGGTGATCGGCCTGAGCAAAATCGCGCGACTCGTGAACATGTACGCGCGCAGATTGCAAATTCAGGAGCGGCTCACGAATCAAATCGCGAGAGCGATTCAGGAAAAGCTCAGTCCCGAAGGAGTCGGTGTCATTATCGAGGCGCGGCACTTGTGCATGGTAATGCGCGGCGTCGAAAAGCAGCATTCCTCGGCGATGACGAGCGCCATGCTCGGCATCTTCCGCGACAACAAGCAGACACGCGATGAATTCCTCTCACTCATCCGGACGCCAAAGCCATGAGCGTGACGCGCGCTGAGACAGCGCTGACACCTCCGAACTTCGACGACATCGTCGCGGCGCGGACCGTCGTCGGCAGGCATCTGCGCAAGACACCTTTGATCTTCAGCCCGTCGCTTTCCGAGCAACTCGGCTGCGAGTACTACATCAAAGCCGAAATCTTTCAGCCCACGGGTGCGTTCAAGGTCCGCGGTGGAATCAATTTCATGGGCACGCTTGATGAGAGCGAAAAGCGCCAGCAATTCGTGTCGGCGAGTGCAGGAAATCACGGCCAGTCACTCGCCTACGCCGCGCGCCTCTTTGGCGCGCACGTTATCGTCTACATGCCCGCCGTAAATCCGAACATGTTCAAGGTCAATGCCATACGGAGCTTCGGCGCGGAAGTCCGTCTTCATGGCGGCGACACGGAAGAGGCGGTCACCGAAGCTCAACGGGTGGCGCGCGAAGAAGGTCTTCGGTACATTCATCATGCCAACGAGCCGAAGCTGATTGCCGGCGTCGGAACGATTGCGCTCGAAGTATTCGAGGATCTGCCGGATCTCGATTTTATTTTTGTACCGATTGGTGCGGGGAGTTCGGCGTCCGGGAATGCGATTGTAGCGCGGCATAAAAATCCTAAGACGAAGGTGATTGGCGTTCAATCGGACCAGGCGCCGGCGATCTGGCACGCGTGGAAAGAGGGGCATCTGAACGCCCACCCACTTTTGAAGACCGAGCACGAAGGCATCGGCACGCGAGTCCCGGCCGCTTTGACCACACCGATCCTGCGAGATTTGCTAGCAGATTTTCTTCTCGTCACCGACGAGGACATCAACAATGCGATCCGAATGCTGGCGCAACAAACGAAGCTGCTGGCGGAGGGTGCAGGCGCCGCATCTCTCGCAGGCGCCGTCAAGATCCGCGATGAAATTCGCGGCAAGAAGGTTGTCGGTGTTTTGAGCGGCGGCAACTTGCCGCTCGATCGCCTCGCGCGTGTTCTTGCGCAAAATTCCACCGCAGCGTGAAAAATTTGCACCCATTTTCGCGGGGAAATTTTCTTGTGGTCGCGGCCGAACTGTGTGCTACAGTAATTGCTGTAGACGAAGAGACCAAAGAGTAGAGATAGGGTGCGCGTCACGGAAGGGGGGAATGCGTTGAGCGAGGCCAAGTTGGAACTGATCGAACAGTATCGCCAGCATGCCAAGGACACGGGCTCGCCAGAGGTTCAGATAGCCCTGTTAAGCGAACGAATCAACTACTTGACCACGCATCTCCGCTC
>Ga0187783_10002779_pt1 | contig 13003 bp, 12 predicted proteins | sample 1015_SJ02_MP02_2_FD_132471 | JGI IMG/M metagenome (GOLD analysis project Ga0187783, IMG submission 132471) | Tropical peat soil microbial communities from peatlands in Department of Meta, Colombia - 1015_SJ02_MP02_20_MG | ecosystem: Environmental > Terrestrial > Soil > Wetlands > Peat | place...
CAAAGCGGGCTACGAACTGGTCCGCGGTTAGAAACTGGTGGAACTGCGGATCCCCAGGCGTGGAGAGCGACTGCAACAGCTTCTCCGCCTCGTTCAGCTGGCGCAACCTGAGGGCGATCGTGATCGAAATCGGTGTTGCGCCCGACTGCGCCGTGAGCGGCCCAAGATCGACAGCCTTCGGCGTTGCCGGGGTGGGGTAGGGCAAGGCAACTTGCGGTGCTGTTGCCGCGGCCGCGCTCTGCGGCATGGCGTTCGGGAGCACTCCCAGCACCAAGAACATCGTCAGAATTCCTGTTTTCAGTCTCATGAAATCTTCTCCTTGTTTATCGACTTACTTGGCATTGAGTTCAGTAACAGGTTCGTAGCCCGCAAATACGACGCGCGGGTGACCAACGCAACCCATTTCACGGGGAACAGATGCGCATAGACGAGAGGCTGGAACGTAAGGATGCGATGTTCCAACCGGTTTGTCAATGCGATGATTTGCACAGGTTTCTTGGAGAACCCCCCGGATTGTCGGGATTCCGACGGGCTAGCCGACCCGGTCATCCCCCGGCCAACGAAACTTCGGGCAAAATCCCAAGCTGGTCAACGGCCTGACCGCGCATGCTTGTTCCCGAGCCTGCACCATTCTCGCGCATGCGTTTTGGCAGTTCGCGGAAGCTTTTTCTGGGTCAAGCCTCTCCGAAACCAACGCATCGTGTGCCGAGCGCTGGTCACGAACTGGTTGTTCGATATGCTTTCGGCCGATTCTGGTTCATCCCCTATGTAGTTGCTTCTAAAGACAATTTGCTCCAAATACTCGTTTGTCACAATGCGCCCAAAAACCTCTTGACAGCACATATAGTGTTATAGTTAACTATATCACTAAGGGAGGCAGGCTATGAACTCACGCGCTGCAATTTCGGCCCTCTTCATTCTTATCGCCGCCATGGTGGTCGCATCGCGGGGCACGAGCCTCCTCGAAAAGCTCAGAGTTTTCGGGGCGTCCTGTGCGAACAAAATTTCTGAAGTGCGCAGCGTACCGCTCGTCGATCACTCGGACACCTACCGAAATCCAGCGCGCGCAGCCGGAAGCATTTCGCCCGACGCCCAGGCCGTCCCTTTCAATTTCTCCCAGGCGACACACTTTCTTGGTTCGCACGCCCGACGCCTAGAACGATGCGTTTTGAGCGTCGCCCATTTGGATCACCCAGGAGAATAAAATGAACTCCCCTCGTTTTCTGCTGGCGGTTGTTCTGCTCTCACTCACCAGCCCGGCTTTGGCTCAGTCTCACGCGCAAGAATTCGTGGCGCCATCCGACACACAAAAGTCCTTCGATACGGTGAAAACTCTGGTGGGTACCTGGCGAGGTCCTATTACCGTCGACCCCCCGCGGGAGGACGTCAAGCAGAGAACGCTTGGACAGGTCACCATGCGCGTGACCTCTCGGGGAAACGCGCTGGTTCACGAAATGCAGGAAGCCGACACGCCGTTTGATGCGACGAAGTACGATCATCCGGTCACGATGATTTACCTGGACGGTGATCGCCTGACCCTGATTCACTATTGTGACGCGGGAAACCGGCCGCGTATGACGGGCAAGCTATCGCCGGACGGTACAAAAGTGGAGTTCAATTTTGTCGACCTTTCCGGGGGCAACCAGTACGGACACATGGACCATGCCCTGTTCACCATTATCGACGGCAACCATCCCATCGAAGACTGGACCTACATGATGCCGGGAGACAAGCCGATGCATGCACACATGGACCTGAGGAAGAGCAACTGAGCGAGACCTTGTCGCTGCGGCAATCAGAAAATCTCATGGATCTCGAATGGAATGACGGTCAGCCGATTTACCGGCAGCTTCGCGATCACGTAGTCGCGATGATACTCGATGGCGTGCTCAAAGAAGGCGATCCCTTGCCTTCCGTGCGCAACGTCGCCGCTGAAAGTCGGGTAAATCCGCTCACCGTTCTGAAAGCCTATCAGGAGCTGGTGGACGAAGAACTGGTTGAGAAGAGGCGGGGCCTCGGCATGTTTGTGAAGAGTGGCGCGCGCCATCTGCTGCTAAAGGGCGAACGCCAGAAGTTTCTCTCCGAACAGTGGCCGCGAGTGTACGCAACGATTCAGCGTCTCGGGTTGACGCCGGAAGAGCTGCTCGATGCTGCCGCTGGGGATGCCGCAAAGAAGGAGGAGGGTTGAGCATGTCAGTCATTGCTGCACGCGGCCTGCGCAAGGCCTTCGGCACAACCGTCGCGGTAGATAGTATCGATTTGCGTGTCGAAGAGGGGCACATTCTCGGGTTGATCGGTCCGAACGGTGCCGGTAAGACCACCATGCTGAACGCCATTCTCGGCCTGACTCCTTATCAGGGAGAACTGACCGTCCTCGGACGCGACCCGTGGAGCCAGCGCGAGCAGCTCATGCGCGAGGCCTGCTTCATCTCGGATGTTGCGGTACTGCCGCGCTGGATGCGGATTTCGCAGGCCCTTGAGTACATGGTCGGCGTTCATCCGCGATTTGATCGCAGCAAGGCGGAGGCGTTCATCGCGAAAACTTCGATCGCACAGAACCGCAAGGTCCGGGAACTGTCGAAGGGCATGGTGGTTCAACTGCACCTGGCTCTGGTGATGGCAATTGACGCGAAATTACTGGTGCTCGACGAGCCAACGCTCGGCCTTGACATCCTGTTTCGCAAACAGTTTTACGATTCCCTGCTGAATGACTATTTCGATGGGAGCCGAACCATTATCGTGACCACCCATCAGGTGGAAGAGGTTCAGCACGTGCTCACCGATCTTATGTTTATCAATCGCGGACGCATCGTTCTCAGTTGCAGCATGGAGGAATTCGAGTCGCGCTATGCCGAGGTGATGGTGAAGCCGGAGCATCTTGCGGTGGCGCGGGGACTCAAGCCCATTTCTGAGCGCCAGATGTTCGGACGCAGCATCTTGCTGTTCGACCAGGTTGCTCGTCAAGAACTCACTGCCCTGGGCGAGGTGCGCACACCCAGCATCGCGGATTTGTTCGTTGCCGTACTGGGCAATCACGCCGGAGGGACACAAGGAGCAGCCCGATGAATACTGAATCAAACGTTCTGCGCAAATCTGCGCATGACTCGGAAACAGTGGCGGCCGCCAGCGTGTCCGAGACGCAGCCGTTCTACTGGTCGGTGCGCCGCGAACTCTGGGAAAACCGCTGGATCTACGTGGGCCAGCTGGTAATCGCAGCTGTGTGTCTATTCGGGTTTCTGATCCATGTCGCGCGTTGGCTTGGCAAAATGCGCGCCCTATCCACGACCAACCCTGTCGAGTACTGGGAAATCAATGCGCTGCCCTACAACCTGGTGGCGGCTGTGATGATGGGTACGCTGGTTCTCATGAGTGTGTTCTATTCTGCCGATGCGCTCTATGGCGAGCGGCGCGACCGCAGCATCCTTTTCTGGAAATCGCTACCCGTTTCCGATCTCACCACCGTGCTAGCGAAAGCGAGCATCCCGCTGCTCATTCTGCCATTTCTCACGATTGCGATCACGATTGCCATGCACCTAATCATGCTGTTGTTAAGCGGCATTGTGCTGCCGGCGAGCGGTGTGAGTTTGGCGTCCTGGTGGAAAGAGCTGTCCATTTTTCAGATGTGGGGGCTGTTGCTTTACCACATTTTGGCCGCCCATGCGCTCTGGCCTTTTCCGGCCTATTGCTGGCTGTTGTTGGTCTCCGGCTGGGCACGCCGCGCACCATTGTTATGGGCAGCCCTGCCGGTGGTCGCCATCGCCGGCCTGGAGAAGATTGTCTTCGGCACCTCGCATTTTGCTGCCGTGGTCGGACGGCGCTTAATCGGAGGAGGCGCGCCCACTGATTTCACATCGGGGGGGATGCTCCCCACAGGTCCCATGACACACATCACGCCGGCTAGATTTCTGGGGGCACCGGGTCTCTGGATCGGGTTCGCGGTAGCCGCCGTGTTCCTCACCGCAGCGGTGCGGCTGCGACGGTATCGTGACCCGGTGTAATCCACGATGACACACTCAACCTTTACACTTTCTCGCGACAGCTTTCCGTCTCCAGCTGCATTCAAGATTGACAGTTCTGCAGTAGAATGCCTTCGATTGTTTCTCCTCGAAGGTGACCGACATGCTGAGGACATGGCTTCCGCGATCGAGTAGTCACTTCATTCAAGTATTCGTTCGCTAGCTTGGTTGTTTTTCAGCGGCAGCGTATTGCAGAGCAACTAGGCCACGGCGGCGGGCTGAGACAAAACCCCAACCCCGATCGCAGGCGATCCGCTCTCGTTCACAAACCAGCAGAATCTCCGGCTGGGCGTAATGCTCCGCGATTCGTTCCTTCCTACCAGGTCTTGCAGGCTTTCCTCGAGGAACCGCTCAGATTGATCACCCGATACACGTGAGGTAGTATCTTGCGGTCCGCAAGAGTGTCTCGAATGAGTTCAAAACTGGTTGTGGTGTGCGTCTTCAATGCGGCAGTGTTCGTTCTAATCGGAAATTCGGTGGCGCTCCGCCCGCAGTCTACCGCGGCATCGCCTCCCTCGTCACCGCCCGTGGCGCCGGTCCGACCGGTCATAGAAGAGTACTTCGGAACCAAGGTCGTCGACCCGTACCGCTACATGGAAAACCTGAACGACCCTGATGTGAAAGCCTGGTTCAAAGGTCAGGACGAGTATACTCGCGCCGTCTTGGCGAAGATCCCGGAGCGCCCGCGCCTGCTGGATCGCATCAAGCAACTCGACCAATCCGCGCCCTACCAGGTGAGTGCCGTTCAGAGGTATGCGGGCGAAAAGTATTACTACCTGAAAATGCTTAGTTCCGAGGAAGTCAGCAAGCTCTACGAGCGCGATGGCCCCGGGGGTGCGGAAAGGTTGCTGGTCGATCCCAACAAGTTCGTGACCACGGCGGGAACGCACTACTCTCTGAACTACTACGTTCCCTCCTACGATGGGAAGTACGTTGCATACGGAGTATCGCCGGGCGGCTCAGAGGATGCGGTCATCCACATTCTGGATGTCGCCTCGGGTCGTGATACGGGAGAAACCATCGACCGCAGTTGGTATGGCGGTATCGCCTGGTTGCCGGATAACCGGTCGTTCGTCCACGTCCGCTTTCAGAAACTCGAGCCCGGTGCCGATCCAAAGGAACGCAGGCTGAAAAGCCGCGTCTACCTCCATCGGGTGGGGTCAGATGGGGAAAGTGACGTTCCGGTCTTCGGCTACGGTGTGGTCCCGGGGATTGACCTCGATCCCAGCGATGACAGCAACGTCTTGAACGATCCCCGATCCAAGTTTGTGCTGGCCACGGTGAACCGGGGCTTTGCCAACGAGTACACGATCTACTGGAGCACGGTCGACTCGTTGGGCAAGCCCGATGCCCAGTGGAAAAAGATCTGCGGCCCCGAAGAGGACATCACAGCCTTCGATTTTCGTGGTGATGATCTGTTCCTGCTTACCCACAAGGATGCGCCGAGATACAAAGTACTCCGCACCAGTTTCTCGCATCCTGACGTCGCGAAGGCGACAGTCGTGGTGCCCCCGGGAGAAGCCGTCATTCAGAATGTCGTGGCTGCTCCGGACGCTCTCTACGTGCAGGAGCTCGACGGGGGTATCACGAAATTGCGTCGCGTTCCCTATGGTGGAGGAGCTCCTCACCTTGTTTCAACGCCAGTGGACGGAACTTTGTGGCTGTTTGGCGGAGACCCGCGCCTGCCCGGCCTTCTGATGGGCATTACTTCGTGGACAAAAGCCTACCGCGTTTACGACTACGATCCCGATACGAAGCAGGTAACTGATACCGGATTGCAACCACCCGGACCGTTCGATGATCCAACCGATATCGAAGCCATCGAGGTTAAGGCCCGCAGCTACGACGGAGCCATGGTTCCACTCTCGATCATCGCGAAGAAGGGAATCAAACTCGATGGTTCCCATCCCACCCTTCTCTCCGGTTACGGAGCCTATGCCATCAACATGCAACAATACTATGACCCCACTGGTCTGGCCTGGCTCGAGCGTGGGGGCGTGCTGGCCGTGGCACATGTTCGCGGCGGAGGAGAGTACGGCGAGGAGTGGCACCAGGGTGCGACGAATCAAAACAAGCCCAACACCTGGCGCGACTTCATCGCCTGCGCGGAGTACCTGGTACAGTATGGATACACCTCCCCCGCAAGACTCGCCGGGCAAGCTGGCAGCGCGGGCGGCATCCTGATCGGACGGGCGTTCACCGAGCGCCCCGATCTGTTCGCAGCGGCGCTCGATGACGTTGGCCTCTCCGATATGATCCGCGACATGTTCTCGCCGGACGGACTGCTGAACGTTCCTGAATACGGAGACCTCAAGACTCCAGATGGCTTTAAGAATCTCTACGAGGACAGCGCCTACTACCACGTGAAGGACGGTACTCACTATCCCGCCATTATGGTCACCACTGGCATGAACGATCCGCGCGTGGTCTCCTGGGAGCCCGGCAAGATGGCGGCGCGTCTTCAGGCGGCAGCAGGCGGCAAACCAGTGTTGTTGCGCGTCGACTATCAAGGAGGACACGGAGGCTGGGGCGCGACCCGTTCCCAGATCGACGAGGTAGAGGCCGATGAGTGGAGCTTTTTGCTCTGGCAGTTTGGCGTGCCCGAATTCCAACCCCAGAAACCCTAGCCTACTCAAACGCTATCACGTGCTAACGGCGAGACACGCTATCTTGTGTGCGGGTTTGCGTCTGCAGCGGCGCGAGCTGGACCGTGCGTCCGCCAAGAAGCGCAGGGCGATTGCACGGAAAGCGGCGCGGGCGCGGTAGGCACGGCAGAAGGAGAAGGACAAGAAATGAGATTTGTCACTGATGCACAGTTGCGCGAGGCACTCGCCATGTCGGGCCAGGAGCAGTTCGAGGCGGTGAAAGAGTTGATTGAAGAGGCTGAAGCGAAGGCCGCCGTCGATGCGTTCCAAGAGACGCAACGCAGCGAGGAAGTTGGGAACAAGCAAGGACTTGACGATATCGATTTTAAGTTTTTCAGAAAATAAGCCTCGATTAGCCACATCGCCACCTGGTCGCCGGAGTGCGCGCAGTGTCGCTCCCTGACCGAGAGGAGTGGCTGACGGTGGAGCAGCGGGCGAAGGTGGAAATCACACCTGAAAACGACCCGAATCGTAACCCTGGCAGTGCAGATGGTGGCACGTGTTGTGGGCGGAGCAGGCGGGCCCATGAAAATCGAGAGGAGCAGTCCAATATGACGAACGAAAAGGTGATCATGCTGATCGAAGCAACAATTCAGTCGCAGCGCCGCGGGGAGCTTGTTGAGGCCGTACGCCAATACCTGCCGCTGGTGCGGGCCGAGGCGGGCGTGGAAGCGTTTTACGTCACGACGCGAAAAGACGATCCCAATACATTTGTTTTCTACGAGATTTACAGGTCGCAAGTAGCACAGGATTTCCATCTGCAGCAGGACTTCACCAAGAAATTCCTGGCAACGCTGAATGGCGCGCAGGCCGGAGACCGAGTGCGGACAAATCTCGTCGAGCTGGCCCCGGAATGACAGGCGCACTTCCAACAATTAGGAAGATTTTCATTGGTCGAAGGAGTTTTGCGATGGCTGCTATCCTCAATCAACGCTCTATGAGAGTTGTACCGAGGGAGCGCTCCAGGCGTGACATGCCCCTGCACATCCGTAATCTGCACAACAAGCAAGGTCCGCATCAAAATGGGAGGATGCGGATTGGGGTGAAACCTACGATTGCGATCCTACTTTTTGGACTTGCTCTGTGTGTCTCGCGGGCCCAAGAAGGGCCTCGACAAAGCCAAACTTTGGGCAACCAGCGGCAAGGTGCAAATGGGAATCATGGACGAAAGACCGATCGCACACTGAGTCCAGACGATCGTTTGTCCGTGATCGCCGCGGCACTCGATTCCAAAGCACGTCCTGAGCGCGACTGTTCTCACCTAGTGCATGCAATCTACGAACGAGCTGGCTTCACTTACGCCTACGCGAGTTCCTCCGATCTCTACGATGGCGTGGAAGGGTTTCAACGAGTCACGCGGCCTCAACCCGGCGATTTAGTGGTGTGGCGCGGGCACGTGGGAATTGTCATTAGACCATCGCGGCACCTCTTCTTCAGCCTCATGCGGGCAGGGCCCGGGATTGACGACTACGAAGCTCCATATTGGAATAGCCGAGGACGCGCTCGGTTCTACCGTTACGTCAAGAATGATCCTTGCCCAGGATGTGCCATTCGCGGAAGTCTTACTGACCTGAAGTAATGTCCGCGATCTACCCTACAACCCTCAGTTGATAATCGCCCGCTTTCAACAACTATCCTATGCCGACAAGCGTATTGAAGGCCCTCCGAATCTCCGAATTGCCGTAATGCTTTTTGAAGCGGTCGTTGTCGCCTCGTGACCTGGTTGTTCCTCCGTGTAAAACCTCCCGTGCGAATTCTTACGGGCATTAGTCCAGGACTTCATTTTGAGCACTTGGATGGGCACTCTCACTAAGCCGCCCCTACTCGCAAGGCCCGTAGCTGGCATTAAGGGGCGTAGTGGGTGTAGACGTAGTCGTGAGCTTTGGCGGGCTCGTGGCAGGGAAAGCAGGTTTTGTGCAGCGCCTCGTCACCGGGTTTGCCGTCCTTAAAGTCAGCGAAGCCCCAGCCGCCTGAGGACGCGTACTTTTTCGAGTCCTTCACCATGAATTGCGCGTTTATGCGCGATCCGGGAACGAAGGATTTCGGATTTTCGAGACCGGCGACCATTGGAGCGAGGCTGAGGATTTTGTCGTTGTCGGGTGAAGACACCTTCGCCCAATGCTGCGCGACGATGATAGCGCCATCGGGGAATGGAAGCGTCCGTTCCTGGAAAGCCTTAATGGCGATATCGTTACCGAATTCAGCGCGTAACTGGCTCTTGTCCCCAGCCGCGATTTCGCTAACGGAGATCAACTCCCAATCTCGGTATCCCGAGGGGATTTTCACTCCGTAAATGGGGGCCGCTTGTCCATCGGCCTGTCCCGATGCGGGAGCCTTAAGGACGGCAATGCCCACCACAGCTGCAAATGCAACCAGCAAGAAAGCGATTCGTTTCATGTTCTCCACCTGCCAATCACCTGCGACTGGTATATTCTCGGAGTCGAAAACTCGAAAGCCCCTGCAGCAAAATATCCGGCGCCTTGCGAACAATTTGAGCAATCGGCTTCATCGAGCGGCGCAAGTGATGAACCCACCGCGACTCTCGCAAGCGACAAAGTTGTGTCGCGCCCCGGTATAAAGTTTTTTTTACTACCAAGGAAGGCTGAAGGCAAGATGCCCCTTGCGACGGAGAAGGCAAGCTTCACCGCTAGAGCAATTTAAACCGCGCGGGGCCTTGCGGAGTGATGATGTCCCCATGTCCGTAATGCTGCGCGGACGAGTTCCAGCGGTTTGTGCTTCCCCAGATTGGCGTTTGCCCTTGGCCTTTAACCTGGCAAAGCATTTTAGCGCAGTGATCTTCTCGGTGCGACATATCGCGTTACGTTCAAAATCCGGGCATCGGTCCACGCTCCCGCATACGATTTCGGCCAGCGTATAGGGACTGAGGGAAAATGCTACACCTGACCCCCGAAGGTATCCCCATTGCTCGCGACGCAGTGTGTGTTGAAAGGGAGTCTATTTTGACGGCAATTACAAACGAAACAATCTGAACCGGTGTGACAGTCTTTACGTTACACTTTCATTACAATTGAGTGCTGTCGGAATTCCGCAACGCATCTCGTGACGGGACCGAATCCTGACAACCAGATGCTCGGTTTTGAAGATGAGCACGAGTGTGCGCGTGATAATCATCCATTTTGTGGTTGATTATCATCCCTCCCTGGGGAAAACGGCCAGATAGGGACCGCAACATGACGAACAGCAACAGGAGGATCAAGGCTGCGAGCCGCCGCCGCAGGCGAACCGGTCTTCGGCTCGCCGCAATTGTTTTTTTGCTCGAGCTGCCCCTGTTTTCGGTCTCCGGCTGGCGGGAGTCGGCCAGCGGCCAAAGTGCCGAGCCGGACAAGTTCTATCGGGAATACATCGGGCTCACCGACGATCAGATCGCCTCGATCCGCAGCGGCACCGCCATCGCCAAAATAATTGACTCGCCCACCCCGGATGAAGTCTTCGTCTTCGGGAGCGTCTACATTAATTCCACTCCGGAGAGCTATCTAAAGTTTGCTTCGGACATCGACCAGCTCCAGAAGCTACCCGGTTATCTCGCGATCCGTAAATTCAGCGATCCGCCGCGGCTCTCCGATCTCGAGGGTTTCACGCTTGATGACGACGACATCAAGCAACTGAAGAATTGCAAGCCGGGCAGCTGCGAGGTGCAGCTTCCCGCCGAGGCGATCGAGGGATTTCAGAAACAGGTGAATTGGTCCGCACCCGATGTCGCGGACCAAGTAAACCGTCTCGGTCAGCACATGGCCCTCGAAGCTCTTCAGCAATACATCCACGGCGGAAACGAAGCCCTCGGCACCTATCGTGATAAGAAACATCCCATGACCGTTGCCGAGACGTTCGCATCCTTGCTCGGCCGGTCCAAGGCGCTGCCGGTATATCTGCAGGAACTCGATCGCTATCTGCTCGATTACCCTGCTGCGCCATCCGTCCAGATTCGGTCCCAGTTTTATTGGGAAAAGATCAATTTTGGCTTGAAGCCTACGCTTCGCATGGTGCAGGCTATCGTTTTCCAGGGCATGGGTCCGAGGGAGCCTGCCTACGCGGTCGCCGTGAAGCAGCTCTATGCGAGCCATTACTTCGAAACTGCCCTGGACTTGACCGTCTGCGTGCGAGCCACAGACGCTCCGGGTCTGCATGGCTTCTATCTGATCACGCTCAAAGGTTCCCAGCAGGCCGGTCTCACGGGCTTGAAAGGAAGCATCGTGCGCAAGGTCGCCGTCGACAAGACCCGCTCTTCTCTGGAGCGGGCGCTGGCATCCATCAAGCAGAAGCTGGAGAGTCAAACGCAGTAGTCTCAGGGCCGTCGCTTCGTCCGGGAGGCACATGGCATTCCGTCGTCGCCGCACGTTCAACGTACTTTGCATAATTCTGCTCTTCGCCGTCGTGCTTGCGATCGTCTATGTCGCCCGCGGCGTGCTCGTGATCTTCACTTTCTCCATTCTCTTCGCATATCTGATCGATCCGGTCGTCCGGTTTTTGCAGCGCCACTCCTTTATTTTCAGAAACCTCAGGGGTCCTCACGTGGCGGCCGCCTATCTCTACCTTCTGATCCTCATCCCCTTAGTCATTCATCTCGTGGCGCCCGGCTCGCTTGGGAAGACGACCAAGCTCGCGAAGCAAGTGCCCGCATTCGTCGCCGGAATTTCGACCGGTGAAATCGTCACGCAAATCGGCGGCAAATATGGCTGGAGCGAGCCTCAGCAGCAGCACCTCAAGTCGCTTCTCGTTCAGCACCAGGCGAATATCGAGGGTCTAGCTAGAGGATGGGAGCGGTCTGCTTTTTCCGCCCTCGCGGGCTTGGTTGTAATACCCATACTCGCCATCTTCTTCCTCAGCGATGGCGCAAATATGGTGGATTCGCTCACTCGCATGGTTGCCACGAAAGACAATTTCGAGCAGATCCAGTCTCTCACCCGCGAATTGGACTCCATGCTTCATCACTACATCCGGGCAAAGGTGACCCTGGTGGGGCTCTCGCTCGTCTTCTTCTCCCTCGCTACTCTCTTGTTGCGTTTCCCTCATTTTCTGGCCCTCGGCCTACTCGCCGGCATTCTCGAGTTTATCCCCGTCGCCGGCTGGATGACTTCGGCGGTAGTGATAATCAGCATCGGGGTGATGACGCACGCCCACTGGATTTGGATGGCCGTCCTCACCGGTCTGTGGCGAATGCTCATGGACTATTGGATTTCGCCTCGCGTCATGGGCCACGAACTCGAAATTCGTCCGGTGATGGCTATCTTTGCGGTGATGGTGGGTGGAGCGCTCGGCGGCATCGTGGGCATCTACCTCGCTGTGCCCTTCGTTGCCATGCTTCGAGTAGTGTGGCGGAAGTACGCTTGGCTCAGACCACAGGCCGTAGCCGATGTGTCTCATAGAAAGAACCAAAAGGTCATCCGGTTATTGCAAATGAAGGTATTGCCGCAGTACCGCGACCAGATTCTGCAGGCCGCTCGCGAAAATAGGCTGCCGACAAGCGCGGAAGAAGGGTTAGAGGCTAACTACCAGACCCGACGAAAGGATGATCCCAACACACTTCTTTTCTTCGCGGTCTTTTCCTCGCAAGCCGCATACGATTCCCATGTACAAAAGGAATACGCCCAGAGGACGTTCGCAGCTCTTCAAGGCAAGCTCGTGGAGGAGCCGGTTCGTGCTGAGTTGATCGAGCTTGATTGAGGGATGGAAACAAGGGGAGAACAGTCAGAGGTCATTTTTGATTACAGGGACGAGCACGGGCTTTGGCTAAACCGCGGCCGAGGCTCTCGCTCAACGCGAGATGTACGTTCGCCACAATGCGTGACATCTCGGGCCGCAGTGCGCGGCCATCCAAAGCAGCAAAACCCAAAGCTCCTGTAATAAGGAGGCAGGGCTGGATGCAAGTCACCGCACTCGCCTCTCCCTAGAAGGGAGGGAGAAGAATTTTTTACTTGACATCCTCTTTCATAGGATGAGCGCAGTGGCCTGTTCGCACCATTTGACATTTAGGATCTGCGGCTGCGAACATTTGCCATTCGGTTGATGCTTCACGTCTCGAGGAGAGATCCATTTGCCTTCTCTGGCTGAGCATGGATACTTGCCTATGCGCGACCTTCGCCTCGCACTCCGCCAGCTCCGGAAAGCGCCTGGGTTTTCCCTGACCATCGTTCTTACCCTCGCACTGGGCATCGGTGCCACCACGGCCATCTTCTCGCTCGTTGAAGGCGTCCTCCTGCGCCCACTGCCGTTTCGCGATCCCCAGCGCCTCGTCCTTTTGGGCGACCACCTCGGTGATGGCCCGCAGCTAGGCGTTACCGCCTCCGAGGTCGCCACCTACGAACATGCCGCTCGGGCTTTCTC
>Ga0187783_10002780_pt1 | contig 13000 bp, 13 predicted proteins | sample 1015_SJ02_MP02_2_FD_132471 | JGI IMG/M metagenome (GOLD analysis project Ga0187783, IMG submission 132471) | Tropical peat soil microbial communities from peatlands in Department of Meta, Colombia - 1015_SJ02_MP02_20_MG | ecosystem: Environmental > Terrestrial > Soil > Wetlands > Peat | place...
ACCAGCAAGGGAGCGCAAGCAGCTATGGTGGCCGCGCTATGCAGAGCAGTGGTTGGCTCAAAGCGCTCGACGAGTTGGCCACCGAGGACGGCGACCGTCATGGCCGAGATGGTGTACCAAAGCTATTCTTGATTGACGAAGGTTCCGCTCTCATGCAGCTGCTGGCCATTTTCGACCAGCACCGCGCCGCTGACGGCGCTCGAAATCGCCGTTGCAAAGGCCGTGAGCAGCAACGCAAAGACGAGCTGATCAGGCACGGTGACCAGTGTCGCCAACAAAAGGCCGACAATGGCGGTCGCGTTGGCGAGCAAAAGGTAGCTCTTGCGGCGATAGCCGAAGAGTGGGATGAGATCGGACACCAAGCCATAGAACGGCTTCGTCATCCAAGGTATGTTGAGGATCGTGACATAAGCGCTGATCTGAAGCGGCGTCCAGCCATGGACTTGTTTGAGGTAATAGTTCAGCGGTTGTGAAATCAACCCACCGCTACCCTCCGCAACATAGACAAGCGCGAAGAACCAGAGCAGATGCGTCATCGATCTGCGTGCTGAACTTGACGCGGCTGGCGCTACTGACTTCTGAATCTCCACTGTCATTGCTGCCGTCGTAAGTGAGCCGTTTCAACAGTGCTCACACTCGGGCAGGAATGTCTGCAACAATAATTCCGGGACCGACCATTTGAGTCGGTCAATCCTTTCAGCTCAATGCGTCAGGCCGGACGGGTGTCCAATCCTGAGCAAAATGCAATCGTGAAAGGATTCCCGATTTCCCAGTATTTGCTCCCCGCGACCTCCAAAGCCACGTCCGGGAGGTCGTTGTGGAGTGTTGCTTCGTCATCGAGCACTAAGTCAGTAGGTGACTCACTCATCGTATTTAAATCCGTATTTAAATCTTTAAATCCGTATTTAAATCCGTATTTAAATCCTTCGTTCTGACCGAGGGTCAGTCGACGTTCCGCACAGCTTGTTAACTTGCAAAGGTGTGTCGTTACGGCCGGCCAGTCGTTTTAATGGGTCCAATCCCTTCCGGCGTTGATTTAAGTCAAGGTCGGACATTGCAGTTTGTTCTGAATAGCTGTTGACCCTCCGGTGGACCTTCTTCGAAAGCCGCGAAAATGTCACGCCGTCCGTGGACCAAGTACGAACTAGAGCGTGCCCGCGAAATGCGCGTTGCCGGACACTTTTACGGCAAAATCGACCGGGTACTAGGACGCCGCGCTGGCTCGACGAAGCGCCGCCTTGAAGGTCACACCGCGGAACGCACCTTTAATTGGTACCGTGTTCCAAAAGACTTGCTGGCCGAACGCGACGCCGTTGCCGCTGCCCGCGAGCAATGTGCATTGACACAGAGTTTTTTTGGCGATCCGCCCCCTGGCTACTCAGCCCTATACGGCAAAACAGGTCTGCGATAACGCGGCTGGCACCGCTTGCCGCGCGCCACTGCCGCGCGTTGGCAACGGATGCAGCCTCAACGATCTGGCAAAGGACGGCCAGGACCGTTGGAGTCGTCGATGGCGATCCTGACCGCCTGGCCTCGCGGAGTCGCCCCCACTGGGCAAACACAATTGTGTTGATAGATGCTTAAGTCGCGTTGATTTAAATCAATGCTTATGTAGCGACTTCGCAAGTTGGGGCGGAAAACGGTGCTCAGACCTGGCTGCCGGAGTTCATTTAGTCACCCAGGCATCTTTCCGTATTCCTTTGTGGATTCTCAGGAAGGCGGCGCAAAAGGCGGCGAGGCTGTCACGAGTTCGCTCGGCGAAAAACTCGCGATCGCGGGCCGTTCCAACAAACCGCGCGGAATGCGAAAGCCATTGTCTGTTGAATTACGTCGAAAACCCGCATGGCTAATCCGGCGCGCAGAAGGCTTTTGCAACCGAAGCGGGATGAAAGAATTCAGCGGGGGGCCGTCAACCGCGGGCTGATCCTGATATGCGGGGCAAGACCACGAATTCGCATCAGGTTTGAGTGGTACGCCCGTATCCAGCGATGGTGCAGGCTTGGGTTGGCCCGACGCGAAGTACGTGGTCACCAAGAGCTGAAGCGTGGCGCCGGCGACAAACTATGCGTAAATCGGTGCCGCCAGTAATGTTCGCGCGAACGCACTACAACTCGGCTATATCTTCGCGACTGGTGGCCATGTACTTCTCCTCGATGCTCCGCTGTCGTTTGTGCCTCCGGCTCTTCGGGCAGAGATGTGGCATCGATCGACGCTCCTGGTGTTGGTATCTCTATCGTGGGTCCATTTCGGACAATATTAGCGGTCTCAAGCTCACTAGTGATGCGCACTGTCACTCGCGGTGAGATCGGCGGTACGACGGGCTGTATCATAAGAGAGCCCATTAGAGACAAAACTACTGCTGCACTTGCGGTGCCACCTAATGCGCATGCGACTAACACTAGCGAAAGAGTATGACGGAAATCTTTTCGCGCATGGATCCATCCCGAATAGAAATTGCCGTTGAACCGCATCGAAAGCTCTGGCGACCTGGACCAAACCATTCAGAAATGATCGACAGGCGTGGGCCTAGCGTCTGCCGCTGCTGCAACCATTGCAACGATGATTTTGAGTTTCATTTCAGCGCCTCTAAAATGCTTCTTGCTTTGGCAAGTAGCCGCTTCCCGAACTGCAAAATGCACCCTGAATCGGAGGACAATTTTAGCATCCGTAAATCAGACTGACTGTTGCAGTTGAGGTACAGTGAAGAAGAAAGCGGCTCCGTGTCTCAGAAGGGTCATATGCGCATAGCCAAGATCGAAGCGGGGAGCGATTTTGTTCCGGCGGATCCCCATCGAGTTCCCGGTAAGTAACTTACTCGCAGATGCAAGAACGACGATGGAAGCGGAGGTGTTCGGCCTCACCGGAATGCACCTCTCGGTGCTGGGGCTCCGGCTGTGGTGCGGTCGGGGGACTGTTCGCGGCGATCCGATCAAGAAGCCCGCGTTCGGAGCGCAATCCGCCGAAGAAACAGTGGCACCGGCGAAGTCAGCCCTTAGGCCGCCGACCTGGTTGACGGAGCCTGTTGATGATTTTTGTCACTTCGCGTTTTGTATGACATCTCGATGTATCGGATGAGATCGCCGACGACTTCGATTTCGTGCGGAGTGTCATCCAAAAATTCGACGCCGACAAACTCATCTTCGATCAGTATCATCAACTCGAGCTCATCGAGCCAGTCGAGACCAAGATCGTTACTTAAGTGCGCTTCATCTGTAATTAGTTTAGCATCGACCCCCAGATACTCGGCAACGAGAGTGCGTACTTTATCAGCATCGAAATCCACATGTGGCGCGCCTCGTGCGTCCATTGCTCCCCCCGAATTCTCCCTACCCGGCAAAGGGCGGGCCGTGCTGCGCACTAAGAACTGAGCTTGGAAGCTTATGGCTTGCAAGCTGTGGTCGCAGGTGATTATAGCTGATTCGTCAACAGACCATCTTTGTTCGGGAAGCTCGGTATAAGTACATAAAGGTCGTGTAGATAATGCGCGCAACGCGGGTCAGGTCCGATCTTTTTCGGCCTCATCGTCCGGCTCTTACTTACGCCGATCTAGTCCAACGTGAGGCGCTGAATAACATACGACGACCGTATCGCAAGCCACTCGGTTGCTTGGTTGGGTAATCGCTGGGCTAATCCTGCTTGGGATCCTGTTATATTTTTTGGGCCCGACAACGCTTAGAACCGACGAGGTAATCATCATCAGCTTATCGGTCATCGGGCTAACCTGATTTCAAGTCTGGCTCCGCCGTCGCGTCGAATGAAATCGGAATACCGTTTCGAAGACGTCGGCGGTCGTTTTGCCGTGAATGCGGAATGGTCAGCCTTTCTTATTCATCTCCTACTGGGTCGGTAACGGTCGTCGATCCATTACCAGCTAGTTTTCCCGCGATGCAGCACGACGAATGGCGGCGGCCAGCGCGAAGCTGCCAGATTTTTCCACAAATTATTCCGGTGAATGCAGCGCACAACGTCATTCGATGGCAATAGTCGCTATCTAGGTGTAGCGATGGGAAAGGGGGGTGCTCAGCCTCTGTGACGCGGGAGGAGAAAATGGCGGCGCACATCCAATTACCGCCAAATGTCATTGTAGCCCCGTCTTGTCCGAGATGTGGCACACGAATGTTGCTAATCTGCATTCTTCCCGACAAGCCGGGTCATGACCAGCGGACTTATGAATGCCCACGTTGTGAGCATGAGATCACAGAGATTATCGCGTTGAAGAAAGCGGGTTAGGATTAGGCTCCTGCAATGTATTCTGGGTAGACCGGACACTGGTCGGACACAAACCGCGGCGTGCCACGGGTGAACGACCGGCGCGTCCTCAATGGCATCTTCTGGGTATTGAGATCAGGAGCACTGTGGCGCGACCTGCCTGATGACTTTGATCCATACACCACTCGCTACAACCGCTTCATTCGCTGGCGTGTGGACTAGGCCGGGCAGACGACGACAGCAACTAAACCAGGGGCCAAATGACGGGTCTTGCGAGGTTGGCAATGTTATGGCTTCTGAACAGTAATGACGATGAGCCATTCTAGCCGACCCGGATCAGATCTCGCGATGCTTAAGTCATGGGCCAAGCAGCAGGACAAGCTTTGGCGCTCCGAAGCGATTAGCCGTTCGATCGAGTTCGCATTGTGCGAAGCAAGCCTGCCTGGGCAATACCCGAGGCAGCCGCGCCTTGAGCGACGGAGGCGACGAGCGCTGCTGAGCGATTAACTTCCTCGTTGGCCTCAATACACAGCCGTCCCCCCATACATAGCGGGCGACACAGCAGGTCCCTTAAGCAGCCGGCTCCACACCGGGACAATCACAAGTTCTTATTTCATAGGGTCAACACTCTGGGGCGCCAAACGAGTTAAAGTTTGTTGAGCATTCTTAATACGCATCGCCTCGGCCATATCCTCGAAAGCACGGTTGAATGCGCGCATGCGGTACAAGGTGATGCCGCGCTCAATATAGGCGTCTTCAAAGTTGGGATTGCGCTTAATCGCCAAATCAAAATCGACAAGTGCCATAGCGAGGTCGCCATTAAGGTAGAACGCTTTTCCCTGATCACGATAGAACTCGGCGTCCTTCAAAGGCGCGCTGGAAGCCAACGTGTCAGACGGCATTGTCTCGGTGACGATGTCAGTTATCGTAGGTGGAACAGCGCCCGCTGCAGCAGGAGCGGCATCTTCCACCGCAATGTTACCATTCCCTGTATTACTGTTCCCTGTGGCCCCAATGACGATGGCGCGCGCTAGCATCTTTAAGGTGCCGAGTCTTTGATGCCGACTGCTGTTGCCGGTCGCTTCCACCCGTGGCGAAGGTCGGGTGAAGGCCAGCAGCCGCAGCCGCTTGCGTATCAGTATTTCCGCTTGCTTGTAGCAATGCCGCTCGTAATTGAGTTTCAAGAGCGCCCATTGATCCGCATCGACTGTCTCGGGCTCGGGTCCTGTTAACGCGCAGTCAGGGGCAGGTTGGCGCGCGAACAGAGATTGGTGAGCTTGCCATCGAGATTCTCGGCGCGCCGATCTCCGGTAGGCGAGTAGTTCTTGCATTGTTTTTTCCAGGATCGATCCGTCGCCGACCGAAACCTGCGCCAAAGCTGGCGAAGAACTGGCAATCATCGCCATAAGCAGTAACGCACATAGCGGAATGATTGCTTCCCGTCCCCTCTTTGATGAGCGCGCTTTAAACATGGCCAACCTCGGGGGCACGTTTACCGCTTCGCCTTTCCGTCAACGTATTCCTCAGAGCATTGGCCCGCAATGGCGAAGCTGTCACTTATCTGTCATAGAGCAGCGTCGCGTCCAGCGACTTTCCAGCAGCTCTCGTCAGAAATCCTCGTTGCCCACTCACGCTAAGATTGACCAACCTCGGTGCGCGGGAAACGATGCCTCGAACTTCGATGTTGTCGAAGCGCCAACTTCGCAGAGCGACTCGCCACCTGACAAGTAAAATTTTCCGACAGTGTGTACTAGTGTAGGGAGAGCGTTTTGGTGATCGCAAAATCCAGAGACGAGTCACATAGCGATCGAGTCGTCGCATCTGTAGGACGACATCCGCCGACTCCTGCGAACGGCAGCGGCTTCCTCAATCAGTTCAAGCCTTTCGATTGTCGGCAAAGTTGGCCACGGCACTGACGATTTTTGGTCACGTCGAGGGGGAGGTACGGGCCTCGATCCTCGTGATCGCCGAGGGTTGATGCTAAGTGATGTCGTCGCAGAGCAGCTAACGATCGGCGGCCAAGGCTCGGCCGGCAGTTTGTGGGCATCGTCGAGCGCAGGGGCAATGTCCGCTTAGTGCCAAACCCCGACAAAGTGCAACGCAGTAAAAGCACGCCGTTGTTGATCGGGCGTGATGAACCAGATACGACGACGATCTTAGCCTAATAAGTAACCGTCATTGTAACTGTGTCGGAATAGGTGCCAGGAGGGGGCGTGGCCGCGGTCGTGGGGACCTGGCCATAAACGTTGATGGTTTGCGCCGATCCGTTGCCCGTACCGAGATAACAGTCATTACCTGCCGCGCAGGTGCTATTCGAGGCCCCTATCGTCCACGGATAGGTATAGGCGGAATCTACGTATAGGCCGTAAAGCAGATAATCGCTTCCGCTTGCCATACGGTTTGAGCCGTCAGAATAATTTGCGCCCCGGCTTATAGCGATCGAATAGGGACTCAAGTTCGTGCAGTTGACCTGTACAGTCGTACTACTGGTGATCGCAGTTGAGGCAAGGGCCGTGGCGGCCGTGGCGGGAAATGTCAGCGCCGCTGCGTTAATCGTGCACGACGCAGTGATGGTCATCTGCACGGCCAAATTTGCAGTTGCGCTTGCGGCCGGAGCCGCAGTCGACGCAAACTCCGATGCCGCCAGAATGGCGACCAGCCTAGCCGTTCTTTTTGCAACCAGGAACATGGTCCGAAAAGCCGTGAACGCTGGAGCGAAACTACGCACTTTAGAAGGCAATGACTTCAGCTTGAATCGGTTGCGGCTCTGGGTTTTTTAATGGGGCATGATCTTTCCGGAAAGCCGGTTTCCACTTTTCCGGAATAACGTCCCAGATTCTTTATTAGCCGGACGCCCTAATACTCGGTTAATCAATGACGGCGGCTTGAGCCGATAACGATCCTAATACGTGATTGTCATCGTCACGGTGTCGGAGTAGGTGCCGGGCACCGGCGCAGTCCCCGTAATCGGGACCTGCCCATAGATCGGAATGCTTTGTGCCGAGCCATTACCGGTCCCTAAATAACAATCGTTGGCCGTCGTGCAGCTTGAGTTCGAGGCGCCGGTTGTCCACGGATGTGTGTAACCGGAATCGACGTACAGCCCATACGGGAGATAGTTCGCGCCATTCGCCATCCGGTTTGAGCCGGCGGAATAGTTTGCGCCTTGACCCATCCCGACCGAATAGGGGCTGGTATTCGTGCAGTTCACCGTCACCGATGAATTGCCGGTGACGGCCGTTGCCGTAAGCGACGTGCCCGGCGTGGCAGGGAAGGTCAGCGTCGCAGCATTGATGGTGCAGGACGCTGTAATCGTGATCGATACCGTCAGGTTCGCGGTCGCGGTTCCGGCGAGCGCCACACTCGGCATGGTCAGGCCCAGGCAGAAAAGGCTGGCGGCTGCCGCGATTGTGCGAAGCAAGATCTTGAATGGTTGGCACTTGTATTGGCGGTCCACGAATCCCCCCGCTGTTTGTCATCCCTCAACACCAAGAAAGCGCACCGACCGTTAATAAAGCCTAAACCATAATCGCGACTTGGCCTTTGGGGTCGAAAATCCAGCGGCCCAACCGCGCTTTAAGAACTTGTTAACCGTAAAAATTAATTATTCTAACAATCTGTGAATCTTTTTCACTTCAACTCGCGACCGACCGTGGCTCCATGAAACATGCGCTCAAATTGGCGGCGGTAGCTTTATTCGCCTACGCCGGGGCCGATGCAGCCTCGGCGGCTCAGTTGCGCGTTGAACCGGTGCTGCTAGAGCTCAACGCACCTGCCGCCACAGGAACGCTGACGCTGCGCAACGATGGCGATACCGAAGTGGGCGTTCAGACGCGTGTCTACCGATGGTCGCAGTCTGACGGTCGCGAGAACCTGGATGCCACGACGGATGTGGCGGCTTCTCCACCTATAGTCAAACTTGCCCCTCATGCCGACTATATCGTCCGAGTTGTTCGGGTTTCGAAACAACCGGTGCGTGGCGAGGAGAGCTACCGCGTCGTCGTCGATCAACTGCCGGACGCACGTCGGCAGACGGCGGATACGGTTGCCATCCTGATACGGCAGTCGATCCCGGTATTTTTCCGCGCACCGGAATTGCGCAAAGCAAGCGTCACTTGGTCGATAGCTCGCGAGCGCGGAGCGATCGTGGTGCGGGCTACCAACAACGGCGACGAGCGGCTGCGGATCGCGGGCCTTCGTCTTCGCGATAATGCCGGGTCGACAATCGGGTTCGGCAACGGGCTTGTCGGCTACGTTCTCGGCCAATCGACCATGACCTTCAATGTGGCGAAGCCGCCGCCGGGATTCGGCAATAGTGGTCAGGTGGAAATAACCGCCATTAGCAATGATGGACCCGTGAATGCGATCGCACCGTTCACCGGCGGGCGGTAGGGCCACTTTCATATTGGCGCTGATATTTCCGCTCTTCACAGCTTTCACCGCCGGCCAAACCCTTGCCGATCAAGAAGCACTAAACCTTCAATTGGAGGTTTTCATCAATGGTGCGCCGGTGCACATGATTTCGAGCTTTATCGAGTACAGCGGAGGAAAGATCGGCGCGCAGGTAAGCGAACTTGAGGAGCTGGGTCTGCGAACTGGACCAAAACGCTCTCCGACCGAAATTGTCATGCTCGATGAAATTGTTACCCTCAAATATCAATACGATGAGCGGCTGCAGCGAATTTTCATCACCGTCAGCGACCGGTATCGCATCGCCCACACGTTTGATTTGCAGCAAGATTCCCTCGCAAAGGCGCCGCCGGCTCAGACCGGCTGGGGTAGCGTCCTCAATTACTATCTTTTGGGAGCGACCCAAAACGTCCAGCAATTGCAGTCGAACTGGTTCGGCGGGATCTCGCTGACGCTCGATGGGAGGGCGTTCTCTCCGTACGGCACATTCGAGCAGTCGGCGCTTGTGCTGTCCAATCAATATCTCTCCACGCAGGCCATACGGCTCGACACGTCGTATCGCTATTCGGACCAGAGCCAGTTGATATCCTATGGAGCCGGCGATGCCATCACCGGCGGGCTAGCGTGGACGCGGCCGATTCGTCTCGGCGGCGGACAGGTGCAGAGCAATTTTGGCTTAAGACCCGACCTCGTCACCACGCCCCTACCTACGATAGGCGGCACCGCCGCCGTGCCGTCGACGGTCGACGTCTACGTCAATAATATCAAAACGTTTTCGCAGGACGTGAACGCGGGGCCGTTTAGCGTCAGTAACATTCCGCTGGTCAGCGGCGCCGGCAGCGCCCAAGTCGTCATTCGCGATTCGTCAGGGCAGGAAACCAGAACGACCCTGCCATTCTACGCGTCCGCAAGCTTACTTGCTCCCGGCCTGTCCAGTTGGTCGCTGGAAGCTGGATTTCCTCGGCTAGCTTACGGATCGACCGCGGACAGCTACGTCACAACACCCGTCGGATCGGCGACGCTCCGCCACGGAATCTTTGACTGGTTGACACTCGAGGGGCACGCAGAGGCGGGTGCAGGCCTTGCGAATGGCGGCGCCGGCGCGGCGATAAGAACGGGCTCGATCGGCGTCGCCGAGGCGGCTCTTGCCGCCAGCACGCTATCCGGTAGTAACGGACTGCAGAGCTACTTTTCCTACGAAACGGCGTTGCTCGGCCTTAATATGCATGCGAGTTGGCAGCGGACATTTGCAAGCTACAACGATCTCGCGTCGGCAACTTCACGGTTGCAGGATTTTTCGCCGAACTCGGCGCCATATCTCTGGGGATTCCTGAGCTTTCTGCCTTACACCCAGCCAAGCGGACAATATGGCGCTCTCTACAGCAACGCTCTTCCACTCCGCGAGATCGATCAGGTCTCAGTCGGGTCTTTGATTCCTTTTGACAAACTAGCCAGCTGGAATCTGAGCTATTTGCACGAAGTTAGCGCGCTGAATGATCGGTCGGACATTTTATCGCTTTCGTACTCGCGGACCTTACCTCATGATTCTTCGCTCTTTGCCACAGTGTTCAGTGATTTTGGGGGAAATAGAAGCGTCGGCGTTGTCGTGGGACTCACAATTCCGCTTGGCCAGCTAAGTTCGGTGACATCCAGCGCGTCTGCTGGACAGGGCGGCACGACCGCAACGGTTGATGCCGTAAAGTCGCTTGGACCGACAATTGGCGATTATGGTTGGGAGGTGCGCGATTCAGAAGGAACCACGCCCTATCGCGGGGCTTCGTTCTCGTATCGCAGCGACTATGGCACCGCCAAAGTCGGGGTAAACCAGGATGGCGACGGCGCCAATGCCGCGCTGGAATTGCGCGGATCGATCATAGCGATGGGCAACCATCTGTTCTTTTCGGATTGGATAAATAATGCGTTCGCCGTAGTCGACGCCGGAGCGCCGGGCGTCGAGGTCTCGTACGAGAACCGGCCGGTCGGCAAGACCGATGCGAACGGCATGCTGCTGGTGCCCACGCTTCGTTCTTACGAAAAGAATACGATAGCGATCGATCCCGCGAATCTGCCGGTTGATTCCGAGATCCCCAGCACCCGCGACATTGTGGCGCCGGCGGATCGCTCAGGCGTCTTCGTCCGATTCAACGTCCAAAGTGATTCGACCGCGGCTTTGGTGACTTTCGTGCGCGGCGACGGAACCGCCGTGCCGGCCGGCGCTGCTGGAAAGCTTGTGTCCGGCGAGGAATTTATCGTTGGCTACGATGGCGAGGCGTTTGTGAAGGGGTTGACAAACGATAACAGCGCGACAATCCAATTCAACGATCTGAGCTGTCATGCCGACTTCCACTTCACCGCTCAACCCGGCGTTCAGGTGCGGGTGGGGCCGGTGAAGTGCCAATAAAGGACCTCGGCGACATCCTTTCGAGGCCGCAACAATGCCGTGTCAGTAGGTCACGGTTGCAACAACGGTATCGTTGAAAGTGCCCGCTGCCGGCGCCGTTTGCACCGGCACCAGACCGTACACGGTGAGGGTCTGAGTGGCTCCCGACCCGGTCCCTGAAACCGTATTGGTCCCGATCGTATTGCCCCAGACCACGGAATGAGCACTGTTCTGGTAAAGCGAATAGGTCACCGTGTAGGACCCATAGGTCATTAGGCGATTTGCAATGGTGGCCCCGCTACCCGAACCGGCATTGAGGCCGACGTTATAAGCATCGCCGTGGGTACACTGCAAAATGATCGAACCGGTGGCGGCGACGCTGGAGCTAAGATTCGGCACCGAGCCGAAATTGATATTGGCAGTGCTTATGCTGCAAATGTTCGACACTGTCGCCGTAGTTGTAAACGAGATGCCCGTCGTATTCGAGGTAATGGATGTGCAAGGGGTCGCGGTCCCGTTCGCAGCAGCTAACTCATTGTTGGCGCCACTGGGAATGGTTTGCGAATACGAGCCGGCGGGCAAAGTCGTCTGGCCGGTCAAAACCTGCGCGTACATCGTTGCCGATCCCGAGGCGGCGCCGCTTGAATTTGTTGAAACATGAATTGTCACCACGTCGCCGTCGGCGCGATCGCCCCACCGCGTTGTGAAGGATGAATTCTGATAGATTTGGTAATTTAACGTATTGGCCCCGGACGTCATTGAGCGCGTGGTGGATGCATTGTAAGTATCCAGAGACAAGCATACGGTTGCCGTACTACTTGCCGCGAATCCCGTGCAATTGAAGGTGATGGTGCCCGTCGTGGAGCTCGTTTGATTCGCCAACAAGGCGCTCGTGACATCGCCAAACGCGAGCCCAGTCGCGCTAACGGAGCAGCTGATGGCTGCGTCAGCCGGTCCAATCTGCCAAAAGAGAAAAACGACGAGCGCGCGTAACAGACACTTCAAGGTCGAAGGCATCATCGAAACCAGGTCGTCTCGCTGCCTAAATGGGGGCGGCAAGGTAAGTCGCTTTTGGATGTCAAATTCCACAGCGTCGAACCATCTGTGCCGTCTACGGACGACACTCAATCATATCAACAGAAAGCCTTTGTACATTACAGCAAATTGTGCCGCTCGACTTCCGCAATGGGTCATAAGCAGACATTGTGGCGACTTCGCATCATGTGTGCTTTACCCCGAAAGAGCGGGTGATCGGGGAACCGACCATAACGCCCAATAGGCCAACACTAATGGAACGAGATGTTGCTTGCATTGCGACTTCTTCCGAGCGTGTGCAAGAGATGCAGCACCCAATACAACCTTGCAGTGGGGCATGAATACGGTGGGCTAAGGGCGGTGTTTATCGGTGGTTGAAAAAGTATCAAGCCACGACGATAGGCAAAGGATCGAGGCCGACATTGCGAAGCTGCTGCGCCATCCGGCCGCCTTGCGCACTCGCTTTTCGCAAAAAACCGCTGTGAACTGGGGATGGCACAGCAGGGGCAAAGTCAAGAAGCGTAAACACCAACTTCTACCACTCTCACCGCCTCCCAATGTCCCTTTTGTGAGCGGCGTGATTACGCGCTAACCACTGTCGTCAGAGTGTCATCCTCGCCACTAGTGTATATTGCGGCTTGGCTATACGTGTATCGCCGCATCGGCCCTTTATTGCGCTGTCGGTTTGAAAGACCGGTGACGGTTGCGTGGTGGCGACCAAATAAGAGGGCGGATACGGAAGGAGTTTAAGAAATGCGAACTGCGAGCGTGATCATGCTGTCGGGGCTGTTCGCACAAGCAGTCCATGCCGACGAAATCCGTCACACTACTTTTCCAAACGGTATGCTGGGCACCTGGGCCGAAACAGCGGAACAATGCGTCGCCAAAGACAAAACTAACATCGTGATCCAGCCCGCCAAATATCGCGACGGCGGCGGCGATTGCGCGGTAGGCTGGATCGTTGAG
>Ga0187783_10002781_pt1 | contig 12994 bp, 6 predicted proteins | sample 1015_SJ02_MP02_2_FD_132471 | JGI IMG/M metagenome (GOLD analysis project Ga0187783, IMG submission 132471) | Tropical peat soil microbial communities from peatlands in Department of Meta, Colombia - 1015_SJ02_MP02_20_MG | ecosystem: Environmental > Terrestrial > Soil > Wetlands > Peat | place...
GTGCTCCGGGTATCCGTCACTCTCGGGCGGCGCTTTGGCACCGTGCAAATGGATCACGGCGCGGACATCGGGCTTCTCCCTTTCAGCCCCATGGATGCGGTGGTCAACCGGCAGAAAATGCCTCGTCGGAAGCTCGTTCGCCCATTCGACCAGCACACCAGCGCCGCTGCGAGTTTCAAAGGTTGGGCCGGGCAAACGAGAACCGCAGCACCAAAATCGAGTGGGCTTCAGGTCGCGGTGAACAGGGGTTTCCATCTGCTTCATGGAGATGCGGTAGTAGGGCAGCTTCAACTTCGGATCGACTGGATCCGACTCGAATCGGATGGGCTGGGCGACCGGCGGAAGCGGAAGCGGATCGACAAACTTAGCCAGGGTATTCGGATCGAGTGTGTCGGGCTTTACCCGAGCAGATTCTTGAAACAGACGCGACCGGTTTCCCAGAAATGCGGCAGTGGCCAGACCTGATCGATGCAAAAAATCTCGCCGTGTGATCACGCCGGTTCCTCAGGCTAAGGAAGATACCACTCAAAAAAACGAAAGGCACATGCGGCAGTGAGCCGCACGTGCCTTCCTGTGTTTTCCTCGTGAACGGTCAGAACGCGAACTCTACTTCTCCGCTCGTATCATTCAAAATCAGGTAACTTCCGAAAAATGGAAGCTGGTTAAAGTCGAACATTCCCTTGATCGAACCCGCTATCTGGTCAAACGAACCCTGACCGATTCGCCGCCCGTGCAGCCAATTGTCTTCGATGAACCGAATTGTCGAGCTCTGGTCGATGGTCCTGTGGTCCACGAAGTTGTGCTTTGCCCAAGGCGAAATAACCAAATAGGGTAGACGCGGACCATACCCGCAGCGGCCCTGGGCGGACGGGGCTCCGGTGATCCCGGGTAGCGCGGGCGGCGTCGTCCCACACTGGCTTGGGCCCGTGAGGGCATCGGCGGCGGTCTGCGACGTGTTGACAATTCCATTGAACTGATGGTCATACCAACCGTCGGAATCGTCATAGTTGATAACCACCGCTGTGCTGAACCATTCGTGCTGTTGTTGGAGGAAATTGATCACGTCGACGACGAATGCCTGCTCGTCCAGCGGGTCAGAATAACCGGCATGGCCGTCCTCATATCCCGGCGCTTTCAAGAAACTTACGGCCGGAAAGTTGCCGGCGCTAACCGCGGCAAAGAAGTCCTGGATGTCGTATTGGTGATTGGCCGCATCACCCTGCTTGCCGATCATGGCAACGGAAGTTGGTCGCGCATGGGTCGGATTGGCCGTGGACGTATAATACTGAAAGGGTTGATGGTGCGGGACGTAATCGTTTTTTTTCACTCCGGTTATTGCCGAGGTCGTTGATCTCTTGCAACCGGTGGTGCCGTTTGAATTTACGATGCTCAGGTTGAAACCTCCTTCGAAAAAGCCCCAGCTCACCCCCGCATCGTTCAACAAATCGCCGATATTCCGTCCGCCCATTTGTACGGTCTCGCCCGTGGTCGTCGAGCAAACATCTCCAACGGGATCGGCATCGCTGACGAGCGTCAGCCCGCCGTTACCGTCCGCGATGGTCGCGCCACCCGGGTTGTTGTCCTGAATGACGCCATTGGTTTGACCGGAAATCAAATTGAGGGCTCCGTCCGTAGACGGTCCAAAATTTGTGCCGTAGGAATTGTCACTCATTGCGAAGTGCTGCGCATAGTTCCACATTGCCGTCACCGTATTTCCGTCGTAGTAGGCCATGACCAAGCCGTTCGTCGCCGCTATGGCTGGCGTGCTTGGAGGGGGCCCGGCGGACCCAGTGTTCAGGGGGAATAGATCCATCAGCCCGTCGTCGAAGGCCAGCTGCTCCGGCGTGTAATCGTGGTCCTGGTCGCTCGTCGCAGCCCCGGCCGGGCCGAGCCGGAATGGGTTGCTCGCGCCAGAACCATTCGCTGGGTTCAAATTCGGGTTATCGGCAAGCAGCGTTGGGGTGTAGCCGTTGACGCTTGGTGTGTTTGGAAAGGCATAAAACGGCGGTTCGCCCGGGTTGTTCTGCGCGTTGGGGTAAGTTCCGAAGTAGTGGTCGAACGAAATGTTCTCTTGGAAAATCACCACAAGGTGCTTGATCGGCGTAGCAGTACGTCTATAACCATTGTCCTGACCATCAGCGAATACAGTGCCGCCGGTGAAAAAGCACACCGCGAAAGCAGTGGCCACCGCCATCACTTTCGTAAGTCTAGAATGCGCCATATACGCTCCTCCTTGCCGCGAATGTTTGACCTCAGAGATTCGGCTATGTCGAAACCCGCTGGGACGCGTATTTGTAAAATACTCTTTGTTAGTTTTTCGTGAACGAACAGTCAATTTCCCGCATTAGTGCGAACCGAATAGCGCTCATTCTCGGGCGGGAATGGAAGGGCGTGTTAACCTGGCTTTAACAAAGGCGTAAACTCCCCGTCGAGCAAGTTGCATTCATTCTCCGCATTGCAGCATGGGCCTAGCAAAGTTCGGCCAGCGTGATGGCTTCCATGCTTTCGCCCGCGGGGAGTCTGTTTGGGAGGTTACACACCTGCACGTCATCCGGAGCAGATTCGATGGCGGATCGGATAGTGCCAGAGAGGCGAAGCAAAACGGCGGACCAGCGGAAGTCGGTAATTTGGGCATCCCTCAGAAGCGGTTCGAACCAGCGGCCTGGCCCAGGGGCTCCGCCGCATACGAACTCCGTCCGGCAGGATCGCGGACCGATTCCGAAGGTGAGGCTCAGTCGGCGAAAAGGGGCTGAGTAGGCCCGGAAAACCGTGGAAACTAAGGGGTGGCTGTCGCATCATAAGGGTAGTGATTTCACCCGCTGCGGCCTGCCGCGTGGTTGTTTAGAGAAGAAGGTAGGAGGGGAGTTGATCTTGCCGGTCAGCAAAGGTCCAATCGGAATTTATTACGAGCATCCACGGTGGTTTCTTCCCGTCTTCGCGGAATTGGATCGCCGAGGAATTCCTTATGTTCGACTGGACGCCGCCCGACACCATTTTGCGCTGGAGACAAATGGGAACGAAAGGTACAGCCTGATTTTCAATCGCGTGAGCCCTTCGGCCTGGACGCGCGGGCACGCTCATTGTGTGTTCTACACGCTGAATTACCTCGCGCACCTTGAAAAATCGGGGACGCGCGTAGTCAACGGAAGCCATGCATTCCGCGTAGAAACTTCCAAAGCACTCCAGCTTTCCCTGTTGCAATCGCTCGGTCTCCCCTACCCACGATCGGTCGTCATCAATCATCCGAGTGAAGCTCCGGCCGCGGCCCAGGGGATGCGCTTTCCCGTCGTGATCAAACCGAATATCGGCGGCAGCGGCGCCGGAATCGTGCGCTTCGACACTGCCGACCAGCTTGAAAGGACGGCGCGCGAAGGCGAGATCGCACTGGGCCTCGATTCGGTCGGCATCGTCCAGGAATTCGTCCCCGCGCGTGGTGGACATATCACGCGGGTCGAAACGCTTGGCTACAATTACCTTTACGGAATTAAAGTCTTCACCTCGGGTGAGACATTTGATCTCTGTCCTATGGACATCTGCAAGACCACTGGCGGGCAGACCATCGACACAACCTGTGTGGTCGAGGGCCCCAAGGCCGGTCTTCGTCTCGAAGCCTGCACTCCTCCGCCCGAAATTCGCAAGGCGGTCGAGCGCATTTTCTCCGAAGCGCAGATTGAAGTCGGCGGCGCCGAGTACATCATCGACGACCGCGATGGGTGCCTCTATTACTACGACATCAACGCGCTCTCGAATTTTGTCTCCGATGGCCCGCGCGTGATCGGCTTCGATCCTTTCGCTCGGCTGGTGGATTATCTCGTCCAGGAGGCGCACTGATGCGCTTCGGCTACTGGCTCCCTGTCTTCGGCGGATGGCTCAGAAACGTCGAAGATGAAAATATGCCGGCCGAGTGGAATTACGTGTCGCACCTCGCCCGTCGCAGCGAGCAGATTGGCTACAGCCTCACATTGATCGCGGAGTTGAACCTGAACGACATCAAGGGCGTCGAGGCACCCTCGCTCGACGCGTGGTCCACAGCCGCGGCGCTCGCAGCCGTTACCGAGTCGCTCGAACTGATGGTGGCCGTGCGCCCCACTTTTCATCTCCCCGCGCTGCTGGCGAAGCAAGCTGCCAACGTTGATCACATCAGCCGGGGCCGCGTGTCGCTAAACGTCGTTTCCTCCTGGTGGGCCGAGGAGGCGGCAAAATATGGCGTGCAGTTCGACCAACACGACAACCGCTATGCGCGCACTTCCGAATGGCTTGACATCGTAGATGCGGCCTGGAAGCGGGACCATTTTTCTTACTCGGGAAAATACTACCAGGTGAACGATCTGGTGATGCAGCCGAAGCCAGTCTCGAAGCCACGGCCGACGATCTACGCCGGTGGAGAATCCGAAGCGGCTAAAGAGCTGATCGCCGAGAAATGCGATGCCTACGTGATGCACGGCGATCCGCCCGAACGCGTAGTGGAAAAAATCCGCGACATGCGTGAGCGCCGCGAGAGGAAAAATCTGCCGCCAATGCGATTCGGTGTGGCCGCCTTCGGCGTGGTCCGCGATACGGAGCAGGAAGCGAAAGAGGAAGTTCGCCGGATCACGGACGTGAAGCAGAATGCCGCCGGTTACAAGAATTACGAGCAATGGCTTGCCAATACACAACTCGAGCAGCGAGTCTCGCTCGAAGACTACTCGGTCTCCAATCGCGGCCTACGCTCAGGCTTGGTAGGCACTTCTCAGCAGGTGACCGACCGCGTGGGCGAATTCGAAGAGGCCGGCGTGGATCATTTTCTGCTCCAGTTCAGCCCTCAGGCAGAGGAAATGGAACGATTCTCCGAACTCGTGATTCGAAATTTGTCAAATACGCCGCCGAAAGTCACGAGCGTCTGACAACCGGTCGGGCCGTGCGCTAGCTATAAGCCATAAGCAAAAATGCACTCCGCCTGATCAGACGAGCATACTTGTCCCAATCCTCACGGCAAGTAAGCTCCCACTTGGGGTGCTCGAACAGCCGTTAGTCCGGACTCTCCCAAATCCGACCTGCTTCAGGCAAGACAACGCTGCGGCACGAACGGTGGGACCCTTCTCTGCTAGCCTCGAGTGGTCACAGAAGACGTTCGGTCACGAGGGCAAATTTCCCGTCAATTATCCGATCTGCTTCGATGCTTTCGCCCGCGAGAACGGGACTCCGTTTTAGCGCCTACAAACTTGAGGGCCATCCCGAGCAGGTCCCGCAGCACATCGGAATTGACGCGCGATAGGCGAACCAAAACGGCCGTATACCCGACATAGTGCGCGGGTACATAATAAACGTCGGGCGCTTCAGCGAGCAGCTGCGCGCGCTCATCGAAACCCACTCGAACGACAAGCGAACCCGCTTCAGCGGAACGATGAGCGGGAATGCAGGCCAAGAGTTCCCCCTTAAACTTGAGTGCCGGAGAGCCGTACACCGTGCCTTCCTCGACGCCCGGCAACTTAAGTCCGATGTTTCGAACCGTGTCGAAGTCGATTGTCCTCTTGGGCATGATCGGACAGAGTCCCACGCCGTGATTATTCCGCAAGACCTGCAATGCTTTCAAGAGAGGTCCTGACCTGCCAGACAGATCGAAGGCCCGGACGAGCGCCAATCAATCCCCTCCCCTCAGGCGGTGCTTCGTACAGCTCCGAGAGGCCTGCCCGCAGGCACAATTCGTCCCGGAACGGAGCTCTAAGCGGTCGGGTGAAAACAGATCCGATCTACGAATATTTTCGTTCTCGATATGGCCATTCCCACTAGCGGACACTCATGTGGGGGTGTTTCATTCTCCGAAGAGCCTAGGCAACTGATGTGTCGATACTTATGTCTGTCCGGCTTCGGAATCAAACGTGCCCCCGCCCGCAGCGCAACTTCCTAGCGGAGAGCCATGCTATGCGAGCGCTACTGCAAGACCTGCGGTACGGGTTGCGAATGGTGGGCAAATTCCCCGGGTTTACAGCCGTGGCCATTGTCACTCTGGCGATGGGGATTGGCGCGAACGCCGCGATTTTTCAGCTCATTGACGCGGTGCGACTGCGCACGCTGCCGGTCAAAGATCCCAGCCGGCTGGCCATCGTACACATTGATAAGAAGCAATGGGGCCAAGGGAATTTCACGGGCCCGTATTCCGAATTCACTTTTCCGCTGTGGCAGCAGGTTGAGCAGCGGCAGCAGGTGTTTTCCTCCATCGCGGCTTGGGGCGGGGGGCAGCTCAATCTGGCGCGGGGCGGCGAAGTCGACATGGCGAACGTGATTTGGATAAGCGGGGAATTCTTCGAGACGCTCGGTGTCCAGCCGATGCTGGGGCGGCTGATTTCTGATGCCGACGATCAGAGGGGATGCGGGGGTGGAGTCGACATCAGCTACGCGTTCTGGCAGCGCCGGTACAGCGGGGATGCGTCAACGATCGGAAAGCAGTTGACGCTGAATGGTCACGCGTTTCCAATTCTGGGAGTGACGCCGCCGAGTTTTTACGGCGTTTCGGTTGGAGATCGGTTCGACGTGGCGCTTCCAACTTGCGCCGAACCGACCATCGGCGGGGAATTCAGCTGGATAACGGGAGCCAGATCGCGGGAAACCTGGTGGCTCTCGGTTCTTGGGCGCCTCAAGCCTGGCTGGACGCTGGCGCGCGCGTCAGCGCAGCTCGCGGTGATCGCACCGGCATCGCTCGCCGAAACGATTCCGTCGCAATACGACTCGGAAGGGGTGAAGCATTATCTGGCATACAACTTCCAGGCGTGGCCGGCGGCAAATGGTTTCTCGCAGATGCGCCGTGATACGTCGGACCCGCTCTGGCTGCTGCTGGGGTTATCGGGTTTAGTGCTGCTGATTGCTTGTGCGAATCTTGCGAACCTGATGCTGGCGCGGGCGAGCGCGCGCGAACGCGAAGTTGCCGTACGGCTTGCTTTGGGGGCTTCGCAGCGACGACTGTTTGGCCAACTGCTCCTGGAAAGCGCTCTGCTGGCCGTTGCGGGAGCGGTCTGTGGAGGATTTCTCGCCTCCGCACTCAGCCGCTCCCTGGTGGCATTCATCAGTACGCCGAACAATCCTGTTTTTCTGGACATGCCGACGGATTGGCGGACCCTAGCATTCGCTGCCGGCCTCGCCGTTCTGACCACCATTCTGTTTGGGCTTGTGCCAGCACTGCGCGCCGGAAATGTGCCTGTCGGTACCGTGCTGAAAACCGACGGACGCGGGATGACGGCTGGACGGAGGCGATTTCGCTTTCAACGGCTCCTGGTAGCATCGCAAGTCGCGCTGTCGCTTGTGTTGCTGGCCGGAGCGCTGCTCTTCGCGCGGAGCCTGCGCAATCTCATAACGCGAGATCCCGGATTCCAGCAAAACGGGGTGCTGGTTGCCAATCTCGATTTCACGCGGCTGAACCTTCCCGCCGCGCGGCAGCTACCGTTCACGCAGAATTTGCTCGACCACATTCGGGCCATTCCCGGAGTGACCGCGGCGGCCGCCTCGAACCGCTCCCCCGTGAACGGGAACAGCAGCAACGACTGGGTCATCGATGATAAAGGAAACCATCCCCACGGAGCGGCATGGGAGGACTACGTCAGCCCGGGCTATTTCGAGACCATCGAAAATCCCATCCTGGCGGGGCGCGACTTCAATCCGAACGACACGGCCACCTCGCCGCGAGTGGCCATCGTGAATCAAACGTTTGCAAAACAATTCTTGAATGGCGCAAGAGACGCCATCGGCAAGCAGTTTCGGGTCTGGGCGCCGCCGGGCGAGCCGGCCAGGTACTACACCGTGGTCGGGGAGGTGAAAGATTCCGTGTATAACGACATGCATGAGCCCATGCAAGGGGTCATGTATTTCCCGCGGACCCAGCTCGTCGAGCCCTATGCCTATCCGGGCGCGACGTTTCTGATTCGCTCGCGAGTGGGCATGGCTGGATTGCTCAATGCGGCGAAGGAAGCGATCGCCGGAACGAGCCCGGAGATTGACATTCAGTTCAAACTGCTGGGCACCCAGATTCGCGAATCGCTCACGCAGGACGAATTGATCGCCACGCTATGCGGATTTTTCGGCGCGCTGGCGGTGTTGCTGGCGGCGATTGGGCTGTACGGCGTGATTTCCTACACGGTCGCGCAGCGCACCAGCGAGATCGGCATTCGCATGGCGCTCGGAGCACAGCGTTCCGACGTCGTGCGGTTGGTTTGGGGTGAAGTAGCCATACTGATTGGCATTGGCGTTGTGGTTGGCGGGGGACTAACACTGGCCGGCAGCAAGGCGGCGAGTTCGCTGCTGTACGGGCTCGCACCGCGCGATCCGGTGACGCTGGTCGCGGCTGCCATTCTGCTCGCGGCCATCGGATTTGCGGCGAGCTTCGTTCCAGCGCGGAGGGCAACGAGAGTCGATCCCATGGAGGCGCTGAGATATGAATAGCGGGCAGGCGGAAGTTCGAGATGTTTGACGCTCGGTTTGGGAGGGGTTGGATGCGGCGTCGGGCAGGAAGGACGCCCTACCCGCATATGCTCTAGATTCCGAACTCGACTGTTCGATTCCGCGACAGCATTTTCCCGCAACGGACAAGAGCGCACGACCACCTTCCCCCCAGAAGCTCGCAATCACCGACAATTCAGGCACTTAGCTAGATGGATGTTCGGCGGGGGATGTGCCTTTGACTCAGCAGATCTGACGGGGTGTGCCCATGCAAACGCTTTGGCAGGACTTGCGTTACGGGTTGCGGGTGCTCGTGAAAAATCCCGCTTTTACCATAGTCGCCGTACTGACACTCGCCCTCGGCGTAGGCTCGATCACCGCGATCTTCAGCGCGCTCGACCCCATCCTTTTTGAGCCTCTGCCCTACCCGCATCCCGAGCGCATTATGATGGTTTGGGATATCTTTGAGGGCGCTCGCTCCCGGGTAACGTTCCACACTTATCGCGAAATTGCAGCGCGAAGCCGGTCATTCGACGCTTTGGCCATTCTCGAGCCCTGGCAGCCGACCATCGTTGGTCGTGCCGAGCCCGAGCGGCTTGACGGTCAAAGCGTGAGCTACGACTACTTCCGCGCGCTGGGCGTCCAGCCCGAAATAGGTCGAGATTTTCAGCCGTCGGACGATGCGCTTCACGGCCCGCACGTGGCCATCCTCAGCTATGGGCTCTGGCAACGGCGCCTTGGCGGCGACCCGACTATCGTGGGGCGTCAGATTACTCTCGACGGCGATGGCTACATCGTGGTTGGGGTGATGCCGCGCACATTCGAGAACGTGCTCGCACCCACGGCGGAAATCTGGTCTCCCGAGCAATACGACCCCGGACATATCACGGACACGAACACAGCCGAATGGGGCCACCACCTGCGCATGGTCGGGAGAGTGCGGCCGGGCCTCGGCCTCGGGCAGGCAAAAGCCGATATCGACATGATTGCTCGCAAGCCGATCCGTGAGTTTCCGCGGCCGCGTTGGGCGGCGCTTCCTTCCGGATTTATCGTCGATTCCCTCGAAAGCGACGTCACGCGCGGTATCAAGCCGGCCCTGCTCGCTGTGCTGGGCGCCGTGATGCTGGTGCTACTCATCGCCTGCGTGAACGTGACGAACCTGCTGCTGGCTCGGGGGGCGGCGCGACGCGCCGAATTCGCGATGCGAGCGGCGCTGGGCGCAGGTCGAGGGCGGATGATCCGGCAAGTGCTGACGGAAAGCCTGGTGCTTGCTGCCGTGGGCGGTGCTTTGGGCGTGCAACTGGCCGAATTCGGCGTACAAGCGCTCGTGGCGCTCAGCCCGGCGGAGTTGCCGCGCTTGAGGGCGATCGGCCTCGACCACACTGTATTCACCTTTGCCTTCGCGATTACAGCTCTGATCGGCGTAGTAGTCGGGATGGTTCCGGCGCTTCAAGCTTCCCGCGGCTATCTAGGGGCCGGCGTGAAGGAGGGCTCGCGGCGGACCATCGGTGAACACCACTTGACCCGCCGCACACTTGTTGTGGCAGAAGTTGCCCTGGCTCTGGTCCTCCTCGTAAGTGCAGGACTGCTTTTGCGCAGCGCCTCTCGCCTGTTCGCAGTCGATCCCGGTTTTGACGCCTCGCACCTGCTGACCATGCAGGTGCAAACGTCGGGTCACAAGTTCGACGAGGCCAAAGTAACGCGCCAGTTCTTCGCGCAAGCGCTCGAAGAGGCGCGGAATGTTCCGGGGGTCAGGGCGGCGGCTTTCACCAGCCTGTTGCCGCTGACTGACGACACGCAGTTCGGACTCTACGGCACCGAGTTCGAGAAGGACAAGAATTCCTACGACACATTTCGCTATGTCGTGACACCCGGATACTTCGAAACGATGCGCATCCCCTTGCGCCGCGGCCGATTCCTTAAGAAGAGCGACGTTTCCGACGCGCCATTTGCAGTCGTCATCAGCGAATCGCTGGCCCGCAAGGAATTCGGCAACCAGGATCCCGTTGGCCAGCGCGTTCACATTGGCGGCTTTCCAAACTGGCCGTGGTACACCATTGTCGGCGTGGCGGGAGACGTAAGGCAGGCATCCTTGGCCGCGGGCAACCTGGACGCGGCCTACATAACGCCCGAGCAATCCTGGTTCGCGGATCAGGCGATGTCGCTGGTGGTACGCGCGCGTGGCGAGGGGGCGGCACTGATACCGGCCATCGAGAGAGCGGTCTGGTCGGTGGACAAGGATCAGCCGATTGTTCGGATCGCCACCGCGGACACGCTCCTCGCGGCGTCTGCAGCCCAGCGCCATTTCGTACTGATTCTTTTTGAGGCCTTCAGCATCGCGGCACTGGCGCTTGCGGCGGTCGGCATTTACGGCGTGCTTTCCGGCAGCGTCACGTCCCGAACGCGCGAGATCGGTGTTCGCCTCGCTCTCGGTGCGCCGCCATCCAACATTCTCTCGCTCGTAATTCGACAGGGGTTGAGCCTCACCGTGCTCGGCACCCTAATTGGACTGGCTGCTGCGCTAGCGGCGAGCCAGACCCTTGTTTCCCTGCTGTTCGGCGTGTCTCCGCTTGACTTCGTCACATACCTCGGCGTGACGGTCGTCCTGGTCGGTGTCTCTTCCGTCGCCTGCTGGATTCCGGCACGGAGGGCCATGCGCGTCGACCCGATTGTCGCGCTGAGATACGAATGAGTGCGCCGGTTGATCCCGGCGCGGCTACTCGTATCGCAAGGCCACCATCGGATCAATACGCATCGCGCGCAGCGCGGGAAAGTAGCAGGCGAGTGTGCCGATCAGAAACATCAGGATAGTCGACGCACCGATGGCAGCGGGGTCGGCAGGCATGACCCCGAAAAGAAGACTCGAAATCCACTTCCCTGCAGCGAACACGACAGGCAAACCAAGCAGCACACCGATCAAAACCAGCACGAGCGACTCGCGCAAAACCAGCCAGAGTACGCTCCCGCGCTGCGCGCCCAGTGCGATGCGGATGCCGATTTCGTTGATGCGTCGCGAAACGGCGTAGGCCATGATCCCGTACAGTCCGATCGAAGCGAGCACAATTGCCAGTGCGCCGAAGACGGCGGAGAGCTCAGTGATCATATGGTCGGAGGCGAGTGTTTGGTCGACGACTTCGTTCATCGTTTGAATTTGAATAGCCGGCAGGTTCGCGGCGGTTTGCTTGACGGCTGAGCGAACTGCCGATTCGATCGTCGCCGGCTGGCTGACTGTGCGGACGATGACCCAGGCGTAGGAAGCCTCACCGATCGGATTGAAGAAGGGAACGTAAAAACGCCGGCGTGGTCGCTCGCGCACGCTGCCTTGCTTGGCGTTGGCGGCCACCCCGACAATCACAAAGTCTAAGTCGCCGGAGGTTGTCATCACGTGAACGCGTTTGCCAAGGGGGCTTCCACCGCTACCGAAGTAGTAGTTGACGAACTCCTGATTCACGACGCCCACACGCTGACCGTTGCCGGAGTCTTCGGCCGTGATTCCACGGCCGTAGAGGATGGGCACGCCGGCGGCTCGGAAGAAATCAGGGCCGACGAGATCCCACCGGCAATCGGCGTCGTCGCCCGTCTTCGGTTTCTCTCCTTCGATTCTGATGGGGGAACTCGAGTCGCTCTCGGCGAACAAGCCATTGTCGATCAGGGAGGCACCGCGGACTCCCGGGATTCCGCGAAGGCGCTCGAGCAGGTCATTGTAGAGATGGGCCATCGCCGGCCCTTTGTAGCCGTAAGAGACGGGATTGACGCTGAAGGTCAAGACGTGGCCCCGGTCATAGCCAAGCTCCACGCGCGCCAGGCCCTGGAAACTGCGGACGAACAGCCCGGCAACGATCAAAACCAAGAGCGACAGTGCCACTTGAGCAACGACAAGAATCTTCCCGAGTGCCGCACGACCAAGGTCGCTCCGACCGACCGTGCGAGAGGTTCCTCTGAGAACGGAACCGAGGTCTACCCGAACGGCACGAAATGCGGGTGCCAAGCCGAAGAGAATGCCTGTCAGCACCGAAACGGCGAAGGTGAAAATCAGGATTCTGGCGTCCGGATGCACGTCGAGCGAAAGCAGGCTCGACCCGCGCGAAACCATGCGGAGCAGAGCGAGGTCCGCCCAATTCGCAACGAGCAGCCCAACTGCTCCGCCGATCAAGGCCAGCAGAATGCTCTCGGTGAAGACTTGCCGAAGCAGGCGCAGCGCTCCGGCGCCCATGGCAACGCGGACGGTGATCTCCCTCTGTCGTGCCGCGGAACGAGCCAGCAGGATGTTGGCGATGTTCGCACAGGCAATCAGCAGAACGAGCCCTACCGTCGCCATCAGAATCTTGAGCGGTTTCGCAAACGGCTCACGCAGTATGGAAGCGCCTTCGCCCCCTTCGGTGACCGGAAGGAACTGATTCAGAAATTGTTTTCTCTTATCGGCCGACATGCCGGCTGTCTGAGATTCAAGCAGGTGCTGGAAGGCTACGTTGACGCTCGCCTTGGCCTGAGCGACGCTGATGCCTGGTTTTAATCGCCCGATCGCTTGGAGCCATTCGGTTTTGTGAAACGGCTGGGTTTCAAGCGAGAGATAGTCTCGGCCAGGCAA
>Ga0187783_10002782_pt1 | contig 12991 bp, 10 predicted proteins | sample 1015_SJ02_MP02_2_FD_132471 | JGI IMG/M metagenome (GOLD analysis project Ga0187783, IMG submission 132471) | Tropical peat soil microbial communities from peatlands in Department of Meta, Colombia - 1015_SJ02_MP02_20_MG | ecosystem: Environmental > Terrestrial > Soil > Wetlands > Peat | place...
CCCCTTGCCGTACGCGCCACCGGCAACGGTCGTTCCATACACGTCTTGTTTGCCGCCGACTAAGCTCCCGAACGGCCGGCGACCGTCGGGTGTCAGACCGAAGCTGTAAACCGACCGTACGCTGCGGTGCTCGTATACTCGAAACACTGTTCCGTGATTGCCGGTACCGCCAAGTTCGGTCGTGCCGAAGAGCGTTCCGCCGTACGGCTCAGGTTCGAAGAGGAACGTGCCTCTCGGCACGGCGCCGTCATATCCGGAAAAGCTATGGAATACGCGATAGCCACAGCAACTAAAGACCGCGAGGGTTCCGCAACCGAGTCCGCCATCGCACGAGCCCGTGCCGCCACGGGCCGTCGTTGCGTAGATACCCCCATCGACGCCAAAAAGACCACCTTGCGGATACGCACCGTCCTTTGGCGCGCCTTCAAAGCTGTGGACGATTTTCTCCGTGGCCGTCGCGCGTCGAACCGATTGCGCGCCCGGCAAAGAGGGCGTCCCCTGGCTGCCGTTGTTGCCGCATCCCGGCAACACGACGATAGCGATTGACGTGCAAACGCTAAAGGCCCATTGAATCGCGTTAAGACTCTTGATAATGCGCCTTTTCGATGCCGCGTTCGTTCATCCGCCCACGGTCGCGCCGAGGTCAAAACGTCCCCGGCTTACGAGTAACGGCTTCCATAGGTCCCCGAGGCGCGCGACGCGCTCCGGCACGTTGAAGATCGTGAAGTCGCCGATCTCGCAGCCGTTGGAAAGTTCGTCCCACGTGACCGGCGTTGAGACCGTTGCGTTCTCGTTCGCCCGCACCGAATAGATTGACGCGAGCGTGCGACCCCAGGCATTTTGATTGTAATCAACCAGCACGCGGCCGGCAGGGCGCTTGGCAACGCGATATTCTGCCGTGAGCACGTCGGGGTGCGCGCGCGCGATCTGGTAGCCGATCTCCTTGGAGACCTCCCAGACGTTATGCTGAACCAACGAGCGTTTGATTGCCACGTAAACGTGAATGCCTTTGCTGCCGGTTGTTTTTGCAAATGGCGTCATCCCCAGTCCTCGCAGCACGTCGCCGACGATCAAAGCAGCCTCGCGCACCGTCGCGAACGACGTGTCCGGTGTCGGGTCGAGATCGAAGTGGATGTAGAGCGGCCGGTCGGGATCGTCGCACAGCGAGTACCACGGATTGAGGTCAATGCAGCCGAGATTGATCATCCAAAGCAGCGACGCGCTGTCGTCGATCACCGGAAAATCGATCACGTTGCCGGAGCGATGCTCGATCGTACATGTCCGCAGCCATTCCGGACGCGGCGACGGCGTGCGTTTCATGTAGAAAAAATCGCCGGTGACGCCGTGCGGATAGCGTTTCATGACCATCGGACGGTCCCGAACGTGTGGCAGCAGCACGTTGGCGACGGTGAGGTAGTAGCGAAGAAGATCCCCCTTGGTTAAGCCCAGGCGGGGAAAATAAATCTTACGAAGATTGGTGAGCGCGACACGCCGGCCGTCCACCTCGACGACGGCGTCGTCCAGGTCGGAAGGAATGACGGCCGCGCGACTCCGCTTTGACACCGGCACCGAGCTTTTATACCGTTAAGGCAGGGTGGCGTTCCTGGCCGTGGAACGTCCGTCCGCCGGAAATTCGCCTCCGTTCCGGATTAGCTCAGTTGGTAGAGCAGCTGACTGTTAATCAGCGGGTCGTTGGTTCGAGTCCAACATCCGGAGCCATTTGAAAAGCCCTAGAACGTAAGGGCTTTTCTTTTTACCACTTTTCGCGCCCAAGGCGTGCCGTAGAGCGACCGCCCTCCAGTGGCGACCACGCGTTCCCTGAGTGGTGCGCTCAGTGACGCGACCGCCTCACGACAGCGCCCGACGCTCGGCTTGTGGCGTTTACGCTCGCGGAGATAGCGGCTGCGACGTTCGGAGGGGATAACGGCTCGCTTACCTGGTAGACTTTAGGCCATGAAAAGGAATTCATTAATTGCATCCCTTGCTTTTTTCTTGGGGACGACATCGTTTGCGCTGGCAGACCCGGCGCCGCAACCGTCGCCCGCGCCGGCCACTGGGGCTCAGCCGTACACCTACACGACATCATTGCCGCCTGGTGTCGCCATTCCCGACACGATCGATACGTCGATCGGCACTCTCAAGTTCACGGACGGGTTCCCCGACGACGCGACCGCTGAGCGAGTCTGGGACAACATCGACCTAATGCGTGCAGTCAATGCTTATCTTATGGCCCTCGCACCGGTAAACCAAGCCGGTATGCGTGATACGATGCGGACGTTTGGTCCAGACAATCAGACCGATGTTATTTGGGAAGACCTAACCGACTCTCGCACCGTGACGCTCACCCAGAACGACAACACCATCTATAGCTTTGTGTGGCTCGACACGCATAAGGGGCCGCTGGTTGTAGAGATTCCACCAATGGTGCTGGGCACCATCAACGATTTTTGGTACCGCTGGGTTGCGGATGTCGGTGTGACGGGTGCCGACAAGGGTAAAGGAGGCAAGTATCTCGTTCTACCGCCGGACTACAAGGGGCCGATTCCCTCGGGCTACTTTGTCATTAGGCCGCGCACGTACGGGAACTGGCTGCCCTTTCGTAGTTTCGTCGTGAACGGTTCCACTACGCCTGGAGTTGATGCCGTTAAGAAATACCTTAGAGTTTACAATCTCGCAGACGCAGGCAATCCTCCGGCGATGAACCTGGTTAATTCCTCCGGCAAACCTGCGACGTTTGTGTCGCCCAGTGATTACTCGTTCTGGAGCCTGCTCAATGAGGTTGTGCAAGAGGAGCCGAGTGATTCGCTCGACGCGAACACCATGGGATTGTACGCGTCCGTTGGCATTATTAAAGGCAAGCCGTTCAATCCAGACGACCGCATGAAAAAGATTCTCACCGATGCCGCCGCGATCGGAGCAGCTAGCGCACGCACGATTGCCTTTAAGGCGCGTGCGGCAGAAAACTACTATTATCCCAACAGCGCTTGGCGGGTTCCCTTTGTCGGTGGGTATCAGTTTGACGTGATGCCGGGCGTCCGAAATCTCGATGGTTATGCGATGTACTACTTTGTTGCGACCGGCGTGACGCCCGCGATGGAACAGAAAATGGTGGGCGAGGGATCACAATATGCGTGGGCCGTTTCCGACTCAAAGAGCGAAGCACTCGATGGTGGAAAGACTTACAAACTGCATCTTCCACCAAACATTCCTGTCAAACAGTTTTGGTCAATCATCGTATATGACAATCAAACGCGCTCGATGATCCAGACGGACCAAAAGTACCCTAGCGTCAGCAGTCAAACGAAGGGATTAGCCATTAATCCGGACGGCTCGGTCGATGTTTACTTCGGACCGAAGCCACCACCGGGCGAAACCAATAACTGGGTCCAGACCATACCAGGCAAAGGATGGAACACGATTCTGCGGCTTTATGGACCTCTACAGCCTTGGTTCGATAAGACTTGGCGTCCAGGCGAAATTGTTCCTCAGTAATCCCGACGAATGCGAAAGGACCGCCGCACAAGCGACGGTCCTTTCTCTTTGGATTCGACGCCGGCGCCCCGCGCTCGTGAGTCCCCCCCGCACACAAATAGTTGCGGGGGTTTCTGCTGCTATTCCTTGGCCCACACACTTTGGATGGCCGTGAGTGTTGGCCGCGGTATGTGTTTGTCTGCAGGTCGGGCTGGGAATGGGTTTCCTTCCCCAGGCCATTTGTAATCTCTATCAACCGGTCTGTCCAAGTTAAGCCCGAACCACGCCTCGTCCCAATAACATCCGGCAAACGGCGGAGTGGGCGAGATGACGTTACCGGGGAAGCCGCCGATGTGAGAGTGCGGCCATCCGGATTTCGACCACTCATCGTTCCACTCGAAATAAAAGCCGCCGGAATCGACGCCTCCTTGACCCGTTGAGTTGGCATAGAGTTCCTCGGCATTCGATGTCACTTGATCTGCAAGGTATTGCATGTTCGGATTTCCGCTGGCCGGCAACTCGTCGACATGTTCCCACGGAGGAGGCGGGCCGGGCGGAAGTCCCCAATACGGGGCCGGATTCGGCGGGGGAAACGAACCCGCCGGATAGGTGTCCTTCGGGCAAACGTGCGATGTTTCGTCGTATGTGGCAGTCGACTGGGTCCACCTCGCGGCACTAGCTCCGTACTCTGCCATGATCTCCGGCTTTGTCGTAGCCTCCTTGATCTGTTTCCAGATACTGGTAAACGTATATCCGCGATACGAGTCGATGCCCCATGCATCAACCGCGAAATGATTCTTCTCCCCCGCAACAATCGTGGCAAGTTCGCCGTTTATTACCATATCTACCATCGTCGTCGTGACGATCTTACTTGAGTCGGTGGCTTTATAACCGATCCGAATTGAGTCGGCCAGCTGGTTAAGGCCCGCCCACCACTGGGGTTGCTTTATAAGAGGCTCGCTGTTGATCTCCGAACCTTCGGAGAATCCCATGAACGCCGGATAGGCGGCGTATGCTTTAGATGTTAGCTCGTAGACCGCTTTCAGCGCTTTGAGAAACTGCGGATCGAGCACGTTGTCTCCCCCGAAGTATATGCTCAGAACGACGTAAATCGGACGGTCGCCGCCGTTCCACGCCTTGTCGAGGAATTTGTCGATCTTGCCCGTTTCGTAGGCCTTGAGTTTGTTACCATCGCCCAAGACAGGCAGGTACGGCTTGAAACTGTCCAAGCTCACGTTATACACTTTGACCGCGTTTACGCCCGCAGCGCGCATGGCGTCGAGATCCGGTCCCCAGATCGGCTCGTTGGCGTTGTCCAGAGGATTAGGATCCGAGTAGGCATCGACTTGCGTGTTCCCGTAATCAACGCCCTTGATATAAAACGGTTTGCCATTGAGGAGAATGCTTCGGCCGCTCACCGTGAAGGACGTGGTAGTCGAATCGCCACGATGCGCATGCTGCGTCCCTACACTGCTTTGTTGCGTCGCGGCCGGCGTGCCAGCCTGCGATCCGCTGCAGCCGGCAATAATAAGAACAGCCGGGCACAATGCGCCGCGGCTGAAACGCAAGGGATTCATTTGCCTCTCCTACACTCCAAGTGTTCTCGCGCTCCGGGAACGAAGTACAATGTCGGCGTCTTCTGAGGAAGTACGCAGAAACCTGTATGAAGGCGTTGGCAAGCGTTCTGCAGACGCATCGCGAAGAAAGGGCTAAATGGGTATGAAAACTTCCGTGTCGAGTGCGCTCGGATGCGCGCTTTTCGCCTTTGTGCTCTCCACCGCGCCGGTGGTTTCCCTAGCCCAAACAACTTTGTACGCGGATCCGACGCCGGTTCCGATGCCGAAACCCGATTTTTCATCGATGAATTTCCTGATCGGCAGGTGGACGTGCACGCAGCCGTGGCGAGGCAAGACGCGTACCGAGACCAACGTATACAGAATAGCCGGCGACGGTGTGTGGATGGTTGACACAGCCACCTCCCTGCCGTTCGATCAGTATCGTACCGTGACGCGAAACGGCACCTTGCTCACGACGTATGACCCGGCAATCAAACAGTGGGTAGCAATCTACTACGACAATCTCGGAGGGTACGCAATCGAATCGACGTCCGGCTGGGAAGGCAACGTCGCGAACTGGAGCGGCAAAGGACTCGACGGAGCGACCTTCGGCGACGTTATTACGAAAGTGAGCGACACCCAGACCAGCGACGTCAATACGATGACCGACTCACTGGGTAAGACTACCACCGTAACAATAACCTGCAATAAGAACGGCTAAGCCGCTATCGTATCCCGGGCCACGCCTTCTTTTTGCCGGCGTGTCCGGCTTGGGACGCTCTTGGGACGCAGCCCCTGTCACGCTTGAGCTGTCTGGAGCGCCTGCTCCGGCCGGTGACTCAAAAAAGGGGGCTGGAAAAAATGGTCAAGGTATGCATTGTAGCCGCTGCCATCGCGCTAGCGGCGTGCTCGTCAACGAGTTCGGTGCCGCTAGTATCGCAGGGGCAAACCGCCCCGAGCCAGGCGGTTAGCCCGGACAAAGGCTGTGTCGGCAGCGGCGGTGTGAAGGCCGAACCCTGCCACGTAAAACTAGATGATAAGAACGGCGGTCAGGTGATCGTTACGATAAGCGGGCCTGGCGTGAACCATTCGTTTGTCGAAGAAGAAACCTGTAATGATTTCTGCAACATTACCGCGATTAACAGCCCCATCGTCACCCAGTGGCAAGTGACGTCGGGGGATGAATGCGGGGATGCCACGGCGACCTTCCTAGCCTACGATCCCAGCGACCAGCAAGTGGGGTCGGTGCGCATCCAGATAAAGAACAAGGACTGCTAGCGAGGGGGCAACAGGCGTCTGCTTGGCGGCTGCCGAAAGGGGGGAGGCAGTACCCGTCACGGCCGGCGCTAAGAGTCGGCGGAGGTTATCAATTTGCAGCATCGCTTACATCTATACCAGAGAACCTCTGGGACGCTCTCAGACCCGGATCCGGGGAGGTTGCACCGAACCGACGAGTTCGCCCGAACGTTGGACGTCGACGTTGCGGAGGGCTGGAAGGTCGCGCAGATCTTTGCCAGCTCCGCACCGTCTAGGTTTTGGGTGCTTCTCGAGCGCCCGAGTTTAGCTTAGCTCGGCAGGCGGCCCTCCCCTCGCCGCGCAAATTGCTCGCAAGAAGAAGCGAGGACACCGGAATGCGCGTTCTGGTCATCACACGTTCCATAATAATTGCGGCTGGAACCGCCGCGCTGCTTTCAGGGTGCTCCGGCGTAGCACCACAGGCCGCGAATTCAACCATGCCCGCGATCCCCGGCAGTTCACAATCCGAGATCTCGCGCCGGCATTCGCCGTTCGATCGTCGTGTGACGCCCGCTTCGAGCGGCTCGATGGATCTGTTCGTTGATGAGAACGGCCAAAACGCCGTCGAGATCCTGACCGACAAGAAGTGGAAGAACGTCGGGAGCATCACCAAGAGCGTTGACGGTCCCGACGGAAACTGGGAGGACGCCAAAGGAAACCTCTACGTCGCCGACGAGTCGGGCCCGGATATCACCGAGTACAGCTCGAGTCACTCGTTGATCTACACCTATACCGGCGTCACGGATCCGGTGGACGTGAGAACCGACAGCGCCGGGAACGTCTACGAGGCCGATTACTTCGGGTCCGACGTGGCCGAATTCGGGCAGAAGAGCGACACGCCGATCGCCACCTGCGAGCCCGGTGGATTCGTGGACGGCGTCGCAATCGATACCAAAGGCGACGTGTTCGTCGGTTATTACGATGGGCTCTTCTCGTACGTCACGGAGTATGCCGGCGGGCTGAGTGGGTGTAACAACACCAACGTCGGGGTGACGGTCGATAACCCGGCCGGCATGGTCTTCGACAAGAACGACGTTCTAATTCTTTGCGACCCGGGCGTCCCGGCGGTGGACGTCATCGACCCGCCCTACAATAGCATTTCCGGCACGCTGGGATCGGGCTACAGTAATCCGCTTCACGTTACGATCAACGCGAAGAACGATCAAGCCTACGTTGCCGACTCGGGCACGGGCAAGGTTTACGTCTTGAGCTACCCCGCCGGCGATCTTCAGGCAACGCTCGGCGCGTCGAACGGCTTAGACGGCCCGTGGAGCGCCGTGGACGGCAAGAATTACGTTCCGTAGCCGAGGGGCTAACAGCCGATATTGGAGCTCTCGATAACGCCGCCGCCGAACGACGAAAGGTAGAGCGCGCCCGCAACCCACTCAACGCCGATGAAGTGGTGCGGGATCGCGGTGGAATCGATCCGGCGCCACGTCGCCCCGTCGTCGAAAGATTGGAACGCGCCGAAGCGAGTCGTTAACACGACCGATGCCTTGCACCCGTTCGCTGGTTTCGGATCGAAAGCCAAGCGATTGCCGTAAAAGCGCGTCGCATAATAGTGCGCCTGCGAGGCGACGCCTCCGTCATCGGGTGGGATCTGAAAGTCCGGCCATGGGCGCTGCGTCGGCGGCTGAACGAGCGTGCTTATGTGGGTGAAGCTCCGCCCGGCGTTGAGACTTCGAAAAACCAAGACGTCGTTGGTAACCGGGTCGTGGTCGGCAAGCAGCACCGCACCCGGATCGCCCGGGACGAACGCGGCGTAGAATTGATGGGCCGGAAAGTATTGTTCGATCTGCTCGACGGTCTGCGGCAATCCGGTAGCCTTGCGCCACGTCGCGCCGCCGTCGCGCGAGAAGTACACAAAGTTTGGCGTACTCGGTGTGCCCGTCGCGACGATCAACGCGTTCGCGTTACTCGAAGAGACGACCACCTGGTAGGGGTCTTCAAAGCCTCGAAACGCCGCCTTCCACGAGAACCCGCTGTCGGTGCTGGTGGCAACGCGACCCCGGTTGCGGTCGTCGTGGGTGATCGCGTACATTTTCTTGCCGCCTGGAGGCACGAATGCGAGCGACTCGATCCCTCTGCCGTGGGGCGGCGTAAACGATGCGCACGCATTCGTGGATATCAAGAGACCTTCATCGGGGTGCGCCACATAGCAGCTCGAGGCGTCGTAGGGATTAATAAACGACTCGCCGCCTTCGCTCACGCGCAGAAAATGAACGCGCCCGTTGGGGGTCCCCGAGACCGCATTCCAGTCTTGCAGCGGCACGACGATGTTGCGGGCATCGGGCGGAAGCGTCACGTCGTAGGCGAGAAAGTTGGGAATTCCGTGGCTCATTCCGATTGCCGGACCCGAGGTGCAACTCGCGTCGTAGAACAGGCCCTGATCGGAGACGAAATAGCAGACCTCGCTCTTCGAGTCGCTGCCGAGTTCGGGAAGGATGTAGCGCACGTCGCTTCCCAGCGTGTGGCCGCCGCGATAAATCGTCGGACGGCTGGTCCCGTCGGCCGTAAAGTAATAAATCGCGCCGCCGCCGTCGTCGCCGAGATAAAGACGATCCGGCACGACCAAGCTGAAGGCGATCGCCTGCGCTCCGACTTCGCAGTGGCAGAAGACGCGCGTCCACGTCACTCCGCCGTCGATCGAGCCGTACAGGTTTTGATTCCATGCGCCCTTGTCGTCCACGTTCGCATAGACGATGCTGCCGTCGAACGGATCGACCGCAATGTTGTGAATGGCGCCGGTCCCGGCGTGTCCCTGAAGCGACCAGCCCGCGTCGCTCAAGCGAAAGACGTTGCCGCTCGCATCGCCGGCGAAGGTCACGCCGCCGGCGGTAACGACGCTGGTTGCACCCGGCGAAGATGACAGCGAGACCTGCCATGAGGCGCCGTCGTCCGTAGATGCCAGCACGCCACGGCGGGTTGCCAGATAGAGCGTCGACCCGACCTGGGCGAACTGCGTCGACTCCCATTTATCAATGCGCTTCCAGCTCGCGCCGCCGTCGGTCGAACGATACGTCCCGCCGAACTCGGTTGCGGCGAGCACGACCGACGGATTGCTTTGATCGAGCCACAGGCCGTTGACGACCGAGGAGATCGTGCCACCGGAGTTGGTCAGGCCGTTATCGGCCGGCTTCCAATGCAGCCCGCCGTCTTCACTCTTAAAGATACCCGCCTGCGAGGGTGACTCGCGCGGCGTATTCCCCCATCCGCCAGCCACGAACATCAGCGACGGATCGCTCCGAGCGTACACGAACGCGTTAAGTTTGCCGGAATAACCTTGCGTAAAGACCGGGCCGACCGATGACCATTCGATCGCTTCGCGGCCGCCGGAAACGTTATTTGCCGCCGGCGCGTTCGGATTTATCGCCGGGTTGTTGCCGGAGCAGCCGGCAAACAGCGCCAGCAGCAACACCGCCCCAACCAACCAAGAATTTCGTGTCATCCCGAGCGGAGGCCCGTAGTGCCGCTGTCTACTGGGACCCGCTGACGATACGCGCCGTTTTGATGTAGTCGAGCTGCGGATACTGCTTCGTGAGATAGGCGTTGCCTTGCTCGCCGATCATCTCCTGATTCGGTGCCTCACCGTAGCCGGCATAGATGTTGTCCACGACGTTCATTCCGCTGACGACGCGGCCGATCGGCGCAAATCCCATCGAATCGAGTTTGCCGTTGTCTCCGAGGTTGATGAACATGTGGGTCGTGCGGCTGTTCGGCTCGCTGGTTGCGGCAAAGGTTACGGTACCTCGCACGTTTGACGACTTCACTGGATCGTCGGCAATCGTGACGTCCCACTTTTTGGTGACGGCCGGATCCGCCGCCGCGCCCCACTGCACTACGAAGCCTGGAACGACGCGATAGAAGCGCGCACCGTCAAAGTATTTTGCCTGGACCAACTGATGAAAGCGCTGCGCGCCGTTGGGCGCAAGGCGCGGGTCCACCTCGACGACGACGGTTCCCTTGCTCGTGAGCAGCGAAACGCGATAGGGCGGCGCAGCCGCGCTTTGCGAGGATTGCTTGGCGGCGCCGCTGCAGCCGGCCAATACGAGCGCGAACATGGACGCCAGTAGCAAGTTTCTCATCTGTCCTCCGCAGATACGAGGTTGCAGGCCGGCTACCCTACGGCACTTCAGCTTCCATCTCTTCGGGTTCTTCAACCGGCCGAAATAATGCCTGAGCGACCGCGGTCGGCACGATCGCCGTCAAGATCACTACCGTAACCAGCGCGGTGTACTGGGCTTGATTGATGTAATGATGCGTCAAGCCGTAAAGGCTGGAAATCGTGCCGAACGTGAGCCCGGTCGCCATCATCAAGGTGAGGTAATTGGCGTTCGCGGCTCCGTAGCGAAAGAGCAGCCGCGCGGGCGGCAGCACGCCCAGAAACTTGGCTCCCACCTTAGCAAAGAAGAGCGCGACGATCAGCCCGATCTGCGACCACGCGGCCCCGATTTCGACGTACGTCCCCGCCTTTAAGAAATAGAACGGCGCGAGCAGCGCCATCGTCATCGTCTGCAGGCGGCGCTTGATCTCGGGCATCGCGGTCATCATCCCGGCGCAGGCCAGCCCGAGAAAGTACGCGGGCAACACGCCCTCGCTCTTTGCGAACGTCGCCAACGCAGCCAGAAGAAAGATGATCGCGAAGAGCACGCGCAAGGCCGGTTCGCTTACGTAGCGCCGGGTGCGTTCGATCGCGCCGGGCAGAACGCGCGGAACGATCGCAACCGCGGCAACGATCGCGGCGCTCAAACCCGCCAGCCAGAGATTGTAGTTGGCAAAGAGCAGGCCCAGCGCGATCACCGTGCCGAGGTCGGTGAAGAAGCACGCGGCAAGTATGAGCTGGCCGAACTCTTTGCCGGCCAGACCTGATTCGATCATCACCGCGTAAACGACCGCAACGGAAGTCGTTGACATCGCGATTCCGGCAATCTTGGCTGCGTCGGGCGTCCAATGCGCGACGAAGTATGCATACGCTCCCGCCGCCAGGAACGGCGTGGCAAACGAGGCCGCTCCCAGCACCGACGACGGAACCAACTGCCGCCGCAACACGGCCGGGTCGATCTCTGCACCGGCCAGAAAGGTGAGCAGTATGCTGCCGAATCCGGCCACGAAATCGATCCAGGCATTGGTCCGCAGCGCGATCAGATTTCCGGCGGCGATTCCCACGATGATCTCGACCAGCGCCGCGGGCATCTTCAGCCGAATCGCGATGAAGCCGCTTAGCGCCGCCAGCGTCATCCAAACGCCGGCTACCAGCCAGATGTTGCTCGTTTCAGTCAGATGCATGAAAAAGCTCCCGTCAAAAGCAGTTTGAACAGGAGCCATCATCCGGTTTGTCCGGCGGTTTGCGGGAGCTCCATCCCGCTAAGATTTGTGGTTAGCGTGCGGCTAGAGCCGAGACCTCCTGCACGATCCGTCGCGACAGCGCTTTGACTTCGCGCATGCCGGCAAAATCTTCGGCCTGCGACGAATGCTTCACCGCCTCGGCTTGATCCTCGGCAGCCTTGACGGCCTTTTCAGCTTCGGCGCGCGCGGCTTCGCAGCCCGAAATGCGTGCCGCAGCTTCGTGGGCTTCCCGTTCGGCCGCGGCTTCCTTGGCCTTGGCCGCTTCGACGTCGGCTTGCGCTCGGGTCAGCAGTTCTTCGGCCGCTTTGCGCTCGGATTGGGAGACGCGATGACGTTCCACCGCAGCGTTCGCCGCGTCGGTGGCCTGCCGTTCCGCCGCGGCTGCCGCCTTGGCATGCTCCCGCGCGGTTTCGCATTGCGCGAGCGCCTTCGCGGCCTCGGCTTCATTGGCCATTCGTTCTTCGAGCGTGCGCACTTCAGCCAACAGCGCTTCCAACGCTTTGCGGTGCTCGGTCACGATGTGCGCTGCAGCGGGCGCGTTGTTCGCACTCGCAGGCGCGTTGTTTGCACCAGCAGGCGCGTTGTTCGCAACCGCACTACCGTTCTGCGACGGTTTGCCGTTCGACGACTCAACTGCTTTGAGAGTGCTGGGCGCCGGCGTCTCGTAGATGCTCTCTGAGCGAGCGTCCTTGAGATCGGCCAAGGTGTTTCTGAGTCGCGTAGTCTCGCGCTCGGAGTCTTCACGCTCCGAGTCGACTTGCGGCTGCCCGAGCAATCTACGAGATCTGAACATGTTGTGCTCCTGTCAAGCTCGCGTATCCGTTCTCCAGTTCGGCCTTCGTTTATTCCTGCAGGTGGCCGAAAGTGCCTGTTCAAGTCGCTCTTGCCGGCTCCTTAAGCCGGGCAACGAGCACCAATGAGACCGAGGTTCGACGCAAATGGGAAGATTTCGTTACCAACGGCGAATCGTCTAATATGAAGTTAACAGCGCGTTCACTATTAACGCTGCCGGCGATCCTGGCGTGCTTTAGCACCACGGCTCCGGCCCAGACACCCGCTCAAAACTCGACCGTCACGTCGGATAGCGCGCTCGTCGGCTGGGCTGCTGGGCCGGACATCGCGGCGGAGCTCCAGGCCGAGAAAATGATGATGCAGGTCCCCAGTGCTGTCAATGCGATGGCGATCGAGCAGCATCTTTCGTCAGTTCCGCATCGCGCCGGCTCGCCGGCCGACTATGCCACCGCGCTGTACGTCAAGCAGCGTCTGGATGCCGACGGTTTCGTCACCCGGATCAAAGAGTATCAGGTCGCGTTCACCGGCCC
>Ga0187783_10002783_pt1 | contig 12987 bp, 8 predicted proteins | sample 1015_SJ02_MP02_2_FD_132471 | JGI IMG/M metagenome (GOLD analysis project Ga0187783, IMG submission 132471) | Tropical peat soil microbial communities from peatlands in Department of Meta, Colombia - 1015_SJ02_MP02_20_MG | ecosystem: Environmental > Terrestrial > Soil > Wetlands > Peat | place...
CGGCCATCGGGCCATCACCGGGCCGGGGACGACTGCGTGTCCGGCGGCATGACGGTGGAATGGACGCTCAGCACGCCGCTGCTGTTGCCGCAAGCCCATCGGCCGGTGCGCGCGGGGCGGGTGATCATTCCGGGGTCATCAGTGAAGGGGGCGGTGCGGTCGCTGCACGAGGCTTTGATGGGCGGCTGCCTGCGGGTGGTGGACGAGGATTTCGTGCCGGTTTACCGTCAGCCGGCGGTCGCCAAGGACCAGGACTGGCATCTGGCGGTCGTCACGAACGCGACTAAGCAAGGCCGCGCCACGTACGTCAAAGTGACCGAGCGGACGGCCTGGATTCCGATCGGCACGCTTCGTGCCGCCCTGGGCCGTGTGCCCCGTACCGGCGACACGGTGGACATCGAGGATGCCGCCATACAACCCAATCGACTCGGCCGGGACGAGGTCACCGATTCCGCAGGCGTCACCATAGGTGATGGTTGGACGGTGCTGGTGGGTGATTCCGGGACGCGCCGGAAGTCCCGGCAGTTCTTCTGCGCTGCCGGGCGGCTACCAGAAGAGGACGCCGACCGCCATGTGGTGGCCGAGTCTGCCTGGTCTGAGTACGCCCAACTGTGCGAAGGAACGAACGACCTAAGGCTGGCCAGAAAGCGACGGGCCGCCCCGGATCAGAAGGACTGGCGGGCTAAGCCGGTATTTGATGATGTCAGCTGGCGCGACGAGACCGTCGGTAAGCGGCGCCGGGTCACGGGCCAGCTGTGGGCTGGTGACGTGGTGTGGGCCCGGGTAGATCCCGGGAACGGCAGGGTTGAGCACTTGTCAATGGCGGCGATCTGGCGGGTGCGGGGTACCGGACCGCTGTCCGAACGGGTACCGGACGCGGTCCAGGCCTGTCCTGATGCACAAGAACGACTCTGCTTGTCGTGCCGGCTATTCGGGTCAGCCGAAACAGACAGCGGTGAGCCCGGGCGCGAGGCCACGCAGCGTTCCTATGCTGGCCACCTGCGCGTCGGCGACGCAATCGCGGATGGGGTGACCACCGTCCGCGAACAGCGGCTGGCCCCGCTCGGCTCGCCGAGGCCTGGCGCGGGCCAGTTCTATCTCCAGATCGGTGACAAGGTCAGTGACATTCAGCCCGCCTCGGATGAGACTCAGCTGCCCGCCGCCTGCTGGGGTTCAGAACGTGACGACCCGGACCCCAGGCTGGTCCGGGGGCGCAAGTTCTACTGGAACGGTGATCCGGCCGCTCGGCAGCCGCCGCGGCACATCGCCCGGCCGGGGCAGAAGAACGAGGAGATGACCGGCGAGCGTCACCTGGTTCCGGCCGGGACGGTCTTCCGGCAGGAAATCGCCTTTGACAACGTGCCGCGGGCGGAACTCGCTTCGCTGCTGCTGACGCTGCTCCCGGGCTTGGTGCTGCCGCGGACCGAAGGACTGCAAGCTGCCGACTACCGGCTGCGGCTGGGCGGAGGCAAACCCTTCGGGCTGGGCAGCTGCTCCGTCGCTGTCACCAAATTCTGGTGGCAGGATTCCCGCCAGCGCTACGCGGGTCAAGACCCGAGTCCCCAGGACGCGGCGGAATTCTTCGCTCCGCTAGCGGGAGATGTCGCGCGCCTCGCTGGCCGTCCCGTGCTCCGCTACTGGCCGACGGTGAGCCGGATCTTGCGGGCCGATGCCGTGGACCCGGCCTTGATCTGGTATCCCCTCGGCGGCGAATGGAGTGACGGGACGAATCGCGACCGCTCGTTCAGGTTCTTCAATAAGACGAACGGCCGGTACCTGAAGGACGGCCGGGAGCGGATCGTTCCCCTGCCGGACCCCGACCCGGCTAAAGACCAGAATCAGCGCTTGCGCACGGTTTAGCGAGGAACGTGATGCCGACATACCTGGACGCTGCCGTGGTCCGGATCCAGCCGTATCTGGCCCGCACGCCGGAACTGAGCCTGCGCCGCGGTGCCTCGTGGATGATCGTCAAGGCGACGGGCAAGAACGCGGTTGAAGCCTGGATCCGGGACAACGGCCTAGGCGAGGTTTCCCCGCACGACGAGGCGGGCCACGCCGACGGAGTGGTCAACCTCACCGTGCCGGAGGGCACGGCGGAGCACCACGCCCGGCAACTGCTGCTGCACCTGCGCAAGGAAATCCCCGGCGCGCACTTGCAGGCTGGCTGGGGCCAGGCTGATTCCTACCTGGAGTTCCGGAACGGCCAGTCTCGGGAGGATCAGGGGCTGCGGGCCTTGCCGCTGGTGGCTGACTTCCCGCTGGCCGAGACATGCGGCTCGTGCCGGACGGATCCTGGCGATCCGGCCAGCAAGATGTGCACGGACTGCCGGGCCCGGGCCGCCGCGGGAGGCCACCGCCGCGCCCGGCCAGCACCGACGGGGAGCCAGGCGCCTGATGATGCGCCGGATGCGCTCGGCACCGAACGCATGGTCATTGACGCCGTCGGCCATGCGCTCGGCCGCAGGTTGCGGCCGGTCGGAGACATGAGCGAGCTGGCCAGCCTCGGGGACGAATCGGGGAACCGCAACCACGTCGCGACAATCGCCCTGGACGGCAACGGGATGGGCAGCTTCTTCGCGGCGCTGGCCGGCCAGCCAGACGCCACCCTCAAGCAGCAGATCTCCCCCGAGATCAGCGCCGCGACCCGCAGCGCGCTCATCTCCGCCGCACAGGCCATCACCCGGGAGTCGGACAGGTGCCTGCCGGTGATCCCGCACGTGCTCGGCGGCGACGACGTCGTGGTTTCCGCCGTCGCCGACCGGGCCTGGCCGTTCACCCGCGCCTTCCTGACCCGTTTCGCCGAAGCCCTGGACGCTGCCGCCGGGCGCCTGGAGCTGCCCGGCCCGCTCAGGCAGCGGCTGCCCAGCATGTCCGCCGGCCTGGTGTTCGCCCACGCGAAGTTCCCGTATGCCCGGGCCGTGCAGCTGGCCGACGCCGTGCTGCACCGGGCCAAGAAGGACACGCGCGGAGCCGAGTCGGCGATCGGCTGGCTCGACGTGACCGCCGACGGCGAGGCACAGCCCGACTGGCGTACCACGCAGACCCTGGGAGGGCTCCAGCAGCAGGCCGAGGCGATCGCGGCCCTGGCGGCGATTCCCCGATCCGGTCGTCAGGCGCTGGCCAGGCTCCTGGCCCGGGGGACGGACGAAGAATCCTGCGCGGCCGCGCTGTACTGGGCGCGGCGCAACGGCCACCCGGTGGTGGCCTCGCTGCTGGGCCAGGCCAGCGTCACCGACGTCAGGAACCTGGTGGCCCTTACCCGCTGGTGGCGAGCATGAATTTCACCATCGTGTTCCATGGGCCGTTCCGGATTGCCAGTGGCGCGGCCAGCGACGGCCTGGATGCGGCCTACGACGCCGCCAACCCGCTGCCGTCGTCCAGCCTCAAGGGGCTGATGAAGGATCAGGCGAAGAACGTGCTGGAGATCAGGGCCGAGCTGGTGGAGGAGATTTTCGGCAGTCCGGCCGTGCCGTCGCCGTGGTGGTGGAGCGACGCCGCGATTGATCCGGGCCCGCCGGAGCGCGCCGCGCTCGGCCGGGTCCGCAGCCAGCTGCAGATCGACCGGGACACGTTTACCGCGGCCGATAAGACGTTGCGTACCTCTGGTGAGCTGTGGCCGTCCAGCGCCCGGTTCGAGGTGCGCCGCCGCGGGGCGGTCCCGGACGGCAGGGTGGCCCTGCATGAGGCGGTTCTGGCGGCCAGCGCCCGCGCGATTTCCGCGCTCGGCTCGGACCGCCGCCGCGGTCTGGGCTGGGTCAGCGTGATCCCGGACGAGCCCTGGGACGACGCCCGGCACCAGCTCCTGCTCTCCGGGCGGAGCAGCGATGGGTGAGGTCACCGTGCTGGCCCGGCAGGGCCTGGCCCTAGGCGGCCCGGCAGAGGTCGGCTTCGACAAGGGCACCTTGCGCTACGTCCCCGGCAGCACGCTGCGCGGGGCGCTCGCCACGGCCTGGATCCGGCAGCACGGATTCCCGGGTACCGCCAATCCGCGGCGGGCGGAGTTCATCGGCCTGTTCGAGCGCGACGTCCGGTACGGCCCGCTGTTCCAGGACGGAACGACGGTGGTGCCGCTGTCCGCGATCTGGTGCAAGTACCCGGCCACCGCGGCGTGCGCGGAATGGAGTGCCGACGCCGCGGTCGACGGCGACACCGCCACGTGCCCGCACTGCGGCAAGGGCACCGACAGCGGCAGGGGTGAAGTGACCGGCGTGCGGGAGCGGCGGGTGCTGCGGACCGAGCTGGACGATGCCGGGCGGGCGCTAGATGAGCATCTGTACGCCCGCCATGAACTGCAGGCCGGCCTCACCTACCGCGGGCGGCTGGCGGGCAGCCACCCATGGCTCGAACAAACCCGGGAGATCTGGCTGGGCGGGCGGACCTCGACGCGCGGGCTGGCGACCTTCCAGGTCCGCCCGGAAGCCAGCGATCCCGCCGCAGCCGCGATCACGGAATCGGCCCGCCCGGACGGCGCGCTGGTCATCAGGCTCGCCAGCCCCGCAATCATCGTGGATGACGCCGGCCGGCCGACCCTGGATCCGGTTCCGGAAATCGTGCGCGTGCTCGGCCTGCCCGCTTCAGCCGTGCGGACGCAGCACTGCTGGACCCGCCCGGTGCGGGTCGGCGGCTGGCACGCGGCCAGCGGGCTGCCCAAGCCAGCCGAGCTGGCTATAGAACTGGGCTCGGTCGTCGTTCTGCGCTTTTCCGAGCAGCCCAGCACCGAACGGCTATGGCAGCTCGCTCGGGAAGGTGTCGGTCTTCGGCGGATCGAGGGCTTCGGTTCGGTCCAGGTCAACCCGCAGCCCTGGCGCCTAGTCCAGGCACCGCCTGACGAGCGCGCCGCGACGGAGGAAGGACCCTCCGCCCTGGCCGGGCTGCGGGACCATGGCCTGCTGGACGACGAGACGGTCGTGCGCTGGCTGCTCGACCGATCCCGGCTGGTGCTGGTGGAACTCGAGCGCGATCGGAGTTTCAGCGCCGAGCCGCTGTTCCAGGAGCGCGTGCCGACGTTCTTCGACGACGACCAGGTTGACGCGGTCCGGGCACTATTTGCCTCGCCCCGGCTGCTGGCGGCGATCCCGCTGCTGGAGCAGGCGCTGGACCGGATCACCGCGGGCCAGGGCAAGACCGCCACGGGAGGGGACTGATGATCATCACGGTGATCAAGGCGGAGATCGAGGCGGAGGCCGGCTGGGCGGTCGGTACCTCAGACGTCGACGCGGTCGGGTTGGACCGGGAACTGCTCACCGAGCCCGATGGCCGCCCGTGGGTGCCGCCCTCCTCCCTGGCCGGATCACTCCGGGCCCACCTCGCCGATCACGACGCGGACGAACGCCTGATGGGCAGCCGACCGCCACGTGACAGCGAACAACGCGGGCAAGATCCGGCACCCGCGCTGGTCCCTTCGGACCTGTGGCTGCTGGGAACCACAGCGCGCCGCGCCGACACCGATCAGCAGAGCCGAAACGACGCTGCCCTCGGGGAAGCGAACGGATCAGATAACGACGACGGCGAAGCTTCTGCGCCCGGCACCGAGGTGGTGGCCAGCACCGCGGTTGACCCAGTCCGCGGGGCCGCGCTGCCCAAGTCGTTGCGCCACTCCCGGATTGTCGACGAGGCCGCGGTGATCGAGCTCTACGCCCTGTTGAAAGGCAGCCTGACCACAGCGGACCAGCAGCTGCTGGCAAGCTGGCAACCGCAGGTCGGCCGTGACCGAACCCGCGGCGGCGGCGTCGCTTACCTGCGCAGCCTCGGCTACCGCATCTACGACCTGAGCCAGCCCGCCGACCTGCGCGCCTGGCTAGACGCGGCCGGACCGGACCGGTTCAGCGCGCTCACGCCGATCACCGTCGACGCCGCAGTGCCGGCCGAGCCACTACCGGTGACGGAGTTTGTCATCGGTGCCGCCCTGCACGTGGGCACCGGATCACGCCAGGATAAGAAGGCGATGTTCCGCATCAGGGGCAAGCATCCGCTGGTACCAGGGAGCACATGGAAGGGGGTATTCCGCGCCCGGGCGAGTTACATCGTCCGCAGCTGCTGGGGGGATGAAGCGGCCTGCCTCCCTCAATCCGACTGCCCCGGGTGCATTATCTGCAGCCTGTTCGGGTCAGCCGCCAGCCGCGGCCGGATCGCGTTCGGGGATAGCCCTGTCACCGGGGCGCGCCAGGAAGAACGCAACCACGTGGCGATCGACCGGATCAGCGGCGGCGGCCGGGACAAGCTGCTGTTCACCGACAACGTCGTGACGGCGGGAAGAGTGAAGCTGACGATCACCAGCCTCGGCCCGGTCGAGCAGTGGGAGCGCGACCTGCTGCTGCACATCGTCCGTGACATCCACGACGGCCTGATCGGTGTCGGCGCAGGCACCCACCGCGGCCAGGGAACTCTGCGGCTGGCCGACAGGACGCACCCGGCCCTGACTGGCGTTCGGCCGATGCCAGCAGTGTTGCCCGTTGCCGGAGGCGACCGTGACTGAGAACGCCGAACTGACCGAGGCTGCGTCCACCGGCTGGCTAGTTGCTCACGGGCGGCGACCGTGGGCCGAAGTCAATTCGCTGCTGACGGATTGCGTATGCGCATGGGCGGACCTGGACGGCTTCCACACCGAGTCGGCGCCGGCCACGCCGCCACTGGCGACCCATCTGTGGGCGTGGAACCAGGACCGGCTGCTGCGGGTGCGGATCGACGGCCAAGACGGCATCGCCGCCGAACTCCGGCTCAGCGAGTCCGGCCAAGGGGAGCCAGTCACCATTACGGAGCGAAAGGCCGTCAGCTGGCCTTCCGGGGAAGGGCGAGTGTCAGCCGCCCAGGAATGGCGCGACCGGCCCTTGCGTATCTACCACGTCCAAGGACTCATGCCCCTGGAATTCACCCGCGTCGAAGAGATTGGTTAACAAGATCCTGGTGTCGCTTCCACGCCCGGCCCAGCCACAGCCGAAATCCCGGGCGGGAACGCATAGATAACCCTGGCTGTACCAATGCGGAGGCCACGCGCTGACCGATCGCTGCGTTGGCAGACCGGTATCAGTGCGAGACTGACGCCCTCACACGGGTCGGGGCAAATCGTGTTTGCCGCCCTTTACCTTGCTCGGGAGCGGCCGAGTACTTTCGTGGCGTGATTCATTCGTGGCGTGCTTCATTTCAGACCGACGCAGGGCACAGACCTTACGTCCTCCTCGGATGTCTCCAAACGCCGTTGGCGTGACTGTTTTTCCCGAGCGAGCCTATCTACGCACTCATGTCTGCCATCTTCGCGTTTCTGTGCGCCTTATGGCGTGACTTCGTTTCGGACCGTCCCCACCGTTCGCACCACGAACGGGGTGTGGCGGGGTGTTTCCATACGCCTTATGGCGTGACTTCGTTTCGGACGCTGCTGTCTTCGCAGTAGTGGTGGGCAGGGAATTGTTTCCATACGCCTTATGGCGTGACTTCGTTTCGGACCAGGCGACGCCAACCCCAAGGCTTTCCACCTCCATGTTTCCATACGCCTTGTGGCGTGACTTCGTTTCGGACGAACGCGAATCGCGGACAACCCCAGCTCACGGTACGTTTCCATACGCCTTGTGGCGTGACTTCGTTTCGGACGCGCTCGACAGGGCACCGCCCGTCCCCGACACCGGCCGTTTCCATACGCCTTGTGGCGTGACTTCGTTTCGGACGTCAGCGTCGGGCCGGACGTAAGTTCGTGGAGTATCCCGTTTCCATACGCCTTGTGGCGTGACTTCGTTTCGGACAAAACACCGTACGTATTCAACACGGGGGTGGGGACAGGTTTCCATACGCCTTGTGGCGTGACTTCGTTTCGGACAATGGCGGAGTCAGCGCCGAGTTCGGCCCCGGCCGCTCACGTTTCCATACGCCTTGTGGCGTGACTTCGTTTCGGACCGGCGGGGGTTATGCCCGCGTCGTCAGCCCGGCTGGCAGTTTCCATACGCCTTGTGGCGTGACTTCGTTTCGGACTGCAGCAGCTCGCGCAGGCGGGTTGCCACATGGTTTCCATACGCCTTGTGGCGTGACTTCGTTTCGGACTGGGCAACGTAATCAGCTTCTACATCGGCCGTGTTTCCATACGCCTTGTGGCGTGACTTCGTTTCGGACCGCAGGAGGCGCTGACGGAGTGGTTCATCAAGAAGAGTTTCCATACGCCTTGTGGCGTGACTTCGTTTCGGACCGTGCGGTAACCCGCACTGACGATCGACACCGACTGAGTTTCCATACGCCTTGTGGCGTGACTTCGTTTCGGACGCGGTGCCGGACTATTTCCTGATCGACGAAAGAGTTTCCATACGCCTTGTGGCGTGACTTCGTTTCGGACGGAACCAGTGGTTCAAGGACAAGTTCAAGAGCGTTTCCATACGCCTTGTGGCGTGACTTCGTTTCGGACGTCGAGAGCGATGTGTGGGTCGAATCCTCGCGCAGAGTTTCCATACGCCTTGTGGCGTGACTTCGTTTCGGACTAGTAGTAGAGTCAGGGTTTTCGGCGATCATCGCCGCGTTTCCATACGCCTTGTGGCGTGACTTCGTTTCGGACTGCCGCCCGGGCACAACGAACTACCTGCAGTCGTAGGGTTTCCATACGCCTTGTGGCGTGACTTCGTTTCGGACTGCTACCTACCTGATCCTGCGCGAGCAGCGTCTGGTTTCCATACGCCTTGTTGCGTGACTTCGTTTCGGACGCCCCCAACCGGGGGCAAATCGCAACGGTCATCCCCCGTTTCCATACGCCTTGTGGCGTGACTTCGTTTCGGACATGAAGACCCGCAAGGTGAGGTGCTCCCCGACGAAGTTTCCATACGCCTTGTGGCGTGACTTCGTTTCGGACGGAGCTCAGAGTACATAGGGTTCCAGACTTACGTTTCCATACGCCTTGTGGCGTGACTTCGTTTCGGACACGGAGATAACTCCAGTAAGGGCGAAACACTGGCGTTTCCATACGCCTTGTGGCGTGACTTCGTTTCGGACCGTACTGACGATCAAGGTCTACGAGTACATCAACAAGTTTCCATACGCCTTGTGGCGTGACTTCGTTTCGGACTAATCACTAGTAATAGAAGTTATCAACGAGGGGAAAAAGTTTCCATACGCCTTGTGGCGTGACTTCGTTTCGGACAGCAACGGCCAATAGGTAGCCACAGTCTGGGGAAGTTTCCATACGCCTTGTGGCGTGACTTCGTTTCGGACGGGCGCGCGAGCGTTCAACGTGAGCTTCTTCGTCGTTTCCATACGCCTTGTGGCGTGACTTCGTTTCGGACCCTACCCCTGCTGGCGGGCCTGTTACCAGCGGAGATGCCGGTGGTTTGCACAGGCTCTGATGCAGAGGCCCCGAGAGAGGCCAGCCATTGCGCCTTGGTGGGTGTTTGTGCTGGTAGAACGCTTGCACAGCTGATTGCCTCCGGCCATAATCGCCAACCACCCCTACAGCACCGCCCAGTACAGCGGCTCATCGGTCACGGTCGCCTGCCCGTAGACGCCTACAGCATCCCAGCATGCGCTGCACTGCCGGAAAACGTACAACGAGTCGGTCCTCGGGTTGATGATCTGGCTGGCCCGCTGGCACAGCTCCTGCAGGGCATCTGCATCCAGGGGGCACACGAATACGCTGCGCTGGACGCGGTCGCCGTAGGCTTGCAGGACTGCCGCGACTCGTGCGCGTCGCCCGTCTTCGCTGATGTCGTAGGCGATCACGTAGGTCAGCGCCATGACAGGCCGGTCCAGGTTGCCTGCGGGTCCTCGATGTACGTGGCGATCCTCTGCGCCTGCCGGTACAGGTGCCTGCGCAGACTGCCGGACAGCCCAGGCAGGGCACCCTTGGTGTGCTGCAGCATCCGGCGCTCATAGCCGCCGACCAGCACTTCACGGCCGGCCTTGGTCAGCAGGACGCCGTGGTCGCCTTCCGTGCGGTGGCCGTGTTCGGGTCGCAGTTCAGTCCGCCTGGCCGCGGCGATGACGACCTGGTCGATCACGAGTGGGCGGAACTCTTCCATGAGGTCCAGCGCGAGTGAGGGCCGCTGGTCCTGCTCGGCGTGGAGGAGCCCGAGGGCCGGGTCCAGACCGGCTGCGCACAATGCCGACACGCATTCGGACAGGATGATCGCGTAGCCGTATGAGAGGGCTGCGTTGACGGTGTCTTCGGGTGGCTGCCGTGAACGCCCGGTGAACCTCATCTGCTCCGGCACGATGTGGCTGAGCGCGTCGAAGTATGCGCGTGCCGCCGCGCCTTCGATACCCATGGCTTCGTCCCTGGTGGTGCACTGAGGCAGCATCGCCAGCAGTTGATCGATCTGCCGGATGGCTCCCATCACGGCTTCGTGGTTCTCCCGCCGGGAAAATCGCTGGAGCAGGACCATCTGCTTGCGCACCTTGGCGTCCACCACCGCCCGCGCAAATGGCATGGCCCGGGCGCTGTCGTCGGTCACGGCCAGCTGGGCGCGGAGTCGGCCGACCCTCCGGTCGCTGGCTGCGGCCCATGCGTGTCCCAGGTAGGTGCCGCGCCTGGACAAGAACACCAGGTCGATGTCACAGGCCAGTGCCCAGGAGCGGAGCCCGGCGCTGATGCCGACGGCTCCGAAGCAGACGATGCGCTCTACCCAGCCGCTGGGCACGTTCAGCAGCTCGGTTTCCTGCGGCGAGTCCACGATGAGCCGCCCGGACTGCAGCCGGGCATGGGCGCCCTGCACGGCTATATAGGCAACACGCCGTGCCGGCTCGACCACGCGGTGATCGTCAAGCGCCGGCGGGTACCGCGGCCCGAAATCCTCCCCGAGGAAGCTGAAGCCTTCCTCGAAGGACATGACGGAGCTCTTGTCCGCACCGAACGTCATACCCAAGCCGCTAGCCTGCTCGCTCATCACACGCATCGCCTCCCACGCCTCGTCGCGGTCAACTGCGAGCGCCAAAACGTCATCGGCATATCTGACCAGGGGAAAGCCTGCCGTTGCCACCCCGGTATCGAAGCCGGTGAGCACCAAGTTCGCCCACAACGGGGACAAGGGGGAACCCTGCGGCAGCCCGGTCAACAAGGCAGGGCCACCTCGGTGCGGGGCCGGCCGGCGGGCCAGGAACGCCTCGATCAGGCCTAGGAGCCTGCTGTCGTCGATCAGCGCACGGAGCATCGGCCCTAGGCGCGGAACCGGGATGGTGCCGAAGCAGTCGTGGAAGTCAGCCCGCGCCACCCAGCGCAAGCCCTCATCGCGCAACCGCGCGATGGCCTGGGCGGCGTCAGCGACCCCGAGCCCCGGACGGTACGCGTAACTGAACGGACCCAGCCACGGGTCGATCACCGGCGTGAGAACGGCCAGAATGGACCGCTCCACCACCCGGTCACGCACCGTCGGGATGTGCAGCGTCCGCACCCGGCCATCGGGGCGCGGCAGGTCGACCGGCGTCAGCCAGCCCGGCTTGTAGGTCCCGGACTGAAGCTGGGCAGCGACCTCGGCTAGGTTTGCCTCGGCCTCTTGAGCGAAGTGGGCTACGCCCGTGCCGAGCGCACCATCGTCGAGATCGCTGGCGAGCACATCTGCCCATGCCGCCGCGAGCCGGTCCGGGTCGGCGACCGCAGTCAGGGTGCCGCCGCCCGCGTCAGCCAGGTGATCGGGGGCGTTCACTGGCTGCCAGCTCGGACAGTTGGAGCTTGCCACGTCGGCTCGGAGTGCACCACCCCGAACCCGTAGGTGGTGTGCGAGCCGACGCCGGCGAATCCGGCAAACGCCATCAGCGCGTCGAAGGCGGCAGCCTCGGCGTCGGTTCCCCGGTCGCAGACGTAACGGATCCGGCCGGCGAACCCCGAGATCACCTCGTCCTCCAGCCGCCACCCGTGATCGCGGCGGACGTTGCGGGTAAGGGTCTGCACTTCGTTGCGGCCCTCGAGATCGCTGACCCAGACCGGGCCTGCGCCGGGTCCCGGCGCGGGGGGCGCGGTCTGCGGGTCCAGCCGGTGCCAGCGCTCCGTCAGGCCGCGCGCCACCGACTCCGGAGCAGGCCACGGCGACGTACGGTTGCCCCTGCGCAGGCACACCGGGGTGACGAACCGGACCTGCCACGCACGCGCTCCAGACCACCGGCGCAACGCCTGCCATGATATCCGTTCCGTCAGGCGCGGCTCCTCAGTGATCTCGTAGTCGTGCAGGCCCAGGCGGACGGTATGTCCGGGCTTGGCCGCGACGAGAAGCCGGTCGCTGAGGCCGTCGTCGAGCAGCCGCACCTGAAGCCAGATGGCCGCGCCTGCCTGAACCGGTCCGGTCGGCGTGCATGTACCTAGCGGCCCGAACGCCCATTTCCTCGCCTGATCGTCGTGCCCCGACCGGCGGGCTTGAGACGAGCCTTCCCGTGACCCGTGCACACGCCCGTCATCCAGCCAGCCGCCGATGACCGCCATCGGGGCGGCAAGCGGGATCCTCGCATCAGCTGGGCCCGCCAGCCGCACCTCCCATCGTGACGGCACCGTGACGCCCTAGGCCCGCTCGACGGGCACAGACTCGGCGCCGAGCATGAGTTCCGGCACTACCAGGCGCCGCTGTGCGTAGTGCACCGGGTACATGCGCCGCGGCCACGAATGCGTTAGCTGGCCAAGCTGGATGCCGAGCCCCACCGCGAGTTCCTGCGGGATGCGCGTGGCCAGCAGGACCACGTGACCGGGATGCGTCCTAGCCTGCTCGACCACCCAGTCCGCGATGCATTCAGCGGCCGCCGGGAAAGCCTCCCAAGGGAGCTGAGGGACCGGCTGGATGTTGGAATCGAGCCGCCATTCGGCGACCATGACGGCGTGTGTCCCGACGGGGATCACTGAGCCGGTCAGGCCTTCGGTCACATGAATGGGGACCGTGGGCACGTCCGCCAGCACCATGTCAATGACGTCTATCGGCTCGTGGATGGTCCGCACTAGCAGTAGTAGAGGCAGCCGCGGGTTGCTACGGCTGGCTGATCCGCTTTGATGGATGCCAAGCCCTGTGAGGTGCGGGCGAGTGGTCTGGTGTGGGTCAGAAACATGCA
>Ga0187783_10002784_pt1 | contig 12987 bp, 11 predicted proteins | sample 1015_SJ02_MP02_2_FD_132471 | JGI IMG/M metagenome (GOLD analysis project Ga0187783, IMG submission 132471) | Tropical peat soil microbial communities from peatlands in Department of Meta, Colombia - 1015_SJ02_MP02_20_MG | ecosystem: Environmental > Terrestrial > Soil > Wetlands > Peat | place...
GGCGAGCCCGGCGGCGATCGCCGATACGACCTGTATATGGCCTGTGGCTTGAGTCTCGTAGCCGTTGAGTTGGCCGGGATCTATCCCGAGCCGCGCCAGCTCCCGGTCAAGGAGCAAGCGGGCCTCCGACCCTGGCTGGCGGTTCACGAAACGTAGGCCGGCCCTGGCCACATCGGCGACCCCACGTGCGCCTCCGGCCACCCCGGGTTTCAGGGCGAGGCCTTCGCGCCACGAGCAGAAACGGACCACTTCGGCCCCTTGTCGGAATTGCTGTCGGGCCTGTCCAACGTTGTAGTCACCTGACTGGTCCCGTAAATGGCTACCTGCGGCGTGGACCAGTCCGTTCGCCGCCAACTCGAGCGCCTCGTGGCTCGCGCACTGCCACCAGAGCAGGGACACGGGCGGGTCGAGCAAGCTGAGCGGGACCTCGAGCAGCGGGAGGGCGGGGTCGCACCCAGCCACTACCAGGGTGGGCTGGGGTGGGCTCAATGGCCGGATGGCCCGAGTCGGTGCTCCGATCGTGGCGCCCCATTCGTCTGCGACCCCATCTGTTGGGACAAAACCAGACCTGATGGCAGCGGCGCCGGAGAGTGGCGCCGCGACGAACGACTCGCCCACCTGGGCCAGGGAGACCCGGGTACCGCCCTTGTCCAAGCGGGCCAGCGGACGGGCGTCAACCCGCGGCTCCGATGTGACCGGCCCGAACATCTCTTCCACAGTTAGCCCGAGTGCCTGCGAGAGCGCGAGCGCCACCCGCAGCGATGGGTCGGACTGCCCTGACTCCACCGCAGAGACCGCTTGGCGCGAAACGCCGGCCATGGTCGCCAACTGCTGTTGAGAGAACCCCCGGGCCTGTCGAGCGGCGCGCAGGCGCAGGCCGTTGTCCCCGCTGGTTGCGCCCGTCGGGTTGCGAGCTTCTGGGCCCGCCTCGGCTGCGAGATCGTCGTCAGGGTTCATAGCTCATGGCTCCCTCACCAGTGTCGAGCCGAGGTGCTCAGCCCCGGCGGGGCCGGTTTCGAGGGCGGCGCCATCTGCCCCGAAGTAAGGGGGGTCGAGCGCAGTAATCATAAAGCTGTCGCCGACAGCGAACGGTGTGTCGAGGAGCCGGCAGCTGATGGTCGTGCCGGCGGTAACGACCGTCGCCTCCCAGCCCCCGCCCGCAGGCCGGCACGCAGTCATAATGCCCCCGAGCACGAGCCCCCGCTCGGGGTGAGCCCCGGTAATAACGCGCTCAGGGTGGACCCCCGCCGTAGCCCCGGTGGCGCCCGTGCCGCCCGGCCCGCTCCTCCGGGGAACTCCGGGCACGGGCACAAAACCGAGGTACCCGACCAGCTCAGCCACTCGCCGCGACACCGGCCGGCGCACCACCTCGCCGGGCGGCCCGACCTGCAGGACCGCACCCCGGTCCAGGACTGCCAAGCGGTGAGCGAATGCCTGGGCGTCGGTGAGCTCGTGGGCCACCAGGAGAGCCGGGATGTTGCGGTCGGACACCAGGGTCACCACCAAGTCTGTAAGCGACCGCCGGAGGCTGGCGTCCAGGCCGGTGTACGGTTCGTCCAGGAGTAACGCATCGCAGGGCGCGAGGAGCAGGCGACCAAGCGCTACTCGATGGGCCTGTCCCCCCGACAGGCGCCTGGGCATCACTTTTAGGAGGTCGCCGACCCCCAACAGCGTAGCGAGGGCCTCGACTTCGGCCACTCCCTCACCAGAATACGAGTACGTGAGGTTCGCCCGTACCGTCAGGTGAGGGAACAAACCCGGGTCCTGGCGCAGCAACCCGACCCTGCGCTCCCACGGGGGTACCGCACGACGCGGCGGCGACGTCGACGTCAGCACGGTGTTGCCCAGCACCACTCGACCGCGGCTCGGTTGGACCAGGCCGGCGATCACCTCGAGCAAGGTGGTCTTGCCTGCACCCGATGGCCCGAATAGCGCAAGTCGTTCGCCCGGGCCTACTTGTAGCGCGGCGCGCACCGTGAAATGGCGGCGCTCAACCTCGAAGTCTGCGTCCAGCACGGGCGCTCCAGGCATACGCCACGAGTGGTAGCGGGAGTGCCACCACTAATAGGACCAAAGCGAACGGTAGCGCTGAGGCAAGCCCTGTCTCCTGCAAGGTCGTGTAGATCTGCAACGGTATCCCGAATGGGTGGTAAGCGATGATTATCACGGCCCCAAAGGCACCCATCGCCCTCGCCCACGCCACCGCAAGCGCCGTGGCTAGCCCGGGCATCGCCAGGGGCAGGGTCACCCGTCGAAAAACACGCACCGGTCGGTCGCCCAGTAGCCCGGCCTGTTGCTCGAGGCGCCGGTCGACCCCCATGAACGCGGCTTGCGCGGCGAGCACGTAGTAGGGCGCGGATTCGTAAACCTCGGCTATTACCAGGGCGAGAAAGGTGTTGGTGGCCGATAAGTGAACGCGGCCCAGGAGCTGGCCGATGGCGGTGTACGGCCCCACCATGAAGATGAGCAGCAGGCCGATGACGAGCGGCGGCAGCAGGAGGCTGCACAGCACCCCCGCCTCCCAGACGCGGGGGAACGGGAGCCGGTCGCGCGCCATCATCCAGGCCAGTGGCGTAGTTATCACGAGCAAAACGCCGAGGGTCACCGCTCCGGACGTGACGGAAACGACAAGTGGGTCGAGTGCCCCGGGTGCGGTGAGGGAGCTGACAATGGCGCTCCACGATAAGTGAGTGATGAGGGCGATCACCGGCCCCAGCAGGGCAACCCAAATCACTCCGGCGCCGGCCAACGCCAGCGCCCCGGATACGGAGTGGATGGCCCATGGCGCCCCGCTCAGCCGACTTCCGCCCGGCCGCTCGGGCTCACCAGCTCGTCCGGGGTCACGGGCGAGGTCAGCCGCCGCCCACGGGACGCCGCCGGCCGCTACCGCTTGGTCAGGTGCCCAGCTCACTCTTGATGGCGGCCGGGATGGTGCCCGGGCTTCCGAAAGCGGTGGGCGCGAGCAACGTGAACCCACCTTGTTTGTACTGAGCCAGGCCAGTCGTTGACAGCGTGTAACGGACGAAGGCGACGGCGGCCGGCGTGGGCGTCCCGATGATCGTTATGTCGATCACTTGGGGACTTCCCTTTTTGACCTTTCCTCCGGTGATCGTGACAGTGGCTTTTTTGTATAGTGCCGCGTCGGCGAAGCTACCGAGGTTGATCGCCGCCGGGAGTTTTATATAAGGCAAATGCAGCTCGATGGCCTGGGTAATAAATGCGCTGGAGGCATCGAGCTGACCGGATTGCAGCGTGGCGTCGAGCGAGGCTTCGCTGAAGATTTCTGGAGAATTGGCAGAACTGGCCGGACCGCCGAGGATCTTCGTCACCGTATCGGCCGGCAGGTGGTAATACGATTGGGCCAGCTCGAGCATGAAGATGAAGTCACGGCCCTGAGGGTCGATATTGGGGTCTGTGCGACCGAGCTTGAAGCCGGGCTGCTGCATGAGCGAGAAGAGGTTGCTCAGTGGCTCCTTGCCACTCGCCAGGGCCGCGAACTGGCTGGCGTACTTACTTTTCGGGTTGTAGGCGACCACGATCGACGTGCCCGCGTATTGCACGTACCAGTTGGTGAACTTCGGCTCGAGTGGGGTGATGTTGTCACCGCCGACGCTCTCGAACACGTTGGGGCTGATCTCGCCCGAGGCGATGTCCGCCTCCAAATCGCCGGAGGCGCCGCCCCGGCCCGAAAACGTGTAGCCCTCGGCCTTGGTGAAGGCGGGGCCCACCACCTTCTCGTCGAGGTACTCGAGCGAGGAGGCGTAGGCGACGTTCACGGTCCCTGACGGCTTGGCGGCATCCGCTCCTCTCGTGCCGACCGCAGCTTGTGCTGTGCTCCCAGGGGTCACAGTTGCGAAAGCGACCAAGGCGATCGCTACGGGCGCGGCGAGCCGGGCTCGCACCAACGACAGCAAATACATGTCGAGACGGTAGCAACCATCAGTTGCGTTGCGCAAGAAGATTGGACGGAGAGCCAACCGCTCGGGAGGTCAGGCGCCAGATAGCCGCTCGCCGCTCGCAGACCTGCGTTGGCGCGGCTGGTCGGAGGTGGAGGTGGGCCTCTCGGACGCTCAGCGTCTCCTCGGAATGTTCGCGGTCTAGAGGTTGGCAGTCTAGAGATTAGCGGTCTAGAGAAAGTCGATCGCGCCGAAGGGGTGGCCCAGGACCGACGCGGGTGTCTCCATACCGAGGACGCGTTCGAGGACGGTGGCGTAAATCCTGCGGAAATCCGTCGTGAACATGAGGTTGCCGTAGGGGTCGAGCTTGGTGAAACTGGGCGTCGCCCCGTAGAAACCGCCCTTTACTGTTGGGCCGACGACCAGGACCACGCTGGCCGAGCTGTGGTCGGTCCCACCGCTTGCGTTGACCTTCGGCGTACGCCCGAACTCGCTGTAGATCATGATGACAGGGCTTTTCCCGGGCGCCGGGCTGGGAAAGGCGCTCATGAAGCTGTCGACCGCCGCGTCAAGCGAACCGAGCAGGCCCGCATGGGCCCCCGCCTGGTCGGAGTGGGTGTCGAAGCTCCCCCAGCTCACGCTGTAAACGCTGGTGGGGAGACGGTAGTTGATCAGCTCCGCCACGATGTCGAGCTGGTTGCCTATATCACCGCTGTCCTGCCCCGGGACCGCCGCGGGGGCCTTTTCATTCGTCAGAGCTGCGGCCGCCTGGGCGCCGACGGCCAAGAGGTTGGCGCCACAGGTCGCCTGCGCCGACTGGAGGCTGGGCTCACCGCTGAAGGTGGTCATGAGCTGTTTGTAGGCCCCCGTGAACGCCGGGTTCTGGCTTGGGAGCTGCGCACCGGGCGAGGTCGAGTCCGCCACGGAGCTGGCCTGCTGCAGGGAGCCGACCAGCGCGGTGGGGAGGTTTGGACCGACGGACAGGGCCCTGAACGGGTCGGTCCCCGTGATGTCGAGCCACCGGCCCAGCCAGCCCGGGCCCGGGTCACCGGACAGCTGGGCGGTCTGCCAGATCGACTGCGAGGCGAAATGGCTGAAGTTGGGGCCCGGGTACTCGACGCCGCTGATCACGGCTACCTTGCCGGCCTTCCATAGGCTGTAGAGCCCGGTAAGCGAGGGGTGGAGACCGAGGTGCCCGGTCCCGTCGTTGCCGAGGGGAAGTACTTGGTCGCCGGGGATGGCCAGCGCACCCCGCCAGTCCCGGTAGGTACCGCTCTCGTAAGGTATGACCGTGTTGAGGCCGTCGTTGCCGCCATAGAGGGTGCACAGGACGAACGGGCCGTTGCTGGGGACCGTCGCGGCTGATGCCTCGGCCATGCTCAACAAGGAGCCAAGGCCGGTGAAACGGACCAGGCCTGTCGCCACCCCGCCACCGAGTACACCGGTGAGGAACTGCCGCCGGTTGATCGTCACGGGGTCTCCTCCATCAGTTCATGGCGTATTCGGGCGACAACAGTGCCAGCGTCACGATTTGTTGGGCTGGCCACGAGCCACTCTCCCGGCGCAATGACTCAGCCAGCGAGATGAGCGCGGACCTCGTACGGTTGGACACCTCGGGTAGCCCGACCAGGGCCAAGGCGGCGTTAACCTGCTCGACCGGGTGGCCGCTGCCGTTCTCCAGCGCGGTCAGGTCGGCCACGCCCGCCAGCGTCGACGCCAGCTGTATGTAGCCAGCCGCGGCGCCAGTCGACTGCCAGTACTCGTTCGCTCCCCACCCACCCACCGAGGGGGGCGTGAAGGGCACCTGGCCTACGTTTCCGAGGATCCAGGAGAGATTGCCCGAGGAAACAGCGGCCGTCGTGAGGCCAAGCCCTCGCAGGGCGCCCACCAGCATTTCGATCGGCTGCTTGACCAGTCCGTCCATGGCTCTGGCCGAGGCGAAAGCCGGGTGGTTCAACATGGCCTCGAGCACGTGGGTAAGGTCGAGGTCCTTTGCATAGCCGTGCACGAACTGCTGCACGATCGCGTCGTCCGGCGTGACGGGGTACGCCAGCCAGGACCAGAGCCGCGAAACGACCCAACGATGGGAGGCGGGCTCGTTGGTGACAATTGTGATGATGTCCTCGCCGCTAAACCGCCCGGACCGGCCCAGGAAACGCTTGATGCCATTGTCGTGGTCGAAAGTGTTGAAGAAAAATAACCCTGTCTGGGTGTCCAGCTCCCACCCTGTGAAACAGCGCGCCGCCTGGACGACGTCTTCCTGGGAGTAATTGCCGACGCCCATCGTGAAGCGCTCCATGAGCTCGCGGGCGAAGTTTTGGTTGGGCGCGTCCGCGTGGGAGGTGTTGGTGTCGAGCCAGAGCAGCATCGCTGGGTCCTGGGCGACCGCCTGCGTGAGTGTCTCGAAGTTCCCGGGCCCGAGTTGACGGAACAGTTGGTTCTGGACGTACATCATGTAAGCCCACCCGACCTTGTCCCACGATGTAGGGAACTGGCAGTGCAGCAATAGCGTGAGCTTTTCCCGCAGAGGCGTGCTGGTGGCGACCATCCGCTGGAGCCACCACGTAATGAGGTCGTTGTACTCCTGCCACCCGTTGAAGTGGTAGCCGGGGACATTGGACTCGGGGAGGCTCGTCAGGTGGGGTAGCTCGACGGCGTCACCGGTTGGGTCCGGCGCACTGAGCCCGGCGAGCAGCCCGTCTACGAGATCGGGCCAGCTTTTTCCAGCCAGGTCGTCAAGCTGCGCCGTCGTCGCCCCAAAGCCAGCCCGCCGGTACAGGTGCGCCACGAGCGCCGGGTCCGTCGCCACCTCCGCATTATCGTCCGCGGCCCCCCAAAAAGGTACGATGCCCGTGGACATTTCGGATAATTCGGCCGGCCGTCCGGCGGGTCTACCTGGTGTGCTGGGGCGGTATGCGTCCCGGGTCAGTCGTCGGCGCCAAGCAATGCGGCGACGGCAGTCTCGGCTTCTACGTCCACGGGCAGAACAGCCGGTCGCTTGGGGATAGTGGGCAGCTCGCCCTCTAATTCATACTTGCCGATCACCCGGGGGTCGATGTACGAGCCACGGGCCACCGCCGGGGTGTCCCCCAGCCAGTTAGCCACCTCGCGGACACCGGCGGCGGTAGCGTTCTTCCGCGCCCGGGCAGTCGTCGCCGGGCCGGCGTTCGCCAGCAGCAACGCCATCAGCACGGTGGCGTTCCAGGTGCGAAATTCCTTGGCCGTGAAGTGGCCACCGGCGCGGGTGGCGATGTAATTGCTCACCTGGTGGGACCGAAGCGGCTGCCAGGTGCCGGAGTCCTCGAAGGAAAACAGCGGACCGAGGCTTTTGTTGCTGCGCATCAGCGCCCTCACTACCGAGCGCACAGGCTCGTCTGTGACGGTAACCGTACGGTGCTTGCCCTCCTTGGCGATGTAATCGAAATTGACGCCGTCACGGGTCACCTTGACGTCGTGCTTTTGCAAGGTGGTCGCACCGTAATGGTGGTCCAGTTCCGCGTATTTCTCCCCGCCGATGCGGAACAGGCCGAGGTCGATCAGCCGCACCGCCGCCGCGGTCACCCGGTTTCGGTCGAGATGGTGACCATCCAAATCCCGGAGGGTGGCAGACCGCAGGGCGGGCAGCGCGTCGGCGAACCGAAGCATGTGCGCGAACTTTTGGGCCTCACGCTCTTCGCGCCAGATCGGGTGGTAGATGTACTGTTCCCGGCCCCGGCTGTCGACGCCCGTGGCCTGAATGTGGCCCAGCGGGTCAGGCGAGATCCAGACATCTTTCCAGGCTGGTGGGATACGCAGCGCGCCGATGCGCAGGCGCGTCTGGTCATCCGTGATCTCCGCCCCCGAGAGATCGCAGTAACGGAAGCCGTCGGCGGTCCGCTCGCGGGTGATGCCGGGAGCGTGCGGGTCACTGTAAGCCAGTCCCGGGACGGCGGCGGAAAGCGAGCTGATATCGCCGCTCGACATTACGAGGCTTCTCGGCTATCGACCTTCGGTGCTCACACCAGGGTCTGCGCTATTGGAGCCCGGACCGCACCGACGTGATCCGTTGGGTGTTGAACCCGAGCCAGTGCATCCGGCCGACGTACCGAGCGTGCTCGACTTTGATGCAGCGGTCCATGATGACCGTGACACCTCCGTCTTCTGCGATCCTCGCTCCTTCCTCGTTGATGACCCCGAACTGGCACCAGAGGGCTCGGGCGTGGATTTTCACTGCGGCCTCTGCGACCCCGGGCAGGGCGTCCGGGGCGCGGAAGACGTTCACGATGTCCACGTGCACAGGCACGTCCTGCAGACGGGCGTAGCACGTCTCACCCAGGACATTGGCCTCGCGGGGGTTCACGGGTACCACGCGGTAGCCGTGCCGCTTGAGGTAATACCCGACGAAGTTGCTGGGCCGCAGTTCGTTGCTCGATAGCCCCACGACCGCGACCGTCTGAGAGGTGTGGATCAGGCGCTGGATCGTCAACGGGTCCTGGTACCTCTCCAGGTGGCTCACGTTGTGACTGCCTCTGTCGCCGTGGCGGCCACCCGCTTGAAGCCCTGCTCCAGGTCCCAGGTCAGGTCGTCCACCGATTCCGTACCGACCGATAGCCGCACAGTCCCCGGCCCCACGCCGGCCGCCCGCAGCTCCTCATCGCCGAGCTGACGGTGGGTCGTGCTGGCGGGGTGGATGATCAGGCTCTTGGCGTCACCCACGTTGGCCAAGTGGGACCAGAGGCTCAGGCCGCGGATCAGCTCTTGGCCGCCGGCGCGCCCGCCGGCACAATCAAAGGAAAACACCGCACCGGCGCCGCGGGGCAAGTATTTCTCCACCAGCGGCCGGTACTTGCTCGTGGAAAGGCCGGGGAAGGTGACGTTTGACGCCAACTCGTGGGCGTCGAGGAACTCAGCCACGACGGCCGCGTTCTCGACGTGGCGTTGCATCCTCAGCGACAACGTCTCCAGGCCCTGCAGGAACAAGAAGGCGTTGAAAGGCGACATCGCCCCACCCAGGTCGCGCAACGTCTCAGCCCGCAGCTTCATGAGGTAGCCGTACATCCCGAAGGTCTCATGGAACATCAAACCGTGATAGGCCGGCGACGGTCCTGCCACCACGGGGAACCGCCCGTTGGACCAATTGAAGGTGCCAGCATCCACGACGACGCCGCCGATGCTCGTCCCATGGCCTCCAATGAACTTGGTTGCCGAGTGGACGACGATGTCAGCACCCCACTCGAACGGCCGGCACAGGTACGGCGTCGCGAACGTATTGTCCACGATCAAAGGCAGCTCGTGCTCACGAGCGACTGAAGACACGGCCTCGATGTCCAGTACGTTGCCCCCGGGGTTGCCGATCGTCTCCGCGAAGAAGGCCTTGGTGTTCGGGCGCACGGCATGCCGCCAGGCGTCCAGGTCATCGGGGTCGACCCACGTCAGCTCCGCGCTCAGCTTGCCGAGGACGTGCTTGAACTGGTTGACCGTCCCGCCGTAAAGCGCTGAGGAAGAGACCACGTGGTCGCCCGGTTGTAGAAGCGTGAAAAGGGCGGCCGCTTGCGCCGCGATTCCGCTCGAGAACGCCACTGCGCCGCAGCCGCCCTCGAGGTTCGCCACGCGTTCTTCGAGCACGGCGACCGTCGGGTTCATGATCCGGGAGTAGGTGTTCCCGTACTCTTGCAAGTTGAAATAGGCCGCCGCCGATTCCGGGTCTTCGAACACGTAGCTCGTCGTCTGGAAGATCGGAACGGCGCGAGCCCCTGTATTGGGGTCGGGCCGTTGGCCTGCATGGAGCTGGCGGGTCTCGAAGCCGAACGCCCGGCTTTGCTCAGCCTCAGGGAAAGCAACGACCGACGGCTTCTCGGCGGCGGTCACTTGCTGGATCCCGCGCCTGCCAGGAAGCGGCGGATGTACGGCGTCTGCCGCGCTTCCTCCAGCAAGAAACAGTCATGGCCGTACGGCGCCTCGATGACATGGCACTCGACGGGCTTGCCCAGGGCCAGAAGCGCCCGTTCTATATCGCGGGACCCGGCCGGCGGGTACAACCAGTCAGAGCTGAACGCGATAAGCAGCGTGCGGGCCGAGACACCTTCGAGCGCCCGCGCTAACGACCCGCGGCCATACTGGCGAGCCAGGTCAAAGTAGGTCAAAGCACGTGAAGTATACAGATAGGTATTAGCGTCGAAACGCTTGACGAAAGAGGCGGCCTGATGGTCGAGGTAGCTCTCGACTTCGAACTCCGGTTCGGTGATCGTGTAGCTGATTTCGTTGGCAGCCTGTAACCGTCGGCCGAACTTATCACCGAGCGCCTCCGCGGAGAGGTACGTGATATGGCCGACCATCCGGGCCACGCCCATCCCGGCGCTTGGGGAGCGACCAGTGCCGTAGTAGTCGCCATCCTGCCAGGCGGGGTCGCGCATAATGGCCTCTCTCGCGATGGCGTTCCAGGCCAAGCCTTGGGGGTGGAGAGCATGGGTGCTGGCGATGGCCACGATGGCATCGACCTGGTCAGGGAACAGCACCGCCCACTCGAGGGCCTGCATCCCCCCGAGGGAACCCCCCGCCACCGCCGCCAGCCGGCGGATGCCTAGCTCTTCGAGGAAGGCCCGTTCGGTCCGGACCATGTCCGCCACGGTGATGACGGGGAACCTCGTGCCATAGGGCCTGCCGGTCGCCGGGTCGAGCGACGACGGTCCCGTAGTCCCGCGGCACCCGCCGAGGAGGTTGGTGGAGACCACAAAAAAGCGGTCGGTGTCGAACGCCTTCCCGGGGCCGATCATCCCGTCCCACCAGCCGAGGGCCTTGCCCGTCGAACCGTCGCGCGCTTCGGCGCCGAACCCATCGCGCGTACTTTCTTCGGGCGGTGTCCTTGATACGCCAGCAGCGTGGGCGTCGCCGCTGAGCGCGTGGCAAACCAAGATGACGTTGTCGCGCTGCGCGTTGAGGGTGCCGTAAGTCTCGTAGGCCACACGCACCGGCTCGAGCTGGCGTTGGCAGTCGAGGCGCACGGGGCGAGGCAGGTCCAGGTACTTGGTCTCTACGACGCCGACAGATCTCGCCAACGGCTTGGCGGCTGCTGCTATCGGTGCGATCATTGACCTCTCCCCAGCGTGCTCGGTCTGGCGCCCTCTCCCCGGCGCCTTCTTCCGAGCGCCACTTATTGTACAGTCTCTCCATCGAAGTACTTGAGAGCAGTTCCATGCAGGCATGGGAGTCAGAGAGAGGACATCAGCGACATGACCACCGTCACTAACGGAGTCAATGTACAGGCACTGCTTGACGCACGCGAGGTCCTGAAGGGCGCGCCGGAGGCCGCTCAGTTCACCTGGCGGGCCAAGTCCAGGTGGCAGAACGGCGTGCATAGCCAGACCCGGATCCAGAGCTTTTTCGGTCTCGGGGAGGAGCAGAGCCATAAGGTCGAGGCCACGTTCGAGGCCGACCATCCCGAGGTTTTCGCGGCAACGGACAACGGGGTCACCCCGATTGAGTACCTTCTAGTCGGGCTGGCCAGCTGCCTGACCGCCGGCGTGGCCTCGGTGGCGCAAAACCGCGGCATCCAGCTGCGCTCGGTCGAGGCGACCGTGGAGGGCAACCACGACATCCGCGGGATCCTCGGCGTCGACAGTGACGTCCGCAACGGGTTCAATGACGTGAAGGTGACCTTTACGATTGATGCGGACGCGTCCAAAGAGGAGATCGAAGCGCTGGTAGCACAGTCCCAGAAGCGGTCCGCCGTTTTCGACGCTCTGACCAACCCGACGAGCGTCACCGTCGAGGTCGCCTGAGGGGTCGAACCATAGAGCGCACCGCCGTCGTCGTCGGTGCGGGCCACGCTGGCCTCGCCGCAAGCTATTTCCTGACCGAGCGGTCGGTCGACCACGTCGTGCTGGAGCGCGGGGACGTGGCGAACTCGTGGCGCACGGAACGGTGGGACTCGCTACGGCTGCTGACTCCCAACTGGCAGAGCCGGCTCCCGGGTCACCGTTACGAAGGCCCCGACCCCGACGCCTACATGTCGATCGGGGAGGTAATCGAGTTCATCGAGAAGTTCGCCAAGCTGACCGGCGCCCCCGTGCTTACCGACGCCAACGTAACCTCCGTACAACGCCGCCGCGAGGGGTACGACGTCGTGTCGAACCGCGGCAAAATCCATTGCCAGGCAGTGATAATCGCCAGTGGAGCTTGCAACCGACCCGCGCTACCGGCGTTCGCCGGCGCGGTGCCGGCTTGCGTCGCGCAAGTGACTCCTTTTGACTACCGCAGCCCGAAGCACCTGGGGGAGGGCGGCGTCCTCGTGGTGGGAGCGTCCGCCACGGGCGTGCAGTTGGCGGCCGAGCTCCAGCAGTCGGGGCGCCCGGTGACCCTCTCGGTAGGAGAGCACGTGCGCATGCCCCGGACCTACCGTGGGCGTGACGTGCTCTGGTGGATGGACGCCTCTGGCCTCTGGGACCAGCGCTACGACGAGATCGACGACCTGACTCGCGCCAGACGGCTCCCTTCGCCGCAGCTCGTCGGCACATCTGAGCGGAGTACCCTTGACCTGAACGCGCTGGCGGCCATGGGAGTCGAGCTCGTTGGCCGCTGGGCGGACTTGCGAGATGGGCGGGCCCTGTTCTCCGGAGGCCTGCGCAACATGTTCACGCTGGCCGACCTCAAGCTGGGACGCCTGCTGGACAGCTTCGATGAGTGGGCTCGGGGTCTCGGGCGCGCAGACGGAGGCCCTCCCGATCGTTTGCCGCCGACGCGGGTGCCAGAGACGGCCCGGTTGCAGCTTGACCTGTGCAGCGGCGAGATCCGCACCATCGTGTGGGCGACCGGTTTCCGCCCTGATTACCGGTGGCTCGAAGTGCCCGTGGTCGATCAAAAGGGCCAGTTACGCCACGATGGCGGCGTAGTCGACGGGCCGGGCCTCTATGCGCTGGGGCTACCCGTGCTGCGCAAGCGCAAGTCCACTTTTATCCACGGGATTGAGGACGACGCCCGTGAGGTGATCGATCACTTGGTGCGATATCTTGCCGTGCACCGGCGAACATGATGGAGCGCTCCTGACCGTCATCGGTCGAGCTACGGCGCTCGTCCCGGCCCGGGAGCGAACACCCGAAGACGGTACAGGTACCAA
>Ga0187783_10002785_pt1 | contig 12985 bp, 8 predicted proteins | sample 1015_SJ02_MP02_2_FD_132471 | JGI IMG/M metagenome (GOLD analysis project Ga0187783, IMG submission 132471) | Tropical peat soil microbial communities from peatlands in Department of Meta, Colombia - 1015_SJ02_MP02_20_MG | ecosystem: Environmental > Terrestrial > Soil > Wetlands > Peat | place...
GACCGGCCTGCCCGACCCGCTCGTCCTCACCTTCTACTTCTCCCTGGAGAACGACAAGATCACCCGCCTGATCATCAGCGGCAACAAGCCCGGCTACTGACCAGGCCACCCGCGCGCAGGGGAACGGCGCTTGCGGCGCGCTCGGAGGGACTCGAACCCCCAACCTTCTGATCCGTAGTCAGATGCTCTATCCGTTGAGCTACGAGCGCTGGTTAGAACCCCGCATAGTGTACGGCACCTGGGATACACCGTGCTCAGGCTCCGGTCCCCGGACCGGCCCGGCGGCGGCCGGAACCGGCCTGGCACTCAGCCTGAGGAGTGCTTCGGCAGGAAGATAAACGACCCGCAGTAGTAGATGCTGACCGGCAGGATCGCGTGGCTGCCTGGCGCCGGCGGCACATGAATGCAGTGCGCGGCGATCCAGGTAAGCCGAGGGTCCCTGGTCAACGGCGCCTGGACGAAGATATGCACGTCGCTGAGGGCGATGAGGTTCTTCAGGGCAGTGAGCGTCGGTTCTGGGATCGTGCCGGTGAAGCCGCCGATCGGAAGGATCTCCCGCCCGCTGGCGTAGATGAACGGCGCCGCCAGCGCCGAGGTCTGCGTGGCCATCAGGTAGGGCGTGCCGCGGTTGACGGCCTCCAGGCCCGGCAGGACCTGAGCTGCCTGGAAGCCCGCGCCGAAGAAGCGGACGGCAGCGGCGGTCGCCTGGCCGGACTCGAACGGCGTCTGGAACGGGCCGAGCCCGCTGGCCACGACCGACGCCGAGGCGACCGCGGGCACCAGCAGAGCCGCGACCGCCGGCAGCGCGACCGACGCGGTCAGCAGCACGCGCCTGCGCAGCGCTGCGGCCAGGGCCAGGCTCGCCGCGGCGCTGACCGCGAGGACGATGACGGCGGGCCGCAGCCAGGACGGCAGGCCCGTGCCGGCTGAAGGCAGCAGCCAGCAGGCATAGCCCGCGGTGACGGCGAGCGCGATGGCGAGCGTAAGCCCGGTCATTGCCCGGTCGCGCTGCCGCCATCCGAGCACGAGTCCGATCCCGATCAGCGCGGCAACCGCGGGCGATAGCGCGGCGGTGTAGTAGGAGTTGATCGCGGTAGAGACGCTGAAGCTCGCTGCCAGCAGCACGAGCCACGTTCCCCACAGCACCAGGCCGGCCCTGACCAGGTCGCCTCGCGGCTTCGTCCGGCGCGAGATCAGCCCGGCGATCAGCACGACCAGTGCAGCGGCGAGCAGCCAGCCGGTGTCGCGGCCAAGCGCGCCGGTCAGCAGCCGGTCCCATCCGGGCGGCGGCGGCGCGGGCAGCCCGAGCCTGATCGTCTGGTTGAGCAGCTGGTCGGGCGAGACCTGGTCCAGCCGCCCGAACCCGTTGTAGACGAACACCTGCTGGAACGCCGAGTTGTCGTGGCTGCCGTCGATGTAGGGCCGCGCCGAGGCCGGCCACAGCGTCACGGCCGTCATCCAGCTCAGCGACACCGCCGCGGCCAGCACGATCATCGCTGCGGCGCGGCGCAGCCGCTGCGGCAGCTGGCCTGGTGCCGCGAGCAGGTAGCAGCATGCGATGGGCGGCAGCACCAGCCATGCCTCCAGCATCTTGGCCTGGAACGCCAGCCCGACCCAGAGTCCCGCCAGCAGGATGGGCCGGCGGCGTCCGGTGACCACGGCGGTGACGGCACTATCCGCGGCGAGCACGGCAAGCAGGATCATCAGGGTGTCGGAGACGTTGCCGCGATCCAGCGCCACGGTCGCCGGGGAGATCGCGAGCAGCCCGGCGGACAGGATCCCCGCCGCCGGGCCAGCCAGCCCCCGGACCGCGCGGTAGAGCACGAGGACTGTCAGCGTGCCCTCGACCACCTGCGGCAGGACCAGCACCCAGTTGTGCACGCCGAGGAGGCGGACTGCCACCGCCTGGACCCAGAACGCGCCGGGCAGCTTGTCTGTCGTCACGGTGCCGGCCGGGTCGAACGCGCCGAAGACGAAGTTACTGAAGCTCATCGACATGCTGCGGACCGCGGCCGCGTAGTAGATCTCGATATTCACTGGCCTGCTCGACTGCCAGGCGTATGACCAGGCGGCGACCGCGGCGATGGCCAGTAGCACCGGGCGTGCCCAGCTCGGCTGGTCGGCCGGGGATCGCCAGAACAGCAGCCGGTGCCGGCCTCGCTTCGCCGCCTCCCCGGATGCGGCGGCTGGCTCCGCCACGACGGAGATCGGCTGCGCGGTGTCGTCCATGGCGGCAGATTACTGTCCCGTTCCTTGACGGTCAATATCCTTGACTAATGTTCGCGTGCGCGATGACACCGATTCCCGGGTACACCAGAGGCGTTGCGGCTCACGCGCGGGCGCCAGAGCAGGGGGTATGGTCATGCGCTTGTGGCGGATCGGTAACGCCATGCTCATCTTGCTGGTGCTGCCGTTGGTGATCTACTTGCTCAACCGCGTGCTGGCGGCGCTGGAGCGGATCCGGCACGCGAGCGACGAGATCGTGGCCAGGGGCGGCGAACTCGTCAGCGACCTGGACGGCCTGCCCGAGGCGCTCGCGGCCACCGATCAGGCCGTGCGTGATGTCGCCACCGGCGCCACCAGGTACGCCGGCTCGGTTTCCAAGCTGCTGGGTTAGGCCAAGGAGGTCTTGTCGATGCGAGCAGCCGCCCAGACAACGCTCACCGCCTCGACGCTGATCGTCGGCATCACGGCGGTCGGCCTGATCCGGGTGATCTTCCACTTGCGTGCCATCCGGGCCAACCTTGCCGCCACGACCGGCGCGGCAGCGGAGATCGCGGACCTGACCGCCACCGTTCCCGACCGGCTGACGTCAGTCAACGCGAGCCTCAGGCCGGTACGCGAGTTCTGCGACACAGTCTGAGCCGGTCCGGGGAGGAACTGAGATGCGGCGACACTCAAGAGCCCGGCTGAGGGCAGCCGGTACCCACCAGTCTGCCTGGATCGCCGGCTACTGCATCGGCGCCGCGGTGGTGGCAGCCGTTGTCGCGCTGGTGTCGACGATCCTGGCGTATGCGCAGTCGATCGGCGACGAGGCGCCGAAGATCAACGCGGCGCTGCGGGACGCTGAGCGGAACACGGCACCGCTGGGCGCGCTGCGTACCACCATCGAGGACGCGGACGCGATAGTCGGCGGGCTGCAGCGCGGCCGTGCCCGGCTGGGAGGGTAGGCAATGTCTGGCTACGAGCGCAGAGCATGGGGCCGGGCGATCGCGGCCGGCTTCGTCGTCGATGCCGCGGTGGCAGCGATGCTGAGCCTGCTGGTGTACCAGGTCAGCCGCATCGACCGGCGCGTTGCCGCGGTGCGGGACACGCTGCGCGGCGCGGAGGCAAATACCGCTGACGCGGAACTCATCCCCCAGGTTGGCGATGGCGTCGACGCCGTGCTGGCCGAGGGCCTGGAGCACCACCTGTTCCTCGGCCGGGTACTCGAGACGGTGAAGCAGTGAGGCGCCTGGTGGTCCTGACGGTAGCCGCCATCGCCGTGCTCACCGGCGGCCTGGCGCTCTACCTGTACTGGGTCGGGACGCTGCTGAACCGGGTAGCGGCGAGCGCGGAGGACTCCGCGGACCTCGTCGGCAGGATCGACGGCCATGCCAAGGTCATCCGCCCCGGTGTGGCGCACATCAACCGGGTCGGCGGTGTCGTGGCCGGCGCACTGCCGCTGCTGTACGGGATGGCGGAGGAGATTGTCCGCCGCGTTGGCCCGCCGCCGTCAGCTCAGCCGCCGGCCGGGCGGGGCAGCCCGCCAGGCAGCCGCCGCTCGCGGCTGCGCGACGTGGGCTTCACCCCGCCCAGCTAGCCGCCTCGCCTAGTGCCCGAGGGCCAGCTGCGCGATCTTGACGATGACCAGGATCATCGCGATCCCCAGGTAGAGCCGCAGGGCGCCCATGCCGATCTTCCGGCCCGCCGACATCGCCGGGCGCTGCAGCAGGTGCAGCGGCGGCATCCGCCAGTTGTCCTGGCCCGCGCGGTCGATCGGCTCCGCGGCCTGGGACCGGGTCCGCATGCGGCGGGTCAGGGTGTACCCGGCCGCGGCCGCGCCAGCCGCGCCGCAGGCGATCATGATCTCCACGATCTGCCGCGAGCTGATGCCCGGGAACAGCACCGATGCGGTGAGGATGACCGAGAGCGCCACCAGGATCGCCACCACCGCCGCGGTGAACATGTTCGTCTTGCGGCCGTTGACCCAGGGGCCGAGGACCTCCCGGTCATTGCACAGCAGCAGCAGGAACACGCTCGCGCTCGGCAGTAGCACGCCGGCCAGTACCTGGACGCCCTCGGTGAGCAGGCCAAGCGGCGAGCGGGGGATCAGGACGATGGCCGCGGCAGCGCCGATCAGCGCGGCGTAGACCGCGTAGAAGCCCTTGGCGCTGCGGATGCCGCGGTGCAGCGAGTGGTGGATGCCGAAGACATCGCTGATGGCGTAGGCCGTCGACAGCGACACCGCGAAGGCACCGATGATGGAGGCGTCAAGCAGCGCGATCGCGAACAGCACGCCCGCCGCCCTGCCTGCGTAGGCCTGCAGTCCGGTAGCCAGTCCCGCCGCGTCGTTGAACTGGCCGAACGCGTGGCTGTGCGCGAAGGCCGCGGCCATCGCGCCCATCAGCGCGGCACCGCCGACCACGACGATGACGATCCCGATGCACAGGTCGGCCTTCTCGTACCGCATGAAGCGCGGGGTAATCCGCTTGTCAATGACGTAGGACTGCTGGAAGAACAGCTGCCACGGCGCGACCGTGGTGCCGACGATGCCGATGATGAGCAGCATGACCGTCGACAGCCCGCCCGTGCCGCCGGGCAGCTGCGGGATCACGAAGTCGTGCGCCATCTGCGTTACCGGCGGGTGGGACAGGAAGTAAACAGGGATCAGCACGAGGCTGCCGGCACAGAACGCCACGGCGATCCGCTCGAACCGGCGGAAGCTGCCGGTGAAGGCGGACGCGACCACGATGGCCGCTGCCAGCATCACCGCAGGGACCTTGGGCAGGCCGAGATAACCAGCGGCCAGCGTGATCCCGATGAACTCGGTGATGATTGTCAGCGCGTTGAGGATGAACAGGTCGATGACGCTGAACGCGCCCCAGAACCTGCCGAACCGCTCCAGGATCAGCCGGGCATGCCCGACGCCGGTCACCGCGCCGAGGCGCAGCACCATCTCCTGGTTGACGTACAGCACCGGGACTAGCAGCAGCAGCGTCCAGAGCAGCTTCGTGCCGTAGTTCTGGCCGGCCTGGCCGTAGGTGGCGAACGCTCCGGCGTCGTTGTCGCCCACCATCACGATCAGGCCGGGGCCGACGATCGCCAGGAGGGTCTTAAGGACTGCCGAGGTGCCGCGACGCGGAGCGGTGTCGTCAAGCCGGATGGTGCCGAGCGCGCCGCGGATGTCGCCGACGTGCTCGGGGTCAAGTACCGCGCCGCGGCCGCGGACATCCGTCATCGTCGTGGTGGCCATTGCCATTCCTCCTAATCGTTAGGAGGCACGCAGCATCCAGCCGCCCTGCGCTCAGCGCAGGCAGCGGAAGGAAGGCACAGGGCGGGTGGTTACCGCGTGCCGGAAGAAAGCGAGTACGCAGGGCGGGCGGGCAGTAGCCGGCCCGGTCTACTACAGTCCATGTCTCGCCTCCTCCGGTCATGGCACGCGCGGGTGCCCAGCGTGGCGGCACTCAGGAGAAGGGCTCCGGCACACGGCCGGTGCGCACCCCTACTCGTCAGAGCTTTGGCACGACACGACGTAGCACAGCTGGCTGTGCAGCCACTTCGGGTCACCCCTTAGGCCGGGGAGACCTGTCCTGACCCTGGGCGTCTCTCGACGTCGTCGGATCAGTGGCCTGTGTTCGTGTCGACGCCTCACCGAACGAGGTGCCGAACGTTAAAACCTCAATGATCTTACCTAACGGCCTGCGACCGCGGCAAACCCGGAGGCGGGGCGGTGCGGGCCACGCCGTTTCCTCCCGGATGTCGCGTCTGAAGACGGATTCCTTGGAGACAGGAGCCCGCGCCGGATATGGTCCGCTCGGAGGGACCACAAGGCTGCCGCGGCCGCGCTGCTCTGCCGCGGTGACCCTGGGATGGGGTGCGGATGAAGCGGTGCGACCGGTGCGGCGCGCGGGCCGACGCAAGCGACCGGTTCTGCGGCGAGTGCGGCGCGGGCCTGACAGGCTGCCCCTCCTGCGGCGCGCCGATCGCGGCGGGGACGAAGTTCTGCACCTCTTGCGGGCAGGCGCTGGCAGCCGCCTCGGCGGCGCGGTGGCCCGCCGGGCCGCTGGTGCTGGCCGCGCCGGGCTCGCTGGGCGGGCGCGGGGAGGTTACGGCGGTCGCCGAACGGCGGGTGTGCTCGATGATGTTCTGCGACTTCGTCGGGTTCACGCGGCTGTCGGAGACGCGTGATCCGGAGGCGGTGCGGGAGCTGCTGTCGCAGTACTTCGAGCGGGCGCGGACCGTGGTCGGCTGGTATGGCGGGGTGATCGAGAAGTTCATCGGGGATGCCGTGGTGGCGGTGTGGGGGGCGCCGGTCGCGGCGGAGGGAGACGCCGAGCGCGCAGTGCGGGCCGCGCTTGACCTGGTCGCCGCGGTGGCGGACCTCGGGACCGAGTCGGGGGTGCCGGGGCTGGCCGCGCGGGCGGGGGTGGTCACCGGCGAGGTTGCGGTGACGTTCGGCGCGCCTGGAGAGGGACTGATAGCGGGGGATGCGGTGAATACCGCGGCGCGGGTGCAAGCGGCGGCCGAGCCGGGCCAGGTGCTCGTGGACGGGGCTACCCAGCGGCTGGCCGGCGGAGGCGTTCGCTTTGAGAGCGCCGGCGAGCACGAGCTGAAGGGCAAGGCCGAGCCAGTGGCGCTGTGGCTTGCCGGCCGGGTGATGTCCTCGGTGGGCGGATCGCAGCGAGTGGACGGGCTGGAGGCGCCGCTCATCGGCCGGGGCGCCGAGTTGCGGGCGGTCCGCGAGTTCTTTCATGCGGTGACCGAGCGGCGGGTGCCCAGGCTCGTGCTGGTGTCCGGGCCTGCGGGGGTGGGCAAGTCGCGGCTGGCCTGGGAGTTCGAGAAGTATGCCGACGGGCTGGCCGCAACGGTGTGGTGGCATCGGGGCCGGTGCCCGGCGTACGGGGATGGGGTGGCGTTCTGGGCGCTGGCGGAGATCGTGCGCCAGCGACTCGGCATCGCCGAGGGGGAATCCCCGGAGGCGGCCGCCGGCAAGCTGGCGGACGGCCTGGAAAGGCTTACCTCCGATCCGGCCGAGCGGGAGTACGTAGGCGTGCGGCTTGGCCGGCTGCTCGGCGTGCCGGCAGCCGGTGATCCCGGCAGCCCGCTGCGGCGAGAGGAGCTGTTCGCCGGCTGGCGGGTGTTCTTCGAGCGGCTGGCGGCAGACGCGCCGGTGGTGCTGGTAGTGGAAGATGCCCAGTACGCCGACGCCGGACTGCTGGACTTCCTGGATTACCTGGCCGACTGGGTGCGTGACCTCCCGGTATACGTGCTGGTGCTGGCCCGGCCGGAGCTGGTACAGGCCCGGCCCTCGCTCGGCACCGGGCCGAACCGGACCACGCTGACGCTGGACCCGCTGGACGCGGCCTCGATGGAGGCACTGGTGGAGGCACTGGTGCCGGGTATGCCGCCGGCCGCGCTGGCGGCCGTGACCAGGCATGCGCAGGGCATTCCGCTGTTCGCAGTGGAGACGGTGCGGTCACTGATCGACAGCGACGTGGTACAGCCGTCGGAGGGTGTCTACCGGCTCGTCGGCGACGTGGGCGAGCTGTCAGTGCCAGACAGCCTGCATGCGCTGCTGGCCGCCAGGCTTGATGCGCTTGACGCCGGGCCGCGGCGGCTGGTCAGCGACGCCGCCGTACTGGGCACCTCGTTCACCGCCGAAGCGCTGGTCGCTGTGTCCGGCCTGGACGAGGACTCCGTCCGGGCAGGTCTGGCCGAGCTGGTTCGCCGGGAGGTCCTGTCGGTGTCGGCCGACCCGCTGTCGCCAGAGCGTGGCAGCTACCAGTTCGCCCAGCACCTGCTGCGCCAGGTCGCCTATGACACGCTGTCCCGGCGCGACCGCAAGGCCCGGCATCTGGCCGTCGCAGCCCATCTGCGGTCGGCGTTCGCCGGCGACGGCGAGGAAGTCGCGGACGTGATCGCGCGCCATTACCTGGACGCGCTCGAGGCAGTGCCCGGTGCCCCGGACGCCGCCGAGCTGCGCTCACAGGCCATCGCCGCGCTGGTCCGCGCCGCCGACCGTGCGAAGCGGACCGGAGCGCCTGCCCAGGCCGCGGCGAGCTATGCCGCTGCCGCCGAACTGCACGCGCCCATCAAAGCCGGAGCGCGCGACGCAGAGTCGGCGTGGCAAGCCGGGACGCTATGGGAAAAGGCGGGCCGCGAGGCGCTCGACAGCGGCGAGTATGCCGCCGCAATTGGTTATGCCGGCCAGGCTCGTGACTGCTATGCCCAGCACGGCCACGTCCGCGCCGCGGCCGGCGCTCGGTCGCTGCTCGGCCTGGCGCTTGATGTCATGGGGCGCAGCGCCGAGGCGCGCGCCGAACTTATTGCGGCGCTGGAGGTGCTGCGCGCTGAGCCCGATGTCCGCACCGTCCGTGCGCTGCAGTGGCTCGCGTCGGTGGAGACGTGGTCGGGCTCACCCGACGCGGACCAGCTGGGAAGGGAGGCGCTGGCCCTCGGCCAGGCCCTGGACGTAGAAGTCAGCATGCTCATGTCGCTGTTCGACCTGCGGGCGCTGTACCTCAGGAGGCACGGACAGCGGCCGGAGGCGGCTGCCTACCTCCGCGAGAACGTGCGGCTGGCTACCGCCGCTCAGGACAACCTCGCCCTGGGCCGGGCGCTCGGCAGCCTGGCCGACCTTGAACTGTGCGGCGACCCGGTGGCAGCGGCCGAGGACGCCCGCGCCGCCGCGACGCACCTGCGCCTGGCCGGCGCTGGCGGAGCACTGGCGATCGCGATAGCGAACCTCTGCTGGGCGCTGCTGATGGTGGGCGACTGGGACGGTGCCGAAGCCGAGCTCAGCGGCGCCGAGGACGCCGGCGGACTGGCCGGCCTGAATTACGTCGTCAGCGTGCACGGAATGCTGTACGCGCTGCGCGGCGACACAGCCGCCGCGCAGGCCAGCGTCGCGGCACTGGGAGACATGCGAGCCAGCGAGGATCCGCAGGACAGGTCCTACGTCAGCCTTCCGGAGGCCTTCACGGCGCTCGCGCTCGGCCAGCCCGAGGAGGCGCTGCGCCATGCCCGCGCCGTCCTCGCGTTCGCGGAAACACTCGGCATGGCCCAGGACGTGATGCAGTGGGCGTGGCCGCTAGCGGCACGCCTGGCCTGGGAGCATGGTGACGCCCTGCTAGCCACGGAACTGGTGGGCCTGCTCGACGCCTGCCAGCCGGGCCAGCTCAGCCCGCTGCTGCGGGCCGAGGGTGACCTAGCCCGCGCACGCCTCGCGGCGGCCGACGACGGCCAGGCTGCCGCGGAGGCCTACGCGGCGGCGGTTCGCGGCCTGCGTGAGCACGGCACGCCCTACCACCTTGCTCACGGCTTGCTCGACAACGCCGAGTACCTCGCTAGCGCCGGTGAGCCGCAGGCTGCCGCTCAGGCGGTCGCCGAAGCCAGCGACATCGCCGGCAAGCTGCGCTGCCAGCTGCTGCTCGACCGCGCCGCGGGCGTGGCCGCGAGCACAGTGCCTTCAATGCCCGCGAGCACAGTGCCTTCCGTGCCTGGGTAACGACTGATGCCCGCTGCTGCCTGGCCGTTCGCCGCACCTGGTCCGAGCCTCGAACTTGGCGTCAAATCCTCGCCATGTCCACGAAGCGGCTGTAGTGACCCTGGAAGGCAACTGTCACGGTCGTCGTCGGGCCGTTCCTGTGCTTGGCGACAATCAGGTCGGCCTCGCCGGCCCTGGGCGACTCCCGCTCGTAGGCGTCCTCGCGGTGCAGCAGGATCACGACATCACTATCCTGCTCGATGCTGTTGTGGACTGCGATGCCGTCGGCGATGAAGTTGTGCCATCCGGCGACGGTCGCGTCGAAGACATCCTGCTCACCCAGTGGCTCGACACCTACGACCTGATCCCAGAGAACGTCATTAGTGGCGAGCAGGTCGAGTTGAGCGTCTTCGAGCACGGCGGCTACCCGCGCCATCCTGTCTCTGCTAGGCGCGTGCCTCCAGAGCGTGCTACCGCAGAACTGGGTACCGATGGCCGCGGAGAACTGCCGGTGCGTCATCCTCCGCTCGGACAGCACATCGCGTACGCGTCGCCAGATTTCGGCCGGGATCGTGTCGACGTTGGTGTTGTGGGCGACACCGCCGAGAACGAGCATCAACTGCTCGCACGAGCGACCTCGGGCCCCGTGCGAGCCGATCCGCCGAAGAAAAATCATCTGGTCATCGCGGCCGGAGATGTCCAGGGTGTACTGAGGCCGGTGCGGGCCAGGCGTGGCTTCTCGCACGCGAGCGTTGATGGAGAACCGCCGGAGCAGGCTGGCGACGTCGTCAATGAGCCGGCGACTGGTCGATCCGTAGTAGATGCGCCCGCTGCGCCCGTTGCGATTCAACGTGACGGAGCCATCGGTTGACCACAGGTGGCGCAGGAATAGCGCTATCTGGTCGTCAGGCAGGCCGAAGACAGGCGCAGGGACGAACTTCTCGTGCGAGCGCAGCCCGTACAGGCCGAGTTCGTCGAGCCAGCTGACGACGGGGTTGCGGCGACCGCGAGCAAGCTTGAACGGTGCAGGCAGGCGAAGCGTGGTTACCCTCGCGGCCGGGTAGTCGTCGCGCTGCGCGGTAATCCCGAAGTGCCTTGCGGCGGCTCGCACCGCGTCCAGGTTAGCTTCATCGACGCTGGCATAGCGCAGCGGCTGATTGCGCACAAACGAGCCATCACCGAGAAGGTGCGCGAGCAGCACCACGCGCTCTTCTGGCCAAGGCGCCGGCTGTGCTGGTGCATGCGTCAGACGCGGAACGGCGATGCGCGATCCAGTGGTCAGCTCGGCCAGCGGCACCCACCCTGCGAGGGTAAGGAACCGGTGGTTGCCGGTCGCCTCTACTTGCCGACCGGAGGCAAGCCGCAGCAGGTATGTTTCCTTGCGGCCAGTGCGGAAGACGTGGCTCATCGTCGCGGGAACGTACTTCAGTCGCTCATCAAGAGCCCAGACCGGAATATCGCGCGCGTCTGCCGCGAGCAGGTCCCCGAGCGATACCTCCTCGTTGGTATCCGCCCTGACGATCCGAGTGGAGGCGGTGAGGCAACCGCTCTCGCGCAGGTCGGCAAGCAGCGGCCGCTTGTCGGTGCGGAGTTCCGGGCCACGGTTGAGCTGCGCGAGCGCCACCACCGGAACGTTGAGCTCCTTGGCCAGCAGCTTGAGCGAGCGGGACAGCTCGGAGACCTCCTGCTGGCGGTTCTCGACTCGCTTAGGCGAGGACATGAGCTGCAGGTAGTCGACAACGACAAGGCGCAGGTCGTTGCGCTGCTTCAGCCGCCGGCACTTGGCGCGGATCTCCATCATCGACATGTTCGGCGAATCGTCGATGAACAGCGGGGAGTCGACGACCTCGCTCATCCGCCGCGCCAGCCTGGTCCAGTCGTCCTCGCCTAGCTGGCCGGTGCGCATGGCATGCAACGGCACCCTGGCCTCGGCCGACAGCAGCCGCATGGTGATCTCGTTGCGGCTCATCTCCAGGCTGAACAGCACGGAGGCAAGGCCCGACCTGATCGAAGCGGACCGGCATATGTCGAGGGCCAGGGCGGAGTTGTGCGTGGGAATCATTGACCGGCTAGCCAGGTAGAGGCTGTCCGCAGCGTCGACCTGGACGCACCTGACCGGGACGCTGGGCACTTCCCGCACCGCGACGATCATCCGCGGGTGCACGCGCTGAGTTGTCCGTGCCGGCCGTCGGCGTCGATGCACTTCGCGCTTGCGGGCCAGCCGGAAGACGTCGTCGGTTGTCGTGAACGTGATCGTGAATGCGGTGCACGACGCCTCGGTATGGCCGTGAACCCGCTTGCGGGACATGCCGCACCGATAGCCCAGGCTCACTACCAGCTCTCTGACGTCGGCGGCTAGCCGGGCCGAGGTCGTCGTGACCTGAACGGAACCTGTCGGGTTCACTGTCCCGTCCGCGTCGAGCAGGCCGGCCAGCAGCGCACGGCGCTGAGGGGTGGATGCACGCAGGTAGGGCGCCGGAATGTGCTTACTTTCGAGCACGCTGACTAGCTCGCTCAGCTGCGGGCCGGCCGAGGTGAAGCTGGCTGCTGAGCTGCGACCCTCGCCGAGCCACACGCCGAGCACGTACGCAGGAATCGGCAGCGTCGCTCGCGGTCGATCGAGGGGACTTGCCACTGGTACTGCATGGTTGTCTCCCCCGCGCAGCGACTGCGCTATCTCCTGCGTGGTGCGGACGCTCACGGGAACACCTGACCCGAGCACTCGCGACCCGCTCACGCCGCGCACGCCAGGCGCAGCGGCTAGCCGTCGATCGGCACGCGTCGTAGTGACCCACTGGTGCTCGGCGTCCGCCACGATGCTCGTCTGGTCGTCAAATACGACCTCATAGCAACGTCGGCCGAGCATCACCTCCGTCGCCGCGATGACGGTCGTCGGACGGCCGTCGGCGCCGAGGATCTCCTCGCCGACCCGGACCTTCCCCATCGTGGTCCAGCCGGTTGGCGTGGGCAGCGGCGTGTCCAGGGCCAGCGCCTTGCCCATCGCGGGCCGGGCGGCTATCACGACCATCTGCCCTGGGTGCAGGCCGTTAGTGAGCGCGTCCAGGTCGGCGAAGCCGGTCGGCACCCCGGACAGCGTGCCGCCGCGCGAGTTGATGGCCTCGATCTCCTCGAGCGCGCCCGGCATGATCTCCGACAGCGACAGGTAGTCCTCGCTGACCCGCCGGTCGGTCACGCCGTAGACCTCGGCCTCGGCGCGGTCGACAAGCTCGTTGGCGTCGCCGTCCCCGGAGTAGCCGAGCTGCACGATCCGGGTGCCGACCTCGACCAGCCGGCGCA
>Ga0187783_10002786_pt1 | contig 12981 bp, 10 predicted proteins | sample 1015_SJ02_MP02_2_FD_132471 | JGI IMG/M metagenome (GOLD analysis project Ga0187783, IMG submission 132471) | Tropical peat soil microbial communities from peatlands in Department of Meta, Colombia - 1015_SJ02_MP02_20_MG | ecosystem: Environmental > Terrestrial > Soil > Wetlands > Peat | place...
CACCGCGCCGTCGGCGCCGATCAACACGTAGCCGAGCCCGCGGGCGCCGCGCGAGCGGGCCCAGTCCTGCCAGCCGTCCAGCTCCCGCCGGGACTGCGCGGCGCCCCCCGGCATGACCACGGCACCCACGTGCGGCGCCTGGAACACGCGGAACTCTGACTGGCCAAAGTAACCGGTCAGGTCGACGAGCTCGGCGCCGAACCGGAGATCCGGCTTGTCCGAGCCGTACCTGGCCATGGCGTCGGCATAGGTCATCCGCGGGATCGGCCGCGGCACCTGGTAGCCGGCCAGCTCGGCCCACAGCCGCTCGACCAGGTCCTCGGCGACGGCGATCACATCGTTCCTGGTCACGAACGACATCTCGAGGTCGACCTGAGTGAACTCGGGCTGCCGGTCAGCCCGGAAGTCCTCGTCGCGGAAGCACCGGACGAGCTGGAAGTACCGCTCCAGCCCTGAGATCATCAGCAGCTGCTTGAACAGCTGCGGCGACTGCGGCAGCGCGTACCAGTTGCCGGGCCGGAGCCGGACCGGGACCAGGAAGTCCCGCGCCCCCTCGGGCGTCGACCTGGTCAGGAACGGGGTCTCCACGGTGACGAACCGGTGTGCGGCCATCACGTCGTTGAGCAGGTACACCGCGCGCGATCGGACCTTCAGCGCGGTGGCCATATCGGCCCGCCGGATGTCCAGGTAGCGGTACTTGAGCCGGACTTCTTCGTTCAGCTCCGTGCTGCCCTCGATCGGGAACGGCAGCGGGTCGGACTCAGAGAGCACCTCCAGGTCTGTGGCGGCGACCTCGATCTCGCCGGTGGGCAGTTCCGGGTTCTCGTTGCCGGCCGGCCGGCGCCGCACGGTACCTGTGACGAGCACGCAGAACTCGCTCCGCAGGTCGTGGGCCAGGTCCTCCTCGCGCAGCACGACCTGCACGATCCCGCTGCCGTCCCGCAGATCGATGAACACGACACCGCCATGGTCACGTCGCCGCGCCACCCAGCCCGCCAGCAATACCTGCGTGCCCTCGTCGGCGGCCCGCAAGCTGCCCGCCTCGTGGCTGCGGATCATCCTCGTCCAGCCTCTCTGTGTTCTGTTTCACGGCGCGGCGTGTAGGCCGGCCCGGCTCCCCTGGCCCGGCCGGCCGGCCGGGCCTCACAGCCCCGTGGCTGGGCCGCTGGCAGGCACTAGTCCGGTCAGGAACGGGTTGGCGGCCCGCTCGGCGCCGATGGTGGTCTGTGGGCCATGCCCGGCCAGCACGACGGTCTCGTCCGGCAGCGGCAGGCACACTCGGGCCAGGCTAGCCAGGATCGTCTCGTAATCGCCGCCCGGCAGGTCGGTACGGCCGATCGAGCCGGCGAACAGCAGGTCACCGGTGAACAAGGTGTCGGGCAGCCGGAACGTCACCGAGCCCGGCGTGTGCCCCGGCGCGTGGTCGACGACGAGGCTGATCCCCGCCAGATCGAGCGTCATCCCGTCGGTGAGCTCACGCACGTCGTCCGGCTCGGTGAACGTCAGCCCCCCGAATAGCTGCTGGGCTGGGCCGAGCGCGAACCCGCGTGCCGGGTCCGTGAGCAGGGCCCGGTCGTCGGGGTGGATGTACGCCGGGACATCGCGGGCGCCACAGACCGGCGCGACCGACCAGATGTGGTCCAGGTGGCCGTGGGTGGCCAGCACCGCCACCGGCCGCAGCCGGTGCCGCTCGACGATCTCGTTGATGCCCGGCTCGGCGTCCTGACCGGGGTCGATGATCAGGCACTCCGTGCCAGGCGCGGTAGCCAGCAGATAGCAGTTAGCGGCGAACGAGCCAGCGGGGAACCCGGCTATCAGCACGCGGCCTCCAGGTCTGGACGCTGCCCCGCACCGCGGGGCCCTGCGGGTCCCAGGTTACCGAGAACCCCCGGTCAGCTCGCTGCTGGCCAGCCTTCCGCACGTCAGGACACGACTTGGGCGCGGTTGGGTACCGATATGTAACGACGGTATTACTAGTGCTTTCACAACGGTACGATTCGCGAAGTTTCGTAGTGCGTTTGCTGGCGGCCACCGTAGCCCGCTGGCGAGGCGTTGCAGCCCGACGAGGTCGCAGGACACTGCGGGTGAGCAGGAGGAAGTGCAGGGGTGGCCACCAAGAAGGAGCGCCAGCGTCAGCTTGCCCGGGATGCCTACGCGCGTCGGCAGGTACGGCAAGCGCAGCGGGTCAGGCGCACCCGGCGACTGTGGGCCACTGCGATCGCCGTAGTGCTAGTGCTGGGGGCAGGCACCGGTGTGGCGGCTGCGGCGGGGACGTTCACCCCGAGCAAGCCCTTCACCTGCACCTACACGCGCAGCGGAACGGCCGCACGGAAGGTATCGCTGCCGCCGACGCAGGTGGATCTGAGCGCCACCTACACCGCGAAGATCATCACTAACCGCGGCACGATCGCCATCGATTTGAACAACAGCAAGGCCGCGTGCACCGTCAACTCGTTCGCGTCGCTGGCCGACCAGGGCTTCTACAACAACACTCCGTGCCCCCGGCTGGACACGACCGGCATCTACATCCTGCAGTGCGGTGACCCGACCGGGACTGGCTCGGGCGGTCCCGGCTACGAGTTCGGCAGCGAGAACCTCAAGGGCGCAAAATACCTGGCCGGCACGCTCGCGATGGCAAACTCCGGCACGGCCGACAGCAACGGGAGCCAGTTCTTCTTGGTGTACAAGAACACCCCGGAGCTGCCAGCCAGCTACACCCCATTCGGCACCGTGACCAGCGGCCTGAATGTGCTGAAAGCCATTGCGGCGAAGGGCGATAACAACTCCAATCCGGCAGGTGGTGGGAAACCAAATGAAAAGGTTCAGATCGAGCGCGTGACGATCAGCAAGACCTGACCGTGCAGCAGGTCAGGGTACCGAGCAGGAGGTACGCGGTGAGTACCGCAAGCGATCCGTGGGGCCGGGTGGCCGACGACGGGACTGTCTACGTCCGTACCGCCGACGGCGAGCGGGTCATCGGCTCCTGGCAGGCTGGCAGCCCGGATGAGGCTCTGGCCTTCTTCAAGCGCAAGTTCGACGCGCTGGAGACCGAGATCAGCCTGCTCGAGCAGCGCATGTCAAGCACCGATCTGTCGGCCGGCCAGGCCAAGGTCACCATCGCCAGGCTGACGCAGTCGGTGGCCAACGCCAACTGCATCGGCGACCTCGCGGCGCTGACCGTACGGCTGGACGGCCTGTCGGAAAGCGTCGAGCACCGCAGGGAAGAGCATCGGGCCGCCCGCGAGCAGGCCAGGACCGAAGCGCACGAGGTCAGGGAGCGGATCGTCGCCGAGGCCGAGCGCCTTGCCACCGAGGCTACGCACTGGAAGGCGGGCGGCGAGCGGATGCGCCAGCTGCTCGAGGAGTGGAAGACCGCGCCGCGTGGCGACCGGGCCACCGAGGCAGTCCTCTGGAAGCGGCTGTCGACGGCCAGGAATGGCTTCGCGAAGCGACGCAAGGCCTACTTCGCGGGCCTCGAGGAAGAGCGATCGACGGTGCGCGCGCGCAAGGAGGAGCTGGTCAGCCGCGCGGAGGAGCTGTCGACCTCAGCCGACTGGAGTGCCACCGCCACGGCCTACCGGGAGCTGATGCGCGCCTGGAAGCAGGCGGGCCGAGCCGACCGGTCCGCCGAGGACGAGCTGTGGACCCGGTTCAAGACCGCACAGGATGCGTTCTTCGCCGCCCGATCGAACGTTCTAGATGCCAAGGACCGGGAGCTCCGTGAGCACGTCGTTGTCAAGGAGCAGCTGCTCGGCGAGGCCGAGAAGCTGCTTCCGGTGACCGACGCACGCGCGGCGAGGGCGGCGCTGCGCGGCATCCTGGAGCGGTGGGAGCGGGCTGGCGCGGTGCCGCGGGACGCTCAGGAGCGGCTGGAAGGCGGGCTCCGCAGGATCGAGGACGCGCTGCGCAAGGCCGAGGATTCGCACTGGCGGCGGACCAACCCCGAGGCGCTATCGCGGGCCCGCGGCACCGTCGAGCAGATCCGCTCGGCCGTGACGCAGCTGGAGTCACAGCTCGAGCGCGCGCAGGCCGCTGGCGATCAGAAGGCGCAGCAGAAAGCCAAGGAGGCGCTTGCCGCGAGGCGGTCCTGGCTCGCCGAGGCTGAGCGGACGCTGGCGGAGCTCTCCAGCTGAGCCATTCAGTGGCTGTCAGCTGGTGACGCGGTAGACGTCGTAGACACCGTCGACATTGCGGACCGCACGCAGCACCGCACCCAGGTGCTTCGGGTCGCCCATCTCGAACGTGAACCGGCTGAACGCGATGCGGTCGCGCGTCGTGCTGACGGTCGCGGACATGATGTTCACGTGCTGCTCTGAGATCGATCTGGTCACGTCGGAGAGCAGACCTGTGCGGTCCAGCGCCTCGACCTGGATAGCCACCAGGAACTGGGAGCCTTCCCTGGGCGACCAGCGGACGTTGACGAGCCGCTCAGGCTCCGAGCCCACCAGGTGCATCAGGTTGGTGCAGTCGGCGCGGTGCACGGACACGCCGTTCCCTCTGGTCACGAACCCGGTGATGTCGTCGCCCGGCACCGGCGTGCAGCACTTCGACAGCCTGGCCCATACGTCGGCAGCGCCCTCGACCACTACGCCCGCGTCGCCTTCGGGCGTGGCGGGCCGGGCGACCCTGGCGGGCAGGGTGGCTTCGGCCAGGTCTTCCTGCGCGCCGGCTATGCCGCCCGCGGACTTGATGAGCTTGGTCACCACCGACTGGGCGCTGACGTGGCCTTCGCCAACGGCGGCATACAGCGCGGTCAGGTCGGTGTAGCGCAGCTCGTTCGCGATGGCGTTGAGAGCGTCGGCGGTGGCGAGCCGCTGCAGTGGGAGATTCTGCTTGCGCATCATCCGGGCAATGGCGGTCTTGCCTGCTTCCGCGGCTGCCTCGCGGCGCTCCTTCGAGAACCAGTGCCTGATCTTGTTGCGCGCCCGCGCGCTCTGGACAAAGCCGAGCCAGTCCTGGCTCGGGCCCGCGTCGGGCGCCTTGGAGGTGAAGATCTCCACCGTGTCGCCGTTGCTGAGCGCGCTCTCGAGGGCGACCAGCCGGCCATTGACTCGCGCGCCGATCGTGCGGTGACCCACCTCGGTGTGAATGGCGTAGGCGAAGTCCACCGGGGTAGCGCCCTGCGGCAGCGCGATGACCTGCCCGCGCGGGGTGAACACGTAGACCTCCGCGCCGGCCAGGTCAAACCGCAGCGAGTCGAGGAACTCTGCCGGATACTCTGTCTCACGCTGCCAGTCCACCAGTTGGCGGAGCCACGCCATGTCGTCGGTGCCGGTGCCGCCTGCCAGCTCTTCCTTGTACTTCCAGTGCGCGGCGACGCCATACTCGGCCCGCTTGTGCATACCCCAGGTGCGGATCTGCAGCTCCACAGGCTTGCCCTCGGGGCCGATGACCGTGGTGTGCAGCGACTGGTACATGTTGAACTTCGGCATCGCGATGTAGTCCTTGAACCGGCCGGGAACCGGATTCCACCGTGCGTGCACGATGCCAAGGACCGCATAGCAGTCCCGAAGCGAGTCGACGAGGACCCTGATCCCAACCAGGTCGTAGATGTCATCGAAGCCGACATTACGGGCGATCATCTTCTGGTACACCGAGTAGTAGTGCTTGGGTCGCCCGGTCACATGGCTCTTGACCTTGGCATCCCGCAAGTCCTCTTCGATGTCCTCCTTGACCTCGCGCAGGTACGCCTCCCGGCGCGGCGCGCGCTCGGACACCAGCCTCGCGATCTCGTCGTAGCGCTTGGGGTACAGCGTCGCGAACGCCAGGTCCTCGAGTTCCCACTTGACGGTGTTCATGCCGAGCCGGTGCGCCAGCGGCGCGTAGATCTCCAGGACCTCGCGGGACTTCCGCTCTTGCTTTTCGCGCGCGAGGTAGCGCAGCGTTCGCATGTTGTGTAGCCGGTCAGCGAGCTTGATGACGAGGACCCGGATGTCCCGCGACATCGCGACGACCATCTTCCGGACGGTCTCGGCCTCAGCTGCTTCGCCGTACTTGACCTTGTCCAGCTTGGTGACGCCGTCGACCATCGATGCGATGTCGTCGCCGAAGTCGGCGCGCAGCTGGTCGATGGTGTATGCGGTGTCTTCCACGGTGTCGTGCAGCAGCGCTGCGCTGATCACGTCGTGCGGCATGCCGAGCTCGGCAAGGATGGTCGCGACCGCCAGCGGATGCGTGATGAACGGATCGCCGCTGTTGCGTGACTGTCCCGCGTGCATCGAGGCGGCCAGCTCGTACGCCCGCTCTATCAGCCTGACGTCAGCCTTCGGGTGGGTGCTGCGCACGATCTTGATCAGCGGCTCGAGGACGGGATTCACCGCCCCGCCGCGGGCGGCCCCGAGCCTGGCGAGCCTGCGCCGGACGGCTGCTGCTCCGGACGGGCCCTCGGACCCGGCCGGTCCTCCGCCGGCAGACTGAGCTGGCCGCCGGGTGACCCGGCTCGCCGCCGACCGGGCAGCGGCCTTGACGTCTCCCCCGCTGGTCTTGCGGCTCGACCCGGCCTTCCGGCTGACTCCGCTGGCACGGCCGTTCCCGGTGCCGTCGGCCTTGCGATGCGACCCGGCCTTCCGGCTGACTCCGCTGGCACGGCCGTTCCCAGTGCCGTTGGCCTGCGGCTCTGTCGAGGCCTCGTCCGGATGCTCGGCGGTGGCGGACGCGTCAGCGTGGCCAGGCTCGGATGCCGCGGGCCGCTCGCTGGCCTGCGGCTCGGTGGGCACGCCGACAGCCGACGTCACCCTGTCGTCCGCCGCTGGCAGGTCCTGGGTGACGTCGGGTCCGGCCATTCCGGCCATCGCCACGTCACCGGTCACACGTGCTCCTTACGTCCGTCGTGTTACAAGTCTATCGGCGGGCGGTTTCGGACGTGCTGAGCCACGTTCGAAGCGTCACACCGTAACGAGAGAACGCACCGGGACGTCCGGCAATTTCCCCCGGCCTGCGAGGAACCCCAGTTCCAGTAGCACGACGATACCGGTGACAGTTGCCCCAGCCCGGCGAATCAGACTCGCGGTAGCCGCAGCCGTGCCGCCAGTGGCCAGCACGTCATCGACGATCAGCACCCGGTCAGTCGGGAGAAATGCGTCGGTATGCACCTCTATGGTTGCAGTGCCGTACTCCAGTGCGTACGACTCGGCATACGTTTCTGCGGGCAGCTTGCCCTGCTTGCGAACGGGCACGAACCCGGCGCCCAGCATGTACGCCACCGGCGCCGCGAGGATGAAGCCGCGAGCCTCGATACCCGCGACCTTCGTGACGTCGGCACTGCCTGCGGCCAGCGCGGCTACGACGGCCGCGAACACGGCGCCGTCGGCCAGCAACGGCGTGATGTCCTTGAACAGGACCCCTGGCTGAGGGTAGTCAGGTACGTCCCGGATCGTGCTCGCTATCAGGTCCGCGATGTCGGCGGCCACCGGACGGCTACCGGCGCTTCTTCTTGCCGCTCGGTCGCCGCTTTGCCGCGGGCCGGCGAACGGGCTGCTGGCGCACGCCGGGTGGCCTCGCGCCCGCGCCCGCGCCGCGCGGCTGGCCGCCCGCGGCCGGCTGGCCAGCTGGCACGGCCTCCTCATCCAGGTCCATCGAGTCGGCATCCTCCGCGCCCGCCCCGTTCGCATCGGCGAGATCGGTAACCACCGGCCGCGTATCCGCCCGACCCGTCGGCTGTCGCCCGGCCGTCGCGGCCTGGCTGCCAGCCTGCGGCTGATCGCTGGCGCTGGCGCCCACGGTGGCGGGGTCGGGCTGCCCCGCCTTGGCCCGGCGCAACGCGCCCCGGCCCCCGGCCGCTCGCAGCGCCACCTGCTTGGCGAGCTGCTTGTACTGCGGCTGGCGCTCTTTGAGATCGGCCAGTACCGGGGTGGCGATGCAGATCGAGGAGTAGGTCCCGGACAGCATGCCGACGAACAGCACGAGCGCAAGGTCCTTGAGCTCGCCGTTGCCGAGCAGCAGGGTGCCGACGACGAGGATCGCCGCTACCGGCAGCAGCGCGGTCAGCGACGTGTTGATGGATCTGACCAGGGTCTGGTTCAGCGCCAGGTTCGCGGCGTCGCTGTAGTTGCTCTTCCGGGTGCCCAGGATGGGTGCGGTATTCTCCCTGACCTTGTCGAACACGACGACCGTGTCGTACAGGGAGTAACCGAGGATCGTCAGCAGGCCGATGATCGTGGCCGGGCTCACCTGGAAGCCGGTGAGTGCGTACACGCCGACCGTGATGACGATGTCGTGGGCGAGCGCCACGAACGCCGCCGCCGCCATCCGCCACTCGAACGCGATCGACAGGTAGATGACGATCACGATGAGGAACGCGATGAGCGCCTCGATCGCGTGATCAGTAACCTGCGAGCCCCAGCTCGACCCCACGGTCGTGATCGAGATGTCGTTGGAGTTGATCTTGAAGTGGCTGGCGATCGCGGACTCGATCTTCAGCGACTGGTTCGTGGACAGCTGGCTGGTCTGCACCTGCCAGCTTGGCTTGGTGCCGTTGAACGGCTTGACCTCGGTGATGGTCGGGTTGGTCCCGCCGTTCTTCTCCACGACCTGCGCCAGGCTGGTCTGCGTCACCTGTGCCGACGCCGGCACCGTGAACAGCGAGCCGCCCTTGAAGTCGACGCTGAAGTCCAGCCCACGGAAGATCAGCGCCACCATGCTGATCACCAGGATGCAGCCGGAGATCGTGTACCAGAGCTTCTTGCGACTAACGAAGTCGATGGAGATCTCGCCGCGGTACATCCGCCCGCCGAGCGTGCCGAGCCGCGACATCACGCCTCCCTGGTGCTGGTCGTGGCCGCGGCCGTGGCGCCCCCGGCTGCGCTGGGCACTGGTCGGCGACCGCCGCGCCATGGCGCGCGGGCGCCGAGCCGCGCCGGGTCGAGCCCGGACATCGGGTGGCCCTGGCCGTAGAACCTCGTCCGGGCGAGCAGCGTGATCATCGGCTTGGTGAACAGGAACACAACCACCACGTCGACCAGCGTCGTCAGGCCCAGGGTGAAGGCGAAACCGCGGACCTCACCCTGCGACAGGATGTACAGCAGCAGCGCGGCCAGGAACGAGACCGTGTCCGAGACCAGGATGGTGCGCCTGGCCCGGCCCCAGCCGCGTTCCACCGCGGCCCGCAGCGATCTGCCTTCTCTGACCTCATCACGCAATCGCTCGAAGTACACAATGAACGAGTCAGCCGTGATGCCGATCGCGACGATGAGTCCGGCGATTCCCGCGAGGGTCAGCGTGAAGCCGGCCTCCTTGGATAGCAGCACGACGGACATGTAGGAAAGCGCTGCGGCGATCGCGAGGCTGAGGACCGACACGATGCCCAGCCCTCGGTAGTAGATGAACGAGTAGATCACCACCAGCAGCAGCCCGACCACTGCGGCAAACAGGCCGGCGGACAGCTGGTCTGACCCGAGCGTCGGCGACACCGACGAGGTGTAGAGGTTCTTGAACTCCAATGGGAGGCTGCCGTACTTCAGCACGTCGGCGAGCTGGTTGGCCTGGTTCTGGGTGAAGCCGGTGCTGCCGCCGTTGATCTGAACCGAGCTCGAGATCGGCGACTCCACGTCCGGTGCACTCTGAATGTTGCCGTCGAGCACGATCGCGAGCAGGCCGAGCGGCGAGCTCGCCGTACCCGTGCTGCTGTCGTAGTAGTCCTTGTTCATGGTGGTCGTCAGCGTGCCCAGCGCGGTCGATGCTGGGCTCTTGACCCCGAACGTGACGACCCAGCCGCTGGTCTCGTCCTGCGCCGCGACATTGTCGATGTCCTTGCCCTGCACGACGGCCGCTGCCATCGCGTACTTCGCGCCCTGGTAGCAGGTCACGGTCTGCACGCTCGGGTTGTCCCAGGCGTTCGGGTTGGCGCCGTAGATCTGCGACTTCCAGTTCTTGGCAGCGCAGTTGAGCTCGTCGAACTTCTTGGCCGTCGCCTTGGTCAACTCCGACGGAGCACCCGAACCGTCCGCCGTCGTCGAGAGCACCGCCTTGCCCGACGACGTCTTCGACGTGGACGTGGTGGTGTTAGGGGCCTCCAGGATCACCTGGCGCACCCGTAGCAGTGCCGTCTCACCCACCAGCGTGGCGACCTTCTGCGCGCCGGCGCCCGGCACCGAGACCACGATCTCGTTGCTGCCTTGCGGCACCACCGTGGCGTTGGACAGGCCCGTCGCCTCCACCCGGTTGGTGATGATCTGCACGGCCTTCGCCATCGCGGCGGCGCTCGGTGCCGGGCTGGTCTTCTGCCCGGGCTGCCTCGTCGTCACCGCTTGCAGCGTGATGGACGTTCCGCTGGACAGGTCCAGCCCGCGGCCCACATAGAAGCTCTTGTGCCAGTGCGAGGGGCTGAGGATGTTCCCGCCGAGCACGCTGCCGAGCATGACGAGGAGCAACACCACCAGGGCAGTCAGATATCGCCCAGGGTGGGAGGTGGGGGTGCTTGGCGGAGCCACGAGTGCGCTCTCCCGCTCAATCGGGGGTCGTTACCGGCCGAGGTCGCTGCGCTCTTCTGAGCCCTGGTCTTCGGCGCTGTGATTTTCGGAGCTGTGGTCGTCGGAGCTGTGGTTGTCCGAGCTGTAGCCGTCCGAGCTGTGGTCAGCCGAGCTGTCGTCTTCCGACCAGCCGGACGACTCGTCAGTGTCAGTGTGCAGCACTCCGTCGGGCTCGTCATCCGGCACGACCTGGCCGATGGCCTGGCGCAGCATCTTGATGTTGACGCCCGGCGCCACCTCGACGATGACATTGCGGTCGTCGCTGTCGACCACGGTTCCATAGATGCCGTGCACGGTGCGGATCCGGGATCCGTTCACCACGGCGCGCTGCACGGTCTGCGCATTCTGCTGCCGACGGCGCTGCGACCGGAACATGAAGAACATCAGCACCACGAACACGACGACGATGATGAGCAGCGTCTCGCTCGAGCCACCCGTCGTCTTCGCCGCGGCGGCGAGTACGTGAGCCCTCGTCATAGAGGGACATCCTTCCGATTAGTTCTGCCCCGACGGCCGACTTGCGGCCGATGCCCGGCTGGTCCGGACCCGGAGCAGCGCCGATTCCGGCGTGACTTGGACCGACTGCCGCAGTGTAGCGGCGCGCGCTTAGCGCACCAACAGGCTACGGCGTATCGGGAGTGATTGTGACCAGTCCGCGACACGGAGTGACATTCCACCCCATGTCAACGGCCTGCGGCTAGTCAAAAAGGGTAACGTCGCCGGCCTGCTCGCTGCTTCCCGCCCAGCTGATCCGGCGGGGCAGCGGCAGGCCGAGATGCGGCCACGCCGCCGGGGTGGCGACCCGGCCGCGGGGCGTGCGCGCGATCAGCCCCGCCCGCACCAGGAACGGTTCCGCCACCTCCGCCACCGTTGCTTCTTCTTCGCCGACGGCCACCGCCAGGGTGGACAGCCCGACCGGCCCGCCACTGAACCTGCTCACCAGCGCCGTCAGGACGGCCCGGTCGAGACGGTCAAGCCCGGTCGCGTCCACCTCGTACAGGTCCAGCGCAGCCTGGGCGCAGTCCCTGGTCACGATCCCGTCACCGCGGACCTCGGCGAAGTCGCGAACCCGCCGCAGCAGCCGGTTGGCGACCCGAGGCGTGCCCCTGGACCGGCCGGCGATCTCGTCCGCGCCGTCGTCGCGCAGCGTCACGCCAAGCAGTCCGGCCGACCGCCGGACGATGACGCCGAGCTCGGCGGGCTCGTAGAAATCTAGGTGCGCGGTGAATCCGAATCGGTCGCGCAGCGCGGCGGGCAGCAGCCCAGCCCTGGTCGTGGCTCCGACCAGCGTGAACGGGGCGATATCCAGCGGGATCGCGGTCGCGCCGGGGCCCTTCCCGACCACAACGTCGACTCGGAAGTCCTCCATGGCCAGGTACAGCATCTCCTCGGCGGGGCGCGCAACCCGGTGGATCTCGTCGATGAACACGACCTCGCCCTCGGTGAGGGTCGACAAGATCGCGGCGAGATCGCCGGCCCGCTCGATGGCGGGGCCGCTGGTGATCCGCATCGGCGCAGCCAGTTCTGTCGCGATGATCATGGCAAGGGTCGTCTTGCCAAGACCGGGCGGGCCCGACAGCAGCACATGATCAGGTGGCCGCCGCCGACGCAGGGCGCCCTGCAGGACCAGCGACAGCTGCTCGCGCACCCGGTCCTGGCCGACCAGCTCAGCCAGCCGCTTGGGCCGGAGCGCCCCCTCGACCACCCGGTCGTCCGGATCGGCGAGGGCAGATACGACCCGGTCCGGGTCCGTCAGTCGGCCGGTCATGACCGGCCGAGCACGCGCAGAGCGGCGCGCAGCGCTACGGCCACGTCGACGGCGGCGGGCTCCCCGTCCGCGGTGAGGTCGGCCGCGACGGCGGCGACCGCCTGGTCGGCCTCGCGGCTGCCCCAGCCGAGGCTGACCAATCCGGCCCGGACCTGGTCTTGCCACTGCGGCAGGACTGCACCGGCGGCGGCGGAACCGTTGGCGGTCGCCGCGCCGACCGGCGCGCCCAGCCGGCCCGCTAGCTCGAGCACGATGCGCTGCGCGCCCTTGCGCCCGATGCCGGGCACCGACGTCAGCGCCGCGAGGTCTTCGGTCGCCACCGCTCGCCGCAGTGCGTTCGGCGTCAGCACCGCGAGCATCGCCTGCGCCAGCCTGGGGCCCACGCCGGTGGCGGTCTGCAGTAGCTCGAAAACGGCGCGCTCATCGTCGGTGGCGAACCCGTACAGCGTCAGCGAGTCCTCCCTGACCACCAGCGAGGTCGCTACCCGCGCCTGCTCGCCAGATCGCAGCCCGGCAAGCGTTCCCGGCGTGCACTGTACGAACAGTCCGACGCCGCCGACATCGATGACCACTCCGTCAGGCGCGACGGAGGTCACCGCGCCAGTCACGTGCGCGATCATCGGGCGCCGTCCGCGGTGCTAGTCCAGGGGGACGACCCCCCGGAACCCCCCGCGAGGCTGGCCCGGCGGGACGACCCCCCGGAACTCCCCGCCAGCTCGACCGCGGCGGCGAGTCTGCGCTGTGCGG
>Ga0187783_10002787_pt1 | contig 12972 bp, 7 predicted proteins | sample 1015_SJ02_MP02_2_FD_132471 | JGI IMG/M metagenome (GOLD analysis project Ga0187783, IMG submission 132471) | Tropical peat soil microbial communities from peatlands in Department of Meta, Colombia - 1015_SJ02_MP02_20_MG | ecosystem: Environmental > Terrestrial > Soil > Wetlands > Peat | place...
ACGGCACCTGCGCGTCGAGGATTACTTCTTTTCGGCGGGCGAATATCCGATGGTGATGATCATGACCGGGCGCGGCTGCCCGTCGCACTGCTTCTTCTGTGTCTATCCGCAGACCTTTCATGGCCACAAATATCGCCTGCGCAGCCCGCAAAATGTTGCGGACGAATTCGAGTACATCGCGCAGGAAGTTCCGCAAGTCAAATCCGTAGGCATCGAGGACGATACGTTCACAGCAAATCCTGCACGCGTGCGCGCGATTTGTCAGCTCCTGATCGAGCGGGGCCTGCACAAGAAGCTGCACTGGTGGGCCAATACACGCGTCAGCCTCGACGGCGAGACGATGAAGCTGATGAAAAAGGCCGGATGCCGGCTGACGATACCCGGCTTTGAGTCGGGAGATCAGGAGATTCTGAACGGGATTCACAAGGGCATCACGCTCGAGCAGACTCGCCGCTATGTAAACGAAGCCCGAAAGGCAGGGCTGCTCGTCCATGGCTGTTTCATGGCGGGCAACAAAGGCGAAACGCGCGCAACCTTAAAGAAGACTGTCGATTTTGCAATCCTCAACAATCCTGACACGGCGCAATTCTTCCCGCTCATCCCCTATCCGGGCACGGACGCATTCGCGTGGGCAAACGCAAACGGCTATCTGACGACGCTTGATTACTCAAAGTGGATCACGAATGAAGGGTTGCACGAATGCGTCCTCAACCTTCCAGGACTATCCGCCGATAACATCGTCAGGTTTTGCGACGAGGCGCGAAGAAAGTTCTACCTTCGCCCGCGCTATTTGTTCCGCAAGCTTTGGCAAAGCGTAATGCACGGCGAGGAGCGGAGGCGGACGTTGAAGTCGTTCCAGCAATTCCGCAAGTTCCTGTTTGCCGGGCGGCCATAGAGTCAACAGCCGCCCTGGATTTCAATCCTTTGACGGCAAACCAGCGGGAGGACCACAGGTGGCGCAGGTTTCGATCATTACGCCTTTCTATAATGCCGCTCTCTGGCTTCCGCAGACCCTGGCGTCAGTCAGGGCGCAGACTCTATCGGACTGGGAACACCTCTTGGTCGACGATGGTTCGACGGACAACTCCGTCTCTATCATCGAAGCGGCTGCCGCAGAGGACGCGCGGATTCGCCTGCTGCGTTCGCCGCGAAAGGGTGGACCGTCCCTGGCGCGCAATACGGCCATCAAGGCTGCAGCGGGCCGATACCTGGCCTTTCTCGATGCCGACGACTTCTGGTTGCCGCAGAAGCTCGCGCGGTCTGTCGAATGGATGAACGCAAACGGTTACAGCTTTATTTATCACGACTACCGCTATCTTTCGAGCGACGGAGTATTGGTAGGGCCGCTGATCGCCGCGCCAGATGTGCTCAATCTCGAAACGCTGCATACACGGCGGGGCCTCGCCTGCCTGAGCGTCGTGATTGACCGCAAAAGCGTCGTCAACTTTCAATTTCCCGAGAAATGCCCGTTCCTCCATGAAGATTTCTGCGCCTGGCTGAGCCTTTTGAAAAGCGGTCATGTTGGCCACCGTCTTGCGGCAGATTTAGGCCGCTATCGCCTGTCTCCGCGAAGCCGCTCGTGCAACAAACTGAAGGCCGCGATCGAAACATGGAGAATATACCGCCGGGCCTCAATGCTGCCGCGGCTGCGCGCCGCGCGGTGGTGGATGGAATATGCCTGGAATGGCTTCTGGCTTCACCTTAGTGCGCGCCCCCGCTGACTTACTTTCTGAGTAACTGTATCGCGATGCCGGGGAGCCGAGTCGACGCGAGCATCACCAGGCGGCGACCCTTCGCGGAACCCGAAACGGGCTCAGAAACTCAGAGAGTGCCGAAGAGCAAACGTTCCTTGGAGCGGCCGCGCCTCAGCACTGAGAGCCAAAGGAATCTATGTGCTTTTCTGCAGCCGGCGGAGATCGCCGTTAGGGAAAGATCCGGGCCCGCGCGAGTGATCCGCGGCTTTATCACGTGCCAGACAGTACCGCCCTCAGGCCAAGAATGATCGCGCGCGTCCCGGCAAAAAGCGAGAATGCGTCTGCAAGGAAAACGAAGAGGAGCGCGTGCACGATGTACAGGCGCCCCTCAAACTGCTGTAACTTCTGTTCGAAAAAGTTTGTGACGGGGCGCATCTGGGAGAATAGATAGACCGACAAAATTCCCAGAATTAGACCTCCTGCGACGTCACTTGGATAGTGCCAGCCAATCCCCACCCGGGCCACGCCAACGGTAATGGCAGACCACAGAAAGGCGATGCTTCCGGCCGCCCGGCTCTCAAGAAAAATGATTGCAGCCAACGCAAAGTAAAATGTCGCGGTATCGCTTGGAAACGAGTAAATGATCTTCCGAGGCGCTGACGGTATCGCATCGATTGGCTGTTCATTCACAGTTTTGAGATGGAGCGCCGGATCCGCGCATGGGCGGACATGAGTTACGAGGTGATGTTGTAACCAGACCGACAAAACCACTGCTAAACTGGCCGCCAACAATCCGGCCAGTATCCGGGCGCGCCGCATCTTGCAATCGGTAGAGAACCAGATCGCAACGAGAGAGAAGAATGCGGGAAATCCCCGCAAGATCGAATTATCCGCCATTTTCAGGAATGCGATGGCGGCCGTCGGGCTGCTGGAAACAATGCGATTGAAGTCAAAAAGCAGGCGTATATCTAAGCCAGGGTGCATCGCACGGATTCCTCCGAATCGCTCGTCCTTTCTCGATGAAATCCAGAGCGTTTCCCATTTCATCGCACTTACGCCGACCGCAATGGGTAGAACACTTTGGCCCCGCTGCGCCGGCACGATGACCCTTCCGGTATTCGCGATCAGATAAGCAATCCGCGCTCTTCCAGACAGGAGCGCGATCGCTGATGATTCGCCAATAACCGGAATCGCAAAATCCATGTTAATGATCTTTCATTGCGACAGGCACGAAATTGCGTCACGTCGCGGTTCGACGATCCGCTAAAGGGAAGGCTGTTCCGATTTGGTACTTGCAGGCTGGGTCAAACGTTTCGCGATCGTGATCAGCAGATTCTGCAGGTCGCTTCGCCGTCTTGCTGACTCTCGGCGCGTCCGGGTCTCTCATCTGCGCTGCTTCTTAGATCCCGCCAATAACAAGCCGAGACGCCCGGCTGTTCCGAGCGTCCCGGCCTTGAACGTGCGACGAGTTTTCTCCGCAAGTCAGAACAGAATCTTGAGGGAGAATTGTGCATTCAGGGGCTCGCCCGGGCCGATGCCGGGGTTGCCGAGAGCGACGCCGATGGTCTGGTTGATGGTTCCTCCTTCGCCGGTATTGGAAAGAATGGCGACCGGGCTCAGGTTGTCGTGGTTGATCACGTTGAAGATGTCGGCGCGAAGCTGCGCGCTCACCCGCTCTGTGATCTCCGTCTTCTTCACGATCGCCAGGTCCAGGTCTTCGTAGCCGGGATTTGAGTTCTGATTGCGGCGAGTCGTTGCATAGGTTCCGGCTGCCGGATCTACAAACGCCGAAGGGTTGAACCACTGCACGTACTTTCCGCTGCTCGAGTTGACAATCGAGTGGCTGACTCCGGCAAAGGGATTGGCGATCACCTGCTGCGCGCGATCGTTACCCTCGCCCGTGCCGCTCGTGTTGCCGGTGCTTGAATTCACCGTGAACGGCACGCCGCTGTGGAACGCGAAGCCGCTGTCAATCTCCCAGCCCTTTGCCAACCGCGCGGGTCCGCGCAAGAACGGCACCGCATAGCTCAGGTTGCCAGAGAAAGCGTTGCGCGTGTCATAGTCGGAGTTACCATACTCGGCGCGCTCGTCGTTTGAGTTCTGGGGGAGATAAGGCAAAAGGCCGGTTTCGTAGTCCAGGGCGTGACCCCAGGTGTAACCGGCCTGCGCGTTCAAACCGTGATAGCTGGCCACCTTCAGTGTGGCCTGCAGCGAGTTGTAATTCGAGCCTAAGTTGCTGCGCAGCTCGTTAATCACACCGAAATTCGGGAACTTACCGTAGTAGGGCCGCGATTCCTGCAGGGTTTCGCCCTCGATCGCCTGCTCAATCGACGTTGCAGCCTGGTTGATGTCGAAGATGCCGGTCAGGTGCGTTCCCTTGGTGCCCACATAGCCGACTTGCGCCAGAACGTTCTGGGCGATGCTGTACTGCAGATTCAGATCGTAAGTCTGGGTATAGGAAGGGCGGAAGTTGCTATCAAAGGTGGAGATGGCCACCGTGCCTTGTCCGGCGAGCGCATCGGCCAGGCTATTGAAGACCGGCGAGCCGGATGTAAGTGCGCCGCCGTATGAGGATGCCAAAGCGACCTCATTCGACCCAGCGGGATTAAACTGTGGGCCAAAGACGCCGCCGTTCGTCAGCCAGGAGTTCTGCAGCACTTCTTTCAGATAGACACTGTCTTCGTAGAGGCCGTAGCCGCCCCGCAGCGCTGCGCGCGATTGGTTGTCTAGCTGGTATGCAAATCCCAGGCGCGGGCTGAAGCCGGCCCAATAGTTGTTGTAGAGTTTGCCGACATCCTGGCCCACTACCGCGAGACCTGAGGGCAACAATGGATCGAAGATCGAGAGATCCTGCTTGCCGGTGTAGGGCACTCCTTCGAAGTCGTAGCGGAGGCCATAGTTCACGCTCAGGCGCGGGCGCAACTTCCACGCGTCCTGGGCATAGAGGGCGAAGGTATTAATGAAGACCGTGCGGGTCGGGTTGCCGCGCAGGATATTCGAGTCGGTCGGATCGGGCAGGCCGGCAAGAAAGTCGGCGAGGAAGGCGACGTTGCCGTCCTGATTGGGAAGCTGGTCGGGCGCCAGCGAGGCCCACGGGCCCTGCGAACCGTCGAAATACAGCGTGCCGCGCGCATTCGTGTAGTAAGAGTCGAAGACCTGCTCGCGGCGATACTCACCGCCAAAGTGCAACTGGTGCGAACCGATCGTCCAGTTCAGATCGTCGTCGAGCGTACCGGTCGCATCGGTGCGTCCCGAAGGATTCGTGACGCCGATTGGATCGAACCCGCTGCCACTGCCCGCAAACAGACCTCCGCTCGAAGACGAGGGTCCGATCTTAATGTATGGTGCGCCGGCCACGTTGGAGCCGGTATCAAGGCCCAGGGCAGAAGGATCAAAGCTGGTGTCGGCGTCTGCGAAGGTCTGGTGAAAGTAGCTCACGCCGAGTGCCAGTTGATTGGCAAGGAAAGGCGAAAGCACGCGGTTGTAGACCACCGAATAGTTCTGCACATGGATCGGAGCGTTTTCAAAGTACCAGGGAAGCGCCGAACCGGTGGGTGCCGTTTGCGTGCCCTCGCCGGCAAACCAGTTGATTGACACGTGATCGTTCGAGGTTAGGTGCTCATCCAGTTTCACGATGGAGTTGTAGCTGTATCCAATAACGTTGCCGCTGGAGTGATAGTTGCCCGACGCATCGGCTGGGCCGTTCAGCGCATTGGCCGGCCACAGGCCGGAAACGCCCCCGGTTCCGTAGAGCAGATTATGCGCTACCGGGTTGGCTGCAACGGCGGAGTAGCTCCCGAACTGACCACCCGAGTTGGCCAACAGATTCTCCGCCAGGCCCTGGTAGGCCGCCGAGGGCTCAACGCCCGACTGCGCCGCCGCGCCCAGCAGGAACCACTGTTTTTCTCCGGAAAGGAAGAAGAACGAGCGATCTTTCTTCACTGCGCCGCCCAGCGAGAACCCGATGTGCTGGTTGCGCGTTTCCGGCGTGAGGTCGGCAAAGGGATTCTGTGCCTGGAAAAGTTCGTTATGGTTGAAGTAATAAGCGGATCCATGCAAATGGTTGCTGCCGCTGCGGATGGTGAGGTTGGCCGTCCCGCCCGGATTGCGTCCCAGCGACGTTGAGCCGGATGTAACGAAAGAGTAGTTCTCGATTGCATCCACCGGCAGCAGGACGCCGGCAATGCCGTTGACGCCTGTCTGGTTTACGGCCGGAATATTCCACCACAAATCGTTGTTGTCTGTCCCCTCGATCTCGTAGTTGACGTCATTCGACCGGGTGCCATTGATCGTGAACAAGTATCCGCCGCCTCCCGTGGTGAGACCGCCGAATCCTGTCGCCTGTCCGGCCAACTGCGTAAAGTCGCGGCCGTTGTTGGGAAGACTCTCAACCGTCGCTTCTGGCAAAACCGTTGCCTGATCGTCGGTCACCGTGTCGGCTGCGAGAGCTTCTGCTGAGACTTCAATGGTTTCTCCCGCCGAGGCGACACTGAGGCGCACAGGCAGAGCATAAGTTGTGCCCGCAGTGACCGGAATTCTGTCCACCTTGACCGTCTCGAAGCCCTTGGCGGTCACCGTGATGGAATAGCTTCCTAATGGCAGATCAGCGAATGTGAACTCGCCCGCGCTGGAGCTGATGGCTTGGTAAGAGACATCGGTTGCAACTTCGACCGCTGCCACTTGTGCCCCGGCCACAACTGCTCCCGATTGTTCGGTAATCGTGCCGTCGATGCTGCCGCGAAACGTCTGCGCAACGGCGAAGTGAGACAGTAACAAAAGCAATGCGAGGACCGATGCCGCCGGGCCTGCTGTTTTTCGAATAAAGTGCGTCATGATGGCAATCCTCCCGTAGGTTATGAGTCGCGCTGGCGATTCTTGCGGACGTTGTGTGTTCAGTGAGGCCGCAGGTACAAGAAAAAGGCCCACAATCTTCAGGATTGTGGGCCTTCTCGGGAATCCAATGTCCCGTTAACCGTAGATCAGAGCTGATCTATTCGAACCCGCAATCCCTTTCTCTGCATACAACACATGCAGTTCGCACAACAGGCCATCGGAATGCGGTTCATGGAACTCACGCACTTAGCGTACAACAGCCCTTGCTCGATCACGGTGTGATGGCCGTCACTTATGATCACCGACTGGCCCGGTATGCAGAAGGCTACCCCCGATGATGGCGATCGCAGCCTTGACGCCAATGGCGCAGCCGCCTTAGGTTTGAACCATGAAGCCGCCGCTCCGTGTGCGCGTTCTTCCCTATTCGCACTCGGGGCCTCTGGAGTGTACCCAGCACAATTGGTGAACCATCCATTTGCTTTGGATGGGCCGCAAGCATGCTGCCACATGAGCAGGGAATTGTTTGTCCGGCGCTAACGACTTTAGCGGGGATGGATTCTTCAGGAATAAAGAGAAATTGGGCTGCCCTACTGCGGCGTAAGAGAATTGAGAAAACATCATGAGCGAAGAAGCGACCAATCATTACGGCATCTCCGACAACATCCTCGAAGCCATCGGCCAGACCCCGCTCATCCGCCTCCATCGCTCCGCGGAACACCTGGCCCCCACCATCTGCGCCAAGGTAGAGTCATTCAATCCAGGCGGAAGCGTGAAGGATCGGGTCGCAGTCAATATGATTCTGGCTGCGGAGCAAAAGGGCGCGCTCCAACCCGGCGGCACCATCATCGAGGCCACGGCCGGAAACACTGGCCTGGGGCTTGCCCTGGTCGGCGCAGTGCGCGGCTACCGCTGCATTTTCGTGCTGCCCGACAAGATGAGCGAAGACAAGGTTCGCCTGTTGCGGGCCTATGGTGCAGAGGTCGTCATTACTCCCACCAACGTGCCTCCTGATTCACCGGAGAGCTACAACGGCGTCGCCGACCGGCTTGCTCGCGAAATCAAGGGCGCATGGCGCGCCGGCCAGTTCGTCAACCTTCAGAACCCCCAGGCGCACTACGGTTCTACCGGGCCGGAGATATGGGAACAATCCGGTGGACGAGTCACGGCTTTTGTCGCGGCAGCGGGAACTGGTGGAACGATCAGCGGCGTCGGCCGGTATCTGAAAGAACAGAATCCCGCCGTGCGCGTGATTGGCGCCGATATCGAGGGCTCCATTCTGAGCGGTGGAACTCCGGGGCCGTGGAAGGTGGAGGGAATCGGAGAGGATTTCGTTCCCAGCACGCTCAATGCGCAGGTGGTCGATGAATGGATTCGCGTGAGCGACGCGGATTCTTTCATCACCGCGCGCCGCGTGGCCCGGCAGGAAGGCATCTTGCTTGGCGGGTCGAGCGGAACATCGCTGGCAGCCGCATTCCGCTACGCGCAGCGCTGCAAGCCCGATGACTTCATCGTTGTCCTCTGCCCCGATACCGGCCGCAACTATTTGAGCAAGATGTACGACGACGCATGGATGGCGCACAACGGATATCTCGAGGTCGCTCCCGAGCAAACCACGGCAGGAAATCTTTTGCATACGCTCGGCCGCGAGGGAAAACTGGTAAGCCTGCTGCCCGATGATTCACTGCAACATGCCGCGGACACGTTCCGCAAACTGGGAATCTCGCAGATGCCGGTCATCGAAAATGGCAAGATCATCGGCGCGGTGCAGGAGATCACCATCGTTCACGGCTTGCACAGCGGACTCGATGCGCGGAGCGCAACCGTTCGGCAGGTGATGGCGCGGCCCATGCCTGAAGTTGAAGTTTCAGTTTTGCTGCAGGAGATCTATCGCCTTCTGTTAGCCGGCAACCAGGCCGTGGTCGTGGTCAAAGAGGGACGGCTCGCAGGCCTGATTACACGCTCCGACCTCATGCAGTTTTACGAGCAGACCGGAAAAGCAAAATCGCGGTCCTAGGACGGATCATGAAGTTCGAAACGCGCGCAATTCACGTTGGGCAAGCCCCGGACCCATCGACCGGAGCGACCGTACCGCCGCTTTATCTGAGCTCAACCTACACGCAGTCTGCGCCTGGCGAAACCCGCGCTGGATACGATTATGCCCGCAGCAACAATCCCACGCGTGAGAATCTCGAAGCATGTTTGGCTTCGCTCGAAGGCGGAGAAGCATGCGCAGCCTTTTCCTCTGGGCTGGCTGCTTGCTCCGCCGTTCTCGATACATTGCAATCCGGCGATGGCGTAGTGGCCTCGCACGATCTTTATGGCGGAACATTTCGGCTTCTGGATAAGGTGTTTCGGCCTTTAGGAATCGAAATAGCATTCGCGGCTTCGGGCGAAGTGGATGCATTTGAGAAGGCTGCTCATGCGCTCAAGAGGCCGCGGCTTCTCTGGCTTGAGAGCCCGACCAATCCACTCCTCGATATTGTCGATGTAGCCGCTCTCAGCGCGCTCGCCGCAAACCATGGGCTGCGAACCGTCGTTGACAATACATTTGCCACGCCCGCACTCCAGCGCCCCATCGAACTGGGCGCGGACTATGTGGTGCACAGCACGACCAAATACCTTGGCGGCCACTCCGACGTCGTCGGAGGCGCGGTCGTCGCCCGGACCAGAGCATTGCTGGAGCGCATTCGCTTCCTTCAGAATGCCCGAGGCGCGGTCCCCGGCCCGCTCGATTGCTATCTCGTGCAACGCGGCGTCAAAACTCTGGCTGTGCGCATCGAACGGCATTGCGCAAATGCCGGGCACGTGGCTCGCGTGCTTGAGGGCCTTCCCGGAATCCGCAGGGTGCTATATCCGGGCCTCGACTCCCATCCGGGACACGATCTGGCATCCCGCCAGATGAGCGGGTTCGGCGGAATGCTGAGTTTCGAACTTGATGGCGGACTGGAGGCAGCCAGGAAATTCTGCACCGCGTTGCGCATCTTTTCGCTCGCAGAGAGTCTTGGAGGCATTGAGTCGTTGTGCTGTCATCCGGCCACGATGACGCATGCCAGCATCCCGAAAGAGATCCGCGAGCCACACGGAATCACCGATGGTTTGGTCCGCCTCAGCCTGGGCCTGGAACACATCGACGATCTTGTTTCCGATTTGCGTCAGGCACTCGAACGTTGATCGACGCCGCTTGTGATGATTGCCCGCCGGCGCTCTACGGCGCCTGCGCGACTTGAACCGATTTTTGGCGCGACGAAGATGGCTTAGCCGATAAAAGCCGCTCCACCTGTGCGGTCATCTCACCTTCGAGATCATGATGATCCTTCCCTGTCGCCGGACCTGCGTAGCCGGTGTGAATCGCCTTGACGAGTCCGTCTCTGCCAACGAAAAAGGTGGTCGGCCAGCAGTTGAGGTTCGCCACGTGCGGGACCTTCTCGTTCAATTGATCCGGAGTCCCTGCGATCAGGACGCGGTATGTAATGCCGTACTTCTGGATCACCGCCCTGAGGCGCACTGGATTCTGAAGCTGCGACGGCTCCTCAAAACTCAGCTCCACGATCTCCAATCCTCGGCTGTGATACTTGCGGTAGAGCTCCTCGAGGAATGGAGCTTCATCCTGACAGTTGGGGCACCAGCTTCCGCCGATACCCACAATCAGGACTTTCTGGGCGAACTCCGGATCAGAATTGCTCACAAGCTTGCCGTTCAGATCTGGAAAGCGGAACTGCAACGGCTCTTCGCGATCCTTAAGGTATGTGTGATGCACAGGATCGTCGGAGCTTTCCAAGGCAACAGTCCGCACCGCAGAAACGCGATGAGCCGCAAAGGTCTGCACGGAGCCCCCATGCGCCGAGGTTTCCACTTGCAGCGTGCCGTCTGGCTCGGGCCGCAGAACTGCGAAGTTAGGCCCAGCCGCCGTGAAATGGCTGACTGTAAATGTCCCGTCACGCCACACGCCATATAGATTCCCAGTATCGCCATCGATACGTTCGATCACTGCATCAACACTGGGGCCATTTTGACGAACGCGAAGCTTCCACGTGTGCTCTCCTTTGGCCCCGTTATCGACCGCGACCTCCCACAAACCGCCGATGCGAGGCGGATTCGCGTCCGGAGGCGGCAGCTTTCCATTCAGTGTGGCGTTGATTGGCACGCTGTGTCCGCGACTGTTGAAGGTTCCGGTCAGTGTCCCATTCTCAATCGTCGCGTCGAGAGCATTTGCGTAGTAATCAAAATCAAGCTTCAAGTGCCCATTGGCGTAACTGGAGCTCGAAGCCCCCGACCTTTCCTCACCGTTCACCAGCGCGGCCCACAATTGGTCGCCGCTTCGTCCAACTTCGAGGCGAAATGGAACGGTATGCGAATTCACCTGCGCGGTGCCTATCCACAGGCCAACCGGAGAAGGCGTGCTCACATCACGGCTCGAATCCTCGGCAACAACGAAGGCGCATGGAGCGAGAAGCACCAGAGTAAGGACAATTCGAGAGATAGCTCTTGCGCGGGAAATCGACATCAGAGGAACCTCCTGGGGAAGTGAGCCCTTAAAGAAGGGCCGGGATCGCGGTGCAAACTGGCGTAAAATCCCGGGGGAAAAGGCGATGACGTTGCGTCAACAACAGGATCTTGCCGGCGGATTGGAGGGTGCCGGACAACAAGCGATCCTGCGGATCAATGTCATGGTGCGAGGGTAACACCAATGCGAACGGCGTCGCAACAGATTTGATCTACTTACCGATGCAAAACGTTGAAAAGATCAAATTCAGAACGTCATCGGGTGTGGTTTGCCCGGTCAGCGAATCCAGGGCCCAAAGCGCGCGGTAAAGGTCGAGCAGGATCATCTCGTGGGGAATACCGCCGGCGTTAGCCTTCGCGGCATCGGCCAGGGCGTCAAGCGACGTAGTAATGGCCTTGTGCTGGCGAAGGTTGGTCAGCATGCCGGGCTCGGCCGCGGCTCCGCCTGTCGCCAGAGATAGAATTCGTTCGCGCAGCGCCGGAACCCCTTCGCCAGTCAGAGCCGAGGTGGCCAGCGCAGGCACGCCGCCGACTTCATCGGCCAGCGAAGTCGTCTTCAGCAGATCGCACTTATTCAGAACGGCGAGCGCGGCGCGGCCTCCGACGCCGGCAAGCAAACTCCGTTCCTCCGCGCTGACGGGTTGGGTTGCGTCCAGCACAACAAGCACCAGCGCCGCATCGGCCAGCGCTTCGCGGCTGCGCCGCATCCCGATTTGCTCCGCTTCTTCGAGCGATTCATTCGAAGCTTCACGCAGTCCGGCCGTGTCGACAAGCTCCAGGGGAATTCCGCCGAGCGAGATCCGTTCCGTGACGGTGTCGCGCGTGGTCCCGGGAGCCGCAGTCACAATGGCGCGGTCGCGCTCGACCAGCCGGTTGAAGAGCGAGCTTTTGCCCACGTTCGGGCGGCCCACCAGCGCCAGCGACAAGCCGTCATGGACGATGCGTCCCCGCGAGAACGAAGCTTCCAGCGCGGTGAGCGGCGGCCTGAGTTCATCCATGCGGCGTGCGATCTCTGCCTGCGGCGCCACGTCCACATCGTCTTCAGCAAAGTCGATCCCCGCCTCGAGCAATGCAATCAACTCCAGCAGCGATTGCTTCGCGGGGGCCACGCGAAGGCTGAGCGCGCCTCCCATCTGGCTGGCCGCCTGGCGCGCCTGCGTCAGTGTCTGCGCGTCGATCAGATCGCGGACGGCTTCAGCCTGCGTCAGATCGATCCGGCCCGAGAGAAATGCGCGCTCGGTAAACTCACCGGGCTCGGCGAGCCGCGCTCCCAGTTCCAGCGCGCGGCGCAGCAGAAACTCCAGCACCACCGGCGAGCCATGTGCCGCAATCTCGACCAGGTCTTCCGACGTGTAGGAATTCGGCGCAGCAAAGAAGGTCACCACCGCTTCATCGATGCGCCCGCTTTCTGGGCCATTTGCGTTGCTATCGAGCACGTCGGCCACTCGCGCATGAGCATGTTCGAGGGGCTGGCGCGGCGACACAAGTTCTGCCGCAATCGGAGCGGCCATCGGCCCGCTGAGGCGCACAATGCCGATCCCGCCTCGGCCGGGAGGCGTGGAAATGGCGGCGATGGTGTCTGTCGTAACGGCGGATGACCCCACGGAGTGTACTCAGTTTAGTGTTTGTTGCTGGTCGAGGCTGGAGGCGTCAGTCGCAAGAGCCTTTTGTCGTCGCAACGGGCTCATTCGATCACTCGCATTGGCCTCAAATTCCGGCGTACGATTGAAGCAAGCGAGCGGCTGTCGCATTTCGCGGGCCGTCCCAGAATACGTAGCATGAAAGTCGCACAGCTCCCTGCGCTCAAGTTCTTCGCCTTGCTGTTCTTGTTGCCTGGCTTGGGCGGCCTCATCGTCTCGGCAATCATCTCGACACACTACCTTGACACCATGCCCAGGTGGCCTGCGCCCGCAGAGCAGCGCATCGTTCCCCGCGAAATTCA
>Ga0187783_10002788_pt1 | contig 12971 bp, 7 predicted proteins | sample 1015_SJ02_MP02_2_FD_132471 | JGI IMG/M metagenome (GOLD analysis project Ga0187783, IMG submission 132471) | Tropical peat soil microbial communities from peatlands in Department of Meta, Colombia - 1015_SJ02_MP02_20_MG | ecosystem: Environmental > Terrestrial > Soil > Wetlands > Peat | place...
AGTGTAAGCTCGGCGTCGAAAAGCGAGCGCTGGCCGTCGAGGACTTCGAGGTAGGTGGTCGTGCCGCCGCGATAGCGCAAATTGGATAGGCGGACGGATTCCTCCAAATCGGCGACCGTGTCCTGCTGGCGAAGGCGAACCTGATGAAGCTTTTGGTAGTCGATGAGCGAATTGGAAACGTCACCAAAAGCCAGTTGGATGGATTGGCGGTAGGCGAGTAGCAACTGGCGGTATTGCGACTCGGCCAGGTGCAGATTGCCCTTCAGAGCACCGCCGGTAAAGATCGGCTGGGTAACTTGAGCGCCGTAGGACCAAATACCCACTTGCGAGCTCATGAGACTGGAAAAAGCGGAGCTGCGGCCGAAGGCACCGCCGCCCGAGCCAGTCAATTCGATTTGTGGAAAAAATTGCGCCTTGGCGACGCCAATTTCCGCGTTCGCAGTGATGAGATTTTGCTCGGCTTCGCGAATATCGGGCCGGCGGTCGAGGAGAGAGGAAGGCATGCCGGGTGGGACTTCGGGAGGGAGAGGCTGCTCGACAAGAGGGGCGCCGCGCTCTATGCCATGGGGATAATCGCCGAGGAGAATGCTGATGGCGTTTTCCTCCTGCGCGGTTTGGCGCTCGAGATCGGGGACAGTGGCGTTGGCCGTATCGAGAACTTGCTGGGCCTGGAGGACGTCGAGCTTGGTGGCGACGCCGTGTTGGACCCGGAATTTCGTGAGTTTAACGGAGGCTTCCTGGGCCGCAATGGTGTTATGGGTGATTTGCAGTTCGAGATCGAGCTGAAGGAGAGCAAAGTAGTCGCTGGCGACGTCGCTGACGAGCGTAAGCACGACGGTTTGGCGTGCGGCTTGGGTCGCAAGGAGCTGGGCGCGGGCGGCTTCGGTGGCGCGGCGAATCCTGCCAAAGAAGTCCACCTGGAAAGCGGCGTCGGCGGTGAGCTCGAGGAAATTGAATTTTGTCTGGAAAGTGCCTTCCTTTCCGCCGCTGAAAGTGGCGTCTCCGGAAATTTGCGGAAATAGGCTGGAGCGCGTGATGGCAACCTGCGCGCGGGCGGCTACGATGCGTTCGGTGGCGATCTGGAGATCGTAATTCTCCTTGAGCGCGATGCGAATCAGGTCCTGTAGTTTCGGATCCTTGAAAACGTCCCACCAAGGAAGATCGGCGTAGGAAGCGATCTGCGCCTGCGCTTGCGAATTTTTACCCAAATCGCGAAAGCCGGGGGTTGGCGCAGCCGGGCGATGATAATTCGGACCAACCATGCAACCGGCCAAGAGGTACGAGACCACCGTAGCGAGCAGCATTTTTGAGGGCTTCATCCGCACACTCCAATGCTCATGATTCCCTTCTCTCTATCCATCGACTAATCTCCTGGGACCGGAGAAGTGTGCGGCACTGCTCCCGGAGCTTCTTCCTTGCGCGCGCCGGACCACCTTTCGACCATGTAGAAAATCGCCGGCACGAAAAAGATTCCGATCACGCTCGCGGCTGCCATGCCTCCGATCACCGTGGTGCCCATGATCTGGCGCGCGACTGAGCCGGCGCCGGATGCCGTCCACAACGGCACACAGCCGAGAATGAAAGCGAAGGAAGTCATCAGAATTGGACGGAGACGGAGTCGGGCGCCTTCGAGCGCAGCGTCGACGAGGGGCTTGCCCTGCTCGAACTCGTCTTTGGCGAATTCGACGATGAGAATCGCGTTCTTGGCGGTGAGGCCGATGAGCATGACGAGCCCGATTTGCGAATAAACGTCGGTTTCGATCTGGATCGTGTAGGGCGGCACGAAAAAGCCGAGCAGCACGCGGCGCAGCCAAAGGACCAAGAAGGCGCCAAAGATCGCCACGGGCGTGCTGAGCAGAACGCTAAAAGGCAGCGACCAGCTCTCGTACAGCGCAGTCAGAATCAAAAAAACAAACAGAAGCGAGATGCCAAAGATCACCGCCGGGGGAACGCCCTCTCGTGCTTTCTGCTCCTGAAACGATATGCCGGAATAGTCGAAACCCATCTCGTGCGGCATGGTCTGCTTGAAAACATCCTCCAGTGCGGCCGTAGCCTGCTCCGCGCTGTAACCCGGCGCCGCGCCGCCATTGAGCTGCGCGCAGCGGTACTCGTTGAAGCGCATCGTAAATTCAGGGCCGGAGCGCGGCTGGACAGTGATCAGCGAGGAAAGGGGGACATTCTCGCCCTTGTTATTACGCACATAGAACTGCCCGACGTTTTCCGCTTTGGCACGGGCTTCGCCCTCGGCTTCGATGTACACCTGCCACTGGCGGCCAAAGCGATTGAAGTAGTTGATGAAATAACCGCCCATGAAAGCCTGGATTGTCTGGTATACAGCATTAAGCACGACACCTTGTTTCAGCACTTTGTCGCGGTCCACATCGAGAAATTTCTCCGGCACGCTGGGCAGGAAAGTGGTGCTGAGCTGGGCGATTTCGGGCCGTTTGCGGGCGGCGTCCATGAACGTGGCGAGGTTCGTTGCCAGGAACTGAACGTCGCCGCCGGAACGGTCCTCGAGGATGAATGTAAATCCACCGGAAGTCCCGACACCCGGAATGGCAGGCGGCGAAAAACCGAAGGCGATTGCCGCAGGCAGCTTGCTGAGCTCAGCATTAATATGCGCCTTGATGGCTTGGAATTGCTCGCTGCTCGAGGTGCGCTCGTCCCATGGCTTGAGTGTCACAAAGAAGAACGCGTTGTAAGAGGTGCGTACGAAGCTGAGCAAACTGAAGCCAATAACGCTGGTGGTGTACCGGACGCCTGGGGTGTGGGCCAACATTTGCTCGACGTCCGCCGCGACGGCGCTCGTACGTTCCAAAGAAGCGCTGTTCGGGAGTTGCATGTTGACGTACAAATAGCCCTGATCTTCATCAGGAAGAAAGCTCGAGGGAACGCGGCTCGCGAAGAATGCTGCCGCTAGGCAACAGCCCACGAGCAAGACGACAACGACGACGCTCTTTTGAATGAGCACGGCACTCCAATGCACATAGCCCTCGTTGGCTCGTTCAAACGTGCGATTGAACCAGTCGAAGAATCGGCGCAGGAGTCCGCGGCTCGGCTGTTTCGGCCGTAGTAGCAGCGCCGCCAGCGCCGGGCTCAAGGTGAGTGCGTTGAACGCGGAAAGCAGAACGGAAATCGCAATCGTAACTGCAAACTGCTGATAAAGCCTGCCAGTGATGCCGGGAACGAAAGCGGTGGGCACAAATACAGCCGAGAGAACCAGGGCGATGCCGACAACGGGGCCCGACAGCTCTTCCATCGCTTTGAGCGCCGCGTTCTTCGGCGTCATGCCCTCTTCAATGTGGCGTTCCACGCCTTCGACGACGACGATGGCGTCGTCCACCACGAGACCAATCGCCAACACCAAACCAAAGAGCGAAAGGGTATTCAGGGAAAAACCGAACAAGGGGAAGAATGTGAAGGTGCCGACCAGCGCGACCGGCACAGCCAGGAGCGGGATCAACGTGGAACGCAAGCCCTGCAAGAAGACATAAACCACGAGGATTACGAGCGCGAGCGCAATCAGAAGAGTCACCACGATTTCCTTCATGCCTTGCGTAACCGCCCGAGTCGTGTCCAAGGCTGTGGCAAAATCCATGTCTGCCGGGAAGCGCTCTTTCATGTCCTTCATCAGCTTCACCACGCCGGCAGCGGCGTTTACTGCGTTTGAGCCGGGCAATTGGTAGACGGCCACGATGGCGCTCGGCTTGCCATTAAAACGGCCAGCGACACTATAGTCCTGTGAACCGAGCTCGATGCGTGCGACATCGCGGATCCGGACGATTCCGCCATCTGGAGTTTCGCGGAGCACGATATTGCCGAATTCGTCAGGAGAAAGGAGGCGGCCCTGAGCGAGAACCGAGTAAGTAAATTGCTGGCCTTCGGGAGCCGGCTCGCCACCCGCCCGGCCGGCTGGGTTTACCGTGTTTTGCGCTTGCACGGCGCTGATGATGTCCGGGACGGTGATGCCGAGCTTGGCCAATTGGTCGGGCTTGACCCACATGCGCATGGCGTATTGGCCGGCTCCGAACACTTGCACGTTGCCGATGCCATACGAGCGCGTGATCGGATCGACGAGATTGATGTATGCGTAGTTCGACAGGAAGGTCGCATCGTAGGTGCCATGAGGCGAGTAGACGGCAAATAACATAAGGGGAGCGGTTACGGACTTTCGGACGGTGATGCCGTAATTGTTGACATCGGCAGGGAGCTGAGAGGCGGCCTGGGTTTCGCGGCTTTGCGCCAGAATGTAGTCCGTGTTCGGATCCGTCTTCTCGTCGAAGTCGACAATCAGCGTCGTGTTCGAGTTGGCTGTGGCGTTCAGCGAATACATGTAGTTCATGTTGTCCACACCGTTCATCTGCTGTTCGATGGGTGTGGCCACCGCCTGCTCGAGAGTCTGCGCGTCTGCACCCACATATGTCGCCAGGATCTGAATCTCAGGCGGAGCGATGTTCGGGAAGAGAGCCACGGGAAGCGTCAGTATGGTGATCCCACCGACAATGACCATGACGATGGCGATCACCATCGCAACGATCGGACGATTAATAAAAAACTTCGACATCGGACTATTCCCCCTTCGGCTTTGCCTTGGTCTCGGCTAGGAAGGGCTTGGGTTTCACTTCCATCCCGGGACGCACTTTCTGCGTGCCCTCGGCGACGACGTGTTCGCCGGGTTCCAGACCTTTCGTAATGACCCATTCCCTGCCGACCGTATCGCCGACTTTGACCGGCTGAATGTTCACTTTGTTCTGGCCATCCACTACCGCGACTTGATAGCTGCCCTGCAGCTCTGAAACCGCACGTTGTGGGACGACCAGTGCGTCGTGTAGAGTCCGAATCACCGCGCGAACTCTGGCGTAGCCGCCGGGACGCAGGATGTAGTCGGGATTGGGAAATAGCGCAGCGATCCGAATTGCGCCGGTGCCGACGTCGATTTGGCGGTCGGCAAAGTCAAAGGTGCCCTCGTATCGATAGGTTGATTCATCAGCGAGAATTAGTTGCAGCTGTAAAGCCTTGGCGGCCGCTTGTGTACTGGTCTCCGTCGGATAGCGTTGCCGCCACTCCAGATATTCGGCTTCGCTGACCGTGAAAAAGACCTTGATCGGGTTCACCGTGGAAACCGTGGTGACCACGCCGCTTGCCGGAGTAACGAGCGCACCCACTTGAAGCTGAGCTTGCCCCGCGATGCCCTCGATGGGCGCGATCAGCCGCGTAAAATCGAGATTTATTTTCGCCGTCTCCACCGCGGCCTGGTAGGTTTCGATCTGCGCTTTGGCTGTTTCCACGTTGGCCTTGGCCGCAAGGTTATATTGGATGGCGTTATCGAGATCCTGCTGGCTGGCGGCCTCTTCCTTTGCTAGAGGAGTGTAACGGTCAACATCGAGCTGAGTGCGACGCTGGTTGGCTTCAGCATTTGCGAGGGTGGCGATGGCCTGAGCAAGCTGGCCTTTGGCTTGATCGAGCGCAGCCCGAAAAGGCCGTGGGTCGATTTCAAACAGGAGTTGGCCCTGCTTGACGAGCGCTCCTTCCTGGTAGGCTTGCCGCATGAGATAGCCGGTCACTTGAGCCCTGACGTCGGCGTTCTCGAAGCCGTCGAGCGTGCCGATATGTTCGACATAGATCTGCACATCCTTCTGCTCGACGGGCGCGACCTCGACCTCCGGAGGACCGGCCGGCTGGGCTCCCAATACGTGCTTCGGGCGTACGGCTCCAATGACGAGGCCAGCGACCAACAAACAAACGGCAGCAGCTATCCAATATTTGTATTTTGAGAGGAGGTTCATGGGGACTCTCCGGGTAGGGTGCTGAGGTGGCCAATCATACACCTGCGGCATGTTCCGGGACCACCATGTAACAGATGTGTCCGCTCGTTGGCGAGCGCTGCCGCCGCGGCATCGTAGTGCGTCCGATTATGCCTAGCGAAGGCGTGATGCTGACCCGGATAGCAGTAGACTGTCGCGTTCGGTTTGGTGGCAGCTGCCGCTTTGATCTCAGCAACGCTCCGATCGAGATTAATGAATTCGTAGCCACGTGTCGCTCTTGGGAGTTCCGCCCCGCCGATCACCAAACCTTCATTCCGCCATCGACGACGATATCGACGCCGGTCACGTACGAACTCTCATCACAGGCCAGGAACAAAGCCTCGGACAATCTTTTCGAAAAGGAGGTCGTCAGAACATCGTTGTTTATCGGATCCTCCTGAATTGCAATAATGTCACTTCTAACTAGACAGTTCTGATCAAAAAAACTACTTGTAGCTCCTCGCCTTTGCGACTACCTCAGAAAGCATTCGCTGTCCCAATCGGTTCTCAAACGCTCGCTGCGTGTCCTCGAGCAGCTCTGCCATTGCCTCTTTATGAGTGCAGCTCGTTCGGCAGGTCCTTTCTTTTGGATACTCGTGAATCGAAAAAACAGGGGGCGCGTCTACTGCTTTGTAAATTTCGAGCAGACTGATCTTACTTGCCGGTCGCGCCAACGATGAAAACCCATTGCGGCCGCGAGATGTCACCACTAGACCCGCTTTTACCAGTTTGGACAGCACACTGCGGACTTGAGATTCATGGGCTCGCACACTTGCGGTCAAATGCACTGACGTCACCGATTCACCGTGATGGTCGCCAAGCGATGTCATGATGTGAACACCAACTGAAAACTGGTTGTTAATCCTCGACATATTGTTACAATAAATATAACAGTTTGGTCAAGCAGAAATTCCAGGAAAGACGGTCTTCATGCGCAGTGCAAAGGCAATAATTAAACGGTGCTCGTGGGTTCGCGTCGATGATCCGCTGATGCTCCAATATCATGATCGCGAGTGGGGTGTTCCCGTCCACGATGACCGCAAGCACTTTGAGTTTCTCTTGCTCGAAGGTGCACAGGCCGGATTGAGCTGGACCATTGTACTGAAGAAGCGGGAAGGTTATCGGCGTGCGTTCGACGGATTTGACCCCGAGAAAGTCGCGCGATATTCGGTTCGCCGAATCGAAAAGCTTGCATTAACTTCTGAGATCATTCGCAACCGCATGAAAATCGAGGCTGCGGTGCGCAACGCACGTGCCTTTCTCAAAATCCAGAAAGAGTTTGGCAGCTTCGACTCCTATTGCTGGCGTTTCGTTGACGGGCGACCAAAGCTTAACCGGTGGAAAATCATGCGACAGATTCCGGCGACTTCTGTTGAATCCGATGCTTTCAGCAAGGATCTTAAGCGTCGCGGATTCAGTTTCGTTGGTTCGACGGTCGTGTACGCCCACATGCAGGCGGTTGGAATGGTAAACGATCACCTCGTCGATTGTTTCCGCTATCGGGAGATCGGACAGGGTTGGAAGACTGGCACGTAACAAACAGTGACGATCTGGCATTGAAAAGAGACAAGTTCGTAATCTCCCCGCGCCAACTGTTGGCTTCAACCAGAGCAGCCCGTTACTGCGTCGGCACTACTTGCCAAGTTCGAACACGGTTCGACATTCACAGGCGGGATCTCCACCCTATAGGACTTCAGTCCTATACCAATCCCGCCAGAGGCTGAATGTTGCCAGCGATCGAATGCTGCGAAAGCTTCGTAAAGACTCTGAAACGCAGGAAATCTACGCCAACCAATACCACGACTTGGAAGATTTGCGCGCCCATATCGAGGAATGTATCGAGAACTACTACAATCGTCGGCGCTTGCACTCGGCGTTGGGTTACTGTTCACCAGAAGAATTTGAACAGCAAATCTAGCATTCAGATACAACGACACAATCGCACAGCGCGGCCGTGGAATTTTTCTCAGGGGTAAAACAGAGAGGCTGGGGAAGTGGACTCAGGAGCCGTCTTCTTCCCCAGACCCCTACCCCGGCTAGGCAAGGAACGACCCAAACTTAATCCAATGGCACGTGTGTCATTCAAATTTGTCTCATCTCGTGGGTTCACCTCACCAAAGCTAGCGTACGTTACAAGGTCACAGTTCACGTCACATTCCTCCGGCGATTAAGTGGAAAGCAATACCTAAATGCCTGAAAATTGAGGGCGCGAGTCGAACTTGAAACCGATGACCTGCCGATTTACGTCACAGTCCTAGTGGCGGGGCAGTCAGGAGGGCACCTAAGCACTTGAAAACATGGAGCCGACGATCGGACTTGAACCGATGACCTGCCGATTACGAATCGGCTGCTCTACCAACTGAGCTACGTCGGCTTTTCTTTTACTTTGTTCAGTTTACCAGAGTGCTGAGTCCGGACTACTGCACAACTGCTGCACGCTGGATTTGCCGCTCAAGCTGCTCCATTGCATCCTTCACGTGCTCACGGACGGTTTTGATGTAGAACCGCTGTGTGGTTCCTACGTCCGTGTTACGCAAGATAGCCGGATTACAGTGTCCGGAATACCGAGCCTCTTGAGGTTGGTTGCCAGACCTCTACGGTAGGCTTGCCATCCCTTCCACTCCAGCCCGTTCGCCTTGAGTACCGGCTTGATTGCACGGTCAGCGAGATTGCCCAAGCCGAGCGCCCCACCAATCGTATTGGGGAACATCCTGGTCCGCCAGGCGCCAATACAGTGGGGCTAAGCTTGACGGAAGACTAGCAACTTTCCCGCGTTGCAGTCCATGCAGAAAAGCCAGAGGCGCTGCGTCTAACGAAAAGTCATATCCACCGGTTCAGTATGGAGGTTAACCTCGCTAGGAATGCTCGCCTCTTAGGTTGCCGGCTTAATGTTCTGGTTCACGCGAAAGAAGTTTGTCGGGTCGTACTTCTTCTTGATGATGGCCAGGCGTGCGTAGTTGTCGCGGAAGGATGCTTGTACACGTTCCTGCCCTTCTTCCATCATAAAGTTCACGTAAGCACCGCCCGCCGAGTACGGATGCAAGGCATCGTAGTAGTTCTTGCACCATTCCGTGATTGTGCCGGCGTTGGCCGGGTCGGGATCTACGCCCACGATGACTTCGGCGAACAGCGCTTCGCGGAAACTGTAGGCCGTCTGGTTCTTGCCCACACGTTGCGCAGCACCGTTTACCGGGTACAGGTGCATCGTGGACTGCATCGATGGAAGCTTGGAGCCATGCTCCACGTGTTTAGCGATGGCGGCGTCGCTCAATTCTGTGAAGTTGTCCGCTCGCCAGTACCACTGCAGTCCCGAAGGATATAGGCCATCGAATGTGCTTTGCACAACGGGAAACGGTGCCGGGCCAACTGCATCCAGCAAGGGCTTACCTAGGCTGCGCATGGGGCGGGTTGCCTTCTCTGTTTCTTCAGCTGTTCCCGTCCCACACCAGACAATGCCGCAGACCGTCTTGCGATGAAGATGCTCAGGAAACATCGGCGCCGGTGGAACCACCAAGAAGGCAAAAAAACCGTCCACGTCCTCTGGGGCCGTGACAATGAATTTTCGATAAGCCCTCAGTACGTCGGCAGCCTGCTCGAGCGGCCAGAAGGTCGGTCCGAACTGGACGGTGCTCACCGGATGCAGGCGGAATACGAACGAGGATACCACTCCAAAATTGCCGCCGCCGCCGCGCACTGCCCAGAAGAGATCCGCGTTTTCGCTGCCGTTTGCGGTCACAAAGCGGCCGTCGGCGAGGACCATGTCGACCGAGAGCAAATTATCGATGGTGAGGCCGTAGCGGCGTGTCAGGTAGCCAATGCCTCCCCCCAGAGTGAGCCCGGCAACTCCGGTAGTGGAGATGAAGCCGCTCGGCACGGCCAGGCCAAAGGCATGCGTGGCGTGGTCCACGTCGCCCCAGACGCAACCTGACCCAACCCGCGCCGTACGTGCCTCCGGGTCCACGCGAATGCCTTTCATCCGGGAAACATCGATCACGAGACCGCCGTCGCACGTACCCAGGCCGCCTCCATTGTGGCCCCCTCCACGAACTGCGGTCAGCATCCCGGTCTCGCGTCCGTACCGCACGGCCGCTATGATGTCGGCCACGTCGACGCAACGCGCGATGAGTTGCGGCCGCTTGTCAATCATTCCGTTGTAGACCTTGCGCGCGGCATCGTAGTCGCGGTCATTCGGTTGGATTAGTTCCCCCCTAAACGCACTGCTTAACCGGTCGATGAACTCTGGCATGAGCTTCATTCCCTCCTTTTTGATCTTTCGATCGAATCCCCAACGACACTTTCGCTTCGAATGGATTGCACGTCGTAGTCCACGGTTGAGCTCGTCTCAATTCCCCCGGCCCACACGGCAAAGGTCACGGTTGCAGGACATCGGCGAGGGCTTGGGGCTCACTGGTTCTGTCTCCACTGACCTCCTCCATCCAGTTTCTGTCTGCGGAGATATCGCCATGCAACCTCTTCCAGGTCCTCGGAGGCCGAGTCGACAAGGGACTCGACCCTCGCACGCGCTCTCCGGATGGCAGTCGGCTCCGAGACTCTACGCCGGATCCAATAGAGAATTGCACCGCCCACTAGAACAACAACGATGAAAAGTGCGGCCCAGCCCGGTCCCACTGTTCCAAGGATGGGTTCAGGACGACTTTGGCAGCTCGTGAAATAGATCGCGCAGATCAGCCCAAATGAAATGCAGCGGGAACCGCTCGGAGGCTCGATCCGTCTAGGAGCGGACAGCACGGTAGGTGAAAGCGATGGCAGCGAATTCAGAGTGACCCTCCCTTGATCGATCGGCTAAGCGGCCTAGGCTCACGATGGCAACCGGCGTTGGTTCCGTCTGTAGATCGCCAGTCGTCGCCGCGCGCTCCTGTCGTACCGAATCCTGCCAGGCATCTCTATCAGCCCCGAAGGGTCTTCCTTGGGGGAAGCTCACGGACATTTACCGTCGTGCGTAAGCGCACGAATGCTCGGGAATACTTGCGCCCCCCCGAGCCTGATCCGCCCTGCGATGCCGGGTAAGCACGGTTTTCAGTCAGGGATGCAGGCGGTTCTCAGATCAGAAACGTACAAAGGAGCTTCTGGAGGGAATACGGACAGCGTTGCTTCGCAGCGGGTGAGGGCCCGGGTACAGAATCGTTCGCTACCCAACCCGGTGAATCGAGAGCCAGTCTCGCGAGATGGATCGATTCCGTAGCAGGAGGGCTCAGCGCGATGGGAAGTAATGTAGGTAGCGCTAAGCTGATCGGAGTATCGGCCTCATCGAATGCAGTTTCAGGATCATCCACCGGTGGCACGGTGGTTGCGCACGCAACAGTTCCCACCAGTAAGAGAACTAAAATCCAATGAGCTTGCTTCACTGCGAACCACCCCAAGTGTGATGAAAATAGCTCCCGACGGCCTCGGCTGTCAAGCGATACCGGCTGCCGCGCTTTCGCGGATTCTACGACCCAGGCGGAGACAGAGAGTCTGCCTAGGCAATTATTGAGTTGGCTTGGGTGGTTGCGGCAGATCAGGGATGGCGGCGATTTGATCGGGTGGGAGGGATTTTAGTTTCAGTTGTTCAGTGAGGAAGGCGATACGATCGCGGCGGGCTTCGGCGTTGAGCGCGTGGGGCGCATCGTAGATCTTCAACAGTTTAGGCTCACTGACGATCGCCGCGTACTGCTTGGCGCGCATCGGGGTGAGAAAGTCCTCTTGAGTGGCGTACTCGAGGAAGACCGTCGCGGGAGCCGCCCGGGAGACAAACTTTCCCGGATCGAGCCACTGATACTTAGCCACGAAGGCATCGAACTTCTCCGGACCCACCTTTTGGCGAAATTGCTTGTACATGTCGGATTGCGCATCGACTTCAACGGAGAGGCTGCCGGCCATGAGCACGAAGGCTTTGAAGCGTTGGTCGATTCCGCTGAGGAACCCGCCGACCTCCGCGTTATAGCTGTGACCCACATAGGCTAAGCGGGAAGGGTCGACATCTCTGCGTGCCAACAGAAGATCGGCGCCGCGCCGCATGTCCACGATCGCCTGAATCAAATCCGTGGCTTGCCGGTCGCTGAGGGGGTTCTTGTCGTCGACATGCCCCGGGCGGGCCCCGGGGCCGGTGGTGAGCAGAGAAACCACGCCGGCGTGAGCCAGAACCACGGCTTCATCGAGAAATTCCTTGCGATTGAAGAAGTCAGAGTTGGGCCAATACCAATGCCCCCAGAGAATTGCAGCGAACGGGCCCGGACCGTCCGGCACAACGAGGTAGGCCGGAACGCGGCCGCCTCTAGGGCTGGCGTAGGAGATATCCTGGACAGCAACGTCACCGCGATGCTCCACACCCGCTTCTTCGAGGTCGAGCGGAGCTTTGGCGTCGTAGTCGAAGGCGTGGGCGCCGTCTTGAGCGCACAAGGTTTTGATGAGAAGAAACAGAACTGCGAATAGGAAGCGCATCGATTGTCCCTTGCTTGTGGGGATAGACTTAGCGACACATGCACTGGTTAGCATGGAGGCCCGAGCGATACCCCATCGCCATGCTTTATCTCGCCCCTGGCGGATGAAGTTTCAGCCCCAGCCTGCGACGGGTGGTGACTGCGGTGCGCTCCGATCTAGATTGCTCGCGACTAGCCCGTCAGCCGAACAATCGAGACCGAGAAGGGCAACAAGCGAAGCTTGGTATCTCCAACCTGCTGCTTCACGAGATCGGGCGAGGCTCCTCCAATCGTTTGCAGGGTCGACCCCGCGCACTCTTTCGGCAGCTCAACCAGCACCTCGCGATTTCTCTCGTTGATTAGCAGGAGTTTCCGCTCGCCGCCTGTGGTGTACGCCTGCGCTACGATCGCGTCCGCGTCTTCGGGTATGCCATTGCTCCGCACCTCGGTCTCGGCCAAGTCGTCGCCAGGGCCTAGATTGTGCTTGATCAACTCGAGAATCGTAAGCCGGGCATTCGGTTTGCCGTTCGTCCAATCGACCATGCTGACGCTGGGAAATTGGCTGGGGAAGCCGACGAGCTGGGATTCGCCCACGACATCAACGCCCAGTTGTGCCAGTTGTACATAGAGATAGGCATAGAGCGCCCCACTGAGATTCCAGTAGGCAGGGGGGATCGGCTTCTCAACGTGATTCGGCTCGCCTTGCACCATGTCGCCCGACAGGATCGAGCCGGCTTCATTGATCATG
>Ga0187783_10002789_pt1 | contig 12960 bp, 11 predicted proteins | sample 1015_SJ02_MP02_2_FD_132471 | JGI IMG/M metagenome (GOLD analysis project Ga0187783, IMG submission 132471) | Tropical peat soil microbial communities from peatlands in Department of Meta, Colombia - 1015_SJ02_MP02_20_MG | ecosystem: Environmental > Terrestrial > Soil > Wetlands > Peat | place...
CACTGGAAAAACCTACCTCGCTGTCGCGATGGCCGTCGCGGCCATCAACGCCAAGCGCGTCAGCCGCATCGTTCTGGTCCGCCCCGCGGTCGAGGCGGGCGAGCGTCTGGGCTTTCTGCCGGGCACGCTGCAGGAAAAGATCGATCCCTATCTGCGCCCGCTCTACGACGCTCTGTTCGACATGCTCGACATCGAGAAGGTCGACAAGATGCTCGACCGCAACGTGATCGAGGTCGCTCCGCTCGCCTTCATGCGCGGCCGCACGCTAAACGACGCCTTCATCATCCTCGACGAGGCCCAGAACACCACCGTCGAGCAGATGAAGATGTTCCTCACGCGCATGGGCAACAACTCCAAAGCCGTCATTACCGGGGACATCACGCAGATCGACTTGCCGAACCCGCGCAAATCAGGCCTGCTCGACGCCATCAACGTGCTCGACGGCGTGGAAGGCATTGCCTTTTGCCATTTTGAGGAGTCCGACGTCGTGCGCCATCCGCTTATCCAGCGCATCGTGCGAGCTTACGAAAGCGCCAAGCCGCGCCAACAGGAGCTGCCGCTCTCGATGGACGAAGCCATGGAACCCGCCGCACAACAGATGGAAGAGGCGCCGAAGCAACAGGCCAAGCCGCAGTAAAGCAGGGAATAAGGGAACGAGGAGACAAGGAAAGACGCGCCGAGAGTGCGGCGGCGGTCCCCGTCTTTGCCCTCGGTGCCCTATCGTCGAAGGCGGCCAAACGCCCCACTCGCGTATCATCGAAGTGAGAACCGAAGCCGTTTATTGCTTGCGCCGGCGGCTTCGCGCACGATGATTCTTATCGACCCAGACCTGGATCCTGACCCCGCACCGCACCCCAGAGCGGCATCACAATCGGCTGCCCACAGCCGCCGTGGTTCTTTTCCAGGCTCCATGCCCACTCCGCGCACCCTGACCCGCTTCCTCGCGCGAGCTCGGGCCGCTGTTGGCCTGCGCGGCGAAGTCAGCTTGCTGCTCACCACCGACAGCGCTATCCACCGGCTGAATCGTCAATTCCGCAGCAAAGACAAGGCAACGGATGTCCTGTCTTTCCCTGCCGGAAAACTCCCCCAGGGCCCGAAGGATCAGGAGATCGCGGGTGATCTCGCGATTAGCGTTGACGCGGCACGCCGACAATGCGCTGCATGCGGTCACTCCCTCGCAGTTGAGCTTAAGGTTTTAATGCTCCACGGACTGCTCCACCTGGCCGGTTACGACCACGAATCTGACCAAGGCGGCATGGCCCGCCGCGAGCGCCAGATCCGCGCGCAGTTCCGACTTCCGCATGGCCTCATCGAGCGCACGGACAAACCGGATCACCGCACCCGGAGACGATCGCGATGACCGCACTCGGCGCACTGGTGCTGATTTTGCTCGTCTTCATTGAGACGCTGGCCTCCTACATAAGCCGCGTCTATTCCGAGTTCGGCAAGATCCTCAGCCGTGAAGTGCAGGACAATCTCGATGCATGGGAAGAGCGTATCGAGCCGCATCTTGGCCTCAGCCGCGAACATGCTGCGCTTTGCGCTGCCATACTGCAACAGCTTACGCTGGGCCTAATCGCCATCCAGTTCGGCGCCATTCTTTATGACCGCACGCCACATCTCGGGCCACCCGCCGCTTTGGAAATCCTCCAGGCTGTGCTTGCCATTGTTTTGGTTGTAATGCTAGCCGGCCAACTCATCCCCTCTCTGCTCTTCAATCGGACTCGCGGGCTGTGGGCGACCCGCATTCTCTGGCTCATCGTGGTTCTGCTGTGGGTCGTCACTCCCGTTACTGTCATCATTCGCTTTTTCTCTTCGATCGCTGCGCTCGCCGAGGCCCCCGCCGGACCGGAGGAGGAACAGGCCGTCGACGTCGAGGCGCTCATCGAGGCCGGCGAAGAAGAGGGCATTCTCGAGCAGAGCGACAAGGATCTGGTACGCTCGGCGGTCGAATTCGGCGATAAGCTCGTCCGTGAGGTGATGACTCCGCGGCCCGAGATCTTTGCTGTTTCTGAAACCATCACGCTCGAAAAGTTTCTCGAGCTTCTGCGCCGCCACAATTATTCGCGCGTGCCCGTCTACGCTGGCACGCTCGACAACATCACCGGTCTCTCTTTTGCCCACGACCTGCTTCAAATTACTGATGTCGAGGCGCGCGAGCGCACCGTGGCCACGATTCGCCGTCCCGCTGCATTCGTCCCCGAGTCCAAGAAGGGTTACGAACTGCTCCGTGAGATGCAGCGAGAAAAGCAGCACATGCGCATCGTGATCGATGAATATGGCGGCGTCGCCGGCCTGGTGACGATCGAAGACCTGCTCGAGCAGATCGTCGGCAACATCCGCGACGAACATGATGAAGACGGTCACACCGAAGAGCCAGTTCGTGAAGCGGCCGGCTCATGGCTTGTCCCAGGCGGCTTTCCAGCAGACCAGCTCGGCGATCTCATTGGCGAGCCGATCGAGTTCGACGAGCCGCCCGAGGCTACCACACTGGGGGGCCTGGTGAGCGAGGTCGCAGGCCGCATTCCCGCCGCAGGCGACGTGGTTACGCTCGAGCCTGCCGATTTGCGCATCGAGATCGTCGCTTCAACTGGCCGTCGCATCGAGCGAATGCGCATCTATCCGCCGACGGCGCGGTTGCCGTTCCCGAAGGATGAGGCTCGCGCATCGTAGGCGATTGTTCAAAGGGAGACGTACTTGAAATCCGGATTCGTCGCCATCCTCGGCCGCCCCAACGTGGGCAAGAGCACGTTGCTCAACGCCCTCGCTGGCGAGAAGGTCTCCATCGTCACGGCCAAGCCGCAGACCACGCGCAACCGCATCATCGGGGTGGTCGATGTGCCGGCGAAGAAAGGCAAATATCCAGCGGCGCAAATTGTTTTTGTCGACACTCCCGGTGTGCACAAGCCCGCCTCGCAGCTCGATCGCCGCATGTTGCAGGATGTGCACGAAGCGCTTGAGTCTTGCGATCTGGCGCTGGTGTTGGTCGACGCCACCCGGAGAATCTGGCTGAACGAAGATCCATCCTCGGTCTCAAAATCGAGACCGGGGGCACACCAATCGAGCGAGGACGAATTTCTTTTCTCGCTCGTCCGCAAGCTGGACTGCCCGGTGTTCCTGGTCATTACCAAAATCGATCTGGTGCGCAAAGACCAGCTTCTGCCCCTCATCGGTTCGCTCACGAAACAATACAAGTTCACCGAAGTCATTCCAGTGAGCGCGTTGAAGCGCGACGGCATCGAACTACTCATTCGCAAAATCGTCGATGTGCTGCCCACTGGTGAGCGCTACTTCCCGAAAGACCAATACACTGACCAGCCGTTGCGCTTCATGGTTGCCGAGCTCATCCGCGAAAGCATCCTCATCGAGACCGGCGAGGAAGTTCCCTACGCATCGGCGGTGGTGATCGAGCAATTTGAGGAGCCGCCGCCGGGATCCAAAGCCAAAACGCACATTGCTGCCGCGATTTACTGTGAGCGCGAAGGACAGAAGGCCATCCTGATCGGCAAGGGCGGATCGAAACTGAAGGCTATCGGCACCGGCGCGCGCCGCAAGATTGAGTCGCTGCTGGGGGTACCGGTTTATCTCGAGCTGCACGTCATCGTCGAGCCCGGATGGCGCGAATCGCGCGCCTTCGTCGACTCGCTCGACTGGCGGAACCAATTAGACAAGCTGGCCGCGGGGCAGGTGAAAGAAAACGAGGACTGACGGGGGTTCCGGCGCCGGCATAGCGGGAGCAACCGCGCATCCTTCGACGTCGCGGATCGCGCCAAAGGCGCGGCCGCTCGCTCCGTCGAGAATCACGGTCGGATTCCACCGCCCCTACGGGGCTGAGGACTTCTTTTTGAACGCTTTTCCAGGATTTCCCCTTCGCCCTTCGACTTCGCTCAGGGCTCAGGGTTCATCCTGGGCTATTGTCGTCGCTCCCTCCGGGAGCGGCATCGAACAGCCGCGATTCTCATCACCTTTGCTGAGCCTCGCGGTCCACGAGAACTCAGGATGACATTGCTCAAGATTCCGACGGCGCAGGGGTCAGCGGATGACGGAGCCCTCAGCGCACGACCTTGAATGGGCCGGACGATTTCGGCTCCGCGCCGTAGTCCGCATCGAAACCTAGTTGCAGCTTGGCCGCATCGCTCATGCGGCTCTTGTCCCACGGTGGATCGAAGACCACATCGACGCGAACCTCTTTGACTTCGGGCAGGCTCGCCAGCTTGCGCTCGACCTCGGCCTTGATCACGTCCGACATCGCGCAGCCCGGCGCAGTCAGCGTCATGCGCACTTCAATCCGCCTGCAGCCGCTCTCCACAGGAACTGCCGACGCAGCATACACCAAGCCGAGATCGACGATGTTCACCGGAATCTCCGGGTCGCGCACCGTCTTCAACTGCTGCCAGATCATCTCTTCGCGAAAGGGGCCGGCGGGCAAGGCGGATTGGTTTGCGGAGTTCATCATGTTGGCGGCCTTGAGAAATGCAGGTCCTTCGAATCGTCGCTCGGCGACTCGCTCAGGATGACCGGTCAAAGAGTAAGCTACTCGGTACTTACCTGCTCGTGCTTATTCTCGAGCGCAGACTGGAGCGTGTGCCAGGCGAGCGTCGCGCATTTCACGCGCGCAGGAAACTTCGACACACCTGCAAAAACTGCCATCTTGCCGAGGTCTTCGGTCTTGGCTGTTTCGTCCCTACCTGTCACCAAATTGTGAAATCGGTCGAACAGCTCCGCCGCCTCGGCTTTGCTCTTGCCCTTCACCATCTGTGTCATCATCGACGCAGAAGCGCGCGAGATAGCGCAACCACAACCTTGAAACCCGATGTCCCTGATGGCGCCGTCTTCCACGTCGAGATACACGGTGCAGCGGTCGCCACAGAGCGGGTTATAGCCCTCGGCCTCCTGGTTCACAATCGCCGGCTTGCGAAAGTTTCGCGGCGCCTTGCTGTGTTCCAGAATGATCTCCTGGTAAAGATCACCAAGTTCGGCCCGGTCCACCGTCACGCAAACACCTCATGCGCTGTGCGGATTCCCTCGACCAGCGCATCCACGTCCGCCTTTGTATTGTAGATTGCGAACGACGCGCGTGCGGTAGCCGGAACCCCGAAGCGCTCCATTACCGGCTGCGCGCAATGATGGCCGGTGCGAATGGCGATTCCCTGGCGATCAAGAATCGTTCCCAGGTCGTGCGGGTGCACTCCGTCGAGTACAAACGAGAGCACTCCCGCGCGCTCTGCCGCGGTCCCGATCAGCTGCACGCCGGGCAATGCGCCCACCGCCTGCGTTGCGTAATCCAGAAGCTCGCCCTCGTGAGCCGCCACGTTCTGCATGCCCAGTTCGCTGATGTAGTTCAGCGCTGCGCCCAGCGCAATCGCGCCGGCGATATCCGGCGTCCCGGCTTCGAACTTGTAGGGCAGCACATTGAAGGTCGTCTTCTCGAATGTGACCGAACGGATCATGTCGCCGCCGCCCTGGTAGGGAGGCATGGCCTCAAGCAACGCCGCCTTTCCATAAAGCACGCCGATGCCGGTCGGCCCGTAGACCTTGTGCCCGCTGAAGGCATAGAAATCGACATCGAGCGCCTGTACGTCTACTGCAAAGTGAGGAACTGCCTGGGCGCCGTCTACCAGGACAGGCACGCCGCGCTCGTGTGCAATCCGAACCATCTCGCGCAGTGGAGTCACCGTGCCCAACGCGTTCGAAACGTGAGTCACAGCGACGATTTTCGTCCGTGGCCCGATCAAACGGGCAAACTCGTCCATGCGAAGCTCGCCGCGGTCGTCGATGGGAGCCACGGTCAAAATCGCTCCCTTCTCTTCGCACAAAAGCTGCCAGGGCACTATGTTCGAGTGGTGCTCCATTGCCGTAATAAGAATCTCGTCGCCGGCGCCGACATGTCCGCGGCCGTACGATTGCGCCACAAGATTGATCGCTTCGGTGGCGCCGCGGACGAAAATAATTTCGCGCGTCGACCCGGCATTGATGAAGCGCCGTACCGTTTCACGCGCCGCATCGTGCGCCTCGGTCGAGCGCACGCTCAGCGTGTGCACGCCGCGATGAATGTTCGCATTCAGGTGTTCATAGTAGTTCACAATGGCGTCAAGCACTGCTCGCGGCTTTTGCGAGGTGGCCGCGTTATCAAGATAGACCAGCCTTCTTCCGTTGATTCGTTCGTCAAGAATGGGAAAGTCGGCGTAAATTCTCGTGAGATCAAGTCCACGTGTTGCCGGAGGCTCGACTCGCGACGTGGCGCCGGCCGTTTCATGCTTCAACGGGTTGGCGACTGTCGTCATCCAACCTCCTCCCAGGTTTGTGTTTCTTCCTCCACAGCCGAATTCGCGAGCATCGAGTCGGCTGCACCAGAACCCTGGACCGCGACCAGCTCGTCGAGCCTCTGCCGAATCAACTCCTCAGCAAAGGCGCGCGCCACCGGCTCCTTCATGCGATCGAGGCACTCAGCCGCAAAGGCGAAAAGCAGTAAATTGCGCGCCTCAACTTCGGGGAAGCCTCGGGAACGCAGATAGAAAAGCTGCTCTTCTTCGATTTGGCCGATGGTCGCACCGTGGGTGCACTTCACGTCGTCGGCATGAATCTCGAGCTGCGGTTTGGTATCGATGCGCGCCGCATCCGACAGCAGCAGGTTGCGATTTGTCTGCTTGGCGTCGGTTTTCTGCGCATCTTTGTGTACGATGATGCGCCCGTGGAACACGCCGCGCGCGTGGCCGGCGAGGATGCCGTTATAGAACTGCCGGCTCGCCCCCTGCGGCTGCGCGTGCTCGACAAGCATGTAGTTGTCGAGGTGTTGATGACCCGCGCCAATAAACAGTCCGTTGATCAGGCACTCAGTGCCCTCGCCAGCCAGCACGGGATGCACGTTGTTCCGCACCAGGCCGCCACCTGTCAGAATCGAGTGTGACGCCACGTTCGCCGCGCGCTCCTGCTCGATGCGCAGCGTGGAAACGTTGAACGAAGCCGGATTCTCGCGCTCGATGAGAAAATGCGCAACCACGGCGCCATCGCCGGCCACCAGCACCGTCACCGCGTTCGAAAATGCGGCTTCCTCGCCGATCGAAACGTAATCTTCCACCACTGCAACCTGGCTCTGCTCTTCGGCAACCACCAGCGTGCGCGGATGTGTCATGATCTGTTCGCCTGCCCCCGCCGTGACATACAGCAGATGCACCGGGTGTTCGATTGCCGCGCCGCGCCGGATGCGTAGATACGCACCGTCTTCCCACAACGCCGTGTTCAGCGCCGCAAACACATCTCGCCGGACATCGGCATAGCGGCCGAGGTGTTGCTCGATGCCTCCGGGTGCGCAGGCTTCCAGGCCACAATCCACTGCACGCTTCAGTGCGCACCACTCCAAGCCCTTGGGAAGATTCGCCACATCGGAAAGCTCCGGTGCAAAATGGCCGTTGATAAAAACCAGCTGGCATACCGCGCCCGGCAGCCTATAGCCCTCAATCTCTTTCGCCAGAAATCCAGCTTCGACCTTCTTCGTCCGTCCGAATGCGATCCGCGCCACTGATGCGAGATTGGTAAACCGCCAATCCTCATCATGCGTAGTGGGAAAGCCTGCGGCACTGAAGCGTCCCCAGGCATCTTCGCGAAGCTGCTGCATCCAAACTGGCTCGCGCCCCTGTCGCTGCGCGCGCAAGTGGTTGTACGCCTCGGAATAATTGACCAGCCGATTCACCGCATTTGCCTTCGTCTCTTGCCCCAACTTCCTATGCCTGACTCTCGTCTTGCGTGTTCTCTTCATGCCGGTTGAACCTGCGCATCGGCCTCGGCCCAGCCGTAACCCTTTTCTTCGAGTTCCAGCGCCAGCTCCGGTCCGCCTGAACGCACAATCCTTCCGTCAACCAGCACGTGCACAAAATCCGGAATGATGTAATTCAGCAATCGCTGATAATGCGTGATCACCAGGAAGCCGCGACCATTGCTGCGCATTGCGTTCACACCCTGCGCCACAATGCGAAGAGCGTCAATATCCAGGCCCGAGTCCGTCTCATCGAGAATCGCCAGCTTCGGCTCCAGCATGGCCAACTGCAGAATCTCGTTGCGCTTCTTCTCGCCGCCCGAGAACCCTTCGTTTACCGAGCGGTTCACGAATTTCTCGTCCATCTCCAGCAACCGCATCTTCTCTTTATAGAGAGGAAGGAAATCCATCGCGTCCAGCTCATCTTCGCCGTGAAACTTCCTGACGGCGTTCATCGCCGAGCGCAAAAAGTACGCATTGCTGATCCCTGGAATCTCCACCGGATACTGGAACGCCATGAAGACACCTTCGCAGGCCGCCTCTTCAGGGCTCATCTCGAGCAGGTCCTTCCCGTTGTACAGAACCCGGCCCTCGGTAACTTCATAGGCCTCGCGCCGCGCCAACACCTGTGCCAGCGTGCTCTTGCCCGAACCATTCGGGCCCATGATCGAATGCACCTCACCCGCATTCACCGTCAGATTCACGCCCTTCAGAATCTCGTGCCCATTCACCGATGCATGCAGATCGTCAATTTCTAACAACGCCATTCTTCTTTTCTCTCCATTGATGCTTCTGAAATTTCCCGCAGGTGCTAAAGCTCACCTTCTTTTGTGGCCGTCTCGGCGCGATTGAAGTCGTGCCCTGATACTTCGTGCCTTCCTGAAGCCAACTTGCTGACCCTCAGGCCTGAAACCCGATCCCTGTTCTCATCCCACGCTGCCTTCCAGGCTCACACCCAGAAGTTTCTGCGCCTCGACGGCGAACTCCATCGGCAGCTCCTTGAACACCGTTTTGCAAAAACCATTCACGATCATTGAGACGGCGTCTTCGGTCTTCAGTCCGCGCTGCCGCAAGTAGAAGAGCTGGTTCTCGCCGATCTTCGAAGTCGACGCTTCGTGCTCCATACGCGCCGTCGAATTGCGCACATCGATATAAGGAAACGTGTGCGCGCCGCAGCGGTCGCCGATCAAGAGGGAATCGCACTGCGTGTAGTTGCGCGCACCGGTTGCGCCCTGCATGATCTTCACCAGCCCGCGGTAAGTGTTCTGCCCGTAGCCGGCGGAGATGCCCTTCGACACGATGGTCGAGCGCGTGTTCTTGCCGATGTGAATCATCTTCGTTCCGGTATCGGCCTGCTGGCGGTTGTTGGTGAGCGCCACCGAGTAGAATTCGCCTACCGAGTTGTCACCCTGCAGAATGCATCCAGGGTACTTCCAGGTGATCGCCGACCCGGTTTCCACCTGCGTCCACGAGATCTTCGAGCTCCGGCCCAGGCATTTGCCGCGCTTGGTCACGAAGTTATAAATCCCTCCGCGCCCTTCCTTGTCGCCGGGATACCAGTTCTGCACCGTCGAATACTTGATCTCCGCGTTGTCGAGCGCGATCAGCTCCACGACCGCCGCGTGCAGCTGATTGGTGTCGCGAATCGGCGCGGTGCAGCCCTCGAGGTAGCTCACATAGGCGCCGTCGTCAGCGACGATCAGTGTGCGTTCGAACTGCCCGGTCTCGGCCGCGTTGATCCGGAAATACGTCGACAGCTCCATCGGGCAGCGCACGCCCTTGGGCACGTAGACAAACGATCCGTCAGTAAATACCGCCGCATTCAGCGCGGCATAAAAGTTGTCTGTGTGCGGGACCACCGACCCAAGGTACTTCTTCACCAGGTCGGGGTGCTTCTGGACCGCTTCAGAAAACGAGCAGAAGATGACGCCCATCTCGGCCAGTTTGCCCTTGAACGTGGTCGCTACCGAAACAGAATCGAAGACCGCGTCAACCGCGACGCCGGCCAGACGCTTCTGCTCGTCAAGCGGAATGCCGAGCTTCTCGTAGGTCTTCAGGATCTCCGGATCGAGATCTTCGAGCTTGTCGAGCTTTACCTTCTGCTTGGGCGCCGAGTAGTAAGAGATGTCCTGGTAGTCGATCGGACCGAACTTAACGTTCGCCCACTTCGGCTCGCCCTCATCGCGCTCCATCTTGAACCAGTGGCGCAGCGCGTTCAGGCGCCACCCCAGCATCCACTCCGGCTCGCTTTTGCGCGCTGAAATCAAACGAATGGTCTCTTCGTTCAGCCCCTTGGGGACACGGTCTTCGTCAATCTGGGTGACAAAACCCCATTTATAGTCCTGCTCCGCCAGACCGCGAATTGTGTCTACATTCGAACTCATCTGTCCTCTTTTATTATTGATTCCTGACTACTTAGATGCTCTCGATGCCCTCGTCGCCGCAGTTTTCCGGTCGAGAACTCAATGCGCCTGACAAGGAGGGTCAACAAGCATCCCGCGATATAGGACTTATTTAGTCCTATATCCAACGAGTTTACCCCGAGACCCATTCGATTTCAAGGCCAGAAGGCAGCGTTGTCCCAAAGACTTACCTATCGGGCAGCCAATCTTCTCGTCTCTATCTGATTGGGGAAGAAGTGCTCTCAGTGCGGTTCCTACCGTTTGTGTGGCTCCGAATCGCTGATCTGGCTGGCCTCAAAGCTCACAATCTTCCATTGTCCCTGAGCGTTGCGCACGTAGACCCTCGTATAGCGGAAGCTGCCAGACACTGGATTGCCGGCGGCGGATCCTTGCATCTCTGCTAATGATGTGACCACAGCCGTCGTGCCGTAAAAACGGACCTTTCGGTCAGAAACCGTCAGCGACGCGATGTGGAAGCGCCCCGTTCGGAACCCCTGCAGCGTATCGTCCTTGGTTTGGATGGTTCCAGAAGGAGTGATTGCCATGTAATCGTCGGCCAGGAGTGCATCCAGCGCCTTGGTGTTCGAAGAAAGCACGGCGCTGCGCCACGCGTCTTCCAGCCTGTCGATCTCATGGCGTCGTTCTTCTTTTTGCGCAATCGATAACCCGGCACACACCGCAAGAGTCGAGCACGCGAACACAATGGCGGCCACCGTTGCACGAAGACCTTGGTTCCGGCGCTTGGCGGAAATCATTCGGCCGACGACACGCTCGGGCATACGCGTCAACGGTAGCCCCGAGGAGATGCAGCGGTCAAATAGATATGGCGTAAAGATACTCACCACGGTAACGCGTTTCCTTTTCCGGTGGCTGAATGGTTTCTTGTTGGGAGGGTAATAACGATAGAAACCAGGTCATTTCCGGATTTTGGCGTAGCAATTAGCCTCGGCGCAGTGCAGGTTGCGAACTCATGCTGTCGAGGTTTGCGGCAAAATCCGGCAGCATGATCGTCTGCTCGCGATCGGGGCCGGTGGAGATCATTCCGATCTTTGCTCCGCTCTCCCGTTCCTGAAACGCGAGATACTCGCGCGCGCCTTTGGGGAGCTTCTCGAACTCGGTAATTCCCTCGGTAGGCTCGCGCCAGCCCTTGAGCGCCGTGTAGCGGGGCTTGATCGATTCGAGCCCATGGACATCGGCCGGGATCTCATCGGTCACCTTTCCGCCAATCTCGTAGCCCACGCACACAGGAATCTCATCCAGTTCGTCGAGCACATCAAGCTTGGTCACGACCAGCCATTCGGCTCCGTTCACCTGGTTTGAGTAACGCAGCAGGGGAATGTCGAGCCACCCGCAGCGCCTCGGCCTTCCCGTGACGGCGCCGTATTCATGGCCGCGGGCGCGCAGCGCATCTCCTGCGGCATTGTGAATCTCAGTGGGAAACGGCCCTTCGCCCACGCGCGTTACGTAGGCCTTGGTCACCGAGATCACCGTCCCAATGGCCGTCGGCCCCACGCCGGTTCCCGTCGACGCTCCGCCCGCTGTCGCCGAAGACGACGTGACGAACGGATAGGTTCCGTGGTCGATGTCGAGCATCGTTCCCTGCGCCCCCTCGAACATCACGCTGCCGCCTTTGGCTAGAATGCCGTTCAGCAGCCGGCTGGTATCGGAGACCAGGGGTCGCACCCGTTCTGCTGCCGCGGCATACTCCTCGTACATCTTCGCGGGGTCAAGCGGATCGGTTCCGAAGAGCGCGTGCGCGATCGCGTTCTTCTCCTCGCAGGCCGCCTCGATGTGCGCTTTCAGCAGCCGATGGTGCAGCAAATCGACGACACGCAGGCCGCTGCGCGCCATTTTGTCTTCGTACGCTGGTCCGATACCCTTGCTCGTCGTGCCGATCTTTTTGCGCCCCGGCGCGGTTTCCGCGGCCAGCTCAATCATGCGGTGGTACGGCAGAATCACCTGTGCCCGGTTCGACACATAGAGCCGTCCATCGAAGTCGAGTCCCGTCTTATGCAACCGATCCACTTCATCCAGAAAGTAGATGGGATCGAGTACTACGCCGTTTCCGATCACGGCCTTGCACCCAGGCCGCAGCACGCCACACGGGATCAGCTGCAGAACGAACCTCTGGTCGCCGATGATTACCGTGTGCCCGGCATTGTGTCCGCCCGCGTAGCGCGCCACAGCGCTGAACCGCTCGCTGAGCACATCCACGATTTTTCCCTTGCCCTCGTCGCCCCACTGGGCGCCAAGCACCACGGCCGTCTTTGCGCGCATTGCCACCTGAACTCACACGAAAAACCCGCTAAAGCGGTCGGCAGGGGCCAACTGCGCGGGCTGAAGAATTGAATACGGGTCTTTGCTCCCGCGTCCTCCTCGATTCTAAACCTTGCCGGAGTGACGCAGTTCTCTTGGGATGCGTCGATGGCGGATTCAATTCTCAGCCCTTGAATGATCATCTCTCTGTTGTTCTCCGGCCTCTGGCCTCCGTCCTCCGCCCTCGTTAACCATTCTCCGTTCTCTCTTCTCTGCTCTCTGGCCACTGATCACTGACCCCTGATCACTGACCTGCTATATTGGCTCGATGCATTGGAATGACAGCTCGAGACGATCGTTCTTGAAGCAGTTTGGCGCCGCCGGCGCCACAGCGCTTGCGGCAGCCAACGCCGACAGCCTCGCACTGGCCGCGGCGCAAGTTTCGGCGCAAGCCGCGCCTACTCTGGCCGACGAGAAGCAGGCCGCGACCCGCGCTCAGCGCATGCAGTGGTGGCACGAGGCCAAGTTCGGCATGTTCATCCATTGGGG
>Ga0187783_10002790_pt1 | contig 12958 bp, 13 predicted proteins | sample 1015_SJ02_MP02_2_FD_132471 | JGI IMG/M metagenome (GOLD analysis project Ga0187783, IMG submission 132471) | Tropical peat soil microbial communities from peatlands in Department of Meta, Colombia - 1015_SJ02_MP02_20_MG | ecosystem: Environmental > Terrestrial > Soil > Wetlands > Peat | place...
AAAGCTGGAGGAGGATCTCCCGGGCCTCGGCGAGAATTCGTTCCCATCATTCAGCGGAAGCGTCGTGGTTCTCCCCGAATTCCTCCACCAGACTAAGGAATGCCTGGTGCACCCGTTTGTCCGCGGACAGCTCGGGATGGAAGGTCGCGGCCATGACATTTCCCTCACGGACAACGACAGGATCGCTGCCTTCGGTGGCAAGCACCTCGACTTTGGGCCCAAGCCAGTCGATCTTTGGAGCACGGATGAAGACCATCTCCATCGGAGCCGCCCCGAACTTGCCCTGGCGAATGGAGCTATCGATCTGGCGGCCGTAGGCATTGCGGCGAATGCGGATGTCGAGCGCACCCAACCCCGCTTGTTTGGGATTTTCGATCTCATTCGCCAGCAGGATGGCACCCGCACAGGTGCCGAAAATGGGCTGCTGACGAGAGAAGCGCTTCAGTCTTTCCAGTCCCCTTTCGCCCAACAGCTGGAGAAAGGTGCTCGATTCTCCGCCCGGGATCACCAAGCCGTCGACCCGGTCGAGTTGTTCTGAGTTCTTCACCAGAACAACTTCGGCGCCCAGTTCTTCCAGTCGCTTGCGATGTGCCTCAAAATCCCCCTGGAGGGCCAACACACCAATTTTCATGCCGTCGCTTTTTCCTCCTGCCCGGTCCATGGATTGGGGGGTCTCCTGCGGGCTGAAACCCGCGGCCCGGGGGGTAACCATCTGCTTCACCAGCCTCGCGTCTGCAGCATCTGCGCTTCCTCGAGCGCCGCCACCGCCAAGCCCTTCATGGCTCCGGTGAGATTCTCGCTGACCTCGAGTAACACTTTCGGATCGTTGAAGTGGGTCGCGGCGTGCACGATGGCGCGGGCCCGCTTCCCCGCCTCTCCCGGATCGGCGAAATGGATCGAATCCTTCATAAAGATTCCCGAACCGACGAACACCGCCTCGGCGCCGAGTTGCATGACGAGCGAGGCGTCGGCCGGGGTGGCAATGCCTCCTGCCGAGAAGTTGGGTACGGGGAGCTTTCCCTCCCTGGCGACCAGCTTGACCAGTTCATGGGGAGCCCCGAGTTCCTTTGCCTTGGCGTAGAGTTCGTCTTCCCTGAGCACGGTCAGCATTCTTATCTCCTCGACGATTTGCCGAATGTGCTTCACGGCGTGCACGACGTCCCCGGTGCCAGCCTCCCCCTTGGTGCGGATCATGGCGGCGCCTTCCCCGATTCGCCGCAGAGCCTCGCCCAAGTTGCGCGCCCCGCAGACAAAGGGGACCGTGAAGGCATGCTTGTCCACATGGTGCGCCTCGTCGGCGGGGGTCAGGACTTCGGACTCGTCGATATAATCGACGCCCAATTCTTCGAGAATCTGCGCCTCGGCAAAATGGCCGATGCGACACTTGGCCATCACCGGAATGGAAACCACGGACATGATCTCGCGAATCTTTTTGGGCGAAGCCATGCGGGCGACCCCGCCCTCGGCTCGAATCTGGGCCGGCACGCGCTCGAGCGCCATCACGGCCACGGCTCCCGCCTTCTCCGCAATCTCGGCTTGCTCGGCGTTGGTGACGTCCATAATCACGCCGCCTTTGAGCATCTCCGCCAAGCCGGTCTTGAGACGGAGGCTGGTGGAATTTCCAGGGTTTTCTGCCATAAGATCCTCTCTGATTCTGAACTGCCTTTACGATACTCTAGAAGTGGATAGATGAACATGTCCATTTTGCGGTATTCTATACATACCACTTTCGATCTGGTCGGAAGGCGCCGCCTCCCCCCAGGATCGGCAAGCCGGTGGGAGAAACTAGCCCCTTGGCCAAGCGACCGAGCACGCTGCTGTTGAACTTGCACGAGCCGAGAGCCGGGATTCCGCTGTATCGCTGGTTCTATGAGGAGTTGCGCTCGGCGATTCTGGCCGGTCGTCTCGCTGCCGGGGGCCGACTGCCGGCTACCCGCGAACTGGCAGCCGCATATGGGCTTTCCCGTCCAACCCTGGTGGCCGCTTTTGAACAGCTGCGGTCGGAGGGTTACGTGGAGGGCAAGATTGGATCGGGAACCTATGTCAGCCAAACCCTCCCCGAGGAGCTGCTGCAGGCACCCCGAACCAACCTGATTGCCAAATCACGACGGCCGAGCATCCGCCTTTCCGCCTACGCCCGACGGTTACGCCCCCTGCCCACAGCCGAGCCCCGCTTGGCGCGGGCCTTTCGCGCCAGCCAGCCCGCGCTCGACGCATTCCCCATGGGTTTGTGGGCGCAAGTCGCTGCCCGACGGTTGCGCCGGGTCTCGGCAAATTTTCTCGCGGGAGGCGAGGCGCTGGGGTACCGGCCGCTGCGGGAAGCAGTCGCGGATTATCTCAATACGTCGCGTGGCGTGCGCTGCTCGGCAGACCAGGTCCTGATCATTTCCGGCGTGCAAGAGGCCCTGGACCGCACGGCTCACCTTCTGCTCGATGCGGGAGATCCGGTATGGATGGAAGTGCCGGGATACCCCGGCGCGGCGTCCACCTTTCGCGCCGTGGGCGCGAGGATCTGTCCGGTACCGGTGGACGGCGAAGGATTGGACCTTGAGGCAGGACGGCGGCGGTGGCCGAGTCCCCGCCTGGTATACCTCACTCCCGCGCACCAATTTCCGCTGGGCGTGACCATGAGCCTCGGCCGGCGGTTGTCTCTGCTCGAGTGGGCGCGGCGATCCCGCAGCTTCGTCTTTGAGGATGACTACGACAGCGAATACCGCTACCGAGGTCGGCCGATTCCTGCGCTCGAAGGCCTGGATCGGGCGGGAGTGGTCATCTTTGCCGGCAGTTTCACGGACGTGCTCTTTCCTGCGCTGCGGCTCGGCTATTTGGTGGTTCCCTCCGACATGGTGGAGATCTTTGCCGCAGCCGGATCCGTCAGCACCCATCACCCGCCCCTCATTGACCAAGCGATTCTCTGCGACTTCATCCGCGAAGGACATTTTGCTCGGCATGTTCGTCGCATGCGGGAGCTCTACGCCGAGCGTTTGTCCGTGCTGGTCGAGGCCGCGGGCCAACGGCTCGCCGGATTGCTCGAAGTCCCGAATGTAGAAGCGGGGTTGCGGACAGTGGGGTGGCTCGAAAAGGGGATTTCTGCCGAGCGGGCGGCACGAGCCGCCGCGGAACATGACGTGGAAGTGATGCCCCTGAGCCGCTATGCCTACGGCCCAACTCCTCGGGATGGCCTGGTTTTGGGTTTCGCTTCGGTCGATGGCCGCGAGTTGACGCGCGGGGTCGAAAGGCTTGCGCAGGCCCTCGACCGGTGCCTGCGAGGCCACGGTTGAGCGCTATCCGAGGTGCCGTTTCCCAGTTCCCCGTCGGCCGTCTCGAGCGGCGAGCGCGGTCTGCGTTTTTGACCTGAGTCGATCGACGAACTTCGCGAACCTGCGCTCAGGATCGATGGCGACAAATACCCCTTCGCTATGAGCTAGAAGTTGACCTTTCCCGTCGAGAATCTCAGCGGCATTGGTGTGATAGCGTCCCCGAACCCGCAACTCGCGCGACTCCACGCGAAGAGGCTGGTTGAGTGGCACTGGCTTCAAATAATCCACCCGGATGGTGGAGGTCAAGGCGACGACATGCCGGAGCTTGTTGACCTTGCCCATTGCTTCGTCAAGAACGGTGGCGATGATGCCACCATGGGCGTGTCCCGGCGGCCCGGTATAGCGCTTGCCCAGGCGGAAACGGCACACGAATCGGGCTCGTTTTCGATCATAAGCGAACCGCAAGCGCATGCCATCGAGGTTATCCTTGCCGCAGGCGAAGCAATAATTCCTCTGCATGCGTACGTAGCGCGTGTCGTGGCCGCGGCCGTGGTCGGTGCTCATCGCTCGTAGTCCAAGAAATATCCTATACGAATTCTGGCTGCGACCAAGCAGGCGCTCGAGTTTTCCCGGATCCGGCCGGCGTTACAACATCACTGGACCGCTTCCGCATCGGTCTCCTCGGCCTGCATTCGATAGAGGTGATGAATCGGACCGGTGCCCCGTCCCAGGGGATGGGCATGGCGGATCGACGCGGCCACGTATGCCTTGGCGAGCAAAACGCCCTCGGGCAATCCTCGTCCGAAAGCCAAATGGCAGGCCAATGCACTGGCAAAGGCGCATCCCGTGCCGTGGGTAGAGTTGGACCACAGGCGGGCTGACTTAAAAACTTCTTGGTCGATTCCTGGCCCGCGCTGGAAACTCAACAAGTCGATCGCTTGCTCCAAGTGGCCGCCGGTGATCACGACGGCCGGAGAGCCCAACTCGTGGAGCTTGTGGGCGGCCGCGCGCATCCCGTCCAGGTTTTTGACCGCGAGGCCGGTGAGCGCGGAAGCCTCGTCAAGGTTCGGCGTTACCACGGTCGCAAGCGGAATCAGCTTTTCTACCAGCAGCCGTGCCCCCTCGGCATCGAGCAGATCAGTTCCTGAAGAGCTCTTCAGGACAGGATCGAGAACGACATTTTTGGCCGTTTGTTTCCCGAGGAATTCGGCGACCGCGCCGACTACCCCACCCGTTCCGAGCATGCCGATATGGATCGCGGCAAATGGAACATCGGAGACAAGCTCGTCTAAGGTTTCCATGACTAGCTCGGGTGAAATCGGCTCAACTCGGCGGACGCCGGCCGTCGATTGCACCGTCAACGAGGTGATGCAGCCGACGCCGTAGCAGCGGTGGGCCGCGATGGTCTTGATGTCGGCGGTAACGCCGGCGCCCGACGAAGGGTCAAAGCCTGCAACCGTAAGAACGACAGGTGGGCGAGACACCATATACCAAAACTGTATTCGAAATCGACCCGGATTGTTTCCCTTGGCCTGTTCGTAACACAAGGATCATCCTATCCTAATGAAAACAATGACTATGAAAATCTTGCACTGGGCCGCGCCGGCTGGGTATTTACTAACTGATAACTGCTCAAGTGATTGCAAAAGAAGCCCAACTAGCGTGATTTTCCAAGCTGTACAGTAAGTTACGTTGCGATATCGATAACTCTGAGGTTACTTTTTGGCATTGACATGGAATCTGGCCAGCTTTAGGATTGGCCGACTAGACATGCATCTTGGTTTTCGGAATGGGTTGGCTTTTCGAAACGGAGGTGGCTGGATGAGAGAGCGTATAGCTCGTGGATTGCTAAGCGTTCTACTGGTCGTCAGCGTGGGGGCTGCTCAAGGGCCAACGAAACCAGGCTCGGAAGAGATGCCAGCCGCCAGAGCGCCGCAATTTCAGGTGCGATACAAGGCAAAACCCTATCAAGTTGGAACTGCCTCCTGGTACGGCAGCTACTTTGAAGGCCGTCTTACCGCCAGCGGAGAACCGTTTAACATGTATGATCTGACTGCGGCTCACCCCAGTTTGCCTCTTGGCAGTCTGGTCCGAGTTACCAATCTGCGGAACGGCCGAAGGATTTACGTGCGGATCAACGATCGTGGACCGGTGGTCGAGGGACGGATTATTGATCTCTCCTACCGGGCTGCCGAAATTTTGCAGTTCAAAGATCAAGGCCTGGAAGAAGTCCGCCTAGATCTGGTAACCTCCACCCAAGTACAGCCGGAAGAGATTGCGATGCTTCATCCGGTCGCCTATTAGAGAAAGCTTGTTCGATTGCAAGCGATCGACAATACGGGCCCGCATCTGATCGTTGCCCTCGATGTGGCGTCGGCAACCCAGGCCCAAGACATCGTGGCGGCGGTCGGCGAGTCGGCTTTCGCCTATAAAGTCGGAATGCAGCTTTACACCGCGGAAGGCCCATCCGTCGTTCGCGATCTGGTGGCGGCCGGGCGGCGGGTGTTTCTCGATCTCAAATACCATGACATTCCCAACACGGTTGCCTTGGCGGTCGGAGAGGCAGCACGGCTGGGAGTCTCGATGCTGACGGTACACGCCGCTGGCGGAGACAAAATGCTGCGAGCTGCCACCGAAGCTGCTCGATCGGCGAGACCTGGCGCAATGGTTCTGGGCGTCACAGTGCTCACCAGTATGACCGACCATGATCTTAAAAAAGTGGGCGTCGCAGACCGGGTCGAAGACCAGGTGTTGCGGTTGGCAGAGCTCGCCCTGGCCAATGGATGTCAGGGTGTGGTCGCAGCCGCCCGGGAGGCTTTCCGGTTGCGCGCGGAGCTCAAAGGTGACTTCGCGATTGTGACCCCGGGAGTGCGGCCGGCCGGAGGAGCAGCGGCCGATCAGGCGAGAGTGGTTACGCCGGCGGAGGCGATGGCAGCCGGGGCAACCCATATTGTGGTCGGTCGGCCCATCACCAAGGCTCGAGATCCCGGAGCCGCAGCGCGCGCCATCCTTGCCGAGATCCGTTCGCCGTTGTCAAAGACTTGCCTGCCAGCTGTCGGATAGGCCGGATTGCCCTGCCTTCGGAAGAGAATCGGCAAGGAGCGGCTTGCCAGCGATGCGATGCTTCAGGGTAAGCCCATCACGAAGCGACCGAGCTCTAGTCTTCCGCTTTGAACACCACGCCCATGCCGCCGCCGCCCAGCTTTTCGACGATGCGGTAATGAGAGATGGTTTGGCCGATCATTGCCCGAAATGTTAGGACCGAGCTTTTGGCAAGTCAATGCAGGGCGAAGCTGATGAATAGGTCTCGCTCGGCTGGACTGCAATCCTTCCTCAGGCGCTAGCTAGAGTGGAAGGTTGCTCGCAGGTCGCGAACACTTTTGAGGATTTGGCTTCCAATTCGCGCACCCAAGATCAGGTGTGGTCAAGGTTCACTTCTCAGACCAAGCCGTCATGGCTACAGCTTTTCGTAAAATTCGCAGACCGAGCAGGAAATGAAAATTCCCCCGGGGACTCCGCGCTCGCGATCCTTGACCCGCTTCACAATGCGGGTGGGCTTCCCGCACTTCGGGCAATCCGTACTCTTGGTGGTATCCATCACTTTCTTGCGATCCGCGGTTTTTGCAATCTTCGCCATCACGTCTCCTTGACACGATCACACCCCTGGCCCGATGTCCATGAGGTCTTCCGAAATGCTCAGAAGTAGTCTAGTTATGACCGGATCGTGACCCTTCCTCAAGCTGATCGAAGCGCCGATCGCATCCGACACCAGACTGCGTTTTTGATTCTATCTGAATGATCGAGCCCCTGTCGCACAAGGTGCAGTCGTCGGCCAGTAAGAGAAGAGAATTCGTCGTAAAATGGAAAAACAGCGAACTGCCGAAACCGGTGTTCCCGCGAGAGCGCCGGAAACGGGTTCCGGCATAAGCGAGCTTTCGCTCTACCTGGATACAGCAGCGAACAGATCCGAATGCAGGAGTGATTGGAACTGCTTGTCATCCGCCTTGAAGTGCATTTGTAGGTTCGAGCTGTCGGAGTCCACGACGACACTTTCGAGCGCCGCCTTTTCGATCTGCGTAGCCGTCATCTTCCGGTACAAAACCCCGGCCTTCACCAGCGACGAAAGGGTAGCGGCGGTCACGGAATCGGAGGTCACAATGTCCAGGTCGAAGGTCACTCCGTTTTGGAAGCTCATGGTGTAGCGCGAGCCGAGCACCCGTTTCTTCACGGTGTCGAAGTCCGCGAGCTTACCGGCATCGCCAAGGGCTGATAACAGCATATTCTGCGTTCCCTGCTGATCAAGCACGCTCCAAACCGTGCCGGACTCAACCGGTCCAATCAGATCGGCCACTTGGCTGTTCGAGTCGAGGGAGCTGGTGTAGCCATCGCGCGCGTCGAGCGCGCCCTTCAAAGCCGCACCGTCGCCAAAGAGCAGGACGTTATCATCGAGGAAAGTCATGTCCATGCCGTTCGACATCGGGTAGATATCGGTATCGTGGTACTTGAGGGGCTTTACCTTATTCAGGCGCATCTTCTTGAGCACGGTCTTGCTGGAGAAGGATCCCTGGGCGGCTCCGACCACTTTGGTGCCCTGGTTGGCGCTGCGGTAGGAGGCGAAGGTTAGCTGGTCAACGTCCTTGTCCGGGTTAATTCCGACCGCCTTGAGATCATCTTCGAAAGTCTTCACGCTCGGTGGCAACACTTGTTGTTTCAGAGCCATCGCTGTATCGGAGTTCTTGAGCGTTCGATAGTCGACTGTGATGATCTGCTGCACTTCGGCCGGAATGGCAGTTCGCGCCGAGCTGGGAATAGCCGCGGCCCAAGCGCACGGCGAAGCGAGCACCAGAGCGGACAAGACTAACTTCGCTGGTTTCATAAACGAATGACCTCGGAACTAGGTATAGGTACTTGGATGCAGAACCCACGCCTCCTGCTGTACCACACTCCAATTGTATGCGAACCGCCGGGGGGTCGGTAAAACCGAAGTGCAGCCACCGGGCGAATCCCGGGCGGCGATCCCCGGGGGGGACCTCCCTTGCCGGCGAACCCCTCAGACCCTCACCTGGTCGACCCGGCGGCGCACTTCTGAGGCAAATGCTGCGTCCTTCAGGGATTCCAGATTGATTTCCACATTGGCCAGCGCACCCTCGATCGCCGCTTGTGCCAGCGCTACCGCCGTGGTCAGATCGGATTTCATATTGGGATTGGTCATCGGACCGAGCCGCTCCGCGATGGCCACCACTTCCCTCGCCTTCTCCGCCACGCTCAACGGCACGCTGGTCGCCTCGGCTAGAGCTCGAGCGATGATCTGATCGCCGTCAGCGGCCTCCTTCGCCTGCTTGTATGCCTTGAGGACTGCGTCAAACGACTCAGCGTCTCGGTCGATCGCCGCTGTCAATTCCTCTCGCATTTGTGCCAGCCGGGCGATGGCATCGCTCAGCTCGCGCTCATAGGAGAGATAGGCCTTTTTCCCCCGCGACCGGGAAGCGACCATGGTGGCTAAGCCTGCCGCCATCGCGGCGCTGGCGGCGGATGCACTTCCGCCCCCGGGGGCCGGCGTCGGCGCCGCCAGCTGCTCGATAAAAGGCTCGACGCCGGCCCGCAATCCCCCGACTGCTGTCTTTCCGCCCATCACCGCAGCCAGCCGATTCTCGAGGATGAGGGAAGAATCGAAGTTCTCGACTTGCAAAAACCACTCGGCCGCCTGCTCCAAGGCCTTTTTGGGAATCAACCCTACAATTTCGCTGCTGAGGGGTCGGACCCCATAACGCGCCGCCTCCCGCTTTACCATCTCCAAGACTCGATGAATGGGCGTCTGCTCAAAGTCGGTCAGGTTCATCGAAACCTGGGCCAGGCCGCGCACCAGAAAACCGGCTCCCTTCACAAAGCGCAGTCCGCCGCTAGAGAAGCGCACAGCTTTGGCGATCTTTTTGGCGATGTCTACGTCGGGCGTATTCAAGAAAACGTTGTAGGCAATGAGCGCCTTTCGCGCTCCCACCACGGTGGCACCCGCCGTGGGATGCAGGCGGGGCTCCCCGAAATCGGGTCGGCGCTCCGGCTTGGTCGCAATCTCCGCCCGCAGGCCCTCGAATTGTCCACGCCGGATGTTTTCAAGGTTCTGCCGCTCGGGCGAGGTGGCAGCCGCTTCGTACAAGTACACCGGGATCTGATATCGCTTCCAGATCTCCGCGCCTACATGGCGCGCCATAGCCACGCAATCCTCCAGGCTGACACCCTCAATCGGAATAAAGGGCACGACGTCGGCGGCGCCCATGCGCGGATGGGCGCCCTGATGGATGTTTAAGTCAATCAGCTCCGCCGCCTTGCCGATTCCCCGGATGGCCGCTTCCTGAATGGCCCCCCGTTCGCCCGCTAAAGTAATCACCGAGCGGTTATGATCGGAATCCATTTCCCGGTCGAGCAGATACACGCCATCCATCTTCATCGCTCCGACGATGGCATCGACTTTGGTTTTATCTCGTCCTTCGGAGAAGTTGGGAACGCACTCGACCAAGGTTGACATAAGCTAAAGAAGAATATCCGGCAGCCTCGCCCAGCTGCAACCAGGGGAAGGAACACCGGAACCAGGCCGCACAGGAAGCTAATGATGCCAGAACTTTCCTAGGCCAACCCGCACCTGAACGGTATTGATTCCCGGATTGGGCGTCGCCAATCCCGCATTCGAAATATGCATGTAGCGGGCTTCGAGACTCCAGGCGTACTTCTCTCCGAACAGATGCAGGCCGAAGGCCGCTGCGGAGGTAAAGTTCACGGCCGAGGTTCCGGTGGGCACGCTTTGGTTGGTAAAGAGGGTCCCCCCGTTCAGCTCCAGGTAGGGTTCGACCGGCCCTCGAGAGGCAAAATCCCACTTCAGACCGAGAGGACTGAACCCTCCACCATAGGCGGTGTTGTATTTTTGCCAAAGGATGAACAGAGGAGTTGCATCGAGCACGTACTCAAATCGTCCTTTTAGGATCCCTGGCCCGTGCGGCCGGGTCAGGACCCATCCGTAACGCAGGCCCATATTCCACACCGTCGTATGGGATGTGCCGCCCGCGACCGAGTGACCGCCGCCGCTCCATACCTGGAGCTCCCGTCCGCCATCTTCCGGCCTCGATTGAGCGAGTGCCGGCAAGGTGCCAACCAACACGATGGACAAGAGAACCAGAATCCTCATCTTGCTGCTCATGGACCTGAGTACGAACCGCCTGGGTCACGGATTCGACTTGCGCAGCCACGATATCACGCGCCGAGGCAAGGTGCGGCATGCGCCACTCAAAGTCCCAATCCACCATCCACGACCAGAATCTGTCCGGTGATGAAGTGTGGCGCCGTAGCGAAGAACAAAACGGCGGCCGTGACATCGCTCGCCGCACCGTTGCGTCGCATGGGTGTCTGTTTCGCCATGGCTCTCATGAAAGATGCTGCCGCCTTCTCACCCAGTTCGATCATGCCTGGTGCTACGCAGTTCACCGCGATCTCGGGTGCCAGCGTTTTGGCCATCACTTTGGTTAGCATGTGAACGGCAGCCTTCGCCGAGCAGTAATGGGCGTGACTCGGCCAGGGCTGGAGCCCGCCAAGGGATCCGAAGTTGATGATTTTTCCCCGCCGTTCCCGCAGCCACCGGAGAGCTTCACGAGCAACCAAAAACGGGCCCCGCGTATTCGAAGCGAACATCGCGTCCCACTGCGCGACGCTCAGCTTGTCGAATTCTACGGTTTCATAGTTCGCCGCGTTGTTCACCACGATGTCAATACCGCCCAGTTCCCTGGCTGCTTGTTTGACCACGGCCCGGACGGCTCTTTCCTCGGTCACATCGCAGCGTAGCGCCAACGCCCGGACGCCCAAATGGCTGAGATCGCGTACGGTGCGTTCGGCCTCGCGCGCCGAGTGCAAGAATGTGATCGCCACATCCGCCCCGGCTCCAGCCAAAGCCAAAGCGCTCGCCCGGCCCAAGCGCCGGGCTGCGCCGGTGATCAAAACAGTTTTGCCTGTCAGGGATCCGGGCTCACTCGGGGACATAGCTCGGATTGTACCTTGCGCCCATGCGGGCTTGCGCAAGAGCAGGTTTTGTCTCTTTCGCAACGAAGATGCCCGGGGCGAGCCCGGAATACTTCCGGCTCGCAACGCGACCGACTGATCCCGTTTTCAGTGGGGTAGTTTCCGGCACGGATTCCGGGTAGCATCTGTTACACTTTGCACATGTCGGCCCTGCGCCACGTCATCATTTATTCGCGCAAGGGTTGTCACCTTTGCGAGATTGTGAAGGAAACCGTCGCCAAGCTGCACCGTCGGGGCGGCTTTACCTGGAAGGAGGTAGACGTCGACTCCGACGAACAACTCCGACGCCAGTTCACCGACGAAGTTCCGGTGGTGTTTATCGATGGACGGAAAGCATTCAAATACCGGATCAACGAGCGGGAATTCCTGCGCAAGTTAGCCGGCTGATTCTAGCAGCATGTTGGCCGCGCATTCCCTCCACCTGAAATCCGGCCCGCAAGATATGGCGCTCGCTTGCGCGTGAGTCCGCTACAATCGGGAGCCATGCTACGTACCGAGCTCTACGCCGACCCGCGCGGCCGGTCGGTTCACGACCTGATTCTTGAGAGCTGCCGTCGTTTTCCGCAAAAGACCGCAATTGTCGATGCCTCCGCGGATCGTCGCCTGAGCTACGGCGAATACGGCGAACTGGTTGAATCGCTGGCGCGGGGATGGATCGCCGCCGGCCTAAAGCCCGGGGAAGTGGTCGCCATCTATCTGCCCAACGGGTGGGAATTTTGTGCTTCCTATCATGCCGCCACGCTGGCCGGCGCGATACCCACCCTGCTGAATCCCACCTACCGTGAGCGCGAGGTTCGCTATCAGCTCAGCGACAGCGGCGCCGTCATGTTGGTCAGCGATGGGGGAAGCTTAAGCGGAATCAATCTTTCCGGTTTGCCGAAGCTGCGCCGCGTCTATGCCACTCGCCAAACGACCTCCGGAACCGAGCCCTTCGCCGACTTGTTCCAGGCGTCGAAAACCCCTGTGCCCCAAGCGGAACGGGATTCGACCGAAACTCTCGGTGCGCTTCCTTATTCGAGCGGTACGACCGGATTGCCCAAGGGGGTCATGCTCAGCCATTTCAATCTGGTGGCGAATATCTTTCAATACCTTGGGCCGCGGTGCTCCGCGCTCGACCATGACAGTCGAGTGCTATGTTTCTTGCCGCTCTATCACATCTACGGCTTGAATGTGATTCTGAACCCGGTGTTGACCCTAGGCGCCACCCTGGTCCTGGTGCCGCGCTTTAAGGTTCCCCAGGTGACCTCCCTCATTAGCCAAGAAGGCATCACCATGATGCCGACCGTGCCGCCGGCCCTGATTGGTCTCAGCCAAGCCGCCGAAGCCGGACAGTTTCCCAAGAATCATCAGCTGCGCTGGGTGAAGTCGGGGGCCGCTCCCCTGGCTCGGGGACTGGCCCGCCGGTTTACCTCGCTGACGGGAATTCCGGTGTGCCAGGGTTATGGCATGACGGAAGCCTCGCCGGTGACTCATATCGGCTATCTTGAGCCTGAGCTTTATCGACCAGAATCGATCGGGCAGCCAATCGTAAAGACGGAGTGCCGTGTGGTCGGGGAAGACGGAGGCGATGTTCCGCCCGGCGATGCCGGCGAGCTCGTCATGCGCGGGCCGCAATTCATGATGGGATATTGGGGAAA
>Ga0187783_10002791_pt1 | contig 12957 bp, 10 predicted proteins | sample 1015_SJ02_MP02_2_FD_132471 | JGI IMG/M metagenome (GOLD analysis project Ga0187783, IMG submission 132471) | Tropical peat soil microbial communities from peatlands in Department of Meta, Colombia - 1015_SJ02_MP02_20_MG | ecosystem: Environmental > Terrestrial > Soil > Wetlands > Peat | place...
ATCAGTTTGGCCCATGTCGTAATTTTGTAGTTCGCCTTGCCCTGGTAGATCGATGCGATCTCGGCTTTCGTCCATTTTGTCTTCTGCGCGTAGACGTTGGCAGTCACGGCTATCCCAAAGGGAGCCACCCACAAGCCGGCCGGTCCATTCGATACCCCACCAGGTAAGACGCCCGAGTTATTGGCGTTGTCGAAGTATGCGAATAGACTCGCCTCCTCGTCCGAGATGCCAAAGTCGGGCTGGAGGGCGGTGCCCAGCGACGCTGTGAAAGTGTAATCGGGGTTGACCGAGCTCACCGTGCCCGAAAAGCCGCTCTGCGCGCCAGCGCTCGCGAGGGACGTCGTCGTTGGGTAGGCGAGTAGGGTGCCAAGCCCCTGCGGCTGCACCCCGTTGGTAAAGCTACCACCGTTGTACTTATAGAAGAACCCGATGTTGGAAGACACCCCACCGCAGGTCCCGTTGCCGGTACCGGAGAGGATGAGATAGCTCTGGCTCTGCGGGTGCTTGGTGCTGCCGGTTCCGTCCGTGTAGACGTCGACGGTGGATGCGGTCAGGCACTTGAGCACCGCCACGTAGACGGCCTGCACCTCGGCCGAGCCGCCGCCGGTGTAATAGAGATTCGCACTACTGATGTCTCCGTTGGTCCAGGACGCCGGGCCCAGCGCGTACGCGCTGCTCCCGAGGGCCGCGGCCACCGCCGCGCCGATCAAGCTCAGTTGCTTCGTTGGCTTCATGCTAGTCGTTCCTCGTATATATTGGTCCCTGGCAGTTTCAGGTCGCGCCATTCGCTTGAGTCTCGTCCGAGCCCGGCTTGCCCCGCCGCCCAACGAGTCCCGTCAATCCCAGCCCCGAGAGAAGCAGCAGGAGCGGCGCCGGTAGCGGAACCGTGCTACTGGTCACGGTGTAGGTCAGCACGCCCGCGGTGCTCAGGTCCCACGTGCCCGCGAACGTCGAAGCTGTGCCAAGTGCAGTCGTCCCGGAGAGGTTATTACTCACCTGGTAGAAGGCCATCCCCGTTCCAATCCCGGACCACTCCGTGTTGCCGGCGGCATTGTTGAAGTTGGTCTCGTAGCCGCCCTTGTACCAGCCTGAGGTGTTGGGCGAGCTGTCCGCGAAGAAACTGCTTCCGCCGCTCGGGTTATTTACGGTCCCGAGGAAGTTATTGACCTGAGTCCACATGGTATCGGCCTTGGCGTCCGAAACCGCGTTCTGCGTGTGGATGCCGGTAAAATCCAGCAGCACGGGCGCCGAGCTCGAGGCGGCAGCACCGGAAACCACCCCGTAATGCATGATGTCCGTGGTGGAGAGGCTCCCACCATCGAGGGTGGCGAGAAAGCTCGTCCAGTTGGCACCGCTCAGCGTCTGAGTATAGACAACGCCGCTTCCGGTGCCGGTGAACGACGACACCGCCAATCCGGTGTCGAACAAGTAGGACGAGCCGGTCGTGACGTCATTGACGGTCAGCCAGATCGTGCCGCCGCTGCCGGCGTTGGTTTGCGCAAGTGCATGACCGGCGGCGCCGAGAGCGGCGGCGGCGCCGAGGAGCATCTTTAACTTGGACTTTGTCTTGCTACGCATCTATCGACTCCCATTTGAAAGATCTTGAGCGACGCAACCATTTGGGTTTGGTCGCGCCGTCTCCTTCACGTCTGCCCCGCAGCGCGGGCGGACGAGCGCCAACCAACTCCTCACGCGAAGAATGTTCACTTCGTTTCGAGTCAAAAAGATGTCTGATCTATGAAATTGGTCACATTCGAGGCGTGCCGAGGCGTGCCGCCCGGGCACGGGTGTGCGTCAGATGTAAGACATTGGGATGACATAGAGTGATGTGGCTGTGGCTGCCTTTCGCAGCAGCCACCCGGGCAGGCTGTGCCGCGAGCCTGCGCCGCGGCCAATGCGCCCCGGCGGAGGGAACGCTTCGCGAAAGAGGTACGGAATTTTCAGCCGGCGGGGGTCTTGAGAGTCGCGAGCGCGAGGCGCGCATCCTCCGACCAGGAGAACTTCCCCGGAGCCGACACGGCCCTCTCCAGATCCTGCCGCGCCCGAGTACTCTCCCCTGCCTGCAGCTCGGCCATGCCGAGGTGATAGCGGATCTCCATCGATTCGGGCGAAAGTTCGACAGCGCGCTGCAGCACGGGTAGCGCATCGCGGTACTCGCCGCGCTTGACGCGCACCCAGCCGTTCGTGTCGAGGAGACTGCCATCGCTCGAGGAGGCGAAGCCGAGCGTCAGGTCGCGCGCGCGGTCGAGGCTCGCCCGATCGCTCCGGTACGTCACCAGCAGCAACGCGAGATTGCGCGCGATGACCTGTGATCCGGGGTTGCGCTGGTGCGAGGCCTCATACAGCGCGATCGCGTCCTCGACACGGTCGCGGCTCGTGTAGACCTGTGCCAGCTCGGCGACTAGGTGCGGGTCAGCCGGCGCGACCTTGATGGCCGTCTCGTAGGCCGTGATTGTCCCGGGAAGGTCCTGCGCGGCGAGTCTCGCCAGCGCGAGGTTACGGTACGGCACCGACCAGTTCGGTGCGAGTTCAGTGGCATGCCGCAAGGTCTCGGTGGCGAGCGGGTAGTTCTTCTGCTCGAGGTAGAGTCCGCCGAGGAGATTCACGGGCAGCGCGTCTTTCGGATCACGTGCCGCGGCGTCCCTGAGCAAAGCGATCGCCTGGGCACCGTGACCCAGCCGATTCTCGAGCCCGGCCAGAGCTTCGAGCGCCGCAAAAGCCTTCGGCTGCAGCGCCAGCGCGTGCTGGTATTCGCGGCGCGCATCGTCCATCCGACCCTGTTGTTCCGCTACGAGTCCCACGAGATAAGCGCTCGAGCCCGAGTCCGGGCGCAGCGTCTTGAGATCCTCGGCAGCGGTGCGGGCGGCGGCAAGGTCGGGCTCTGCAAGGTAGGCCCGTATGAGCTCCTCCCGTGCTGACACGCTGTCCGGTGCCTTACGTACGGTTTCCTCGAGCACCGGAACCGCCTGCTCGGCGCGGCCCGTGCGTACCAGCAGCTCTGCGAGCTCGATGCGCAGTGCCGTGTCGGCGGGAGCCAGATCCATGGCGCTGCGCAGGGACTGCTCGGCGAGCGTCGCGTCGCCATTCGCCTCGTAGGCGTGCGCGAGCATTCTCTGAATCCCCGCAGCCCTGGGCGCGTCCCGTGCCACCGCTCTCAGGTCGGCAATAGCGGCGGTTGCATCGCCGTGCGACAGAGAAATCTGGCTGCGCAGTGTGAGCGCGTCGGTATCGCGCGGGTTCTTCTCCAGTACCTGCTCGATGTAGGTGCGCGCGTCGGCGTAACGGCCCTGGCTGAAGGCAAGGGTCGCGAGGCGGTCGCGCGCAACCAGCCCCTTGGGACCGGTCCCGTCGCGGCGGATCACCTCGCTGAAGGCCTCGGTCGCCTCCGTCGTGGCGCCGGCGCCCGCGAGCAGCGAGCCCAGCGCGAGGCGCAGATCGTGATCGTCTGGTTGCGCGGCGACGAAGCTCCGCAGGAGGTTCTCGCCTTCGGCGAGAGAGCGGTGAGCGGTGACGAGGTCAACCAGACTCAGCTTCGCCGCATCGCTCTGCGGCAGCGCCTTGACTGCGTCCTCGAGCACGCGCTGGGCATCGTCGATGCGGTTGCTGTGCACGTAGAAGAGGGCGAGCTGGTTGCGATAGAGCGCATTCCGCGGATTGAGGCGAACGAGTGAGCGCAGCTCGGTTTCTGCCTTGTCCGGCTCGCCGGCAGCCGCATACACGTTGGCCAGTATCTGGTGCAGATCGGTGGAGTTGGGAGTGAGGCGCAGGACGCCGCTCACGAGGGCTATCGCCTGCGGGAAGTCGCCCGCTTGCTGGTACAGTGCCGTGCGCAACGCGACGGCTTCCACGTTGCCGGGCGCGAGCTTGAGCGCCCGATCGAGGTCGGCGACAGCGCCGGCCTTATCCTTCAGCTGGACGCGCGCCGCTGCGCGCAAAGCGAGCAGCCGCGCGTCGTCCGGTTGCTGCGCGAGCGCCGGCTCGATGACCTTGAGACCCCGCTCGGCGGCGCCACCGAAGATCATGAGGCGCGCAACGTTCGCGCGTGCCTCGACGTTGTCGGGCGTGTCCTCGACCACGGACTGGTAGAGTCCCAGCGCCTCAGGCAGTTGGCCGAGCTTTTCCGCAGCGCGCCCCGCCATGATGCGGGCGTTGGCGTCTTTGGGGATGACCTGCAGCGCATTGCGGAACTCGACGTGTGCGTGCGCAAAATCACCGGCGGCAAAGTACGCCTGGCCACGGCTCATGTGCGCCGCGAAGCGTGAGTGCGCGCCGCCGCAGCCGGCGATCATGGTCAGGATAGCGAGCAGAGCGATGCATGCGACGGCACGGCCTGTGGCCAACATTGGAGATACCCCGGAGATTCCCTGGTTTTTTACGCTGCGCGGACTTCGACTCTAGGCAGGTAGCGTGACGGACACGTGACCATCGAGCCACGAGCAAGAACCGCTGCCAGCAGCACGAGGAGCAGCCCGGAATCGAGAGCCCCCCCGCCACCGCCACCGGAAGAGGCTGAGAGGTTCACGGTGACCGACTGCGCCTTGCTGCCGCTCGCGCCCGTGCAGGTCAGCGTGAAAGTCGTCGTGGTGGTGATGGGCGCGGAGGTAACGGCGCCACTCGTCGCCTTGTTCCCCGACCAGCCACCGGTCGCCGCGCACGAGCTCGCATTCTGACTGCTCCACACGAGGTTGACCGTGCCGCCGGACGGGACACTCGTTGGGCTGGCCGACAGCGACACCGTCGGCGGCGGCGGGACGGTGCTCACGGTGAGCGCGTAGGTGCCGGCGTCCGCGGCGCTGTTCGGGTCGGGCTGCGCGACGAAACTGAAATAGTAATCCCCGCCCGTCGCCTGGAAATTGAATGCGCCGCTGGCGAACACGGCGCCGATCTTGGTCGAGCCCTGAGTGACGATCACCGCGAGGTTCTGAAACGGCGCGGGAAAGCCGAGATCGCTGACACTCGCCTGGTAGCTGCCCGCGGCTGGAATAGTGAGCTTCTGCACGGAGAAGAGCTGGCCCACGCCCTGGGTGGTCTCGAAGGTCGCCGTGCTCGAGCCGCTCGCTGTGAGGTCGATGCCGAAGAGTCCGCCGGCGGATGCAGGCTGTCCGATGACGAGCAGTGAGAGAGTGCCATCGGCCGCGGTCACGTTGAAGGTCCCCGGCGTGTTCAGCTGTGAACCGAGCACCTTGCCCGACTGCACCGCCGCGGCGCTGATCGTCGTGAAGAGGTTGGGATAGGCGAAGTCGGTGACCGCGACGCTGTAGGTGCCAGGACTCGTCACGGTGGCGTCAAAGCTGTAGGCGGACGCGGTGCCCCCGGCCGCGCTGACGGCGCGCGCCACACTGAGCGCGGGAGGCCCGGTGGCCGGCTGCAGGATCAACGCATAGCTTCCGCTCCCGGAAGCCGCCGGCGTACCGAAGGCGAACACCTGGTAGGTGTTCGCCGTGGCCGTGAACGCGGTGCTGCCGGCGGCGGTGAGCTGCGCGACCGCCTGGCCGCCAAAGGTCACCACCGCGCCAAGCTGTGACAGCGCGGCCGGAAGCGCGAGATCGGTGAGTGTCAGGGTATAGCCTGCGGGCGCGAGTGCCGGTGTCCCGATCAGCGTCACCGCTCCTACCGGAGTGGTGTTGGTATATACCGGTGTGCCGCCGCCCGCGGGGCTGACATTGACGCCGTACAGGCCGCCGGTGGCGGTGCTCGCCGCCTGTCCGACGGCGAAGATGGCGTAGGTGACTCCAGACTGCAGCGACGCAGTCGTCGTGCCCGCGGCCGGGAGCGTGGTCACGAGCGCACCGCCCTGCACCACGATCGCGAGGGTGAGCGTGCCGAGGCTCGCGGGAAACTGCAGGTCGGAGAGCGTCACCTGATAGCTCCCCGTGCTCGGCACGGTGAAGCTTCCCTGGAGGAGCCCCTGGTTGCTCGGCACGGCGCTCGGAGGCAAGGCGAGCGTGCCGGAAAAGCTGTCGATCACATTACCGTTCGCGTCGGTGATCGTGATGCCGATCGGACCCGACCCCGGCACGCTCCCGGGGCTCCCGGCCACGTGCAGCACGTAGGTCCCGGGCGTTGCGCTGAAGGTCGTGCTGCCGGCCGCCGTCAGCGGCGTGCCGACGATCGCGGTGCCGCTCGTGACCGCGAGCGCGACCGAGGCGAGCGGCGCTGGTGTCGGCAGCAGCGCCCCGAGATCCGTGAGCGTGATCTGATAGGTGCCGGCGTTACTGATGCTGACGTCGAACTCGAGCGGCACGGCGACGCTCGGGCCCGCGACCGTCTGCACCTCCTCGAGGAGCGGCGCGGCAGCGCTCGCCCAGGTAGACGCCCACGAAGCGAGGCACGCCGCAGCGCAGAACCATGATTTCGAGCGCATCGCCCAACGACCGTGTTGTTGTGTGTCCGGGACGTCGGCAATGTAGGTGTGCTGCGTGACGAGTGCATGACAAGCCAACCGCACGGTCGACGCATAACAGCGACACTGCCGCGCGATTGGCGCGCGCTACGACGCACTCGCGTGGCATGCCAGGAGTGCTAAGCGGCTGAGGTGATCGGAAGATTCCGCGAGATGTTTTCGAGGTACCAGGCGTAAGTCTTTGTCACGCCCGTCGGAAGATCGGTGCGCGGACGCCATCCGAGCGCCGTGAGACGCGAGACGTCGAGCACCTTGCGGGGGGTGCCATCGGGCCGTGAGGCATCGAACTCGAAGTGCCCCTTGAAGCGAACGACGCGCGCGAGGAGTTCCGCGAGCTCGCGGATCGTGAGGTCCTCGCCCCAGCCGACGTTCATCGGCATGGGCTCGTCGTAACGCAGCATGAGATGGAGGCAGCAGTCCGCGAGGTCGTCCACGTAGAGGAACTCGCGCCGCGGCAGCCCGCTGCCCCAGATCGTGACGTGCTCCGCGCCTGTGGCGCGCGCCACATCGATCTTGCGCAGCAGCGCCGGAAGCACGTGCGAGGTCTCGAGATCGAAATTATCGCCCGGGCCGTAGAGGTTGGTCGGCAGCAGTGTGATGGCGTTGAAGCCGTACTGCCGGCGATAGGTCTCACAGAGCTTGAGCCCGGCGAGCTTGGCGATCGCGTAGCCCTCATTCGTCGGCTCGAGGGCTCCGGTGAGCAGATACTCCTCGCGCAGCGGCTGCGGCGCGAGCTTCGGGTAGATGCAGCTCGAGCCGAGGAAGAGCAGCTTCTTCACCCCATGGCGCCAGGCCGCGTCGATGACGTTCACTGCCATCTGCAGGTTGTCGCGCAGGAAATCGGCAGGCCGGCTGTCGTTGGCGCGGATGCCGCCGACGGTGCCCGCCGCGTGGAACACGTACTCCGGCCGTGCGGCAGCGAAGAAGGCGTCGACCGCGCCAGCGTCGCGCAGGTCGAGCTCGCTGCGCGTGCGCAGCAGCAGATTGCGCCAGCCGGCGGCCTGGCAGCCGCGGACGATCGCCGCGCCGACGAGGCCGCCGTGACCCGTGACGAAGATGCGGCTCGTGCCGTCGATGCCTGTCGATGCGCCCATGCGGAGAGGTAAGGTTACTCGCGCGCGAGCGTCGCGCGGTAGCCGGCGCGCTCGATGAGCGCGTCACGCCGCGCCAGGGCGCGATCGGCGTCGACCATCTCGCGCACCAGCTCATCGAAGCTCACGGTCGGTGACCAGTCGAGCTCGCGTCGCGCGCGCGAGGCATCGCCGAGGAGCGAGGCGACCTCGGTGGGCCGGAAATAGCGCGGATCGATGCGCACCACGGTACGCCCGCTCCTGCGGTCGATGCCGGTCTCCTCCGCGCCGCGGCCGCGCCACTCGATGCGCATGCCAAGGAGCGCCCCCGCGCTGTCGACGAAATCGCGCACCGAGTGCTGCACCCCGGTGGCGACCACGTAGTCCGCGGGGCTCTCCTGCTGCAGCATGCGCCACTGTGCCTCGACGTAGTCACGCGCGTGCCCCCAGTCGCGCCGGGCATCGAGATTGCCGAGGTACACACACGCCTGCAGCCCCTCCGCGACGCGCGTGAGACCGCGGGTGATCTTGCGCGACACGAAGGTCTCCCCGCGCAGCGGCGACTCGTGGTTGAAGAGGATGCCGCTGCAGGCAAAGAGGCCATAGGCCTCGCGGTAGTTGACCGTGATCCAGTGCGCATAGAGCTTGGCGACGCCGTAGGGCGAGCGCGGGTAAAACGGCGTCGTCTCGCTCTGCGGCGACTCACGCACCAGGCCGAACATCTCGGAGGTCGAGGCCTGGTAAAAGCGCGTGCTTTTCTCGAGGTGCAGGATGCGAATGGCCTCGAGCATGCGCAGCGTGCCGAGCCCGTCGGCGTTGGCGGTGTATTCCGGGGTCTCGAACGACACCTGCACGTGACTCTGCGCCGCGAGGTTGTAGATCTCATCGGGCTGCACCTGCTGGATGATGCGCAGCACATTGGTGGCGTCGGTGAGGTCGCCGTAATGCAGGCGCAGCCGCGGGTCGGCGCTGTGCGGATCCTCGTAAAGGTGATCGATGCGCTCGGTATTGAAGAGCGAGGCGCGACGCTTGATGCCATGCACCTCGTAGCCCTTCCCGAGCAGCAGCTCGGCAAGGTAAGCGCCGTCCTGCCCGGTGATCCCCGAAATGAGCGCCCGGCGGCTCACGCGCTGCGGCTCCAGACGCGCGGTGAGCCGTCCTTGTGCTCGACGCAGAATTGCGCCAGGCGGCGCACGGCGACGCGGTACTCCTGGTCCGCGCACACGAATTCCAGCCAGAACTCCCGCTGCGCGAGCGTGGTCGCGGCATGACGGCTGACGACGAACATGCGCAGCGCGGAATTGCGCAGCAGCCCCTGGGTGCGCACGCTCTCCTCGAGCGAGCTCAGCTCCTCCCGGGCACGCCGCGAGAGCACCCCGGCGAACGATATGCCGCGGCTCAACACCGGCGCAGCGCTTCGAATTCGGCGGTCGTCTGATCGAGCTCGGCGATGACCTCGCAATAACGGCGCCATGCACGGCGCAATTCATCGGCCTCGCGCGCCGTCAGCCGCTCGAGCCCGCGGCGCGCGTTGTCGTGTTCCGACTGAATGCGCTGATGACGTCCTTCGAGTCGGTCGAGACGCTCCCAGAACTCGGGATCGAGCCACTCGGCCCGCTGACCTTCCGACGCACTCATGCATCCTCACCCTTGGCGCGTTCTTATCCGTCTGCGCATGAACGGTAGCCGAGGAGTGCTACAGGGACGTTTCAGGGGCCGCGCAAATTATTCTTAGCGCATCACTTGCCGTTCTTCAGCGGGCGGCGCCAGCCTTCGACCGTCACCTGGCGCGCGCGCGCCACAGTGAGCTTGCCCGCGGGCACGGCGTGCGTGACCGTCGAGCCGGCGGCGATCGTGGCGCCGGCGCCGACGGTGATCGGCGCGACCAGCACGCTGTTGGAGCCGGTGTGCACGTCATCGCCGATGGTGGTGGTGTTCTTGCGGGCGCCGTCGTAGTTGGCGACGATCGTGCCGGCACCGATGTTGACGCGGCTGCCGACCTGCGCATCGCCGACGTAGGCGAGATGATTCGCCTTGGCGCTCGCGCCGAGCTGCGAGTTCTTCACCTCGACGAAGTTGCCGATGTGCACCGCGCCGGCGAGGGTCGCCGCCGGGCGCAGCCGGGCGAACGGACCGATCTGGCACTCCGGGCCGATGCGCGCGCCGTCGATGACGCAGCAGGGCAACACCTGGGTATCGGCGCCGATCTCGCTGTCACGGATCAGGCAGCCGGGGCCGATGCGCACGCGATCGCCGAGCACCACGCGGCCCTCGAACACCACGTTGCTGTCGATGAACACATCGCTGCCGTGCGTCAGGGTGCCGCGCACATCGAGGCGTGCGGGATCGGCGAGCGTCACGCCCCCGAGCAGCAGCTCGTGCGCGCTGCGCGCGCGGCACACCGCTTCGAGAGCCGCGAGCTGCGCCTTGTCGTTGACGCCGAGCGCCTCGCGCGCGTCCGCGGCGAGCAGCGCCCGCACCGGCTGTTTGTCGGCGACCGCGAGCGCGATGACATCGGTGAGGTAGTGCTCGCCCTGGGCGTTGTCGGTCCGCAGTCGCCCGAGCCAGCGGCGCAGCTGCCGCGCGGGACTCGCGAGTACGCCGGTGTTGCATTCCCGGACGGCGAGCTGCGCCGCGCTCGCGTCCTTCTCCTCGACGATCTTCGCGACCAGGCCGCGGGCGTTGCGGATGATGCGGCCGTAGCCGCGCGGATCCTCGAGCCGCACGCTGAGAAGGCTCACCGCTCGCCTTGCGGCGGGCTCGAGAAGCCGCGCCAGGGTGGCGTGGCTGATGAGCGGCACGTCACCGTAGAGGATGAGCACCTGATGGTCGTCCGGAATCTGCGGCATTGCCTGCAGCACGGCGTGCCCGGTCCCGAGCCGCGGCTCCTGCAGCGTCCAGGAAACCTCCTCGTCCTCGAGTGCCGCGCGCACGCGCTCACCGCCGTGCCCGTACACCACGTGGATCGCACTCGGTGCGAGCGTGCGCGCCGTCTCGATCACATGCTTGAGCAGCGGCCTCCCGGCAAGTGGCTGCAGCACCTTCGGGAGCGCGGACCTCATGCGCTTGCCCTCGCCCGCGGCAAGAATGACCACGCTGAGCGGGGACGTGGGCGGCGCGGCAGGGTTCCCCGGCGACGGCCGGGCGCCCTGCCGCGGCGTCCGGGAGGTCCCTGGCTTACGCCTGCGCCGGGGACTCGCCGCTGAGTTGCGCTTGCGCATCACGGGAAGTGATTTTACTCACCGCTGCACGGTGTAGGCATGAGCGCCGGGGTCGGGGCTGCGCGCGGGGAGCTCCGCGAGCTTTTTCTGCATGAGCGGGCCCACATACAGCTGGGGGTTCGAGTGAATCTGGTGCTCGGCGTCCTCGCGCCGTGCAATGAGCCCGGCGGCCTTGTGGAAGGCCTCCTCGAGCGAAGCGCTGCCGGGGAGTGAGTCCTTGAGGAAGGCTTCCCCGAACCAGGTGAGCTCGCGGTCATCCTCGCAGCCGAAGGAGCTATGGTCGGCGTCCGCCGCGGTGACGATCACCGAGCTGTCGCTCTTGAGGTCATCGACGAACACACCGGCATAGCAGGAGGAAATGACGACGACCCGCCAGCGGATCCCGGAGGCGTCGAGCACCTCGCGCAGATCGGAGGGCTCGATCTGCGCGAGCGGCAGCGAGCCGTTCTCGACCTCGAGCCCGTCCTCGGAGCCGTGCGAGGTGAGGAACAGCACCAGCACGTCGCTTTCGGTGTTCATGCGCGAGGCCAGCACCTTGAGCGTCTGCGCCAGGCCCGAGAGGCTCGCGAGCGGGTAGGACTCTCGGTCCTCGACGTCGTTGATGAGCAGCACCGAGCGATCGCGCGAGCCGAAGCGCGCACCGAACACTTCGCTCGCGAACTGCGCCTCGCGGCGGAAGACGCCCTGGGCGCCATCGCCCGCAAAACCGACGAAATAGACGCCGGATTTGCCGGGCTGCGCGGGCCTCACGCGCGACACCGCCGCAGCGATCCGCGCCGGCTGCTCGTAGAGCAGCGCCTCGGTCTGGCCGTTGTCGTCACCGTTCTGCGCCTCCTCGGGCTCTTCGGCCACCCACAGCCGGGTGTCGAGGTTCAGGAACCCGAGCACCCACGGAGAGGCGATGATGAGCGCGAGCGCCGTGAGGAGCGGCGCGCGGTGCACCGTACCGAAGGCGGCGCCGAGCACGCGTGCGGCGAGGCAGGCGAGGTAGATGAGCGCCACCACGGTCGCTGCGAGCGGCCGTGCGGCGATGAAGTGCAGGTCGAGGGCGAGCCAGAACAGGATCAAGAGGAACGGCGCCACCGCGAGTGCCGGCACGAGCAACGCGCGGGTGTTGGCGGCACGGCTCTCGGTGCGGGCGATCAGCGCGCAGGCGGCGAGCGCGAGCAGCAGGTAACAGGCCCAGCCGAAGAGGCCATCGAGCGCAAGTGGCGCGTGCCGCTCGGCATGCAGGAAGTCGAGCAGCGCCCAGGTGGCGAGATTGACCACGAGGAGTGCCGCGAGCTGGTCGAAGCTGGCGATGAACCGCTCCGGGGTGCAGCGGCGCAGCGCGAGGAGTGCCAAACCCCCGCGGAGGTTGTGCGCGAGATCCGCAAGCAGGCGGCGCGCCGCCGGCAAGGCAGTCGCCGTGGCGGGCTCGGAACGATCGGTGGAAGGGTCCAGCGCCTCAGCCCCGCAGTTTACGCAGGCGGTTCAACACTTTGAGCTGGGCAATCGCCCGGGCGAGCTCCGCCTGCGCCTCCGCCAGTGTGATGTGACCGGAGCGGTCCCTGAGTGCATCCTCCGCGCGTTGCTTGGCGGCGAGCGCCGCCGCCTCGTCGATGTCCTTGGCGCGGAGCGCCGTGTCCGCAAGCACCGTGACGCGGTTCGGCTGAACTTCCAGCGCCCCGCCGCCGACGAAGAAGTGCTGCTCTTCGCCGTCGGGCGGCTGCACGCGCACCTCGCCGGGCTTGAGCAGCGTGAGGAGTGGCGCGTGGCGCGGAGCGATACCGAGGTCGCCCTCGGAGGCGGAGGCGAACACCATGGCCGCGGGGCCCGAGTAGAGCTCCCCCTCGGCGCTCACGATATCGACGTGAATAGTCGGTGTGTCGGCCATGGCTACTGCAGTGTCTTTGCCTTGGCGAGGGCCTCTTCGATCGACCCGACCATGTAGAAGGCCTGCTCGGGAAGTGAGTCGAACTCGCCGCTGATGATGCCCTTGAAGCCGCGGATGGTGTCCTTCAGCGGGACGATCTTGCCCTCCTGTCCGGTGAACACCTTGGCGACGTTGAAGGGCTGGGAGAGGAAGCGCTGCACCTTGCGCGCACGATATACGGTGAGCTTGTCCTCCTCCGACAGCTCGTCCATCCCGAGGATCGCGATGATGTCCTGCAGCTCCTTGTAGCGCTGCAGCACGGCCTGCACGCCGCGCGCGGTGTTGTAGTGCTCCTCACCCACCACCAGCGGATCAAGCTGGCGGCTGGTGGAATCGAGCGGGTCCACC
>Ga0187783_10002792_pt1 | contig 12945 bp, 12 predicted proteins | sample 1015_SJ02_MP02_2_FD_132471 | JGI IMG/M metagenome (GOLD analysis project Ga0187783, IMG submission 132471) | Tropical peat soil microbial communities from peatlands in Department of Meta, Colombia - 1015_SJ02_MP02_20_MG | ecosystem: Environmental > Terrestrial > Soil > Wetlands > Peat | place...
GGCGTCATCGTCAATGGCAAGGAGGTGGATCGCCCGCTCAGTATCACAGGCATGGCGTTCCAGAATCCGACATTGCTGCCGTGGCGGACGACACTTGCGAATGTCATGCTGCCGCTTGAGATCGTCAGGCCTCACCGCTTCCAACTCAATCGCGAGCGCGCAGCTTACGAAACCAAGGCGCGCGGTCTGTTGGCGCTCGTCGGACTCAAAGGCTTTGAGGACACGTTTCCCTGGCAACTGTCAGGTGGCATGCAGCAGCGCGTTTCAATCTGCCGAGCGCTCATTCACGATCCCTCGCTGTTGATGCTCGACGAGCCGTTCGGCGCGCTCGACATGTTCACACGCGAGGAACTGTGGCTCGCTCTGCAGGATCTCTGGTTGGCGCGGAAGCCGACGGTGATCTTGGTAACCCACGATCTGCGGGAGGCGGCGTTTCTCGCCGACCGAATCCTGGTGATGAGTCCGCGGCCCGGCCGCATTGTTGCCGACCGCCCCGTTGAATTGCCGCGGCCGCGTACGCTGGCGATGACCTACGAACCATATGCCGTCAAGCTGGTCCAGGTACTGCGCGAACACATCAGCATGGCACGCGAGGGGCAATGAACGCCGCATCGCCTCCTCGACGCCGCCGGTTCGCGCACAGCAGGGCATTCCGGCGGCTACTGCCATGGCTGGTCATCGCTGCAATCTTCCTGATGTGGCAACTTTGCGTCGACGCCTTCAAAATTCAATCGTTTGTGTTGCCGGCACCGAGCGCAATCTTCTCCGCAGCATGGGAGTGGCAGTGGTCCATTCTGGACAACGCCTGGCAGACGTTCATGGAGACTGCGATCGGCTTTCTCCTTGCCATCGTCGTCGGCTTGTTCGCCGGCATAGCCATCGGGTCTTCTTCGCTGGTCTACGATGGGCTCTATCCGGCACTAATCGGCTTCAACACGATTCCCAAGGTCGCGGTGGTGCCCATTCTCGTGATTTGGTTCGGCATCGGTACCGTGCCGGCGATCATTACCGCATTCCTGCTGTCGTTCTTTCCAATTCTCGTCAATGTTGCGACCGGCATCGCCACCGTCGAGCCGGAGCTCCAGGACGTGCTGCGCGCACTCGGTGCCTCGCGCTGGCAGGTGATCATCAAGGTTGGGTTACCGCGCTCGATGCCGTATTTCTTTGCCTCCCTGAAGGTGGCGATCACCGTGGCGTTCGTCGGTTCGATCGTGGCGGAAACGGTGGCGGCCAACAAGGGAATCGGCAATTTCATGCTGGTGGCGTCGTCCCGCTTCGAAGTGCCGCTCGCCTTCGCCGGGTTGTTAGTTACCAGTGCGATGGGGATCGGTCTTTACGTGGTTGCCAGCGCGATTGAGCGGCGGATGACCGCCTGGGCCGTGCGCGGCACCGATGGCGGTATGTTTTCGCCGGCTGGCTAGGCATTCTTTGTGCGAGGGTTGCGGCTTCGATCCGCCGCGCCTCAACACGGCGGCGGTGGCGGCTCAACCAGTTTGGGGTCAATCGCCTTCAGCCCGTCCGGCCAGGTCAGTTTGCTGAAATCAATCGGCTGGTCGGTCGCCTTGTCCTTCTGCGCCCATTGGCTGAGGCTGCAGAAGTCCTGGTAATAAATCTTGTCGAGGGCGAGCGGTCGAATGTTGGTGTCCCACTGCTCGCGCGTCGCCTTCTCGCTCAAATCAAGCGACGACTTTGCGTAAGCGGCAACCGCCGCAAACTCCTTTTCTGCCACCTCGCGGCCCTTGATCGTTGCGCGCAGCCAGCGGGTGGCAATGTCCTTGCCCTCGGATGAGGTCAGCCAATCGGGCCTGGCACCGGCTACCAAATAGCCCTGGATGTAGCCGGTCGCGTCGCTCAGGTAATGCGCCTGATCCGGACAAATCTCGAGTGCGCGCGAGCCGACCGGCTGCCAAATAAAGAACGCGGCGATGTCGCCGCCGCATAACGCGGTTGGCAGCACCTGGGTGTCGAGGTTCTTTATTGTCACCTTGGAAGAGTCGACGCCATTCTTGCTGAGATATTCAGAGATGAACCAGGAGCCAGTCGAACCCACACGGGTCGCAATGGTCTTGCCGATCAGGTCCTGCGGCTTTGTAATGTCCTTACGGACGACGATAACGTAGCCCTTGGCGTCGCGTTCCACCACCGCGATGGTGCGGTAGTTTCCACCTGAGCGAAAGAAATATTGCACGCTCGGCAGATCCCCGCTCATAACGATATCGCCTTGCCCGGTTTGAAACGCCTGAAACGCCGTCGTGCCCGACGGGAACAGCCGATAGGTCACGTCGAGCCCTTCTTGCTTGTAGAAACCCCTCTCGATTGCCATCCACACGGAATCATTGTTGACCGAGGGCTGTCCGAACAATGTGACTTTTAAGGCCGGCTGCTGGGCCGCACCGGTTCCGTAACCGGCGATCAGCGTGCCCAATAGCGTGGTCGCGACCACCACGTGATGTGTCGAACGTCGCATCATCTCAGCCCTCCATTGCCGGATTTCCGGTGACCTCTCACGTCTGCGATACGACCGCCATGTACCGTGCCATGGTGCGATCGACGAGAAACCGGAAAATGCGATCAACCGCAAAACCGAGGATGCAGATTGTTAGCAGCGCCACGAAGATGCGGTTCGTCTGCAGCAACATTGACGACTTCTGCAGCAGATAGCCAATGCCGGAATCGGCGGCGAGAATCTCGGCCGGGATGATGCTCATGAACGAAGACGCCATCGCGACGCGCATTCCGGTCACGATGTAGGGCACTGCCGACGGCACCACCACGAAGACAAAGATCTGCATGCGGTTGGCGCCGAGGCATTCGGCCGCGCGCTGGCGCGCAATCGGCGTCCGCCAAACACCGGCGATCGTGTTTATCAACACGATGAAATACGTGCCCCAGAAAATTAGAAAATATTTCGACAGCTCCCCAATGCCGAACCAGATAACCGCGATCGGAATCATCGCTGTCGGTGACAAATAACGCAAAAGCTCAATGATGGGATCGAGCAAGTCGTTGAGGAGACGGACGCGTCCGAGCAGAACACCCATCACGATGGCCGCCAATGATCCCGTTAGAAACCCCACCAACACCCGCGCCATGCTGATGGAGACGTCGGCAAGGATCTCGCCGCTCAAGAGCATCGGGATCGCGGCGCGGACGACCTCGAGCGGTGGCGGTATCAGGAATGGGTTGAATACGAAAGTCGAAAGCAGTTGCCATCCAACGACGGCCGCCACCAGCGAGGCGAAGGTCGACAACAGGGTACGGTGTGTTGCAAGGCCGGAGAGAATTCGCGCCGAGATCGATGCATCGTCCGCGGCGATTGACGGCAGCCGGCTCGCAGACTCAGCCAATCTCAGCCTCCTCCGCGCGCTCCTCAGAGCGCATCACATGGGGGGCGAGCTGCCGCTCGATACCGTTGAAGATATGCGCCACGGAGGCGTCGGCGAGATTGCGCGGCCGCGGTAAGTCAATGTTGATGAGGGTGGTGATCACGGAATGCGGCCCAGCCGACATTACTCCAATTCGATCGGCAAGCATGACGGCCTCGGCAATGTCGTGCGTTACGAAGACGACGGTCTTGCGGGTCCTTTGCCAGATTTCGAGGAGCACCGTGTGCATGCGACGCCGCGTCAGGGCGTCGAGCGCCGCGAATGGTTCGTCCATCAAGAGAACCTGCGGCTCGACCGCGAGCGCTCGCGCAATTTGAAGGCGCTGGCGCATTCCGCCTGACAGTTGGGCCGGAAATTTGGTGCGGTGGCGATCGAGTTCAACCATCGCAAGATACCTGCCGATGATCGTGTCCCACTCTGATTTGGGTACCTTGCGGACCCGCAAACCGAAACGCACATTCTCCTCGACCGTCAGCCAGGGGAACAGGGCCGATCCGGCATCCTGAAAGAACATGACGCGGTCGCGACCGGTGCTTCGGATGGCAACGCCGTCGAACATGACGGAGCCGGTGGTGACCGGCTCGAATCCCGCGAGGATGCTCAACAACGTCGATTTGCCGCAGCCGGACGGACCGAGCAGGCAGAGAAATTCGCCGTCTGCGATATCAAGATTCACACCGTCGAGTGCAACGTAACGCTCCCGCGCAGACTGGTAGACTTTCCCGACGTTGATGAGCTGCAACACCCTTGCAACACCTTGCATCTGGGTCGAGCGCAAGAACTCCGGTCGAGCGCAAGAGGTGGAAGCGTTCCACGCAAAACGTTAGGGTTGCGGTCGGCACCTGTCAACGAAGCTCGACCCGCCGTCCGACATGCGGTTCTCGCACTCTCGTAGATTGTTCCCGCCGCGGCAGGCACAGCAGGAGTCTTGAATGGTGGATGTAAAGCACATTGCGCCGGTCCACATTGGCGGCACCGATATCTGTTATGCGCAGGGTGTACAGGCGGGTGCCTGGTTGTTCTTCACTGGCCACATGGCAACCGATTTCGAGATCGGCTTGGCGCCAAGTGTCGCAGGCAAACCCGGCCTTCCTCTTGGTGGGGCTCCACGCTTCCGCCGCGAGGGTGATTTCATTATCCAGCGGTTGGCCAAGCTGATCGGCGGTCAGGGCGGCGACCTCCGCCACATCGTGCGCGTAGACCAATATTATCCGTCGGCGCAAGTCGTGAACGCCTATCAAAGGGCGCGCAAGGCCGCGCTCAAGAATCACGTTCCGCCCAGCACCTCTGTGCTCATGGAAGAGCTGTTGATTGAGGGCGCTACCATGGACGTTTCGATGCTGGCCGTGATCCCTGGGAATGGTCGCGACCCCAAACCGGCCCGCGTCGAGGGCGTGCCGGTGCCCCAGCATTCGGGATTCATCCCCTCGCTCGTCTCGGGCGATTATGTGTTCGTCGCCGGCCAGATGCCAAACAATGCCGACATGACCGGCCTCGAAGCTGCCGCCTACCGTTCGCCCAATGCGGTATGGAACGGCACGGACATTCGGCTGCAAGCCGAGTTTCTGATCACATCACGGCTGAAGCCTGCGCTCGAGGCTGGCGGCAGTTCGCTCGCAAACGCGATCAAGGCGCAAATCTATCTTACCAATATCAATGATCTGCCCGAGTTCATGGACGTCTGGAACGGCCATTTCGGCGATAGTCCATGTGCACTCACCGTGGTCGCGACCAAGGGCCTTGCCTTGCTCGAATCCATCATCGAGATCAACATTCTTGGCGTGCGCGCGGGCGGTCGCATCAAAAAGGAAATCATCGATCACAAGGGGTCGCAGCACATGCGGCTCGGTCCGGCCGCGGTTGTTGCGGGTGATCTCGCTTGCCTGTCGGCGCTTTACGCTGCCGACGAAAACGGGGCCCTGTGGGATGCGGCCCGTTCTATCGGACTCAAACATTTTGGGGCTCCGGCGCAGCGTCAGATGCGGGCGATCCTTGCCGCCGCCGGTGAGATCGCCGAAGCGGCCGGAACCTCGCTCGCAAATGTGACGCGCGCGAACCATTTTGTTAGCAATCTCGGCGCTGTCCTACCCGCACTCAAGATCTGGCAAGAGCAGCTTTCCGGTGCCCCCATTCCGTTTGGTGCCGTCCGCACGCCGGCGATGCCCATTCCTGGCTGTGACTTCATTGTGGACGCTTGGCTCTATCGACCGGGGCGTTGATCGCGGCCTCCGCGAGGGTGTTTTGATCTCGGTTGTGCTCGCGATCGGCAGCGTTGCGGCGCAAGGATGAGACTGAGGCTGGCATTTGCCTATGGAGCGCAAGATGCCACGAGGCCTTTCAGCTCCTCCCAGGCCTCTCGTTTGAGGCTGGAACCTCAGATTGTGACAGGAATTCTGAGTTGAAGAGGCGGCCACCTTGGAACGGCGGCAGAAGTTGTCAGGAGCCCCAATGGCTGAAATCAGAACTACCTGCTGTGTCGCTGGTGGCGGCCCCGCCGGGATGGTGCTTGGGCTGCTGTTGGCGCGCGCCGGCGTGTCTGTTGTCGTGCTTGAAAAACATCAGGATTTCCTGCGCGATTTTCGCGGCGATACCGTCCACCCCTCGACCCTCGAAACAATGCACGAACTCGGATTGCTCGAGGAGTTCCTTGAACTTCCACATTCGAGAGTACGGGAAATGAGACTGGAGATCGGAGAGGACCACCTGATCGTGGGGCATTTCGAGCACCTGCCTGTGCATTGCAAATTCGTTGCGCTGATGCCGCAATGGGACTTCCTCAATTTCATAGCCGATCACGCCAAGTGCTATCCCGTCTTCGATCTTCGGATGCACACCGAGGCGATCGATTTGATCCTCGATGATGGCCGGGTGGCAGGTGTACGCGCGCAAACGCCGGAGGGTCAAATCGACATCCGTGCTGATCTGACCGTCGCCTGCGATGGCCGCCACTCGACTCTGCGTGAACGCGCGGGCCTGAGCGTTGAAAATTTGCGCGCGCCCATGGACGTGATGTGGTTCCGTGTATCCCGCATTAATGACGATCCAGCTGAAGTCGTCGCGCGTGTCGAAAGCGGGCGGATGCTGGTGATGCTTAACCGCAACGACTATTGGCAATGCGCTTACGTCATTCCGAAGGGTACCGGCGATGACGTCAAGCGGGCTGGTCTCGACAATTTCCGCAATAACGTCGCGGAGATCTCTCCGTTCTTGCGCAACCGGTTGCATGAAATCGACTGCTGGGACAAAGTGAAATTGCTGACCGTGGAAGTGGACCGCTTGCGGCGATGGTATCGACCAGGCCTCATTTGCATCGGGGACGCTGCGCACGCCATGTCGCCGATCGGCGGCGTTGGCATCAATCTCGCGGTGCAGGACGCTGTGGCTGCTGCCAATATTCTCTCCGGGCCATTACGCCGCGGCACAGTGACGATTGACACACTCAAGCAAGTCCAGCGGCGCCGCGAGTTTCCAACGCGCGTGACCCAGCGCCTGCAGATTTTCATGCAGAACAATTTGATAGGGCCAGCGCTCGCGAACCGAGGCATGCGGCCGAAGGCGCCACTGTTCATGAAAATGACGCAATGGCCGCTGCTGCAACGTGTTCCGGGACGTCTGCTTGCATTCGGGGTGCGACCAGAGCACGTCCATTCGCCGAGGGCGGAGTAGCGTCAGGTCATGTGCATCGAAGGGGGTGGCTGCCACAGTTTCGCGAGCGAGAGCTCTGCTCGATCGTTTAGTCCACGGCTCGCAAGACCGGTCCGCCTAAGATGAATGATCGCGCACGGTCAAAGCCTCATCAACAATCAATAGACAGCCGCGAGATCCTTGGCGCCCGAGCGGTTGGCTTCTTGGTCCATCTTTGTGTCCGTGATTGCAATCAGCTTTGACACCACATTGTAGTGGATTGCGACAGGATTGCGCTGCAAACCCATCGGTTGAAAGAAGTTCGCGGTCGGCACCGTGTCGCGCAACGCGGGCGGCATGGTAACCATATCGAACCCGTTGCCGTCGCCAGTCAGGTTCATCATCTCGAGTTCGGCGGCGGTCAGGACACGGTTGATGCCCTTCGCGCGGGCAAATACGACAGAATCAAGCAGCTTCTGGGTCTGCAGCAGAGGACCGACATCGATATCCAAATTCAGGGCGTGAATGCCGAGACCCTTCGGCGAGTTGGCGAGCCGCTCGTGCTCGCTCCAGGAATCTGACGCCGACCGGCAGAACTTAACCATGCGGCGGAGGATCTCGATTTTGTTCTCCAGCGCTGTTTTCGACTCACCCTCGAGCATTTCGGCCTTGGCTTTCAGCATCTTGATGAATTGATCGCCGTGCTCCGCAAGCAATTCAACGCTGTTGGTATTGAGCAACTGATTGTAGCCGAGCGCGGTCGAGATCGCTTGCGCACCGGGCCTCGCGTATTCCAATCCGGCTTGAACATCGTAGGTTCCGGTGCCGCCGGCTTCGAAGCCATAAATGCGGACGATCTGCTCTTTGGTCAGCCCGGCGGCGGTAGCGACTTTGACATAGGCGCGCTTAAATTCCATTTCGCTCTGCGGCCGATCTGGCACGAACTGGAAATACTCGGCCGCCGATTGCAAAAAATCCGCGACCACGGGCACATAAGGCCTCTCCGGGGGCGGCACTTGTGGTTTGGAGGGATCCGCCGGCCGCGCCGGACCGGAATAAACCGGCGGCTGAGTCAAGACATAATCGTCAAGGACGATCTGTTGGCCATTGGAGCGCTTGATGAGACGACTTCGCCGCTTCTCCGCGATGGCATTCCAATAGGTCGCGGCCTCTTTTTCAAATTTGTCGCGGATGCGGGTATATTCCTCAAGCTTGCGCTGGTATTCGGCCATGACCTCCGGCGAGCTTGTTGGCGCGTTCGGGTCCGTCACCGCGGCCTCGGCTCGAACCACCTGCAAAAACCCAATCAACACTGCGACGCACACGGTTGCACGACAGCCGTAATATGTAAGGAACCCCATCCGTATTTCCTGCCTCTGCCGCCCCAGACCTTTGCTGGCATCCGCGCTAGAATGCAATCTTGGCGGGTTTGTGTCGAAATCGGTCGACCCGACCTTCCCATGGCTTCATTGCGAAATCCCTGCGAGGTCGCCTATATCGAGATCAAATTCCTTTTGATTAAGCAGAGCACCATGGTCAGGAACTATCGGATAGCCGTCATTCCGGGCGACGGCATCGGGAAGGAAGTCGTACCGGAAGGCGTCCACGTCCTGGAACAGGCGGCCAAGCGATTTGGCTTTGCGCTGAAGACCGATTGGTTCGACTTCGCATCCTGCGACTACTACGAAAAGCACGGTCGCATGATGCCTGAGGATTGGAAACAGCAAATCGGCGGTCACGATGCCATCTATTTCGGGGCCGTCGGATGGCCGGCCAAAGTGCCCGACCATGTTTCGCTGTGGGGTTCGCTTGTTCTATTTCGGCGCGAGTTCGACCAGTACGTGAATTTGCGACCCGTCCGACTAATGCCCGGTGTCACCTCCCCGCTCGCCAATCGCAAGGCCGGTGACATCGATTTCATGGTCGTCCGCGAGAACACCGAGGGTGAGTACTCGTCCGTCGGCGGAAGGATGTTTGGCGGCACCGAGCGCGAGTTCGTAATGCAAGAAACCATCATGACGCGGCACGGCGTCGACCGCGTGCTGAAGTTCGCCTTTGCGCTTGCTCGCAGTCGGCCAAAAAAGCATCTGACCTCGGCCACGAAATCGAACGGTATTTCGATCACGATGCCGTACTGGGACGAAAGGGTCGAAGCGATTGCGGCGTCCTATCCTGATGTGCACTGGGACAAATACCACATCGACATCCTCACCGCGAATTTCGTACTGCATCCCGACTGGTTCGACGTCGTGGTCGGCTCCAACCTGTTCGGCGACATTTTGTCCGATCTCGGCCCCGCCTGCACCGGTACAATCGGCATTGCACCGGCCGGCAACATCAATCCGGAGAAGCTGTTCCCGTCACTGTTCGAACCTGTGCACGGATCGGCGCCCGACATCGCTGGCCAAGGCATCGCCAATCCAATTGGCCAAATCTGGTCTGGAGCCATGATGTTCGAGCATCTCGGTGAGAAGGAAGCGGCGGCCGAAATCGTGGCTGCGATCGAGCAAGTGTTGGCGGAACGAACCTTGCGCACGCGCGATCTCGGAGGCAATGCCGATACCAAAACCTGCGGAAGAGCCGTCGCTGACGCTATCGGTTGAGCGCTTCCGCGCGACCTCTCTTAGCCGGGAGTTTTGGATGCCGACATGGACTGCGCTGGTGACACTGTTGGCCGTCATGTTCTATTTTTACACTGGACTTCGGGTGGCGTCGGCGCGAGCGAAGTATCGCGTCCGGGCGCCGGCGACGACCGGCCATCCGGATTTCGAACGGGTCTTTCGCGTGCAGATGAACACGTTAGAATGGATGCCCATTTTTCTTCCTGCACTCTGGTTGTTTGCCGTTTATGTCAGTGACATCGCCGCCGCTGTTATCGGACTACTCTGGATCGGTGGCCGAACCATCTATCTGATCGACTATGAAGAGGCTGCCGCGAAACGCGGCCGCGGTTTTGGTATTCAGACCTTCGCCTCCGCTGTCCTTTGGATTGGGGCTCTGGCGGGAATTGTGACACGGATCGTGCTCGGCAGTTAAGATGTGTGCGGGGCGCCCAAGATCGTCGCGAACGTCGTGACAGTGCTTGAGCCCGTCGCGACCAATAACACCGCGACGGACGGAGGACGTCTTGGGTGAAGACCGGAGCAGCAATTGGGGCACCCTGGCGCTGTTGAGTGCGATGGTCGCCGCGGGCGGGGTCTACGATCTCGCGACCTCGGGCGCGCCACCAGACGAGACGAGTCGGGTCTTAATGCACGTTTTGTTGGGTTGCGCCGTGATCGGGCTTATCGGTTGGCTGGTGAAGTTTGGGTCGCGCCGATAGCAGTCGAACCGTTAACGCGACCGCAAATCCTCGTCCCTGTTCGAAGTCAATGAATGTCGTTGGGTCGTGCGGAGCCTGGCGACCGATCGCCTCTGCGGAGGACGCCGGATGCGTGCCCCATTGCCGCTTGAACCGAATCTTGAACTTGATCGATAGCCGACCCACCCATTGGCGCACGGCTCATCTCACCGTTGACGCGGCGCCCCGGTCTTGCAAAGCGTTGCAGATTGCTCGCGCGAAACGGCTATCGGGGAGCTATATGAACTTCGGCGCAAATGTCTTTGTGCGGTCTGGAAGCTGGCTGCGTCATCATCGGGCGCAGTTGGGACTGACCCTTAGGGTGACGGTGGCTGCGCTATTATCTCTCGCTTTCGCGAGTTATTTGAACCTGACCTTGCCGCTCTGGGCGGTATTGACCGCCCTGATCGTGACGCAGATGAGCGTCGGGAGGTCGCTTAACGCGACGGTGGATTACCTCGTGGGCACGCTCGGAGGAGCGATTTACGGTGGGGCCATCGCCGTATTTGTTCCGCACTCGAGCGAATTTGCGCTGCTCATGGCTCTTGCGCTAGCGGTGGCCCCGCTGGCGTTGATCGCGACAATGAATCCAAGTCTCAGTGCCGCGCCGATAACCGCGATCATCGTGCTGCTGGTTCCGACCATTACCCACGCAACTCCACTCGCCTCGGCCATTGATCGGGTTCTTGAGGTTGCGCTGGGGGCGATTACCGGCTTACTGGTTTCGTTTTTCCTACTACCCTCCACCGCTCATCGGCTCGCGATCGAGACCGCTTCCCGCACGCTCCGTCTAATGGCGCAAGCCGTCGACGAACTCATTGCGGGGCTGACGCAAAACGTGGACGTGGAAGCCCTACGCCAGACGCAGGACGGTATCGGCCAGGCTTTGGCCCAATTGAACACGATTGGCGCTGAAGCGGAGCGCGAACGGTCAGCGCACTTGACCGGTGCGCCCAATACCGGGCCCCTGCTGCGCACATTGCTCCGGTTGCGTCACGACCTCGTGATTGTTGGAAGGGCGGCCGTTGTGCCTTTGCCCGAGGCGCTGCAAGCGCGGCTTAAATCCGCGCTCACAACAATCGCGGCGTCAGTGGGCGATTACCTTAAGGTTTGCGGTGCAGCCCTTTTGGCGCGGCGCGCGCCGCCCTCCCTCGTCACCGTCGACGCGGCTCTTAATGCCTATGCGGTTGAAGTCGCCCGGTTACGTGCCGAGGGCATGACGCGATCTTTACCAGGTGACGTGGCGGAACGTTTTTTTGCGACGAGATTCGCGCTTGAGGAACTTCACCAACATCTGCAAGACCTCGACCGATGCGTGGCCGAGTGGGCGACAGTACAGTCCGCGAGATGATCGAGACCTAATCCACCTGTAGTCGCGTTGGCTAACGGTGTGACGACAGTACAATGCAGCTCAGCGCCATAGGTCAGCGACAATCGATGACTTCGTCGACAAAAGACTTGGCGGCGGACAACATTGCATGATGCCTTACGCGTCGTCGCGCTTAAGCGCGGCGTCGAGTATGCGTCGGCATTCATTCAGATCCCGGAGCGTCGTGTGGAGCCGGTGGAGGTCGTCGCGCGTAAGACTGCTTGATGCGAGCGGGCGACTGACGACACGGGCCGATGGCGGATCGGAGCTAATCTGGGACGGGGCCGAATTAAGAGCGGGTCCGTTCAGGCCAGACGTCCGCTCGTCGTCGGCCTGCTCTTGCTGGTCGTCCTGCCCTGGTTCATCGCTGTCGTGAAAATTCGACAAAAGTCCGAGCATAGCGCGGTCCGAGGCTTGCTGGCCTTCCGCATTCTCGCGCTCAGGGACCGAGCCCAGCTCCAGATTATCAGCGCCTTCGCGCCACACGGATTGCACGAAGCGGACGCCCTGCTCCCGCAGAATGCGTTGGACACCGCGAATGGTGTAACCCTCGCTATAGAGCAAAAAGCGAATTCCGCGCAGCAAATCGATGTCTTCGGGCCGATAATAGCGCCGCCCCCCGCCTCGCTTCATTGGTTTGATCTGCGCGAAGCGACTTTCCCAAAATCTCAAGACATGCTGCGGCACGTCGAGGTCGTCGGCGACCTCGCTGATGGTGCGAAAGGCTTCCGGAGCCTTGTCTAAAATGGCGCTTACTCCTCGGCGCGCGCGTTGCCGGCTGCTGTGATGAGTCGTGCTTTCCCTTCAAGGACATTTTTCGGCGAATTGGAGACCAATCCCCAGCAGAAAATCACTCTGCCTGGAATTTGAACAAGGCCTAATCTTCGTGCGAGTTGGTGACGTCGGTGCCGTTAATGCGCTGTTTAAGAATTGCCGATGGTTTAAAGACCATCACGCGTCGCGGCGAGATCGGCACCTCTTTGCCCGTCTTCGGATTGCGCCCAATACGTTGACCTTTCTTTCGGACAACAAAAGAGCCAAACGAAGACAGCTTCACAGTCTCGCCGCGTTCAAGGCAATCGGTGATCTCCTTGAGTACAAGTTCTACGAGCGCAGCCGACTCCGTTCGCGACAGTCCTACCTTTTGGTAGACCGCCTCACATAAATCCGCCCGAGTTACCGTCTTGCCAGTCATCGCCCCGCCCCGCTCCGGCGAGCCAAATACA
>Ga0187783_10002793_pt1 | contig 12941 bp, 10 predicted proteins | sample 1015_SJ02_MP02_2_FD_132471 | JGI IMG/M metagenome (GOLD analysis project Ga0187783, IMG submission 132471) | Tropical peat soil microbial communities from peatlands in Department of Meta, Colombia - 1015_SJ02_MP02_20_MG | ecosystem: Environmental > Terrestrial > Soil > Wetlands > Peat | place...
CGGCAGCGACGACCGGACGGCGCGGATCTGGGACGCCGCCACCGGGCACCCGCGCGGCGTGCTGACGGGCCACCAGGACTGGGTGCGGTGCTGTGCGTTCTCACCAGATGGCACCCTGGTCCTGACCGGCAGCGACGACCGGACGGCGCGGATCTGGGACGCGGCTACCGGGGAACTGCGCCTGACGCTGGCCAACCCGGGAACTCCCGTGTCCGCCTGTGCCTGGTCCGCTACGGGCCAGGTCATCACAGGCGACTTCAGTGGGGTCATCCGGGTCTATGACGCTTCATCGGGACGCGGTAACTATGAGCTAACGGGATTCGAAGGCCCGGTCTTCGCATGTGCGATATCCGCTGACTCGTCGCAACTCGTCGCGGCCAGCGCGGATCGGACGGCACGGATCTGGGACCTCCAGACGAGACAACTCCGCGCCTGCCTCAGCCACGACAACTGGGTATATGGCTGCGCGTTCTCTCCGGACGGCTCGCTGGTCGCGACCGCCGGTGACGACCGCATGATTCGCGTTTGGAAGGCCAGTCCTAATGGCGGTTCAGCTGAATGTGTTGCCGCTCTTCGTGTCGCCTTGCCACTGCTCAGCTGTGCCTGGCAGCCTGCAGGCGACATGATCTGCGCTGGCGGACGCGCCGGGATATACGGCTTCATGTTGCTTGACGGATTGAACACGGCGGACGCGTAACCAACTGACCCCGTCAACTAGCGCGCGATCAATCCGGCTACGGTGCTATGTCTATGGCGGGATTCCGGTCGAAGAAGCCGAACGGTTTAAGCGTGAATCCGATGTGTTCACACGGCATGACGGGAAAATCCTCCGGCCGGCAGAAATGCGTGGTCCCGACGGTGTGCCATAGAACTATGTCCTCGTCGACGATGCTCCGGTCGGCCGCCACCCATGCGGGCAATCCTGCGCCGCCTGGATGCTGGTTGGGGAAGTCTCCAGCTGCCCGGCGCTCCCGCGGGTCGAACCGGGTGACCCAAAGATGGTAAGCGCCAAAGCCGGCCCGCGCCCTGATCGACGCCGTCTCCTGGGCGAGCAGCAACGCTTCTCCCCGGCCGGGGATGAGATCGTAAGCCACTGGCTCGCCGCAGGAGTTCGAGGAGGCATGGTTGACGATCCTCCAGCACCGGCTGCGCTCTGGTGCTGCCTGCCGTCTCGCCTGGGCTTCCCGCTGTAGCAATTCTGTCCGGGCAGCGAAGGCGTTGCCATGCGGGTTGTCGGGACCGACCGGAATCGGGATCGACTCGACCTCATAGATCGAGTTCGCAGGTCCATCAACGCACATGTCGAGCCGGAAGTTGAATAGGTGCTGGTGGTGCACGCCAGCGAGCTCAGGAGTCATTGGGTTGGCATTTGGCACCCGCGCCCCTGGCTCGATGGCCTCGCCCACGACAATCCCGGTCAGCTTGACCTCAGCCTCGATGGATCCATCGAGATAGAAATACCAGAAGAAGCCGTAGTCGTAGTTCCCGACGGTTACGGTGGACGAAACGACCAGGCGCCGCGAGCGTCGTACCTCGTTCCTGCCGGTGGCCGAATCGCGATGCTTCCACAGAATACCGTGGTCCTCCTCGTGAACGCAGATGGCGCGGGGAATCGTGATCGGTCTTCCCTCTTCGTCAACCATCACAGCATCCATGTAAACAATGTCCCCCAGGCAATCGCATCCGGGATCAAGTGACCGAAGCATACGGCCGAGCCCAAGATCACCGGCGTCAAAAGAACTCTTCCACCAGTGATTGAGTGATGTAGAGCCGTACGGCACAACCAATTCTGACACGCTGGCCCGGTATATGATCGAGCGAACGCGATCACGGTCCGCATAGCAGATCTCGTGGATTACCAGACCCTCAAGCGGATGCGAGGAAACTCGCATCCGCCACGGTCCCCACCGCAATGCGCCATCATCGAGGGTGAATCCGGGCCCATCCGGCTGCCGAATCTCCAGCACGGATATCGCTCGCGTCGGCCCGACAAACTCCGGGTCGTAGCGGCCAGCTGCGGTCGGAATCGGCACGACAGCGCCGTCTTGAACCTCGACGACCTCGCCGGTATCCCGATCCACGATGGCTACGAGGTTCTCGATCGGGTGAGCGTACGGATTGGCACTAGGGCCATCGAGCACGAAGGCGATTCCACGACCCAGCCTCCGGCCGGACCTATCTACCTCGAGACCGAAGTTGCCCGCTGGCCATGATTCCACGTACACCGATGCCATGTCAGTGATCCCACGTCGATTCAGGGCCGCGCGGAATCTTGCGTCAACCTTGATGCTTTCCGCATCTCTGGCCAGTTCATCCGCCATTAGCTGCGGCTGACTACCCGGAATGTCAACTGCCTCTACATGCGTCGTGCCGTCCAATGGCACTGTCAAGAGGACGGTTCTGCGTTCCGCACGATCATAAATGGCACATGTAACTCGCCGCACGAACTCCTGGCCGTCCCAGGCGAGCACGAATCCCTTGAGCGGCTCATCCAAAGCACACCAAACAAAGCGGGCGGCGGGGTCAACAAGACCGCAAGACTTGGCGATCCGGCAGGCTTCACTGATTTCGGTGACCGTCAGCGGTGCCAAAGGATGACGGCGCGCGGACGTTCCACTGGATTCTGGAGTTGCCATCATCACAAACGCGGTGGATCGATCAAAATGCGCGCATTACCGGGCAGCGCGTCAACGGATTTGGTCAATTCTATGCCCTCCTCTGGCCAAAGCTTTGTTATCAACACGGTCAAGGCAGAGAGGCTCCATTATCACACGCTCAACCTGTGAGCGCCAAGCCACGAAGGTGGCCGGGACTCGCCGGTCAGTGCGGTGCGGATGACGTCACGCACAGCGTGGACACGGCCGGAGGCTGAGCAGAGCCAGCCGGCACTGGCGGTCACGGTCGGAGACTCCTGGCCTGTTTGCCGGGCTCGGCTTCCCGGATCGGGGAAAGTCGCATTAGGTAACCGCTCTCGCCTCGAGCCCTCTCACGCTTCTAATAAGCGGGCAGTCCAGTCCTTGACATCTCGGACATATCTGCTCTAACGTGGAGGAAGCGTCACATGAATGCCAGGCAAACAACAACCCTGTTTTGCACTTAACGTGGTGATTCTGCGCAGATCTTGGGTCGGCCGTAAATCCATTAGTGGCGAGATCCAGAGGTTTTGGAGTGTACATGGGCGAACGTCAGCGGGCACTGAGGACGGCACTCCGGCAAGCACGAGAGAACCATCAGATTGTGCGCATCATAGGCGTTCACGACTGCGTGAGCTCAATACTCGCCGAACGAGCCGGCTATGACGCGCTATGGGAAAGTGGTTTAGGGGTTTCTACTGTCCACGGCCTGCCTGACGCCGGTATCCTGACGCTTACAGAGTTGTTCGGGGCGGCGCAGGTTATTCGTCAGAGCACGTGTCTGCCAATCATCACCGACTGTGACGGGGGATACGGTGACGCCAATGTCCTGCGTCGCCTGGTGGCGCTGGCCGAGCATTCTGGGGTGGATGCGATTTGCGTAGAGGATAAAAAATACCCGAAGCGCAACAGTTTCGTCGGCCATCAAGTTCTAGAAGAAGCCGAGGTCTTCGCGGCGAAGATCGATACCATCAAGATGGCCCAATCAGATCCCGATCTGCTGCTGGTGGCCAGGATCGAGTCGCTGATCGCGGGCGCGGGAATACATGACGCCCTCAAGCGCGCGCATCTCTACCAGGACGCTGGCGCCGACGCGATCCTCATCCACAGCCGTGCCTCAACCTCCGATGAGGTAGTGGCGTTCCTGGAATCGTGGAACAGCGAGGGGAGCCTGCCGGTCCTGGTCATCCCGACTACGTATCCGGACGTTACGAGCGGCAGCCTGGCGGAGGCTGGGGCGGCTGGCGTCGTTTATGCGAACCAGTTGCTGCGCTCCTGCGTGAGCGCGATGCAGGACGTCCTGGCGTCTCTCACGCGGCACGACTCAACGGCGCCGGCGGAGAGCCGTATGGCGCCGGTCAGGGAGATACTCGCGCTATGCGGCACATCGACCGCGGATCCACCGGATACGGCGACCACGCCGGGCTTGACTTCGCGCGGGCCTGATTCGTGATCCCGCGGCCGGTACTCGTCCTGGGGCCGGATGAGCAGTTCAGGGCGGCCGGCCTCGGCGAACGGCTGCCCGTGCTGCGGGCGGAGCGACGCAGGTTTCCCGACGGCGAGCAACTCGTGATCGTTCCTGGCGCCACGAGCCTTGACGGCGCCCGGGTTCTGGCCGTCCAGTCCACGACGGCACCACACGATGAGCGCTTGGAGACGCTGTACCAGTTGACGGATATCTGCCTTGAGTACGCGGCTTCTGTCGATTGCGCGCTGCCCTACCTGGCCTATGCCAGGCAGGATAGGCGGACGCCGGGTACGGCGCTTTCCGGCCCGCTCCACCTCCGGCTACTCGGCGCGCTCGGAGTCGGCAAGGTGCTGATTGTCGAGCGGCACAGCACGGCGCTGCGGGCCGATGGCATCGAGGTGGTCGACGTCGACGTGAGCCACCTGCTCGCTGGGCCGCTGCGCGAACAGTGCCTGCCTGCCGACGTGGTGTTGTCTCCCGATGCAGGCGGGTCCGACCGGGCGGCTCGCCTCGCGCGATTGCTCGGGTTGCCGCACCGCGCCCTGCACAAGACGAAAAACGAGGACCACACGTGGTACCCCGAGCTGCCCGCCAGCCTGGCCGGCTGCGCTGCCATTGTCGTGGACGACTTGTGCACCACGGGTTCCACGCTGGTGCCGTTGCTGGCCGGACTCGCCGAGCTGGGGTGCGCCGTCCGCGGGGTGGCCGTTACTCACGTGCCCGCCGACCCGCGGGTCATCCGCGCCAGGCTGCCGGGCAGTCCGCCCCTGGTCTTTACCGACTCCGCCGGACCTCACCCGGACGCGATACCCGTCCTGCCCACCGTGCTGAATACCTGGCTGGCTCAGCCGGTCCCGGCCGCTTAACCTCGTGTCCTCAGGTCAGCCGCTCCGCGGCCTCGCGGACCACCGCCAGATCCTGCTGAGCCTCGGCCAGACCGGGAAGCCGGTCTAGCCGTCCATCGCGCAGCGACCGGGCCCAGGCGAGCAGCTGCCGGAAGAATCCGGTCTGTCCGGGGGCCGCTTCGTCGGCGGTCCGGGTGGACAGACCCGATTCGCCGTCCCAGCGCTGCGCCTCAAGCCGCGCGCCATGGTCCCTGGAGTACGGCGAGGGCAGCGCCAGAGCGGCCCAGCCATGCTCAGATACCAGTTCCACTACTTCGCGGTACCGCCTGTGCCCAGGGACCCGGACGTGACAGGCCTGTATGGTGAGCGTGCCGGACGGCTGCCACTCGCAGGAGACCGATCGTCCCTGATCCCACTGTGAGGCGTGGCTGAGGCCGCCGAGCAAGGCGGTGCCCGAGCCTTCGAGTACCGCGTTGAGCAGGTTGACGTGATGGATGAGAGATCCGCCGAGCCCATGGGCGTAGGCGGTGCGGACGTCTTGGCTGGCGGACGGCAGGAGCCGGCGGATGCGAGCCTCGGCGGCGTCGGCGGTCCGGCTCGAGGGGATGAGGTCCCCGGCCGGCGTGAGGTGCGCCACCTGGTGCGGTGCGTTGGGATCGACGATGCGGACGGTCATCAGCCGGGCCTCGCCCAGCCAGTCGCGAGCGATCTCAATGAACGCCGTCACCGCCAGGTCGTGCCGCTTCATGTAGCCCACGGCGACCGGCAGTCCCGCCGAATGCTCGCGCTCGCGCAGCCAGGAGATCTCCGCCCCGTCGAGGCTGACGGGCTTCTCGCACAGCACGGCGAGCCCCAGATCCAGGCATTCGCTCACAACCTGCGCATGCGTCGCCCAGGGCGTGGCGCAGATGGCGCCCCGCGCGCCCGCCTTGACGGCCAGTTCCAGGTCGCCCGTCACGAGCAAGTACGGATACGCGGCCTTCACCAGGTCCGCACGTCGCTGATCCGTCTCCACGACGGCGACCAGCTTGAACTCACGGGCCAGATCGGGCAGCAGGCGCAGGTAGACGGCGTGCGCGACCCGCCCGGCGCCAACGACAGCTACCGGGAGGGGCTCGTTCACCCGCCCGGCCCGAGCCATCGTGACGCGACCGCGCACATGATGCCGTCGGCTCTGACGTACGCCAGGTCACGGGCCGTATCGGCACGGATGATCATGCTCCAGGCCACCGTGCTGCCGTCTGGCCGCCGCGCTCGCACGTCGACCCGGCCCATGGGCACGGCCGACTCGAGGCCCGAGATGTCGTAGAGTTCGTCGCCGTGCAACCCGAGCGACGACGCTCCGCACCCGGCATCGAACTGCAGAGGCACAATGCCCACGCCGATGAGGTTAGCCCGGTGAATCCGCTCGAAACTCTCGGCGAGCACCGCCCGCACCCCAAGCAAGCGCGGCCCCTTAGCGGCCCAGTCTCTGGAGCTGCCCATGCCGTAGTCCCGGCCGCCCACGATGACAACGGGCACGTCTTCTTGCTGGTAACGGGTCGCGGCCTGATGAATCGTGATCAGATCGCCCGTCGGGAAGTGGCGGGTCCAGCCACCCGGGCGATCGGCCAGCCTGTTGACGAACCGCCGGTTCGCGAAGGTACCGCGCGCCATCACCTCGTGATTGCCGCGTCGGCACCCATAGGAGTTGAACTCCGCCTCCGCCACACCCCTGGCCCGCAGATACGCGCCCGCCTCCGAGTCGACGGGAATCCGGCCCGCCGGAGAAATGTGATCAGTCGTCGTCCCGTCTCCGGCAAGGACCAGCACGCGGGCGTCGCGGATGTCCCGCATGCCATGCGACGGCGACGCCCGCACCAGCGGCGACCGCAGCAGGTAGCTGGAGTGTTCCGGCCAGGCGAAGACTCCGCCGCTCGCCGCCTCCAGCTGCTGCCAGTGCTCGTCGCCCGCGTACAAGTCGCGGCCGCTGTCGAGATAGCAATCGGGCCCGATGTGAGCCGCGGCCCGCCGCACATCGGCCGGAGTCGGCCAGAGGTCGGCCAGTCGGACGGGTCTACCTTCCTGGTCAGCCCCGAGCTGCTCGGTCGAGGGATCGATCAGCACGGTACCGGCCAGCGCGAATGCGACCACCAGAGGTGGGGACATCAGGTATGCGGCCGCGATGTCCGGATGGATCCGCCCGTCGAAGTTACGGTTGCCAGACAGGACGGCAGCGGGCCGCACGCCGTGGGCCACCGCGGTCGCCATTTCGTCGGTCAGCGGCCCTGAATTGCCGATGCACGTCGTGCACCCATAGCCGACGGTGTGGAATCCGATCGCGGCCAGGTCGCTCAGCAAGCCGGCTGACTCCAGGTAGCGGGTCACGGCTCTCGAACCTGGGGCCAGGCTAGCCTTCACCCACGGTGGCGCGCATAGGCCCCGGCGGGCGGCGGCGCGCGCGACGAGCCCGGCCGTCAGCATCGCCTCAGGGTTGGAAGTGTTGGTGCAGCTCGTGATCGCCGCGATGGCGATATCACCGTCGGCCAGGCGGCGGCCGCCATCGCGATCGTCCGGCCCGCCCTCGCCCGGCGGCCCTGCCGAGCCGCGGAAGCTCCGTCCCACCCCGGCCACCGGCAGTCTGTCCTGCGGGCGCCGTGGACCGGCCGCGCTGACCTCGACATCGCCGAGATCGAAGGACAGCTCCTGCGCGTAATCCCTGGCTACCTCGTCGGCCCACAGCGACTGTGCCCTGGCGTAGTCCCTGACGTAGCTGATGTGACCGGGGGCCCGGCCCGTCATGCTCAGATAGTCCAGGACCGCATCGTCCACCGGGAACAGCGCCGTCGTGCAACCGTACTCGGGAGCCATGTTGGCGACCGTCGCGCGATCGGGCACCGAGAGCGTGCGCACGCCCGGTCCGAAGAACTCCACCATCGAGCCGACGACGCCAGCCGCACGCAGCCACTGAGTGATGGCCAGGGCCAAGTCGGTAGCCAGCACTCCGTAGCGGCGCTCGCCGACGAGGCGGATGCCGATGACCGGCTGGCTGAGGAGGGAGAGGGGCTCGCCGAGCAGGGCGGCAAGCGCCTCGATTCCCCCCACCCCCCAGCCCAGCGTGCCGAGCGCGTTAACCATCGGCGTGTGTGAGTCCGTGCCGACGACGGTGTCGGGCGCGAGCAGCCCGGCTCGATCGATGGTCACCACGTTCGCCAGTCGCTCCAGGTGAACCTGGTGCACGATACCCGTTCCCGGCGGCACGATCCGCAGGCCCCGGACGGCCTGCTGCGCCCAGCGCAGGAACTGATAGCGTTCGGCGTTCAGCGCGTACTCCCGGGCCAGATTCTGCGCTAGCGCGTCGGGCTGCCGCGCCACATGGGCCTCCACGGAATGGTCGACCACCAGGTCGGCTGGTACGGCGAGGTCGGCCTCCGCGGCTTCGAATCCGCGCTCGTCAAGCAGCGATCGCAGTGACGCCAGGTCGGCGAGCAGCGGCACGCCTGAATGATCTTGCAGCAGGATCCTGGACGGATGGAAGTCGACCTCGACGGGCGGCCCCCCGGCCGCGGCAGCCAGATACTCGCGGGCCAGGTCCACGGCGTCGGCTACCGCTTCCGCGCCTTCAGCGTGGCAGGCCGACCTGACGATGTTCTCGGCCAGTATGATCGCCGTGCGGGAGGCGCCGGCCAGGCGGTCCCTGCCCAGCGCGTCGAGGCTCAGATAGCGGTAGCCAGACGTACCGGCTAGCGGGCGGATGAGATCGGGCACAGGAATCAGCGCCGACCTGCCGGCCCGGCCAGGCCCTGATAGATCTCGATGAGCTCGTCGGGGGATACCGTGCCGCCCTGCTGAATGGCGCGCGCGCGAACCGCGGCCAGACATCCGGCGAGCACGGACTCGTCGGGGTCGACGCCGTATGAGCTCAGGATTGACGACACAAGCGCCCGGCCTGAGTGCTTCCCGAGCACGTACCGCCGCTGACCCCCGACCAGCTCAGGCGGAAATGGCTCGAACGTTCCCGTGTCCTGCATCATGCCCTTCACGTGAATGCCGGACTCGTGCGCGAAGACATTGGCCCCGGTAACCGGCTGCCAGGGCGGTAGCGACTGCCCGGTCGCCTTGGCCACGAGCGCGCAAAGCGCGGGCAGCTTGGTCAGGTCGACGCCGAGATCTCGCCCGTAAAGCAGCCGGAGGCTGACGATCATCTGCGCCAGGTCCGCCATTCCGGCGCGCTCGCCGATGCCGTTCACGGTGGCATGGAAGTAGCGCGCCCCGGCCCTGAGTCCGGCCAGCGCGTTCGCCGTGCCGAGGCCGAAGTCGTTATGGGCGTGGCACTGCAGGTCTATCGGGCAGGCAGCATGCACCGTGGCGACCCTGCCCCCGTACTCCTCAGGCGTCAGGACCCCGATCGTGTCGGAGAGCCTCAGGCGGTCGGCCCCCGCGTCATGCACGACGCAGGCGTACTCCTGGAGGAAACCGATGTCGGTCCTGGCCAGGTCCTCCGCGCTCACCGACACGAAGGCTCCCCTGTCCTTCGCCATGGCGATGAGCGACGTGGCCGTCTGGAGGAGCCAGGTCCGGTCCTTGCGCACCGACGAGTCGAGGTGGACTTGCGATGTGGGAAGTCCGATGTGAATCGCCCGGAAACCAAGGTCGAGCGACGACTCCACGTCCTCGCGGACCCCGCGGTGCCAGACGACAAGATGCGCCTCATCCTGGCGGTCTACCACCGATTTAATAAATGCGAGCTCGTCGCCGCCCATTGCGGGAATGCCAATCTCGATCCAGCGCACTCCGATATCGATGAGGGCGTCGAGTATCTGACGTTTCGTATCCGCGGAAAACGCCACCCCCGGGGTCTGTTCACCGTCCCTGAGCGTGGTGTCCTCAAAGATGATGTCGTCGTGCAACGCTTACCTCCATTTGCTCTGGTGGGAACGCCGAAGCTCGCAGCAGCGCGGCATCGGTAAGATCACGCGCCAGTTCGGCATCCTCGATCCCGCTCAAGGCACGCATGGCGTCGATAGCCTCCGGGATGGTGATCGCTTCGTTGTCGAGCGAGATCCAGGCCGTGATCGTGTCCGGGTCATCGATGGCGAGCTGCACGGCGAGCTCGTACCGGTCACCACGGCGCGTGGTGCGGTACGCCCGCGCCTTGATCTGGGCCGTGTTTTGCGGCTGGTCCTGCGGAAGCAGCACCACCCTGCGCGCCCGGCTGATCCTACCCGCCGCGGCCGTCGCGACCGGTGTTCGCAGCCTTGCCTCGACTAGCGCGACGTGGCCGCAGATCACGGGCACGTGGGCGCCACGGACGCGAGCGCGGATGCCCTGGACCAGGGACTCGAGGTCGGGACCGTGGTGGGCGGGCCTGACATCGAACACGGTGCCGTTCGTGACACCCTTGTGAGCCTTGTCCGCGTCGGTCGCGCAGCGCACGAGCACGGCGCGGATCTCCGCTACGTCAGACGGCCCCAGCCCTGCGATCAGGCGGCCCAGTGCCGTCGTATTGCAGCTAGGCAGGCGGATGCTCGGCTGCCCGAGAGCACGCAGGTAATTGAGGGCCGGATGGACCAATGGCCCCAGCGCCCGGTCGCGCTCTCCGCCGCAGAATATGCTGAGCACCCCCGCGTCCCGGTACCGCTCGAAGCGCCCGGCGCCAGTGGCCGCGGGCCCGGCGTCGATGACGAGATCGGCGGCACCGATCAGGGCGGCCAGGTCACCGGCGGGCTCGATGCCGTTGGCGCGCAGCGCCTCGATAGCTTGACTACTCGAGGCGAAGTAGGGCAGCAAAGGCCTGGCGAGGACACCGACGCCCGCCGAGCGGACGGCCACGCCGGCCAGGGTCATGTCTGGCTGCGCGCTGACGGCGGCGGCAAGCCGCCTGCCGATCACGCCCATCCCCACCACGGCTACTCGCACGGCAGGATCTCCCCCTCGGACCGCCGCAGGCACCCGGCGAGCAACTGATTCAGGTAGTGCGCTTCGGTGAACATGGCCAGCAGGTCCAGGCGGCCCGGTTGGCTCTGCTCGGGCCGGCCGACCACGACCTCGGGCCAGTAAAAGCCGTCACCGAGGTCGAGCATGAACTGAGTCGCTCGGGCCGTATCTGCCGCTAGCGGATCAGGCAGCACCCGGAGCATACCGGTGGGACAAAAGGCCACGTCATTCCCCGCGAAGGCGAGGCTGGCCACCCAGCATCTGGTGTGCTGTACCTGCAGCAGGCGCAAAGCGCCGCCCGCGGCGAACTGCGGGCCCTCGACGCGCATGATGCCGACATCGCGGATGGCGTCGATCGGGCCGCTGGATGCCGCACCACACACACCCGCGGCCGGCACCAGTACCGTTCCGCTGACACCCGCCGGGTAAGGCTCAATGCACCGCGCGATGGAACGCAGGGCCGCCTCGATGATGGCCTGCCGCAATCCGGCCCCGCCGGGAAGCTGGATCACCGGGCTGCCGCGACCGCACTCAAGACGAGCCGGGCCAACGGCGTCGCGTAGCACTAGCCGTCCGCCCTGCCGGGCGGATAGCTCGGCCAGGACGCAGGCCAGCGGCCAGTCTCCGAGCAGGACCGGGCTAGCCATCGGGTCCGTCAAGCCGGCGGGCCGCGGCATCACACACGTACGCGACGATCTCCGACATGCGGGCTGACCCGCCCAGGTCAAGCGTACGCGGTCCGCCGTGCCTCGCTTCCCGGAGCGCGGCATCGATCGCGCGCGCTCGTCGACCGTAGCCGAGCGCCTCAAGGAGCAAGCGCACGCTGTCGAGAAAGGCCGTTGGGTTTACCTGGTCGCGTCCTGCCAGCTGCGCGACATCACCGTGCGCGGCCTCGGCGATGTGGATTCCGTGACCGCTATTGAGGCTCCCGACCAGGCCGACGCTCCCGGCCACCGCTGCGCCGATGTTGCTGAGTAGATCGCCGAATGTGTTCGACGTGACGATGACATCGAAATAAGACGGGTCAAGCACCATCGTGGAGCAGGCTGTATCAGCGAGCATGTCGTCGAAGATCACATCGGGGTACTCGCGAGCGACATCACGCGCGGCGTCGAGGAACAGGCCTTCGGTCAGTTTGAGATTGTTTGCCTTGTGTACTACCGTCAGCTTCTTCCGCGACTCTCGCCGGGCCAGGTCAAACCCGTAGCGAGCAATTCGCCGGCTACCTTCCGCGGTGGCGGTTTTGATGGCCCATGCCACGTCAGCGCTCGGTTTCCACTCCAGCGCCGAATACAGGTCTTCGACATTCTCTCGTACCAGCAGGATGGGATGCGCCGGATCGACGGGTATCGGGCGCAGACAGGCGTAGAGGTCCAGCTCTCTGCGGAGATAGTAGTTAGCGCTGCGGATAGTCCCGCCTGATGGCGTGGTGAACGGACCCTTAATGGCCGCCTTGCATGAACGGATAGCTTCAATGGTTTCCGGGGGCACGGTAATTCCGCGCTCGGCGTAGACGGACATTCCTGCCCGGGCATCGATCCAGCTCACCTTCAGGCCGACTGCCGCCAGCAGGCGCGTTCCCGCGTCGACCAGCTCCGGGCCGACGCCGTCACCGGCTATGCGCACAATGCTGATTTCATCGTACGGATCACTGCCGGGTAGGTTCATTCGATAGCCTAGCGACTCCGTGAGAATGCAACAATATTTACGTCTTTGGCATGCTGGGCGTCGTATCGATGCTAAAGGGGGCCTGCCGTGACGTCAACGTTGGGCCAGACGGCCAAAGCGTGCGGCGCTGCTCGTCCTCGGTCTGGAAGGCGTGAAATGCCCCTGAGCATCGGCCCGCCGACTGTGGGATGGGTGAGCTTAACCGGGGCAGTAACCACCGTTCGTTCGGGACAATGAAAATGTGAGCACGCCCGGCCGTGGTCGCGTGAGCAGGGTAGACGAACGGCTAGATGGTGGCGGAGGTGCCGCGGCGGGCGGTGGCCAGCTCGGTGCGGAAACGCTCGTACTCGGCGAGTTCGCGGCCGGTCGGGACCAGGACCAGGTCGCTGGTGGCGGCGGCAATCCGGGCCA
>Ga0187783_10002794_pt1 | contig 12936 bp, 9 predicted proteins | sample 1015_SJ02_MP02_2_FD_132471 | JGI IMG/M metagenome (GOLD analysis project Ga0187783, IMG submission 132471) | Tropical peat soil microbial communities from peatlands in Department of Meta, Colombia - 1015_SJ02_MP02_20_MG | ecosystem: Environmental > Terrestrial > Soil > Wetlands > Peat | place...
CCTGGCGATCATCACCAGCCGCTCCGCGCTGCCGGGCCTCGCCCCGGCACACGAGATCATCCCGGTGCCGCTCGGGGTCGCCAGCCACGCCGAAGCCGAGGCCATGCTCGCCGCGCGGCTCGGTCAGGAGCGGGTAGCGGCTGAGCCGGAAGCCGTGGCCGGCATCATCGAGCTGTGCGCGCGGCTGCCGCTGGCGCTTGCCATTACCGCGGCACGCGCTGCCACGAACCAGTCAATCCCGCTGGCAGCGCTCGCGGCCGAGATGACAAGCGAGCAGGATCGCCTGGACGCCCTGGACCTGGGCGATCCCGTCACCAGCCTGCGGGCCGTGTTCTCCTGGTCGACCGGGCAGCTTAGCGAGCCGGCGGCCAGGATGTTCCGGCTGCTCGCCCTGCACCCCGGGCCAGACGCCACCGGGCCGGCGTCGGCCAGCCTGACAGGGATAACGCGCGCCGATGCACAGCGGCTGCTGACGGAGCTGGTGAACGCGGGCCTGCTGGCCGAGCACTCCCCCGGCCGGTTTGCCTTCCATGACCTGCTGCGGGTCTTCGCCGCCGAGCAGGCCGCCGTGGCCGAGACCGCAGCGAGCCGGCGGGCGGCGACCGCTCGCTGCCTCGATCACTATCTTTACTCCGCCCGGCACGCCGGTGCGCAGATCTTCGGGCCCGGCCTGCCGCTGCCGGAACTCCCGCCGCTGCCCGACAAGCAGGTCGTGCCCGAGTACCCGCAGGCAAGCCGCGAGGCGGTGCCGTGGTTCGAGGCCGAGCATCAGGTGCTGATCGCGGCCGCTACCTTCGCCGACAGCATCGGGCTGGATGCCCACGCGTGGCAGATCCCGTGCACCATGACGCAGTACTTCCGCGCGGTTGCGCGCGCCAGGGACTGGGAGATGCTCAACCGGATCGCGCTGGCTGCCGCCGGGCGTCTCGGTGACGAGGATGCGCTGGGCCGAGTCCGCTTCAGCATCGGCACCTACCAGCGGATCTCCGGCGCGTTCGACGAGGCCATCACCGAGTTCGACCAGTCGATGGCCTGCTTCCGCGCGACCGGGGATGAGCTGTCCCAGGCCGCCGTGCACATGGGGATCTCGATGGCGCACGTATCCCGGCGGCCCACGCTGCCGGAGGGCCAGGTCGATGCCGACGCGCGCGCAGCGCTGGCACATGCCAGGGCCGCGCTGGCCATCTACCGGCGAACGGGCGAGATCACCGGGCAGGAGCGCGCTCTCAAGGATCTCAGCGAGCATTACCTGGCGCTCGGCGAGCTGCTGACCGCGCAGGAGTGCTGCCGGGAGGCGATCAGGCTCAGTATCGAGACTGGCCACCGCGCCGGCGAAGCCGAGGCGAGGGCGACCATGGGCCGGATCAGCTACGGGCTGGAGCGCTACGACAAGGCCATCGAGTACTACCTGCAGTTCCTGGGAATCTGGAGCGAGGCCGGGATCCCCATCCGCCCGGCGAACATCCTGGAAGACCTCGGTGACGCCTACCTGGCCGCGGGCAACATCGGTGCGGCACGAGCGGTCTGGCGCGAGGTCATCGACATCGGGCAGCAGCTCAGGCAGGCCAGCGAGGAGCCGAGCTGGCGGATCGAGCGAGTCCGGGCCAAGCTGGAGGAGCTGGCGAAGGCAAGGCCAGGCCGTCCACCGCGGACTGCGCCGATGAAGCTCGGTGCCAGCAAGCCCGCCAAGCGTCCCAGCCGCCACCGCCGCTAGCCGGCGGCCGGCCGGCCGCCGGGGTCGCTGACAGCCAGCGCCTGCCAGTCGGCGAGCAGCGCCAGCGTGGCGAGCAGCAGCCGGCGCTCGGCGGATGTCGCGCCGAGGCCGAGCAGGGAATCCACCGCAAACTGCTCCCCGGCGTTGAGCTTGTCGATCGCAGCGGTCAGGGCCGGCGACGATCGCACCCTGGCAACCCGCCCGTCGGCCGCACACCAGCTCGTGGCCGCGTCCCGCCGGGCCAGCACGATCGGCAGCACGCTGTCGCGCACGACAAGCTGGTCCGCGGTGATCACCGTCGCGCCCCGCCTTGGCGGCGGCGCGCAGAACCCGCAGCCGGTTCGCCGCCGGAGCCAGTCAGCGGTCAGCCGGTCCCGGACGGCGCCGGCGTCGCCCAGCGCACCAGCAAGCGCCCGCGCTGCCACCTCGTACTGCGACGGCAGCGGCGTCTCGCCCGCGCCGCGAGGCGGCAGGTCGATCCCATGGCCGCTGGCGGCCGGCAGGCTCCCCGCGGCGGTGGCCAGCAGGCCCCTAGGGCCGGGAGGCTCTTCGAGGACGGCCAGGTGGACCGCTGCCGAGGCGGCTGGGGACTCGGCGACATGCCAGTACATCGCGGGCCAGTAAACCAGCCGGCCTGGCTCGCAGCGCAGCCGCGTGGCTCCGGCTCGCTCCTGCCCGTAACGGCCGCTCCGCAGCGGCAGCCCGCCGGTCGGCGGCGGCCAGGCGAGCACGTCCTTCGCGCCGTGCACGGCAGCGACGAAGACGCCCGAGCGCTCCTGGTGAATGCCGGTCGGCGTGTGCGGATAACGGCCCACGAAGGCCTCGACCTCCGCGTCGCCAGGCAGCGACCCTGTTGCCTCGCACAGTCCGGCCAGGAACGCTGCCGCCCGCTTCCACAGCGTCCGGCTCACGGCGTGCAGGCGCTGCACGGTCAGCAGGTAGGGCGCGCCGCTCAGTTCGGCGTCCATCCTGGCCAGGTAGCCGTCGAGGCTGCCGTCTGCCGTCACGGGCAGCCAGTCGTCGAGGTCCTGGAGTACCTCGCGCTGCGCGATGTAGAACCTGACCTGGGGGTCCTTCGGCCCGTTTCCGCGCAGCGCGCACGCGCGCAGCAGCAGCGGGAACAGCTCGCCAGCAGACGCCGCCAGTCCCGGCGGGAACTCGTCCGTCTCGTACGGCCGCTGCCGGTAATGGCCCGCCGCGAACCCCGGCCAGAAGCCCTGCGCGTCGTCGCGGCAAGGACTCGGGCGTGGCGCGGCCGCGCGGCCGGGCGCTGTCATTAGTTGTGCAACTGCATCTGCATCGGCACTTCGACATCAGGCTTCTCGGCGGGCTCCTCTTCGATCAGAGGCTCCTCAGGTTCCTCCGGCTCTTCCGGTGCCTCCGGCTCCTCGGGTTCCGCAGCAGCCCCGGCTGCCTTCGGCTCCTCTGGCCGGGCCTCGTGCGACCCGTGGCCTGCCGAGCCGCGTGCCTCCTCCGCCGCCTCGTCGCGATCTGCCGTCATCGTCGCTCCTCTAGGCGCACATATCAGTCTGAAGTAAGACAGAACTCTAGTCATCGGGCTGCCGGCCCGTACTACCGGGCGAGGTTCCCACACGACGGTGCGCTGGTGCTTTCTCGGTGGTTTATAGCCAGGTCACAGCGACTGTGCAGGCCAGGCGGCCCGGCCCATGCACCCGTCACGCCCGCGCCGGGACACCGCGTGCGGGCGAGGGCGGCCGAACCGAGCGGGCGCGGCGTTTCCCGTCATGGAAGGGCTCGCGTCAGGAAGCGAGCTAGCTCCCGGTCGCGGTGCTGACGATCCACGCCAGCACCATGGCCTCCTCGTGCCAGGCGTCGTAGCGGCCGCTGCGGCCGCCGTGGCCGGCCGACATCTCGATCTTGAGCAGGAACGGGCCGCCGGTGGCCTGCGTCTGCAGCCTGGCGATCCACTTGGCCGGCTCATGAAAGAGCACCCGCGTGTCGTTCAGGCCGCCGACGGCGAGGATCGGCGGGTAGTCCCGGCCGGGTGTGACGTTCTCGTAGGGGGTGTAGGACTTGATGTAGCGGTACGCGTCCGGGTCGTGCAGCGGGTCGCCCCACTCCTCCCACTCCGGCACCGTCAGCGGCAGCGTGGGATCCAGGATCGAGGTCAGCGCATCGACGAACGGCACCATCGCCACGATGCCGCCGAACGCGTCCGGCGCCATGTTGGCCACCGCGCCCATCAGCAGCCCGCCGGCTGACCCGCCACGAGCGATCAGGCGCCGCGGCTGTGTCCAGCCCTCGGCGACCACATGCCTGGCGCACGCGATGAAGTCGGTGAAGGTGTTGACCTTCTTCAGCATCTTGCCGTTGTCATACCAGGAACGGCCCATCTCCCCGCCACCGCGGATGTGCGCGATGGCGTACACGAAGCCACGGTCGAGCAGCGAGATGCGCGGGATCGAGAAATTCGGGTCGGCGGAGATCTCGTAACTTCCGTAGCCGTACAGCAGGAAGGGCGCGCTGCCATCGCGCGGCGTGCCCTTGCGGCATACCAGCGAGATGGGGATCTGCGTGCCGTCCTCGGCGGTGGCCCACAGGCGGTGCTGCTCATAGCTGGCCGGGTCGTAAGGAACGCCGTCCGGGCCCGGCAGCACCTCGGTCTGCTTCAGCAGCGTTAGCTCGCCGGCCGCGACGTCGCAGTCGTACACCGACGGTGGCGTCGCCAGCGACACGTATCCGAGCCGGTACGTGCCGCTGTCATACTCGGGGTTGCCCGCCGGGCTCACCTGGTAAATGGGCTCGGGAAAGGCGATCTCGTGCTCGCGCCCGGTGTCGGCGATGATCCGCAGGCCAGTGAGGCCGGCCCGGCGCAGGTAGACGACGATGTGGCCGGCGAAGGCGTCGACGCCGAGCAGCCTGGTGTCGTCCCGGTGCCGGATCAGCGGAGTCCACTGGTCAGGCTTGTCCAGCTGTGCCTCCGCCAGCTCGAAATTGAGCGCCCCGTCGTTGTGCAGGATCAGCAGCCGGTCGGTGCCATCGGCAAGCACCTGATGCTCGACTCCGTACTCCACGCCTTGCCGGCGCGGTGCCACGACGGTGAACTCACCGGTCGGGTCTGAGGCATCCAGCAGCCGGACTTCCGAGGTCAGTGAGCTGGCCGTGGTGAGGATCAGGTAGCGCTCGCTGCGCGACAGGTCGATACCGACGTTGTAGCGCTCGTCGTCCTCCTGGTAGACGATCACGTCATCGCTGGCGGGCGTGCCAAGCACGTGCCGCCACACCCGGTACGGGCGCCATGAGCTGCTGACCGTGAGGTAGAACAGGGCGGTGCCGTCGGCTGACCAGGCGCCGCCGTAGTAGGTGCCAGGAATCTCGTCCGGTTCCAGCTGGCCGGTGCTCAGGTCCTTGACCCGCAGGGTGAACCGCTCGTCACCGGAGAAGTCGGTGGAGTACGCGAGCTTGCTGCCGTCCGGGCTGACATCGAAGGTGCCGAGCGCGAAGAAGTCGCTCCCCGCTGCGAGCTCATTGGCGTCCAGCAGGATCTCCTCGCCTTCCAGCGGGGCCCCGTCCTTCGTCATCGGGGGCCCGCTGTCCTCGGGCCTGGTGGCCCGGCGGCAGCGCACGGAGTACTGCTGGCCCTCGATGGTGCGCGCGTAGTACCACCAGCCGCCCTTGCGCAGCGGGACCGTCAGGTCGGTTTCCTTGGTCCGAGCCTTGATCTCGTCGAAGATCTCCTCGCGCAGCTGCTGCTGGTCCGCGGTCATCTCGGCGGTGTAGGCATTCTCCGCTTCGAGGAACGACGTCGTCTCCGGGTCATCCTTGACCGCCAGCCAGGCGTAGTCGTCGACGATCGTGTCACCGTGGTGAGTTCGCTCTGCGGGGATGCGGCGTGCGCGCGGCGGATGAATGCTCATGCCTGGAAGCCTACTGATCGCCGCCGATAGCCGGACACCCGCTTTTGCACAATGCATCATGCATAACGCGATAGGTGGATCCGCGGCAAGCTGCGTTGCGCCGGGCGGCTGCGCCCCGCCCGGCCGCGGGCCGACGGGGGCAGGGGCCGGCCGGTGAGCCCTGGCGCGGGGCCAGGGCGGAAGATCTGGCAGGTAGCTCTAGCCCGTGATCGGAGTAGCTGCGAAGATCGCTCACGTCCGGCAAGCGAGACAGCGGAGATCAGGTGCTGGGAGTCATCATCCTCATAGTGGTGGTCGCGGTCCTCGCGATCGCCGGGCTGGCATTCTGGATCAGGCGGGCCGCGGCGTGCGCTCGCGAGATCGGCGCCCCGGCGGACGCCCCGGAGCGGGTCCTCAACGGGGACGTGCTGTGCCGTTCCGTCATCACCAGCGGCTCCTTCGCGCGGCTGGAGGTCCACGACTGGGGCGTGCGGCTGCGGGGCATCGCGATAACGCGCTGGATCGTGCCCACCTGGGAGGCGCGGTACGAGGAGCTAGCTGTCGCCGAGGTCGTGGCATCGCGGACCAGGCTCGGGCTCTGGCTGAGGCTCAAGGGCGGGGCGGGCGGCATCGGCTTCCTGACGAACAACAGCGAAGAGGCGATCCGCCCGCTCGAGCGGCACGGCGTCCAGGTCGACCGTTCCGTCACCCGGTTCAGGCAAGTCACCGACCTGTACTGAGCCCGGCCGGCCGGCCCGGCCGCGGCGCCTGCCCGCCCGCTAGGGTGGCCGTGCGGCTTCGTCTCGCGGCGAGTGGAGGCATGTGCCGGTGGCCTGTGAGGTTTCCTGGTTCGCTCCGCTGTGCGACGAGGACTTCGAGTTCCTCGGCGTGCGCGACGACCTCCTGCTGTCAAGCTGGGAACACTGCCGGGGAATCGCGCTGCGAGCCGACGAGGCTGGCTTCGACAACCTGCTGCTGCCGTCCAACTACGCGACCGGAATCGACTCGGTCGCGTTCGCCGCCGCGATCGCCCCGCTGCTGCGCCGGATGCAGGTTCTGGTGGCCGTCCGAATGGGCGAGATGTGGCCGCCGCAGCTTGCCCGGCAGCTCGCCACGATCGACGAGCTGCTAGGAGGCCGGCTGACCGTCAACATCATCTCCTCAGACCTGCCCGGTGAGCAGCTGGAGTCGGCCCCGCGGTACCGCCGCACACTGGAGATCATGCGCGTGCTGCGTGACCTGCTGACCGGCAAGCCAGTGGACGTGCGCGGCGAGTTTGTCAGCCTGACGCTGGAGGCGCCCCGCATCCGCCCGGCGGGTGGCTGCCCGCCGTTCTACTTCGGCGGCCTATCGGAAGCGGCCAGGGACGTGGCGGCCCAGGCTGCCGACGTGTACCTGATGTGGCCGGATACCTTGCCGGCGGTGGAGGCGATCATCGCCGACATGCGCGAGCGTGCGGCTCGTCACGGCCGGGAGCTGAGGTTCGGCTACCGGGTGCACGTCGTAGTCCGGGAGACAGAGGAGGCGGCCAGGGCAGCGGCGCGGCGGCTCGTCTCGCGCCTTGACGACGAGACGGGACGGAGGATCAGGGAGCAGTCGCTGCACGTCGCCTCGGCGGGCCAGCTGCGGCAGGGTGAGCTGCGCGACCTGGCTGACGACGAGGGATTCGTCGAGCCCAGCCTGTGGACCGGCATCGGGCGAGCCCGGTCCGGGGCCGGCGCGGCGATCGTCGGCGATCCCGATCAGGTGCTGGCCAAGCTGGGCCGTTACGCCGATCTTGGCATTGAGGCGTTCATCCTGTCCGGCTACCCGCACGCCGCCGAGTGCGACCTGTTCGCCCGGCACGTGCTCCCGCGCCTGCAGCACGGGCCGCTGCTGCCGCGTCACGCCCGGCCCGCAGCTGGCAGCGGCCAGGCGGGCTAGCTGAACTGGTCGGGGTGCGAGGCGGCGTTGCGCAGCCTGGAGCCGCTGAACTCGACTGTCGAGTCCGCTACGCGCCGCCAGAACGGCCAGATCGACGGGGTGATCCGAAGCTCGATCCCCGCGCGGGCGTGGCGGCCGACCAGGTCATCGATGACAACCCGATCGATAGCGTCTACTGCCTCGTCGCTCACCCAGTAGCCGCCGACCTCATGCGGCCGGAACGCCTCGGGCGGCAGCCGGTAGGCATGCAGGCTGCAGCCCTGCATGCGGGCCAGCCAGCCGGACTCAATGACGTGGATCCGGTCCGCGGCGCTCTGCCCGAAGAAGCTCTCGAGATCCTGCGGCGTTGTCGTCGACACCGGCCAGATGCAGCCGCGCGGGCAGTCTCGCGGAAACCAGAACGTCGGGGCGTGCCGGGTGTCCACGGCCCATACGAGCGGGCGGCCGCCCGGATTAGCGGCCGGGGGGCGCGGCTCGAACCGTGACAGGGACCCATCCTCGCTGTAATGCCACAGCGCGAACGCTCCCTCGCCTTCATACGGCGGCGCCGGCTCGCGGGCCAGCAGGTCCGCTGGGTAGTAGCAGTCGCCGTGGTTCAATACTGGCTTCTCACTTCCGGCAGATACAGCCGGACGACCGGCCGCGCAGGCGCCGGCCGGGAGACTTCCGCGAACCCGACGTGCAGGAATGTCGACAACGCGCCGTGGTACAGCTCGGCCGCGGTGGCCGATGACTTGAGCTCCAGGTCAACCGGGTAAGCCTCGATGACCGAGGCACCACCGCTTTGAGCCAGTTCGACGGCGCCCCGCAGCAAAGCGGTCGAGACACCCTGCCTGCGAGCGCCTGCCTTGACGACGAAGCAGGTGACGGACCACACCGACTCGTCCTCGAACCCGCTCGGCGAGGTGCCGCGAAGCACGGTGCTTCGCCGCAGCCGGGTGTAGACCGGCCGGCGGGCGACAGCGGCCCACCCGACGGGTGCCCGGTCGAGATAGGCAATCACCCCAGGCGGCGGCCCGGCGGCCACCTGGGCGCGGAATGACTCCTTGTTCGCAGCCGCAAGCTCACCGGGACCGACTTGGGCTCCCTCGTAGAACCACTGGCACCAGCATCTCGACGGATCGCCTCTGGTGCCGAATACGTCCTCGAGGTCTGGCCAGCGGCCGGCCGTCGCTGGCACGACCTGCAACGAAGCCGCGTCCTGGCGCGGCCTGACCCTCGCCTTGGTCACCACCACCTCCTCGGGCCGGTCCAGCGCGCCAGCCAGCTGCTCTGGCTCGGCGCCGGGCAGCGGCGGTCCGCACGGACAGTCGGCGTCAGCATGAGCGCCACGGTAGACCTCATGGCCGACAGCCGGGATCGCCCAGCGGAACGGCCAGCGCGGGCCGCGATGTCAGCTGTCCGGGCGCAGCCGGACGCCTTCCACGCGATCCACGAGCCGGTGGCTAAAAGGCCGTCGCGCCCGTCACGAGCGTGACGGGCGCGACGCCATCGGGGCATCCTGCGGATTAGGTGAAGCCGACGTTCAGGATGAAGTGTCCGAGCCTGAGGTTGAGCACACCGCCTCCGGCCCAGTGCACGATGAACGCCAGCAGGATGATGACCAGGATGACGATCACCAACCAGAAGAAAAACCAGATGATGCCGGGGATTGCGTACCCGGCTACTGTCCTCGCTCTAGCCACGGCCCGCCAGCTACCCGCAGCCGCCGGACTTATTCGCCGACTGTGCTCCGAGCGATGCGCGGTGCGTGCACGCGGGCCAGTCCGGCAAGTTCGCGAGCCACCTGGTCCCGGTCAGAGCTGCAGTCCCTGCCACGAGCAACGCGGAATGCCGAGGCCCTCAGGCACGTCGTCGGCCGAGTGGTGGTACCGGGCCATCGTCGTAGTCGCGGCCCAGGCGAAATAGTCGTGCAACACCTGCCGCAACGGCTCGACCGTGACGCCCGCATCCTCCAGCGCTTGGTATGCCAGGCCACACGGAGTGCCAGGCGGCCGCTGGATCGGTCAGAAGGCGAAGTCCGCAGGTGCGCCTTCGCCGACGCGTCCGTCTACAGCCTCGCGCAGGATGTCCGCGTGACCAGTGTGGCGTGCGTACTCCTCGATCATGTCCAGGAGCATGTCCCTGACCGTGGCGGTACGCCCGTCTGGCCAGGTGAAGGACGCCATGCCGTCAATGCCGCGCTCCTCGATGACCTCGGCAACCAGGTAGCGTGACCGCTCGACGGAGTCGCGCCACACTGCGTAGACATCCTCCGGGGCGTCCAGGGCTCCCGTGCGCCATTCCCAGTCAGGATCGGCATCGAAGTCCACCTCGTCCCAGGGGGATCCGTACCCCTCGCCCGCAAGCTTGACCGCCAGCCAGTCCGCCTCTACCAGAGCCAGGTGCTTGACCAGGCCACCCAGCGTCATCGAACTGGCTGCCGTGGTCGAGCGCAGGCCCTTCTCGTCGAGACCTGCCGTCTTCCAGGCAAAAGTCCGCCGGTTGCGTTCGAGGACCGCCAGCATGGAATCGGCCTCCGTGCCTGCTGCCGGTCCGCTGGACGGTGGAGTGGCTTCGCTCATCGCTGGAGCATAGCCAGCCTCACGGTGGCCGTTCCTGCTGCGGTCAGGTGACGGCCGATTCCGCGGCTTAGTTCGTCAAGCTATGTCTGGGCGGTTAGCTTGCCCAGCGGTGGTGAGGGCGCGGAGTTCGGCCTCGATGCCGGGCGCTTCGGCGGCTCCGATGCGCTGGAAGATCTCCAACGCCTCGGTGAGGCCGGCCCGCGCCTCGGCCGTGCGGCCGATAGCGAGCGCGCAGCGGCCCAGGCCAGCCAGGGCGCAGGCTTCGTCCCATGGGCTGCCGATCTGGCGGGCCAGGTCCAGGGCCTTGCGGTGGCAGGCCCGAGCCTGGGCCAGGTCGCCGCGGGCCAGCTGCAGTGTCCCGGTCTCGTTGAGGGCGTCGGCCTGGCCTCGCAGCTCGCCGACATTCTGGAAGATGGCCAGCGCCTCTTCGAGTGCGTTGGCTGCGCCGGGGTAATCGCCGGTCGCCCGCTGCAGCGCTCCGAGCTCCTGCAAAACCAGGCCCCGCCCGCGGCGGTCACCGAGCTCACCGTAGATGCCAAGGGCCTCGTCAAGCGCCCGGTCCGCGCCCGGGTAGTCGCCGGTCACCCGCCGCCCAGACCCCAGGTTCAAGAGGTTATTGGCCTGGCCCTGCCGGTCACCGAGGTCACGGCACAGAATAATTGCCTGCTTCGCGACCTGCGCCGCGGCCGGATAATCGCCGGTGCGAATCCGCGCATAACCAAGATAATCGAGAGTCCGAGCCTCACCCGGCCGGTCGCCGAGGTCCTGGAAGACGCCTAGCGCATCAGCCAGCGCCGCCGTGCCGCCAGGAAAATCATCGGTCAGCAGCCGCACGACGCCAAGGTCCGCGAGGGCGTCGGCCTCGCCCTGCCGGTCTCCCAGATCACGGTAGATGCGCAGCGCCTCGTCCAGGGCCAGGCTCGCGGCTGGGTAGTCGCATGCCACCCACCGTGCGTTTCCTATGCCCCTCAGAGTGCTCGCCAGGCCCGGCCGGTCACCGAGATCACGGTAGATGCCTAGTGCCTCGTCGAATGTCTGGAGCCCTGCTGTGGCGCCACTGATAATTAGCTGGACCCACCCCTGTTTGTGCAGGGCGTCGGCCTGCGCTAGCCGGTCGCCGAGCTGGCCGGCGGCATCCGCCGCCTCCGCATGGCAGGCAGCAGCCTCAGCCCAGGGACCGTCGAGCCACATCAGGCTGGCGAGGGCGGCGGTGTAGCCGACCACCCGGCGAAGCTGACCGGAACTGGCAGCGTGGTCGATGCACGCCTGCAGGTTGGCGCGCTCGGCGCGGGCCCAGGCCAGCGCGTCCGCCCGGTCTGCAATTTCCGGTACCTCGGCCGGCGGTGAGGCTATGTCGGCCCGAACCGGCGTGCGGGTCTGGCGTGCCAGCACGTTCCCGGAAAGCGCGACTGTGAACTGGTAGTAATCCAGCAGTCTCCCGGTGGCGGCATCGCGCTCGGCCGTCTCGTCGCTCGCGGCCAGCACGCGGGCGTGCTCGCGGATCAGGTCATGGAACCGGTACCGGCCGCGGGCCGGCTCGCCGATCAGGTAGTGATTGTAGAGAGCCTCCAGGTTGCGTCGCGCCGCGGCCAGGCTAGTCCCGTCGAGCGCGGCCGCCGCGTAGGCGTCGATGTCTGCGCCAGGATGCAGGCCCAGGTGCCGGAATAGCCGTTGCTCCTCTTCGCTGAGCTCGGCGTAGGACAGGCCGAACGCGGCGGCTACCGACAGGTTCTCGGCGTGCAGGAGGTCCAGCCGGTCACGCGCCGCGGTCAGGTCGGCGGCCAGCTCCGCGGCGGTCCAGGTCGGGTGATGGTGCAGCTGGCGGGCGAGCATTCCCACCGCCAGCGGCAGGCACCCGCAGAGCCGGGTCAGCTCCGCCACCGCCGGATCGGCCGCGTCTAGGCCCGGACGGCCCGCCAGCCCGATCAGCAGCTGCGCCGCCTCGCGCTCCGGCAGCGTGTCGAGGCTGACGGTCCGGGCGTCGTCCAGCGCGCTCAGGTGACGCCGGCTGGTCACCAGCACCAGGCTCTTCGCGCTGCCCGGCAGCAGCGGCCGGACCTGCTCGCTGCCGGAGGCGTCATCCAGCACCAGCAGCAACTGCCTGTCCGCCACCTTGTCGCGCCACAACGCGGTCCGTGCCTCCAGGCCTGCCGGGATCTGGCCAGCCCCGACCCCAGTCGCCTGCAGCAAGCTCGCCAGCGCTTCGGCTGGCTCGACCGGCTGCTGGCCTGGCGTGTGCCCGTGCAGCGGCAGGAAGATCTGCCCGTCCGGAAACATCGGCGCCAGCTGATGCGCCGCATGCACCGCCAGCGCGGTCTTGCCGATCCCCGCCATGCCGCCGATCGCATGGATGCCCACCACGCCGCCGGCACCTGCGGCAGACACTGCCCCGACAAGCTCCCCAAGCTCGGCGGCCCGCCCGGTAAAAGAGCCGATGTCACGCGGGAGGGCCCTGGGCGCCGCCGCCGCGCTAATGTTCGCGGCCCGTGCCGCGCCTGCTCCGCTGCCGACCCGACCGCGCGCCACCGCCGCAAACCAGTCCCAGTCCGCGCCGGCCAGGCCCAGCGCATCGGCCAGCAGCCGGGCCGTTTCCTTACGCGCGGTCTGCGCGACTCCGCGCTCCAGGTCACTGACCGCCCGCGTACTCAGACCTGATGCCTCTGCCAGTTCTTCCTGCGAGAGCCCGGCTCTAGTCCGGTACCGGCGCAGTAACGCAGCGAATGTGACGTTCGGCGGCTCGGCCACCAACCACCCCCCTTGCCGCCTCAGCCCACGGCAGGCATCTGTCCGGGCTTTGGGCCCGGTTAGCAAACCGTGCCCAAAGCGTACGTCCGCCCTCGCCTGCGCGACCACCGCAACGCGGGCCGGGCAGCACCGC
>Ga0187783_10002795_pt1 | contig 12934 bp, 18 predicted proteins | sample 1015_SJ02_MP02_2_FD_132471 | JGI IMG/M metagenome (GOLD analysis project Ga0187783, IMG submission 132471) | Tropical peat soil microbial communities from peatlands in Department of Meta, Colombia - 1015_SJ02_MP02_20_MG | ecosystem: Environmental > Terrestrial > Soil > Wetlands > Peat | place...
GTGGTCGACAAGCTGAGAGCCAAAAACGATCCTGGCATGGGTTATGACATAAATTCCGTCACCAAACGAGAGGCGCAGCAGTTCGATCCCATGCAACCGCGGGCGCGAATTGGATACGATGCTTCACAGGTCGACAAACCCTTTACTTCCCCTGTAGATCCGTCTTTTTACCAAGTTGGCCAGGAAGAATTCCTCGGAATTGAGCGTCTCGAGCAGACCATGGATAAGCAGCAAGCCATCAATGACGTGATGGCGCTGGCTAAAGCGAAACTTGCTGGGGATGACATCGAGAAAATCATGGAAGCGAATGGCCCGATCATCGAAGACATGTCGCGCTCCATGGAACCATCGATGCGCTTGTTAGGGAATCAAGTAAAGTACTTGATTTTGCAGTATTACGACACCGCACGGGTGATGCAGTATATCGGCCCGGATAACATGGCGCTAACCGTGTTTGACTACAATCCAACTTCTCTTGTGCCATCTCATCTACCCGGTGAAGATTCAACCAAGGATTCCCCTACCGACAAGACCAAACGTGCGCGCATTTTCGCGGATAACCTGCGATTCTTTATCACCCCGAATTCTCTTCATGAACATGCGCAGATGTGGTATCGCCTAGGTCTCGTTCAATTGAAGAAAGCGGGTGTAAAGATTTCGTCAGAAACCTTGGCGGAAGCCTGGAATGTCAGGAATTACGGCACTCTGGATGGATCGACGGAGATTGAGAAGTGGCAAGCCGAGCAAAAAATGGATATTGAATTCGCCATGGCCATGAAACAGCTAGGCGTGTCACTTGCTGGACAGCAACCGCCTGGCGCGCCAGCTCCCGGGAAACAACCGGAAGGCAGACCCCCCAGTGGAAATGCGGCCCCAGCACTTAAGCAAAAGTCCGACGGCCGCGGGACGATTACTGAATCGAGTGGTGGAGGCCGGCCGGTATGACGTCGACGGTTGATACTCACCAAATAGTTCGTACTCGTCATTTCCCGATCCAGCGTGCGCAAATCGTCCATTCCCTAACCGAAGTAATCACCGTCTTACATCTCGAAAAAGCTACGGGGAAAATGACACTTAATCTGAATCAGGGCGCACCGAATGGCGAAATTCTTTTCGAAGAGCGGGCTGTCTTGAAAGAATTCTAGTTGACATCGAGTTTGAGTTGTGATTCAGTTACTTTGAACGTACCCGAGATTCCTTAAGGGCACTGGCTTTCGCTGAAGGTGAATCCGAAAGGGCTCCGCGTGACCGACGCGGGGCCCTTTTTTATTTCCGAGGAAAGGAGATCTTGCCATGGATTTTGGACGTGTAGCCAACAAGCGTGGCCGCAAGCGTGGCCGTAAGCACTAAAACCAGCCCCCCTTGACCGGAAACGAAGAGCGAGAGCTCTCTCCGATCAGGATCAACCGGAATAGGGGACGGTGACACGTCCCCTTTCACTTCAGAGAAAGGCAATCATGGCTTACGGTCGAGAAAAAGGATTCAAGCTGGGAGGTTCGAAATCCCGCGGCCCGGGATTGAAACTCAACAGCGATATGAAGGCGGAACATGCCAAAGGCCACAAAAAGGCTCCGAAAGCCGCCCGAAAGAGAGTCTAAGAAAATGGCAGATGGACCGAGCCTAGTTCCGAAATCGGAACCCGACTCCGATAGTGAGCCAATCTATCACGCTCCTCCGCCTGCCCAGCCCCCAAAATCCAGCCGGCAAAACATCGTTGATGCCTTTGAAGCGTTGGCTGCATGGTTTCGCGCACACGCTGAAAGTAAGAGTCCGATTACCGCAATTGGTGAAGGCGAGCTGCTTGCCGAGAAATTTGATGCAGTCGTCGCCGACCTAAAGTCAGGGAATGAATGACCCCAGCCGTTACGCCACCGCCAGGCATGGCGCCCGGAGCGCCGCCGACCTCGCAGACCGCGGCTCCAGCCGGCGCGCAGAGTTCTCCCCAAGTGGAGAAAGGTTCGCGCTCAGTCATTCAGGTTGTGCAGCTTCTCAGGGGATTAGCGCAGGACTTCCCCCAAGCCGCGCCGGAGATCCGGCAAATCAACGATCTCTTGCGACAGGCGCAACTCAAGATCATGCAGAATTCTCAACCCGGGGAGCCGGCCGCTCCGCCGATGAACGGATAACCCTATGACTTATGCCGAATTCCTCAAATCGCAAGGCGCATCGGATGACGATCTGAAAGTCCTAGATACTCCGATCGCGCGCAAGGCGTGGGAAGCGCAATTGAAGGCAGTCAATGATGCGCAAGCCGCTGCAAATGCCTCGAAAGCGAAGGTCGACGAGTATCAGAAGTGGTACGAGGAAGTCGCGGAGCCCACAGCCCAGCGTTACATGCAAGAACGCGACATCGAGAAATCGAACCGTGCCGCCGTCGAAGCGCAACTGAAATCTCTCCAAGAATCCGGCCTGATCAAGATGGCCAACCAGGAAGAGGAAGAGCAGAACAAGAACAAAGGCGGCAATCCACCCAACTTCGATCCCAACAAGTACGTCACCCTGGACACTCTCACCCAGGTCGCCGATCGCGAAGGTGACGCGATCGCAATTGCGCAGGACATTGCCTTTGAGCATGCGCGCCTGTTCCCGGAGAAGCCGCTCAACTTCCGCCAACTGCGAAAAGATGCGGTTGCGCAGAAGAAATCCGTCGAAGCTTTGTGGATGGAGCAATTCGGAGTCACTGCCGCTCGAGAAGCGCGCGCCAAATCGCAGCAGGAAGCCCACGAGAAGAAGATCGCCGAGGATGCGGTCAATGAGTACAAAAAATCGCACGCGACCTCGAATCCGAATCTGCTGATTCCTTCACCATCATCGAATCCATTTACCGGACGTTTGCCTTCACAAGTGGAGAAAGACACTAAACCACCGTGGCAGCGTTCGGACGCAGATTTGCAGAATTCGCGCGTCAACAAAGTTTTATCAAAGCATCCTGAGTTGCTGCAGTAAGCGACTCACGGAGGACAACTGTGAAGCTATTTACGTGGCTGTTATTCCGTCTCATTAACTGGTTGTGCTTCGGTTCAACTCAATGGATGGCGGACCCAAATTTTGACCAAATCAGCAGCAGCACGCTCGCAGATTTGAAAGACGACGTTGTTTTTGACAACTTCTTTGTCGATACAACGACACTCCGCAAGATGCGACTAAGTGGCGCGCTCGATGAGTACACGGGCGGCACGGTGATGCAGACGCCATTTATGTATGACCGCGTGAATGGTGGCGCGGTCGCTCCCGGCTCCGATGTGCAGGTAACGCAGAAGCAGATTCTAGCGGCGACCGCCTTTGTCCCGAAGGAATACGTCGAGCAGATCCCGCTGAATTTGTGGCAGACCAATGTGATCAATGCTGGTCCTGCAGGCAAAGTCAAAATCGTCGACATGTACATGACCAACGCGGTGCAGGCGGCCAATACGGATTTGGGAATTGATCTCTTCCGCCACGGGCAAAATATCACCGGATCGAATCGCCAGATTTTCATCAACGGCGCATCCGAAGCCATGAATGATGGCGTCACGAATAGTTGGGACGGGAATGTCTTCACTACATATGGTGGACAAACCCGCAATGGTGCAGTCACCAACACGCTGAACTCAGTTCCCATCTGGCTTGGCAATCAAGCAGGCGGAACCGGTCCAATCACATATAAGCCGCTGGTTGAGTTGTATCTCAATTGCGTTCAGGAACCAGACCTCGGAGTCTGCAACAAAGCGCTTTATGCGTACTTACTCGAGCGTTCCGAGCCGAAGCAGCGCTACGCCGAAGAGCAAGACATCCAGATGGGCCAGAGCGGCATTCGTGTGATGAGCGCGCTGATCATGGTGGACAAACTGGCGCCGTCGACCAAGTACGGAACGTTGCTGCCTTCTGGTTTGTCGCAGACCACTGCAATTAAGCCGAGCACATTTACTTCAGCGACTTCGCCAAGCTCCATTTCGAATTTGCCGGGAGCGACCACGATCACCCCGGGAGAGACTTTCTTCTGGTGGCGCACCAAGGGGTGGAAGGTGCGGCCGGCAACAGATCCGGAGTACAACTTCAATTTCACTCCGCCGATCCGGTCACAGAACAACCCGGACCTCGTGGTCCTGTTCTTCAAGCTCGGGATCAATCTGTACACGACATCGCCGCGCGACAATGGACACGCTTATGGCGCCGGGTTCTAGTAAGTAGCGAGTTATAAGTAGGTTAGGAGCGCACTATGGCAGCAGGGATGTTTACTAAGCAAGCAACTTTTCAGACTAGCAAGTATCTGAACGATGTGAACGATCCCTTGGGCGGGCCGCAGATTCAGTCTGTGCCCGGCGGCATCGCTCCGCAATTCGATCAGGACTATCCTGGCGATCGCATCTGCCTCGATGATGCCACTGCATACGCTCTTTCCGATACCACCGTCGGGACGCTATACGGTGGGATCTATGAGTACGTGATCACGAAGTCGGGCTCGACGGCTGCGCCTGCTTTGGGTGTGCCGGCGTTCTATCTTGCCGCGGATATCGGTGCGACCACCACGGGACTGAATTACGAAGTTACGCCCGATGCGAACCCGACCGCGGCGGCTGCGACGTTTCTGCAGGGCGTCTATATTTCGGCACCCACGAAAGGGAACCAGTGCTGGATTCAGGTGAGTGGTATTGCCACTGTGCAATACCAGGCCACGGTGACCGATACCGCGGCTGGCGATTCGGTCACCGTCGGTATCACGCAGACGCCTCCGGGATTCGATGCGGGAGTAGCTACCTTCACGAAGATCATCATGGCGGCAATGTTTGGTGTGGCAATCACCGCGCCGTCGAACGGTGGCACGGGCAAGGTCGGAATCACGCGCATGATCAATAGGATCTAACAATGGCGAATGTATTCGTTCAAGGCTATCCCACTCCGAGTGGATCGAAGATTCTTTGTATCTTTGATCACTCTGGGCCAACCAGCTACTCGAACATCGGTAGTTCCTCGGGAACCGGAGACGTAGTTAACGCCAGTGACCTGGGATTAGGTGGCTTTGATTCCGTCAATGGTTCGTTCTCTGCGTATGACTTCACGAATACCTATAACGTCAAGATGCTGTGGGCGCCGGCTAGTTCACCCGCTGCGCCAGCTTCCGATGGAGCTGTCGGCAGTTTTGTTTTGCAGTGGTTTGTGATTTCGACCGGACTAGAAGTGGCCAATACCACGAATTTGTCGGCAAAGACCGTGCGTCTTCATGTGATCGCCATCTGATCGGAGGAGAAGAATGAGGGCACATAAATTAGTTTCGACCTCGACCGGAGGCCCGATGCGCAAGCTGCATACCAAAAAGTTGCGCGCGAAGACCGGTCGCAAGCGGGGAAAGAAATAGGAGGAGGAATGCGTGGCACTGCAAAACATGCAAGCAGAGCTCCGCGGGTCAGTACCAAAACTTCCTTTTCCTTACACGACCACGCTCATCAATCGCGCCTGGCGCTGGATTCGCGATAAGGGTCTTTGGTCCTTTCAACTCTTCGAAGGTCAGTGGATCTCCCCCCCGCAATTTCTTGGCGCCTCGTGCACCGCTACGCAAGGCTCAAACCAGATTCCGATCTCCGCGACTGATTTGACGAATCTGACTGCGCTATTACCTACGCAGCCTTATTCGCTGATTACCCAACGGCAATTTCGTATCGGCTCGAGCGGCGTCTATAACATCTGGGGATTCAATCCCACCACCGGAATTTTCTACCTTGATCGTCCTTATGGAGAACAGTCACAACCTACAGGAGTAGGATTCACCGTCTACCAGACGTATTACGTTCCCATTCAGAATTCCGGCACCATTCCGACCTATTTGAAAGACTTCAAATCCTGGATTTCGGTGAGGGACATGCAAAACTTCATCGATCTCTACACCGATAAAACCCGGGCGCAAATCGATGAAATGGACCCTCAGCGGACTTGGTATTACTTCCCAACGGACGTCATTGCCTATGAGCAGGATCAAAATCCGGTCTCAGCTACCTACGGCTACATGATGTATGAACTCTGGGGCGCGCCGACCTACACCCTAAATTATCAACTCATGGGGATCCGGACTGGCTTGGATTTGGTCAATCCGACCGACACTTTGCCGGCCGCCATTGGCGAAGATTGTGTGATGGCGCTCGCACGCATGTGGGCCTACGAGTGGGCGGAGGCTAACCGGGATTTGTCCACTCGATCTCAGGGTCCAGATTTCAAATTCCTGATGGGAGCGGCCAAGAAAGAATTTGATGCGCTGCTCCAAAAATATCGTCTCGCCGATCGCGAGCGAGTGGACAACTGGTATTTTGTGAGGCGTAAGTCATTGTACGGTAAGTACTTCGCTTATTTTAATTCTCAGGGGGGCACTGCATATCCAGGGGTGGCATTTGGTAGTTAGTAAACATTATTGCTCGCTAGTGTAATTGAATGGTAACGACATCACAATTCGCCTCGTTTGTGCGCAAGATATTCGCGCTGTTTGCGTCGATTTTCTTCCAAGTCTCGTGCCCAATATTCGTGATTGTAATTGGGATTGTTGGCCCAAAAGTCTTTCATGTTGTTTTGCCGACACATCTTGCATTGTCGTGCGCCAGTCGGTGTCACATACAAGTTGTGCCCCAACAGTGGATGGCCTCGCTTGCAATGGGTTTTGACCGTGTTCCCGCCTCTGTGGATGTTGACCGCGATCGGCACAGGTTCCAGATGCTCAAAGTTGCAGCACTTCCGGACGCGGCAGAGATGGTCGATGCTCATGCCTTCTGGTATGGGCCCCTTAAACAGTTCCCAGGAAATGCGGTGGGCTGTGTTTGGTCGGAACCCATTCTTGGCGTCTCCCGTTTGAATTTGCCCATAACCGGTATCGGGGTTAATCGAACCAGTCCATTCCCAGCAACCGGTAATCGGGTTGACGTGAATCTTCTCCAGAAAACGGTCAAGGAGCGGGCGTTTTGCTGGCATACGGGCAGTTACTATAACAGCCTTCGCGGGGCAGTCAATGCGGTTTAAGTGGACATTAGCGTGTGGATTGCTGTTGATGGCAGTGAGTTTGCCTGCGCGGGCGCAGACCTATGTTGGCTATTTTGGCTGGTGCCAGGAAGGTGGAGTCACACCGACCGTTTCAGGACTCTCAGCTTCAAATACGTTTCAGGGTTCATATCCCCAGTGCACGGTCACAGTCTATCTGCACGATTCATCGACTCCAGTCAGTCAGCTCTACTCGAGCGACGTTGGCTCCCCTCCACCAACACTTTCCAATCCATTTACAGCGAATAGCGACGGTTCCTATTTGTGGTATCTCCAAGCGGTTGGAAACTGCTATGACGTGACGACCACTGGCGCGGGCGTGCCGACCGTCACCACATTCGATATCTGTCCAGGATTTAATGGCAATGCTGGCGCAGTAACGTCAGTCTTCGGCCGAACGGGAACGGTCATTGCCCAAACCGGGGATTATTCCGTCTCGCAAATCACAGGAGCGGCTCCACTCGCCTCACCTACATTCACCGGTGTGCCGGCGGCCCCCACAGCTACTTTCGGCACCAACACAACTCAACTCGCGACTACGGCATTCGTTCAAGCCGCATTGCCCTCTGTGCCAGTGACCAGCGTATTTGGTCGAACTGGAACGGTTACAGCACAGACCGGAGATTATTCGATCTCGCAGATTACAGGTGGTGCTCCGTTAGCGTCACCGACCTTTACCGGCGTGCCATTGGCTCCAACCGCTACCTATGGGACTAGCACGACTCAACTAGCCACGACCGCATTCGTTCAGGCTGCGGTCTCCGGCTCCGCTTCTCCGCCAGTAACTAGTGTTTTCGGCAGGACTGGTGCAGTAGTAGCGACCAGCGGGGATTACACCGTCTCACAGGTCACGGGGGCAGCTCCCTTAGCTTCGCCGGCGTTAACCGGTACGCCCACATCTCCCACAGCTTCCGTCGGGACGAATACGACTCAGGTTGCGACGACGGCTTTTGTCCAGAGTCAAATTCAGACGCTAACCTCAGCGCTGATCTATAACACGCAATCCGCGGCGACGAATACGAATATCGCTGCAACCAGCATGGTCAGCTCGACTTCAGCCATGCATGATTACAGCTTTTCGTGGACGATCTCCCTGACCGTTGCAGGAACAGGTTGCAGCGGCTCAACCACCGTAGTCATAAATGCGGTGTTTACAGATCCGAATAATGCTACTCCTACGACTCAGGCACTTGCGACGGTCACGCTGGCGAACACCGGGAACGGGACAGTTGGCTTCATACAATCCGGCGTCTACAACATTTTAGCGGCAAACGCGACCGCTGTTCAGTATTCAACGAGTTCTTATACTGCAGGTTCAGGATGCAGCATCAATCCGACGTACAAGGTGACTCCTACTTTGGTGATCTTATGGTGAGCAGTGAGAATTCTCGACACTATTGCAAGGAAACTAGGATATGTAAGACCGGACTCAGTGCGGTTAGACCATGTTGTACAACGATTTTTGGCGACTTCTTATGAGCAAGGCTTTGTGGCTTATTGTTGGCAGTTGGTTGAAGACACTTTTCAGAAAGTTGGCTTTCAACCGCCCGCGGAATCCGCACGACCTTCCCCCGGAGCCGACAATGGCACACAAGTTCGCGGATCGGGCCCAGATTTTGATGTCAGTAATGGAAGCTGATCAGTGTCATCGTTCGGATGAGCATTGCACGCATGAGAAAGCGATCAATCTGGTGCGTGAACTGGTTGAGTTCGTGAATCTCCATGTAGCGCGGACGGACTAACTATGCTGAATGTCACATTTTTCATTCTTGGTTGGCTGGTATTCGTCTATGGCCAGGCTGCAAACAGTGTACGGTCCTCATCGAATGGACTTACTCAAGATTGGGCTGGCATGTTGAAGTGGCTCAGACTGCAGCACGTCATGCTAATTGAGCGGGCGTTTTTCTCAGCCATATTCTATGCGGCCCTCAATCAACTCGTCATCAAGACAGTCGAGCCCGCATTAAAGGCTTCCGGGCTTGGTATGAACGTGTGGGGCATGTCTGGACTAACTGGATTCTCGGCCTCCTCTGGAATTCATCAACTGATGGGTGTAGTTGGACTCCGCGGCACCGAAGTTCATGAAGCGGTGCCGCCCGACGCTAGTGGAACGGTGCAAAGTGGCAATCCCGGATAGCGGGTTTCAATTCACGATGACGCAGGAGTGTGGCCTTGAGCCGGATGGCTCTTTCCGGGACAAACTCATCACCGATACAGATGGTGGACAAACCCGGTTCGGAGTGGATTCGAAAAGCCATCCGGAAGCAGTTGGAGATGGTTTCTATGGAATGTCCAAATTCGATGCTTTGAAGTACGCGGAAGCGGTTTATACGGACTGTTATTGGACACCAGCTTTCGCCCACGGGATTCAGGATCAGTCGCTCGCGACGAAGTTTGTCGATCTAGCTTTCAACGAAGGGATCGAGCAAGCCACGAAACTCGTGCAACAGGCAATCAATTCGTGTCGCAGCACGGTGAATCAACTTCTGGTGGATGGGCGCCCTGGTCCGGAAACGATCGCAGCCATCAATGCTGTCGATCCACATTCGCTGATGGATGCCATCATTATCTACGGACAGATCTTTTACACCCAGTTGCGCGATGAACACCCGGAGCGCTATTCGAACTTTGTTTTGGCATCGTGGATTAAGAGGCTACACACAATTCCATAAAGGAGTTCATATGAGCAACAGAGTAATCATGGCGTTAGACAAGATTGGCGCCACGATCGAAACCGATGCAAAGGATGTTGGGGCCACATTGGCGAAAGTGGGAGTGAAAATCGAAGGTGCAGCGAAAGGATTGCCAGCGCTAGCCGAACTGCTTGCCAATACGGATAAAGCTTTGTCTCTGCTTTCTGGGGACATCACAGATCCAGCGCAGTTAGTCCTTGATTGGCAAGGTCAGTTGGCAGTGTTCAAGGCTGAATGGAATGACGTAAAGGCTACAGCCAAGGACATGCTGGGAATTACGATTTAGGAGGAAATCATGGCAATCATCAAGGAAAGCGAGAAATCTCATTATCCGATGTCCATCTATCGGGACGGTGTGGCTGTAAGTCACGTTCACGACGAGCATGCTGACCGGTTTGGAAATGGACGGAATCAATACTGCGAATACGTGGATTCCTTCACGCGCAGACCTACTGATGCCGAAGGGACAGGCTCGCCGGCGTCACCGGTGAAGCGGGGGTGAGTTGTGCCGATATCAAAGCACTATGGCGGACACGGAGCGAAGGTGATGCGCTCCATGGAGAAGACTTACGCAGATCCCGAAGAGCGTAAGAGAGTATTTTACGCCACGGAAAACAAAAGAAAGAACCAGAAGAAACGTGGGCGCAAGCGTGGAGGCAAAAGGTGAAGAAGTGGTTGTCGAGGGCGCTCATTGTGGTTCTGCTGCTCGTTGTTGCCGTGTTGAGCCAGCAGGTTATCAAGACCACGGCGGCGATTTCCGGCAACGCCTTCTCCGGGAGCTGGGCAGCGGGGAATTGCGTTCAAGCTGGCTCAACCTTCGGATTTGTTACCACCACGTCCTTACCGTGCTACACCACGGCATATCTGCCGCAAGCGGATACGAACAATACTTCCGATTGTCTTTCAGCTACGACCGAGAGCGGATGCACCACCATCGGGACCACACCCACGGGGTTCAACAAACATTTGACGTTCAATGCGTCGACAGTGAGCACTTTTGATGGAACCCATCAAGCGCTCCGGGTTACTTATTTCTTTGATTACTGGTCTTCGGCCTCTCCCCCAGGCTGGGTTTACAAAGTTCAGGCATGCCCCAGCGCCAATTATTCCAGTGGCATTTGCAGTTCGGGCAAAACCCAACTCATGGCCAGCCCGACTGAAGGAACAGCAACGACGAATAAGAGCGCTCAGGGATTTGCGACGGAATGGATAGACCTAATCGCCACTTCTACGCCTGGAACGTTTCTCGCGTCGACCACCGCTGGAGGCGCGGTTGCCAGCAATCTTTCTACGGTCACCGTTTGCGGTTCAACGTGTACCTCCGGTTCCTGGGTCATGTACATGGAGATGACTATCGCCGCGGCAACTGTGGGCAACTATATCGACCAAACCGGGATTTTGCCACTGACGATTAACTGAGACGAATGTATGAGCTGGAAGGTTTTTTTTGTTGGTGCAGCGATCCTGATGCTGATGGCTGGTGTGTTCAGCCAAGTGCTGAATACCTCCGCGGCGATTTCTGGAGGTGCGTTTTCCTCTAACTGGGTCGCGGGCAATTGCATTCAAGCCGGCTCAACCTTTGGTTTTCTGGTAACGACATCCGGCCCGTGCGGAGCTGGGTCACTGACTGGATCCGGAACAACGAATTCGATTCCTGTTTGGACTTCTAGTTCTGCGTTGGGCAATTCTTCGATCACAGACAACGGAAGTGCGATCGCTAGCACGGAACCTGCAACGTTTGGTGGTCTCACGGATAGCGGTGTTACAGGTTCAAGTCAATGTGCACAATTTAGTTCTGCTGGTTTGCTCAGCGGGACGGGATCACCGTGTACGACGATACCTACCGTCACCCATGTGGTCTCATTTCAGTCTGGAACGCCTGGCGGAGCGGCACTTTCAACTGGTGTTTTGGGCTATTTCAGCGTGCCCACAGCCTGCACGATTGCTGCGGCCCCAGGCGGGGGATCAGCATGGACTATTGAGGTAGACGCCGGTACAGCAACCCTACAGTTATGGGGCGTGGCAGCGGGAACAGCCGTACCGACATCCTCGAATAATCTGATCTCCTCCGCGACGTACTATCCCGCGATCAGCACTGGAACTGTGAAACAGAGCACCGTGCTAACCGATTGGACTACCGCTATTACAGCGGGTGAAATCTTAGGCGCGGATCTATCGACAGTCAGCGGCGTAGGATACATCGATTTTCAGGTGGTGCTTTCTTGCGGCTCATAAAACACATCTCGCTTTTATTTTTATTGCTCGCAGCCGCACACGCTTTCGGGCAGTTAAGCGCTACTGTAGCCGGCAGTTATCAAAACTGTACTTCTCCCTGCACGCCAGTCCACGGCCAAGTTGCCAGCTTCTCGACTAGCCCGACTTACAACCAGGCAGCGGGACACTGCATTTGGTTTTCGTACATTCAGGGGCCGGAAACGTCAGGACCGGGCACAGTTAGTGACACCGGCGGGGATAGCTTCACTTTGGTCACCAACATCGACAACCTAAACTCGACTTGGGGCCAAACGTATGTGGCTTTTAACTCGCATGCCAACGCAGCGAATGCTATCACCGTAAGCTTCCCAACACTGAGTAGTTACTGGATTGCTGCTACTTATTACGACATTTCCGGGCCTTGTAATTACGTTGATGTCAACTCTTTTTTCCAAGCGTCTGGTACTAGCGACACGTCGATTTCAGATACCGTCTCTACGGTTCTACCAAATGAGATCATCTTAACCACTGGCTGGAATATTTTCTACGCCAGTGTGCCTTACAGTTACATTACGGCTATTACCTCACCTAGTGGGTTTACGGCAGGCTCACTGCTGGCCGAGGACGCGGAGAGCGCTTATGAAGTGGTTACGTCTCGGCAGTCGGGGCTAACTATCACTTGGTCTAGCGTCTCGCCTTATATCACCGACATTATAGTGAACAGTTTAGGTTATAACCCCCCCCCAACTAATCGTGTCGCATACTATTAAAATATGCCATCTATCGCTCCAATTTATTTGACTGACAGCAATGGACAGACGTGGCTCGTCTCGATCACGAATGCCGGGCTCCTCGAGCAGAGCAAGGTGTCCGGAGCTGGTCTTAGCGCCGTCCTCATCAATGATGTGAGCACAGGAAATACTTGGTCGCTTTACATCACCACAACCGGTCAACTCCAGGTCAAGGCAGCCACGAACACGATCGCACCGATCTATCTTTATGCTGTCTCGCCGAATGGTACGACTTGGGAA
>Ga0187783_10002796_pt1 | contig 12932 bp, 17 predicted proteins | sample 1015_SJ02_MP02_2_FD_132471 | JGI IMG/M metagenome (GOLD analysis project Ga0187783, IMG submission 132471) | Tropical peat soil microbial communities from peatlands in Department of Meta, Colombia - 1015_SJ02_MP02_20_MG | ecosystem: Environmental > Terrestrial > Soil > Wetlands > Peat | place...
CCGATAAGCTTCGCGATGCGCTCCTGCGCTGCGGCATCGAACTGAAGGATTCCAAAGAAGGCACGACTTGGCAAGTGTCATGATGACCGCCGCGCGCTTAACGGTGTCATCCTGAGGAGCGCCCGGAGGGCGCGTCTCGAAGGACGCCGGCCCCGCGTCGACGGGCGAAGGACAGCTCGAGAAAACCTAGACTTCGACGACCTTGTCTACGGAATTCACGCCGTCGCTGAAGCGATTTCGGCGGGTGAGGAGTTGCGCGTAGTTCACGTTGCGATGGATCGGTCTAAGGACACCGCGTTGCGCAAGTTGTTGGCCGAGGCAAACGAGTACAAGGTGCCGGTGCGATTCCAGCGGCGCGACTTCTTCGAGCACATTCCTTTCAAGGCGCACCAGGGTGTCGTCGCAATTGCGCCGCCATTTCCATACGCGTCGCTGCATGAAATCTTGGGCCGCCGGCGCACCGACGGACGGCCGCGGCTGATCGTGATCCTCGACCATCTGACCGATCCCCACAACGTCGGCGCAATCATTCGTACCGCCGAAGCGGCCGCTGCGGACGGCGTCATTTTGCCGTCACGCCGCTCCGCGGGGGTCAACGCGACGGTGCGCAAAGCGGCGGCCGGAGCCGCAGCATACCTTCCGATCGCCCGAGTCGCCGGCGTCGCTGAGGCCGTCCGCGTAATGAAGAAGGCCGGCATCTGGGTTGCGGGCGCGGACGTCGGCCCGCAGGCGGTCGATTTCGCGCGGGTCGACCTGAATCGCAACCTGGCCCTTGTAATCGGGGCTGAGGGGAGTGGATTATCGCAGCTCGTCAAGCGAGAGTGCGATTTCTTGGTTAGGCTGCCGATGCGCGGCCGGGTAGCCTCCCTGAATGCTTCGGTGGCCGCCGCTATTCTGATTTACGAGGCCTTAAGACAACACGAGGGCTCGCCTCGTCCTTGACGGGGGAGGGGGAACCTCCTATATACTAGCCTCGACGTGCCGCGCCGACGGGCTGCGGCCTGCGCATGCGGCTCGTCTTACCCACGAGGCAGACAGAATATTATGGCAATGACCCATCCAGTCTCGGATGGAGTAGAGTACCAGCAGAGGGTCGATGAAGACCTGGTAGCCATCGCAAAAACCGGCGATAACCTCGCGATGGAATACCTGCTCAACAAGTATAAGAATTTCGTACGCATCAAGGCCAAGAGCTACTTCCTTATCGGAGCCGATCGCGAAGACATCATCCAAGAGGGAATGATCGGTCTCTATAAGGCGGTTCGGGACTTTAAGGCCGACAAGCTCTCCAGCTTCCGGGCTTTCGCCGAGCTTTGCATTACGCGGCAAATCATCACCGCGATCAAGACCGCGACGCGTCAGAAGCATATCCCGCTCAATCAGTACATCTCGCTCAACAAGCCGATCTACGACGAAGACAGCGAGCGCACGCTTCTCGATGTGATGGCGTCGCAAAAAACCTCCGATCCCGAAGAGCTCGTCGTGACGCAAGAGGTCTCGGATGATATCCGCCAGCGCATTCGACAAAATCTCTCCGAGCTCGAATCGCAGGTGCTCGAGTCTTACTTAGAGGGCAAGAGCTATCAAGAAATGGCGCGCGACCTCGGCCGTCACGTCAAGTCTATCGACAACGCGCTCCAGCGCGTGAAGCGCAAGATCGAAAAGAACCTCGCCGAGTTCGAGTTCCAGTAGGCTCGCGCGCGTGGAGCGCTAACGTGGCGTCATCCTAAGCGAAGCGCACCCTATTGTGTCATCCTGAGCGGAGCGCCGCAGGCGCGGAGTCGAAGGACGAAGGATGTTGAAACGTATCGCATCGGCAGCAGCGGCGGTGGCTTTTATCGCCGCTGCTTCGCTTCCAGGCTCGTGGCGTAACGGACCGCCGCTACCCGTTGCGCGCAGCGAGGTAGCAGTCGCGCAGCTCGGCGACGGCATCTATGTGATAGGCGGCTACGCTAATGGGAAGGTGGACCAGTCGTTGGTCGAGGCTTTCGATGCGTCCTCGGCCACATGGCGCGATCTTACGCCCCTGCCGCGCGGGCTCAATCACGTTGGTGCAGTGGGCCATGACGGCAAAATCTACACCTTCGGTGGATTCGCGGCGCAGAACAACGCCGCCGTTGCCGATGCGAATGTTTACGACCCGTCGACGCGTCGCTGGACGCCGATTGCACCGCTCCCACGCGCGCTTGGTTCGGTTTCCGTCGCCGTGCTCGGCAACGAAATTCACCTCGTTGGCGGGCGCGACATTCATAGCGTTCGATTGCATTACGCGTACGATCCGAGGACTAACAGTTATACGGTGCGCGCGCCGCTACCGATTGGTCGCGATCACATGGGCCTGGTGGCCGCCGGCGGAAAGCTCTATGCAATTGGGGGGCGCATCGATACGCCCGCACACAACACCGCCTATGTCGATATCTTCGATCCTAATACCAATACTTGGAGCGCAGGTACCCCGATGCCGACGCCGCGTAGCGGCATGGCCGTCGCCGTCTATCGCGGCATCATTTTTGCAGCAGGCGGCGAAGCTCGCGGCATGGCAAGTGCCTACACAACTAATGAGGGATACGATCCGGCCCTGAACCGCTGGTCGGCATACGCACCGCTACCTGAAGGCCGCCACGGCACCGGTGCCGCCGTCATCAATGATCGCCTTTACGTCCCCGCCGGCGCTCCGGTTCCCGGCGGAAGCCAACAAGCGAACTCGCTCCTCGTTTTCACACTATAAAGGCACGTCAATGCTTCGATCCATCGGATTCCTCGCACTCGTCATCGTGCTCGCCGGATGCAGCCCTTCGGGTTCACAGCCGAACCTGGTGCAATACGCGCCTGTGGCCGCCCAATTCGCGCCGGCGTCGCACGGCAAGTACAACATTTTTTGGAATAAGAAAAGCCTGAACTTGTCTTACGGTGATAAGACGCCGGCGAAAGCCGTACTCACGTACTGGGCGCCGAACGGCTATTATACTGACGAGTCTTGCAATAACGGCGGTAAGTTCTCGGCGACGCCGGGTCGTACATGGGGCAACCCGCGAGCGTATAAGCACGTGCTCTATTCGTTCGAGGCGCAGAGTGCGGGACGCGCTCGTTGTGGTTTCGCCGCGATATTGAACAACACCGGAAGTCCGCCGATCGCATCCTTGACACTGAACATCAAATGACGAGTCAGGCGCCGCGCTTCACCACGCAATCTAGCTCAACGCTTTGACGACTGCGTCGTAGAGGACTTCGCGATCGTCGACCGGATCGACGACCACGACGGTCGTCTCGCCCTGCTGGGGCTCGATGCAAACCGTGACGCGCCCCCGCGCGCAGACGTCCATGCAACTGGTGCTGATCGCCCGAATCGCGCCCCAGTGGCCGTCCGCCTTCAGGCGCTCTTTGAGCCAGTTGCGCAGATTAAAGTCGCCGATCCGCGCGGCGATCTCCGGGTCTTCATCGGGGATGCGTTCCCCCAAGCACCGTTCGCAGACGAGCACGAGCCCGGATTGCAGCCACTTTGGAGTAACTCTTTGCATGTTTTGAAAAATGGAGCCGACGGTGGGATTCGAACCCACGAGCCCATTGCTGGGGACGCCTTACAAGGGCGTTGCCGTCGACCGCTTGGCTACGTCGGCGATAACAGGTTCAGTTGCATCGGCGACTCTCCAAACACCTTTTGAATCTGCGATGCCTTGGTTGGCTTTGTTATCGGCCCGTTTCCTTTGAGAGGATTCGCTCGTCCACCAAGCCGATGAGCCCGCTTCGACCTCGATGGGAACTTTTCTAGTAATCGTGTGACGTTCGTCCCAACCACACTTGCTGCAATGTTCGCCGAGTCGCGCGATCAACTATCTGCGTAATCGCCGGCTTCTAACTCCGTCATTAGTGATCCAAAACATTGACGGCGTGCGATTGTGCATGGCGGCGTAAAGCAACGCAACCTAGCGGGTCAGAAGACGATTCTCTCGCGTAACCATGGTACGGAAGATCGCCCCGACATCGCGACCTCATCCCGCCCGCAGCAGGTAACCCACCGTCAGCCTGCAAAACCTTGGCGTCCTGAGTCCACAGCTTATTCAAACTTTCCACACCCGGAAGAATAGGAAAAACATATGCGCATCGATCGGACAATGCAAATTAGCCTCGGTGTTTTGTTTGCAGCCGCCCTCTCCGCAGGTTGTAGCGGCGGCGGCTCGAGTATGACGCCCACGAGCCCGAGCAACGGCGTGACGGCGCCCGCCCAACGCGGGCTCGAACCCCTCGTCACTTATAGCCAGATGGCAGAGTCGTATCCGCTAAAGGTTACTGGTGAATCGATCACCTTCCCCACGGACGGCGACGCGACCGGCGGCGCCATAGTTCCCGACGTAACGACGTCGCCGCTGCCGACGCTCAACATCTGTGAGAACGACGAACCGATTGTTGCGTCGTCTAACGGATGCCTGACGGCCGGCTCCGCTTCAGACGCCGACTGCTCGGAGGCTGCTAACACGTTCTGGTATCTGACCCTAGACCTCACCAACGGACCGGCAGAGAATCACTTCAGCAAAAGTAAGATCCCGGTGTCGTTCAAGTCTCCGAATTTGATTCCGAAGAACTCCACGGAAAAGTACGGCCTGTGCGTCATTGCGCTCGGCTTCTTGCTGCAGGACGACTTCGCGGAGGGAAGGGCAGTCTCGCAAAAGGACAGCAAAGTCATGCTGACGCTGGTCATCCCCAAGACACTCAAAGGGAGCTTCCCAACCGACAACACGGCGAGCATCTTCATCGAGCACAACTAATCGCCGTCGCCTTTACCAAGACCCCGCACGCTCAGCCGTAGCGGCGCGATACGTTAGCGTCGCTACGGCATCGGCGGCTCAGGCAGCTCCCACAAGACTCTTGTGTAGAGCGTGACGAAACCGCAGCGCTGGAAGTTTCGCTCCGACGTGCTACCCGGCGCTGCGCCGGCTCGCAATAGATTCGCGCCGGCCTCGCGAGCTCTCGCGATCCGATCGCAGATCAACGCGATCTGCCAGCCGCGATTCCTAAACTCGCCCATCGTCGAGCCGGCAAAAAGGCCGGCACACCCGAGACGAACGTCCATTGCCGCGGTCGCGACGATGGCGCCGTTCTCGCACGCCTCGAGTGCAATCACGCCCTCGCAGGATGCAATAACGGTTGCAATTGTTTCATCCCCCGGCTCGAGGATTTCTCGGCCGGTAAAGGCCCGCGCCGACGCGTGCGACCAAGCCTCGACATCCGACGTGACGGCGATTCGCTCGTCTCTACGAGCGAACGAGTCAAGGCGATCGGAAGCGAGCACGTTGCTATACTCGATCGGAACGTAACCGGCCTGGGCGAGAACGCGTGCCAGCGACGGATCCGCAAGCGGCGTCACAAAGACGCGCGGCCGCGTGCCGTGCGACTGATAGAAGGCCGTGATTTCAGCGATCTCAGCCGCGTCGACCGGTCCTTGCGAGCCGACGCCGATAGCTTCCGAAAGCGGCGAACCGACGCCGGTAAAGGCGGCGAAACCGCCGGCTACTTCGATGCCGTCCGCGCCGAGCTCCGGCTGCAGCCGCCGCGCCGCATCGATCGCGCTGCGGAGGCCCGCTATGTCGCACTGAACGATCTGCTCGTCGACTTCGCGCCTAAAGATCACCGGTGTAACTTCGCAAGTCACCAGAAGGGCCCCCGGGGCTAAGATTGAAACGCAAGCACGCTATGAAGATGGACAGAAGGCCGTTCGCCCTCGTATTGCTCGCTGCCGCTCTGGGAGTTGCCGGCGCGACGACGAGCGTCACCGTGCAGCCCTCAAGTATCGGTTTTAAAGACGCGCTTTCCGCTTGTCCGGCGGGAACGCTTGGCGCGATTTCGCTCGCGCTCGGACACCTGCGCGTAGCGGAGGGTTCGGGCGTAGAATCCGACATCGACTCGGCGAATCCCAACGCCCAGATCGTGACGCTGGTTAGTGGAACCAAGAGCGCGACGGCCACGGTGAATGCGTCGAAGCATACGGTTTCCGCAAAGCACGTGGCGCTAGCCTCCGCTAAGCGCGTCGCCTGCGTTGCGCCTGACTAAATAACGCCGGCGCTACGCGGCGATCTACGTTCCTACGACGATCCAGTCTGCGACGACGTACTGCGCGCCAGTGCTCGTAATGGTAAGCGTGCCGTCGCCCAGAGCATCGGTGCGGAAACTCGCCAGCTGGGTGCGCCCATCGGCGATCATGCCGTCGACCTCCACTGGATGGCGGTCGGCCTGCGTCTTCACCACGAGGTTGTCACCATTTGCGAACTTGGCATCGCCGACGGTGAGGTTCGATAACTTGCCGTGGCGGAACGCTAGCGATACCGGCATCGAGAAGGCGTTCTCCGAGTCGCCGCCGCGTAACGTAAAGGCCGGGACGGTCACGGGACAGCTGCCGGCGACTCCTGAGCGCCCGATCGAAAGGCCGCCGATCGCGCCTTGGACGATGGCACCGCTCGCATTAGCGGACCAGGTTGCCGAACCACGGTTATCGGTCGTGCGAGTGCCGCCGGTGAAGGCGCCGCTCTCCCATCCGAAGCTTGCGTCGAGCGACGGAATCCCGCTGACGGTATATCCGGCTGAGCCCTGACAATAATCGCCGCTCCGCTGGCTTGGATGCGCGATCACGAGCTCCGAGCCGGAAAGGATCTGCTTGCCATTGAGAGTGACGATGTTCTGCCGAACGAACGAGCGGGCTGAGCGGCTGGGTCGCGCCGCTGCAGTTTCGCGCTGATCGGCGCTGATATCGCGGACGAAGGAACCGAGCGCATCGGTCACGGCGATCGCTGCCTTCGCATTTTCCGAGGCCGAGCTGCGATGGACGTCCAGCGCATCGGCGGCATCGCTGACCGTCTGAACGCCGTCGCTCGCAGCTGGAAGCGACGGCCCAGCCGGGCCAAAGCTGCCGCCGCTGCAACCGGCAAAGAAAAGTCCGGTGAGGGCAACGACTGCGAGGTACGCTAAACGGGCCATCCTAGGGCATACTCCAAAGGTCGTAGGCGAGTTTGCTATGGCTTCCATGGTAAGGTACCCAGTTGGGGGGCACATGAGAAGTCCATGAGGAGCAGCAGCGCGAGGTGACCGGCATCATTCAGCCGAGGACCCCGCAGCCCTATTATCGTACCCAGGTCAGCCCGTGTGACAACGCTATAGGTCGGGGGTAGGTGGCCGAGCGGTTAATGGCACCAGACTGTAAATCTGGCGCGCGAGAGCGCTACGCTGGTTCGAATCCAGCCCTGCCCATACCCAAGCTAGTCGAGCAGCGCGGGCGTTGCATAGTGGTAATGCCCTTGCCTTCCAAGCAAGAGTCGCGGGTTCGATTCCCGCCGCCCGCTCCAAGTTCGATCGCGGCTTAACTCCAGGCCCGCGTTTCCGCACTCCCGAAAACTCCCGGCACGATGCGTTTTTCGACAGTCGGTCCGTTCTGCGCGCCGGCGTTTATTGCCGCATCGCTGGCAGGATGCTCGATTTTTCCGCCGTCACCGATGGGTACGACCGGCGCAAGCCGGCCAATTGCCTTAGGACGAGCGCGCATGACGGTGTCGAGGTTGCTGCAATTGCAAGCTGCGGGCAAGCTGCCCGCGCCCGTGCGGCCTTCCTCGCTACGGCGCGAACTGCAGCAGGCGCACGCGGGACCTCGCCTCCGAGCGAAGGCTCTTTCCTCTTCCCCCGTCGCGCTTTGGGTATCGAACACCAGCGAGGCCTATCTCATCGGCCTCAACGAGCAGGGTAACGTAACGCGATCCGCCATTAACGCCGAATCGAACGACTGCGACGCGCCCGTTGGCCTTAAGGTCGACGCCAAGAAGAATCTATGGGTTGCGTGCGAGTCGAGTTCCGCCGGCTCCGGTCTCGTGCAGAATTATGGCGACGACGCGACGCTCGCCGCGACTTATGCGCAAGCATGTCCGAGCGGTTTGACATGCGCCTACTGGTACTCGTACGGATTCGACACCGCAACCGACGACGCGGGCCACGTCTTTGCCTCGATCGTGCTTTACGAGATCGAAACCGCGAGTCAATTCATTTATGGCACCGGTTTCGAATGGTGGAATGCAAGCGCACCTTCATCGCCTCCGACGCTGATCTCACTGCCGCCAAGCGACTCGGTCTCGAGCGTTGATTTCATGGATGTGGATGCGTCGGGCGATCTGTGGTTCGACTACTACGGGTGCGTCGCAAGCCTGTGTGGATACGGCGTCGGCGAGATCACGACACCGACGACGAAGCCGGCCTTCGTCGCTGCACTCGCGCCGGGCTCCATCGGGTTCGCCGGCGGAGTTTATGTGAGCAAACATGGTACCGTGCTCAACGTCATCGATCAGGACGCGCGTACGACGTCGCAATACGCGTTGCCGTGGGTGCCCAGCGAGAAGCCGCTAACCGTCCTCGGACCGACGCTGAAAAATTCAGCCGGTGACGGCGATCCGGTCTCGGGTGGCTTTAGCAAGTACGAAGGCCGGCTGGCCGAAAGCGACGCCTACGGATGGCTCGACGTCGGCACGGTCAGCAAGAACAGCTGGGCAATCGTGACGAACGCGGACTTCAGCTCCGGCATTGAGGGTGCGGCGTACACACCCTCCGACAAATAAGAGCCCTAGGAGCCCTACAGGCTCCTAGGGCATGCCCTTCGGAAACGCCAGCGTGTATCTCGCCGGAAACGGCGAGGCGCAATGGTTCGTTCGATAGAAACGGCCGCCGGCGATCGTTTCCGCCGAAACGCAGAGTTGTCCCGACGATGGCAGGTTATAGAAGGTTACGATACCGCTGGAGTCGCTCCGTTGCGAATTGATGACGCCCGTTGGCTGTCCGTCCGTGATACCCGTCGAAAGCGTTACGGTAATTCCGGAGAGCGGCGACCCGCTTGAGGTCGTCACCGTAATAACGGCGGAGCTAGCGTTCGGGCCACCGGTGCTCGGCGTGGAGCTCGAAGAGCTCGAGCACGCGGCGAGTGCCAAAGATAGCGCGAGCGCTCCAACCGCGCAAACTCTCAAGGACATGCGTCCTCCTTTCTCAGCGCCAATGTTATTCCCCGATCCTTCAATCGCTCGCTGCCTGGCGGCTGCCGGACCGGATTAGGGGCTGATTACAACCGCGTTGGTGAAGGTTCGGCGGGGGCCCTTGAAAGTCACGTGAAACGTGCCGGTGATGGTTGCCGAGGCACCGTTGCTGCGGCTCTGATTCGTCTTGTCGATGACGACGATGCATTTCGTATCGCAGAGCTGGAAACCCGCGACTTGACCCATCGGCGTACTGGAAGTGCTGAACTTCGAGACTTTCCCGCTAACCGTTACCGTCTTGCCGTCGTACGTCGAGGGGCTGGCGACGATCGCCGTGGGTGTGAGGCTGCTCGCCACGGCTACTATTGGTGCGCCGCCGATCGCTACGGCTAGCAGAAGGAAACGCATCACATCCCTCCCGGCATCATGTTGCAGTCGATCATTTTGTTGAGCAACGGTCCGGCAACGATGTTGACGAACTCCGAACGCGCCTGCGGATTGGCTTTCAATTTCGAGGACATGCCGCTCGAGCTTGAGCTCGCGCCCGCGCTCGACTTGCCCTTCATCTGCGACATGGTCGACGCAAACTGGCTGCAGCTTTCGCCGTTGATCTTGGTAACGAACGAGTTGGCCGCGCTGGTCGCAAACTTGTCGGCCATCTGCTGGCGCATTTGCGCGTGTCCGGGAAGCGCGATTGCGCCGAAGGCGATGGTGGCGACCGTCGCCAGCGCAACCCGGCGCATTACAATCGAACGAAGAAACATAACGCGATCCTCCTGAACAAGCGCCGTTCGCGTACTTGTCGAGGAACCCTTGGTCGCCTGCTTTGTGCGGCAAGCCTTTGGTAGGGCCGAACGCGCTACGTGGAGTAGCCGTGCCCTTATTGCGAGCGCCGTCGTAGCTCAGTGGTAGAGCACGCCCTTGGTAAGGGCGAGGCCACGGGTTCAATCCCCGTCGACGGCTCCATCCTTCGTCTGAGTGAGCACCTTTTTGCACGGATTCTAACCACGCTCCAACGCTGGAGCGCTATAATGTGGGTGATATGCGCCCCTCGACGTCAGCAAAGATTATTGCCGCGCTGAGCGCGGCGTTCTGCCTCGCGCTTCCGGCTCTTGCGGTCGCGCAACAGTCTCCTTACGATCAGCAGCCGCCACCGCCCGGTCCGCAATCGCCCTACGATCAGCAGCCTCCCTACGGGCCGCAGGCTCCGCCCGAGCAGCAGCCGCCGCAGGCGCCGCCGGCGTATCCCGCACCACCGCCGCCGTATGCGCGACCCGCGCCAAATTACGCTACGCAGCAGGGGATTAAGGGCGTCGTCACCGCCTTTGACGGTCAGTGGATCGTCTACATGCACGACGATAAGGGCTACGAAGATCACATCACCCTGCACCAGGGCACGATCATCAATCCGACCGGCATTCGACTCATCGAAGGCATGCGCATCACGGTCTACGGCTACGCCGACGGACCCACGTATCAAGCCAATCGCGTTGACGTCGCCTATTCACCTTACTCGCCCTATTACGGCTACGGCGGATATCCGAATCCGTATTACGGCTACGGCTACGGCTACGGCGGCTATCCATACCCGTACTACGGCTGGGGCTGGCCGTATTGGGGCATCGGCATCGGCGTCAACTGGGGTTGGGGCTGGGGCTGGGGCTGGCGCGGCGGATGCTGCTGGGGCGGCTGGCGCGGCGGCTGGGGTGGCTGGGGCGGCTACCGTGGACCCTGGCGGTAAGCCCTAGCGCGAAACGGCCGTCACCAAAGGACGCCTTCCCCAACGAGAATATAGAGAATCGGTCCTAGCCCCCCAGACGATACTGACGACGAACCAGACGAATTTCTTGAACGTCGTCATATCGCCGCGCGACGAGATTGATCCACATCAAGATCATGGCGATCGGGTGGAGCAGAATCGAAAGCAGAATTTCGAGGAAGAGCTTCATGGCGGCTATTATTCCCCGCATACGTTTGCCGCCTTTGCTCGTTATGTGCCGAGGAGGAGCAGACGAATGAAGCACGACGTCACGCCGGAGGTTGCACGCAGCGAGGAGGAATGGAAAGCCCTTCTCGGTCCGCAGCGGTACCGTATTTTGCGCGAGGCGGGCACCGAGGCGCCCTTCTCGGGCAACTTGCTAACAGTCAACGAAGACGGCACCTATCGCTGCGGGGCCTGCGGTCAAGCTCTCTTTACCGCAGACTCGAAGTTTGAATCGCACTGTGGTTGGCCGAGCTTCACCCATCCCGAGGAACAGGAGAACGTCCGCCTCCTCGATGATTACAGCGTCGGCATGCATCGAATTGAGGTTCGCTGTAAGCGCTGTGATTCGCATCTCGGTCACGTCTTCGATGATGGTCCCGGGCCACGGGGTACACGATATTGCATCAACTCGGCGTCGCTCGACTTTCAGCCCTCGCAGGAATCCTGAGCCTCGAGGCTTTTCTCGGCGCCGGCTCCGGCTTGGCGGCTGGAACGCAGGTCGTGAGCGTGCTGTACGCGGGCTCGCTCGTGACGCCGATGGAAGGGCCGATCAAAACGTCGCTGCGTACGCAGGGCATCGATTTTCAAGGCGAGCCCGGCGGCAGCAAGGAGCTGACGAACCTCATTTTGGCCGGCATGCGTTCGCCCGACGTTTTCATCTGCGTCGATCCAAAACTGGTGTCGAAATTGGGCGACCGAGTCGCGTCGGCGACAACCTTTGCGGGAACGAGTCTGGGCATCGCTTGGGCCGCTAGCTCTAAGTACGCCGGCCTCTTCGAGCAAGCCGCCAGCGGAGAAATTTCCTTACAGCGCGTGCTTTCGACGCCTGGACTGCGGATCGGGCGCACCGATCCGCAACTCGACCCGAAAGGCGCGTACACAGTCGAAGGCGTGACGATGTGGCTAGGCCATGACGGCGAGCATCGTATTCTCGGCGACGACGAGAATCCGTCGCAGATTTTTCCCGAGCAAGATCTCCTGGCGCGTGTCGATACCGGTCAAGCCGACGTTGGCTTTTTCTATCGCACCGAAGCCGTCGCTCGCGGCTATCGCTTCATACCTTTGCCGGGCAACGCCGCCCTAACCGACCGTATTACCTATACGCTTGCGGTGATGAAAGGCGCCGCACACCCTGCCGCTGCAAAGGCGTTCGCCGACTTCATCCTCACCGGCCAGGGCCGGACGATCCTCGAAAACGCCGGCCTCACGTATCACGTGTCATCCTGACCCAGCCTGTCCCAAGCGATAATGAATTTTGGGCGAGGGTAATTAACGACCATGACAGTCAAAGCGCAATTCCCTGACGAGCAAGCAACTGATGGCAGCTTCAAGCGGCAAGAGGATGCCTTTCGAGACTGGGTTCGAGCCGATGGCAGCTCCGCATATCCCGTTGCGGCCGGCCGCTATCATCTCTACGTTTCACTAGCCTGTCCCTGGGCCAGTCGCACGGTCATCGTGCGCAAGCTCAAAGGCCTGGAAGCAGCGATCGGCATGACGGTCGTCGATCCTATTCGCGACGAGCGCGGCTGGCGATTCACGCCGAGCGAACCCGATCCGGTTAATGGCTGGGCTTTCCTGAGCGAAGCCTACTTTGCGACCGACCCCGGTTACCGCGCGCGCGTTACCGTGCCCCTCCTTTGGGATAAACAGCGCGGGCGCATCGTCAGCAACTCGGACGACGACATCATGCGCATGTTCGAAGCCGAGTTTGACACGCTCGCAAAAAACCCACTGCTCGATCTCTACCCGCACGAGCTGCGGCAGCAGATCGACGAGCTCAACGACTTTCTCTACGAGACTTTCAACAACGGCGTCTATCGCGCCGGCTTTGCAACGTCACAAACCGCGTATGAAGAGGCCGCCTATGGCGTCTTTACCACGATCGACGCGATGGAAGAACGCCTCGGCTATCAGCGCTATCTCTTCGGAGCTCGACCGGTCGAAACCGACTGGCG
>Ga0187783_10002797_pt1 | contig 12930 bp, 9 predicted proteins | sample 1015_SJ02_MP02_2_FD_132471 | JGI IMG/M metagenome (GOLD analysis project Ga0187783, IMG submission 132471) | Tropical peat soil microbial communities from peatlands in Department of Meta, Colombia - 1015_SJ02_MP02_20_MG | ecosystem: Environmental > Terrestrial > Soil > Wetlands > Peat | place...
GTATGCGCGATGGTCTTGTATGGTGAGAATCGCCTGACGCTCACCGATATCACGCCGTCGCTCCATTACCTCCTCGGCCGCCGTCCGATTAAGCGGGGACTGGTTTTCGGCCAACCAAATCTTTTGCGCCACACCTAACGAAATGGCACAGTACCATCGGGATCTTCTGCTGCTGGCTTCCGATGCTGCTGCCGAAATGGCTTTTTACATGAGAAGGGGCCATTACCTGTACACTGTGTACGACTCGCCGCGGCAAACCATACTCTTCGACTTGAAGGCCGATCCGGAAGGCACTCGCAGCTACATCACTGAGCAAGCCGCAAAGCGCTACGACCAGCAGATCCTGAGTGATCTGAAAGCGATCGCGCAATTCTATGGATCCGCCCACCGGCAGTTCGAGCGGTAGTTTTGCATGAGGCTCGGTGCCTGATTGGCGATCAGGGTAGGCTCTCGGTCCAAAGGTTTGGGCCGCCCATCGGCGCTATCCCAATTGAGAGAACGTGAGCGTCATCCTAACCCAAGCTTGTCGTTTTGGTTGGCATCGCCGGCTGACAGAAATTGTCAGTGAAACCGCCAAAATCCGATAGAAGTCGCACAAGAACGGGGAGCCAGAGCGTATTCGTGGTTACCAATCTCGGTTTATCTGCTGAAAACAAAGCCGCGATGTCTGTGACATTCGTAACCTACGATTCTGGCCCCTGAAATGCCCACATGATCGGCAACCGGGTCGATATGACCAAACTACACAAAGGGAGAAGGGAAAACGAGATGCGGAAGCAGAAGGGTTTTTCATTGATTGAGTTATTGATTGTGGTGGCGATCATTCTGATCATCGCTGCTATTGCTATTCCGAACCTATTACGGGCGCGTATTGCGGCAAACGAGTCGTCCGCAGTGCAGTCCATTCGTACCATCAACACGGCGGAAGTCACTTACCAGTCGCAGTTCCCGACCAACGGGTTCGCCAGCACTATGGCGCAGCTCGGGCCTACAGCTTCGAATGGTTGCACCACACCGACTTCAGCCGCGGCGTGTCTGCTTGACTATGTGCTAGCCAACGCTACTACTGCTGGGACCGCGAAGAGCGGCTACTTCTTCTCGGTGCCTGCGTACGTCACCCCCACCGGAAGCACTATTGGAATCGACTACACTGTCAACGGCAACCCAGCCGCCTATGGCCAGACCGGCGTGCGGGCTTTCTGCTCGAACTCTGACGGTGTGATCCGATACAACGCCACAGGCACGAGCACGGCTACAACGAACGCACTCTGCGCTGGGTGGACAGCTCTGCAGTAAGAGAAATTGGCGAAGTACCTGGGGGAGGTACCAGCCGGAGCAACGGAGCAATCCGTTGCTCCTTTTTCTTTGCTATCGCGAAGCGGGGGAAGGACCGGTCGAGGACCTCCCCGGGTTGTCGTGGAAAAGGGTGGCGCATCTAGGGTGCAGTGTCTGACGATTTAATCTCCGATTTCCGCAGCTCACCTCATATATGGCAATTGCTTCCGCAACGCGGTACGGTGCTCCCCAATAGAGAACAGAATTCTTGGGCCGCAGCAGGATTCCCATTGCCATTTTCGAAGTCTCGTAACATCAGGAAAAGCAAGATTACTTCTCGGCGCGCGCACGACCGGAATGGGGTGCAGTTCACTCTGGGATGCGATTTGCGATCTGGCAGGAAGGCAATACCCTGAACGATTTCGTCTATCCTACCGAAGTGAGTGCCCGGAGGTAACTGAACCTGTCACCGGGGTCTTCGTTCGCCGAGGGATGGCGCTACCGCCAGAAAATGGGTCTGTTCTTGCCCCGTTCGGTCGAGCGTGCATCTGCATGTTGTACTGCGCGAGCAGTTGGTCTGTAGATTGGCGTGCCTCCTCGAAATTTTGCGACAAGGCCTTCGCAACCTGGAGCGCCGATTGCGCCTGGTCGGGATGGCCGCCCTCTTCCAACACTCGGGCCAACAGAAGATATCCTACGTCCGACGGCTGGATTTCCACCGCGCGGCTGTACGACTGAAGCGCTCCATCGAGGTCTCCACCTTCTTGGCTCACAATACCCAGCCCGATCCAGGCTAAGACTCGCCTTGGGAGCAGTTGTGCCGCCGCCTTAAAGCTTTCTCTTGCGTGGTCAAAATCCCCAATGCTGTTGTAGATGAATCCCATGTTGATGTGCGTATCCGCGTTCATCCGGGGATCCTTCGTCAGGCCGAGTACCTTGCTGTATTGCTGCAAAGCCCCCTGCCAATCCGCGTGCTGTTGCTCATAGAAGGCAAGGTTGAAGTTGCTGATTGGATCGGAAGGGTGTATGCCTGCGGCTCGACGGAAGTGAGGCATCGCCTCCTCGAGCTTCCCCTGCTCCAGCAACAATCCGGCCAGACCATCCTCAGCGACGAAGTTGCCGCTCGTAACCTCCAACGTATGGGACCACAACTTCACATTATCTCCCCAGTAGTTGATCTGCCGACGCGAGACCAGCGCCAAAGCCAGCAGCGCAATGACGCTTCCTCCAATCACCAGGCTCGTCGGAGCGTGCAATTGTTGTGCGCCATCCGCCACGCCCCAGCAGACTACGAGAAAGCAGCCGACGAACGGCAGGTAGGCATATCTGTCTGCCATCGCCTGCGTCCCCACTTGAATCAAGCCAATCATCGGAACCAGAGTTCCCAAGAACCAGAGCCAGCCGACCAGGAAATAGCGACGATGCCTCAGGCCGATCCCCAGCCCCGTAACCGCCGACAACACGAAAAGCGCAGCTACGACTTGCCGTGCGCTTAAAGAGGCCAAGGGATGTGGATACAGCAAGGCAAGGTGAGCTGGCCAGAAGGCTTTTCCCAAGTAACGAGCGTAAGAGACAATGGCATTCTCCACTCGAATGGAAAACGGATAGCGGGTAAAAGGTGCGACCGCGTCGCCGCTCATTTGGGCCTTCATGGTTAGAACACCGCTCGCAGCGGAAATCATAAAAAGTGGCAGCTTCTCCAGCAGGAGCCAGGAAAATCGTTTCTCGCTTCCCTGTCCTTCAACAGTCTGAGTGCCCGCCAGGGCGACACGTCGTAAAGGCCAGTAGTCCCAAAGCAGGAGAACGAAGGGAAGCGTGATCACCTGCGGCTTTGCCATCGAAGCCAGCGCGAATGAGCCACACACCATCGCGTAACGCTTCCAATTTGGGCCGAGTACATACCAGCGATAGATCCCCAGGCTGAGAATAAAAAACAGCATGCTGAGAAGGTTTTTCCGCTCCGAAATCCATGCCACCGACTCGACATTGATGGGATGCAAGGCGAACAGGGTGGCAACCATGAGACTCCGCCCTGCGCATCCAGTCGCTTGCTGCAAAACCCAAAACAATGCCACCACGTTCAACACATGCAATAACAGATTTGAATCGTGGTGGCCTGCCGGGTTGAGGTGAAACAACTCGCAGTCGAGCATGTGCGAGAACCAGGTCAGCGGGTGCCAGTTACTCTCGTCATAAGACGTGAAGGCCCACTTCGCGCCTTCCCAGCTCAGACCAGCCGTCACGTGGAAGTTATCTATGACGTAGCGGTTATCGTCGTAGTTGACGAAGGGATGGTGGCGGACTGGATGGTAGAGCATCAAAGTCCCCAGGATCAGAAGCAAGCAGAGGACTACTGTTCGCTGCCCCGGGGAACAGAACATATTAATATCCGGAACGGATGGTCGAATTCTGGCGCGTCGAGTCGCGGCAGAAGGCATATCTCCCTCGCAATGGCGTCTTTGTAGTCCTTGCCCCTATTCTTGCCGATAGCAACCTAAGTTCCGTTGCTGTGCGGAACGACAGTTACCTGCCGAGCAAGCCGGGTTCAATCAAAGTTCTCTGACTTCGGCGCGGCGGAAGCCGGAAAACAGACTTATTTAGTAGGCGAGCAAAGCAGCGGCAGCTTGGCGTGCTTGATCCAGGTCGGTTGTGAGCTTTGCAGCGTTCGCCGTTGCCTCCTGTGCTTCTGCAGTGTGGCCAGCCTCTGCTTCTGCGTTCGCCAGCAAAATATAGCCTACATCTGTCGGTTCGCGCGACATGGCGAGGGAGTAGTACCGGATTGCCTCGGGAAGGTCCCATTTCTTTTGAGCGAGCACACCCATTCCGATCAGAGCCATGGCCTGGTTGGGATCAACCTGCAAAGCTGCCAAGAAACTCTCACTTGCCCGTTCGTAGTCGCCGATTTGGCGGTAGGCTGAACCCATGTCACTGTATGCGTCAGCCCTTGTCTCCGGGTCCGTGGTCATGCGAAGAGCGCTCTGATATTCATTGATGGCCTCTTGAACGTGCCCGTGCCTTTGATCGTAGATCCCAAAACCCAAGTGTACGAGCTGGTCTTCCGCAGGATGATCTGGATCCATGGCAGCGCGTAATTCAGGAATCGCTTCATCGAAGCGGCTTTCCTGATCAAATGCGTCCCCCAATTCGAGATGTATGAGGAATGCCCTTTCCGGGGTCACGCTTAGCGCGTGGGACCACAGCGTGACACTGTCATGCCAATAGTGGATCTGGCGGTACGTCAAAAAGCTCAAGGCCGAAAGAACTAAGACGGCGACGGGGGCCAGTGGGGCAGGAGAAAGCTTCCACGCCGCCGTCCATTCCGCCATGCCCCAGGAAGCGATTAAGAACAGGCCAATGAAGGATTGATAGGCGTAACGGTCCGCCATAGCCTGCTCTCCAACCTGCACGAGTCCCAGCATTGGAACAAGAGTGCCCAAGAACCAGAACCAGCCGACGAGCAGATATCTCTGTCGCCGACAGCTTAGGACGAGCAGTGTTATTGCGATCAAAAATAGCGCCGACAAGCCCACTTGCCAAGCCCGAATCGATTCCAGGGGGTGGGGATACATGGGCGAAAGCCTGGTCGGCCAGCAAGCGTTTCGTAGGTAGCGCGGATAGGAAAGAATTGCGTTCCCTAGGCGCAGGCGGAGCGTATAGATAGCGGAACTGTGGATGGCTTGCCCAGCCCGCTGCGCCTTCATCGTAATGACCGCGCTTATGCCCGACAAAAAAAATAGCGGACATTTTTCCCAACAAAGCCAGCGGAACGAGCGTGCAGGGGGGGCGGGCCTCATGGCTCCCGCCAGCGGCGATTCGGGCCGATACCTTCCGAGCGGCCAGTAGTCCCAGAGTAAGAGCAGGAACGGGAAGGTAATTACCTGGGGCTTGCTCATCAGAGCCAGGACGAAAAGAAAAACTACGCCCAGATAACGCCCCACTGATGGCTTGCGTGTGTATACGCCGTAGGCTTCGAACGCCAGCAGAAAAAACAGCATGCTGAGCACGTTCTTCCGCTCCGCTGCCCAAACCACTGATTCCACATTCCCCGGATGAAGTGCGAATAAAGCCGCCACTATCAAGCTGCGGCAGGTGAACCCCGTTGCCGACTGCAACAATAAGAACAGCAACACCGCGTTGCAGGCATGAAGAAGCACATTGACGTAATGGTGCCCAGCGGGATTTGCGCCAAAGAGGTGGTAATCCAAGGCGTGAGAAATCCAAGTCAGAGGGTGCCAATTCGCCTGATAGAAGCTGGAAAAGCACCAGCGAATCGTCTCCCAGGTCAGCCCGGCGGTGACATGAGGGTTGTGTGTGATGTATTGAGGATCGTCGAAGTTGATGAAACCATTTCGAATGACGGGGTTATAAACCGCCAGGCTGACCCCCACCAGAAGCATGGACAGCACGACACTGCGTTTTTCCGGGGAGGAAAACAGTCTCCAAGGATCGGGGTGTCGCTCCGGTTCGCGCTGACGTAGGGTCGCAGCAGAAGGCAATCTCGGCTCTCCTGGTGTGGGAGATTATAGTCACGACTTATCGGCTGTTGAGCCCGCAGGTCCGCGGAAGCAACACTTTAGTCACACCTCAAATCAGCAGAAGAAGGAGACAAAGGAGATAATGATCGGCGGATTGCAGAGTCGCGGGGAAGGGAGCCGGAACGTAATCATCCGCTGAGCAAATTCAAAACCGGCTCCTGTTCGGTCCGCGGTGGCAGCCGGATCCTGGCATTGCGCCGGTGCCAACGCGTGGGCTTACCTTGGTAACATCCTGCCCCGGGAGCTTTGCGTATAATTTTTGATGTGGCGGTGAAGGGCTTCGCTCTTTGTCCATGTACGCGATCGAAATTCTTGGTCTGGAAAAGACTTACGCTGTGGGCTTCTGGCGCAAGCGCCCCAAGTCCGCCCTGCGGCCGCTCGATTTGAGTGTCGAAGCAGGGGAAGTTTTCGGTTTCCTCGGCCCGAACGGTGCGGGCAAGACCACGACGCTGAAGTTGCTCATGGGTCTGGTTTTTCCCAGTGGAGGTTCCGCGCGGATTTTGGGGATGGGAATCAATGATCCCCGCATGAAGGCGCAGATCGGTTTTCTCCCCGAGCAGCCTTATTTCTACGATTATCTGACAGCGAACGAACTACTCGAATACTACGCTCAGCTCTCTGGAGTTGCGGCGAAGGAACGCCGACGGAAGGTCGTCGAGGTTCTAACGAGGGTTGGGCTCGAGGACGTGCGTGGAACCCAGCTAAGGAAATTCTCGAAAGGCATGCTCCAGCGCGTCGGCATCGCGCAAGCGATTCTCCACGACCCCAAGGTCCTGTTCTTTGACGAGCCCATGTCGGGGCTGGATCCGATTGGCCGCCGCGAGGTTCGCGATCTCATGGAGGAACTGAAGCAGCAGGGCAAAACCGTGTTTTTCTCAACGCATATCTTGTCCGATGCGGAATCGCTTTGTGACCGGGTTGCCATTATTCATTTGGGCGAACTGCGCGGCGTGGGCGCTGTGGCGGACCTTACTTCGAGCGTGGAGGGCAAGGTAGAAATCATCTGGCACGGCGGCGCAGTACCGGCTTCCCTACAGGCCTTGACTTCGAAATGTCACCTCCGGGGCGACACGGTCCGTGCCGTGGTTCGCGAGGCGAACCAGGATGCTGCCATTGATGGATTGCGGCAGGCGGGAATACGCATAATCTCAGTAACACCGGTTCGGAGCTCGCTCGAAGAATACTTTGTGCGCAAGCTGAAACCGTCTGAGACTGCTGCCGGAGTAAGGTCATGAGCGTGCGGATCCTTCACATTGCTTCGAACACATTCCGCGAGGTGGTTCGCGATCGCGTGCTGTACAACCTCATCGCCTTTACGTTGCTCATGTCGGGAGCGTCTATTCTGGTTGGCCAGATCTCAATTGGGATCGAGCGACTGGTGGTCGTGAATCTGGGCCTCACCGCCGTATCTCTGTTTGGCATGGTCATTGCCATCTTCATCGGAATCGGTCTGGTCTCAAAGGAGATCGAAAAACGTACTCTATATACGGTGCTGTCACGCCCGGTCGGGCGTTGGGAATTCATCGTGGGCAAGTTTTTTGGCTTGGCGGGGACGCTGGTCGTGAATACGGTTTTTATGGCAGTTGGCGTATTTGCAGCCTTGCTGTACGTTTCTGGAACCTTTGCGTGGGCCGATGCTTGGATCTTGGTCGCTTTGTACTTCATCGTATTGCAGTTCCTGATGATCACGGCAATCGCGCTGCTGTTTTCCACATTCTCATCGCCGCTGTTGGCCGCCGTGTTTGCTTTTTCGTTATTTGTGATCGGGAGCTTCGCGGAGGACCTGCGGGGCTTCGCGGCCATGGCTCACGGCGTATCGCGTATTTTGGCAACTGGAGCAGCGTACTTGGTGCCCAACTTTTCTTCCCTGAACATCATCACCTCGGTGGCCCACCAGCAACCGGTCGCAGGAGAATTCATTGCCTCCAACAGCCTGTATGCGTTGGTGTACACGGCCATGGTTCTGTGCGGGGCAGTGCTGATCTTCGAGTGCCGAAACTTGAAATGAAACCGTCCGCCCGAATCAGGCTGACAGGCAGTGTTCTGCTGGGAGTGTGTCTGGTGATCTCGGCATTTGCCCTGCGTCACCTGGACCAGATCCAAAGCCGAGCCAGATTCGACGAGGTTCTTTACTTCCCGTCTCCCAGCGTTGTCAAGCGACTGAGTCTGGGATATGACGGGCTGCTCGCGGATGTGTATTGGACGCGCGCGGTGCAGTACTTCGGGACAAAGCATGTTCTAGGCTCATACCAATACCCATTGCTCGGGCCACTTCTGGAAATTACCACGGTTCTCGATCCCCATTTGACCGTAGCCTACGAGTTTGGAGCCAATTATCTGGCGCCAAAACCGCCGTACGGCGCCGGCATGCCGCAACGGGCGATTCAATTGGCGCAATATGGCATCCGCAACAATCCCAACGACTGGAGGCTGTATTACAACCTGGGGTTCATTTACTATTTGGAGCTTAAAGATTATGCGAAGGCCACCGATGCTTTCGCGCGCGGCGCCAAGGTGCCGGATGCGCATCCCTTCCTGAAAGTCATGGCGGCACAAATGGCGCAACATGCGGGCGAATTGCTGATGGCGAAATTGCTGTGGACGGCAGCCTATCAAAGCACGACAGACCGCGACATCCGGGCCAACGCTGCTTCTCATTTGCGCGCCCTCGAAGTCCAGGAGGATGTCAACAATCTGGAAAGGCTGGTTTCGATGTACCGCGAAAGGACCGGCCATTGGCCTGCCAGTTTCTCCGAACTCGAGGCGATGGGGATATTGCAGGGCATGCCGGTCGATCCGCTCGGCCAGTCTTACAAACTCCTACCAGAGGGGCGGGTGGAGGTCCGAGAACCGGATAGGTTTCCCTTCATCGAGAAGGGTGCGCCAGCCGGCTATATTCCACCACCTCCGAAATTCCTACCTTCCCGTGGCGGTGCTTAATTAAGGGCTGTTCCTAACTGCGAAACTGCCAAAGTCAGGCGGGGCGGGGAACAGAACGTGGCGAGGTAGCATGGCGTCGTCACAGTCGGACTTGATGTTCCGGCGCCATCGCCAGCGATGGCAGCGCGTTCTAGCAACTTTGGGGTGAAGCCCCAATCTATTGCGATCCCTTTGTCGCCGGCGGCGCTCCCAATCGCAAGAGTGAGTAACGTTCTGGCGTTACCGGACCGGCGGAAAAGGGCAGTGGTCCCCAGACCGAAGAGTAAAACCCGGCCCCCAGCTCCGGACACATGGTCGCCGCTCGCCTTGGCATGGGTACTTCGATCACTTCCCGTGAGGTTACGAATTCCGGCGCAATGTCGAAGACGTTGGTGTTGTTCTTCGGCAAGACCACGAAATCACCTGCGTGAAACCTGGAGCTGAAGTTACTGATGTCGACAGAGTGCGCCCCGTAGGCTTGCATGTAATATTGGAAGCCCCAATGCCCGGCGAACCAGATCATGCCGGACTCAGGCCGGGTTTTTTGGTGGATAAGCTCGGCGGCCCTTTTTGCCGAGTCCGCCCACCCGGCATCGGCGCAGGCGATCCAGAGAGCGACAATACCGGTCGCACCCAGCGGAACCGCCAATCTGGCCAAAGACACAAGCTTTTGCGTGGCTTCGAGACGCCGCGCAATCAAGATGCCGGCGGCCGGAACCATAGGAAGGATGGAGCGCCCGTTAGTCGTCCAGTTCACATAGACCGCGAAGAGGTAGGTTCCCAGCATCCATGCGGTTAGGAACGAGGAGTCCGCATCACGATTTTTCCAGACATCGATCACAGCGAGGGCCAGCAAAGAAAGCCCCCCTGCCACAAAGAATGCCAATTGGATTTCCATCCACCGCCAGTGAGTCACATGCGTGCTCAGATGCACCCAGCCGGCGGCGACCGAGAGCGTGGCCAGGCCGCTGACCACGGCTCCGATCGCCATTTGCCTGCGCGACCAAAGCAGGGGTGCCAAAGCGAGAGCGGAAAGCAAGCACCCCCCGGCGAAGCTGAGCCCGATCAAACTCTGTGCGAGAAACGGCAATTGCTGATTGGCAGGTCTGGAGTGTGCGTAAATGGCAGCATCCCACAACAGTCCCCGGCCATAGAGCGCTTGCGTCGCCCAATGGTATCCGGCCAGGGCTACGACTGGCGGTAGCAGATAGCATGCCCAGGATCCCAACCGCCGTTGGCGCATCAGAGAGTAGAACAGAAACAATAAGATCAACGAAGCCGCGAAGTACTTGGTCAGCGCGGCAGCCGCCACCAGCAGAGCCGAGGTCATCAGATACAACGGTCTTCGCGGATTGAAGCCATCGATCCAGAATACTGCCGCCCACACCCAAAAGCCCAGCATCATAACGTCGCACATGACGCCGGTCGCGGAGACCATGAAAACCGGAGTCAGCAGCGCAGACGCCGCCGCAATCAAAGGTATTCGGGTGAAATGAGACGCCAACCGGTAGGTTCCCAGAGTAAGTGCAACGGCAGGCAGAAGAAATCCTATATGCCACACGCGCTCGGACCATCCCGCGAGGCTGCCGAGCAGCGCGCCGTAGTAAGACGCCAGGGGAGGATTCTTGGTCACCTCCGCCATGGGCATAGCAAACCCGTACCAGATGATGTTAAATCCGTAGGGGTTGAACGGATGTTCCGCGATATGTCTGGCCGTGGACACGAAGAGAATGTCATCGACATGGAAGGGCTTGCCGGAAAACGGTAGCAGGGAAAGCAAAGTAAGCCCTGCCAGCAGAAGATAGTCGCGCTCGATGCTACGGACCAGCGACGGAGAACCAGACTCCGACGGCGGGCGATTTGCTGTGGAACTAAGTTCCCGGTTCATCGCTTTCTCTAACCTAAATGGAAAAGGGAGCCAGGTGAAAGCAAAGAATCCTGCTGTGTGCCACGCAAGTAATGTTCGATGAGTCAACGATATTGTTGCCGCTGGGAGGCTCGTATAGCCGTGCGGAACCTGGACGATCTGTCAGCCCGAAAGCGGAAATCATCACGGTCGAAAAAGAGAGGCAGAAACAACCTTAAGTCTCTCGGGTTCGAAAGGATCTGGAATCGATCCGGTTCGGTAGAACTAGCAGGGTTCTTGAAGCAGACACGGCCGCTTCCCATGCCGTTCCGCAAACAGCCGAAGCAAGATCGTACAAACACCAACCGGCCACGCGTATTGTTTCTGTATCACTAACCCTCGACTGGTTTCGATGTAGGGCACCTCGTCCCGGACCGCCTACCGGTGCGCGATATAATGAACAGGTTGCGGTCCCAGGATGCTGAGGAATCCCATTCTTCTGGAGTCTGTTGCCTTCCTGCTTATAACTCTCCCTGCAACACCGACCCAGGCCGGGGATGTCCGTACCATCTCGGATGCGGTCGACCGGCATTACAACCATCTGCACACGCTGGAGTGCGAATTTACTGAGATTTATGCTGCGTCGGGCAGCGAGCGGACCGAGTCGGGAACGCTCTGGCTGAAAAAGCCCGGCAAGATGCGCTGGGAATACCGTTCTCCTAAAGCGAAGCTGTTCGTGGTAGACGGGAAAGATGCCTGGTTCTACGTTCCGGGCGAACGCCGGGTGCGAAAAACATCGGTGAAAAAGCTGGATGACCTGCGTTCGCCCTTGGCGTTGCTGCTGGGTAAGACACAGCTGGAAAAGGAGTTGCGCGGGTTGTCGTTGGCGCCGGATGTGTCCCCCCTGGTGGCAGGCGATGCGATGCTCAGGGGTGTGCCCGGGGGGTTTGCGGACCGCCTCAGTCAGGTTCTGCTCGAAATCACAGCGGAGAACTCAATTCGCCGCATCGTCCTGATGGAGCGGGATGGGGTGAGGATCGAGTACCGCTTCAGCGAGCAGAAAGAGGATGTGAAGATCGCCGATCAGCGCTTCGAATTTCACGTGCCGGACGGGGTTGAAGTCGTGGAAGAAAGCTTTGGGCAATCGTGAGTCTCCCGGATAAAATATTGATTTTGCAATAACTTAAGCGGCCCTCCCGAGTGTCTCAGAGATTCGATTACTCGGGGAATGCTCGGACTGCCAATTAACAAAGTCTTCATGATTGTGAATGTTAGACTTGGGGTAAAAGTAGGGGTAACTGATTACCGATGGCCGAGTTCCTAATCAAGATTGCGGATGAGCGGGGGCGCCTGGTGGAGCAGGTTGAAAACGGCTACTCCGAGGCCGAGGTCCGCGAACGCTTTGTGCAGCAAGGCTTTCTAGTTTATTGGGTCAAGCCGCGCGGCGTCCTTTCGGGAGACTTCTCCTTCCGGCCGCGGGGAAGGGTCCGGCAAAGCCAGTTCCTCATCTTCAATCAGCAGTTCCTGACACTGATTAAGGCGGGGCTACCCATTCTGAACTCCCTCGACCTGCTGATCAAAAGACAGAAGAACAAATACTTGCACAGCCTGCTGCAAAATGTGCGCGAGCGAGTCAAGGGGGGAGAGCTACTCTCCGATGCGTTTTCCGCCCAAGCGGCGTTCCCCAAGATTTATACGACGACGCTCATGGCTGGCGAGAAGAGCGGGAACATGGAGGAAGTGCTGACCCGTTATATCGCTTTTCAGCGCCTGGCCCTGACCTTCAAGAAAAAACTGGCGGTGTCGCTCGTCTATCCCGCGCTGCTCGTGACCGTCGTCTTCGGCATGCTGATTTTTCTGGTCACCTACGTCGTACCCCAATTCGCTAAGCTCTATTCCGACATGGACGCCCAGCTTCCGGCGATTACTTTGCTCATGCTCAACGTCGGCACGCATGCACAACGCTACGCTCCCTTCATCGTGGTGGGCGTGATCGTCGCGGTGCTGGCGTTGTGGCAGTGGAAGAGGACAGATCGCGGGGCGGAGGCGGTGGATCGCGCCATCTTGCGGTTCCCTTTGCTCGGTGAGATTTGGCTGAAATATCAGGTCGCTAATTTTTCCCGCATGCTGTCCACTTTGCTGGCGGGCGGAATGCCTCTCGTCCCCTCTCTCGAGACCGCGGGCTCTTCGATGAGCAGCCGGCGCATCTTGAACGGGATTGAGAAAGCGGCGGTGAGTGTACGGGAAGGGCAATCGCTGGCCAAGAGCCTGGAAACCCAGCATATGTTTCCGGACCTATCGGTGGAGATGATTGAAGTCGGCGAGTCGACCGGAGCCCTGCCGGCCATGCTCAAC